>OLJF01000602.1_pt1 | contig 32695 bp, 21 predicted proteins | sample 1609751 | NCBI WGS metagenome assembly OLJF01 (sample SAMEA4350171, study PRJEB24818) | metagenome | biome: human; feature: gut; material: faeces | place: Denmark | collected 2013-09
CGGTGAGGTCAGCACATCGGTAAGTGGATAGTGTCAGCAGATAGGTAAGCCGCTGGTAAGTACACACCTGTCTCGTCAAGGTGGAGATCAACGCAATTTCGGCAGGAACACAAGGAGGAAATTGTGTTGATACGACCTTGACGACGGGACAAAAGATATAATGGGAAAGAGGCGTGTAAGCAAGATAGGGCTTACCGCCCTTAATCGCCAATCAAATTTATTTTAAATCCTTAAGAGGATAAAAACAACAGGAATCGAGGTCAAGCGTACCGAGCAGAAAATCTGCTATGAAGACAAGAAAAGAATGTCCGTCATCCAATGGTTTCAGCCCTACATGCCAGCCTCGAAGAGCATAACCTATCGTTATGCGAACACCATTCAGAATAATCTCTCCGCCGCCGGTTACCTTTCGGACAAGAAAACCGATCGGATATTCGAGTTCGTCATAATCGCCGGTGTATTTCCGTTCTGATTTTGTGTAGAGTTCATCCGGCGTTTTCATTCCGATCGCCTCATTCGGTCTGACAGAGTTGTATTCCTTTACCCATTCGTCGAGCACAGCCTGATTCGCCGAAATCCCGCCGGACACTTTCCCCTCTATCTCGTCTGCAATATCTTTGTGCATTCGCTCCAAAAATCCGTTCTGCTCGGGATGCCCTTTCAAAGAACGATCCGGCAGGATGCCTAACGTGATCCACCAAACAGCGAGTGTCGTGAGATTCAAAATGCCGTTCGGCGCGGCAAAAGGCGCACCGTTATCGCTGTGAATGACCTTCGGAAGACCGTATGTTTTAAACAAGTCTGTCATAACAGCCCTGACGGCAACGGAGCTTTTTGACTGCATCAGTTTTGTGCAAAGGATTTTTCGACTGTATCTGTCACGAACGGTGAACGGTTCACAGATTTCCCCGTCGGATTTCCACCATCCCTTGAAGTCAATACTCCAAACGTCATTTGCCGCCTGAGCCTGTATTTGCTGCTGCAATCGAGGACAATCGGAGGATACCGGAGGTCTTATCTTGCGTGGTTTCACCAAACCGGCTTTGTCAAGAATCCGTTTAACGCTGGATAACGAAGGAACATCCTTTTGCGGATACGCTTTTGCGTAAATCTCCCGAATCTTTTTCGGTCCCCACGCCAAATGCGCATTCTTGATACGGATCAGCTCCGCTGCCGTATCTCCGTCAATCATGTCCTGTGTTAATCTGGCGCGTGACTGTTCATACAGTCCGGCTTTTCCCTGCTCGTAAAAACGATTCTTCCACTTGTGACCCGTTTTTTCGGAAATTCCGAAATCTGCACATAAATGTTTGAATGGTTTTTCATTTGCCAACATCGCTTTGATAAACAATTCTTTTTGTTCCATTTTATCGGTTTCCTTCCATGGCATAATGTTCACCTCTTTCTGTGTCCATTATACCTGAAGACTTACCGATGTGCTGAACCTTTCACTTACCTATGTGTTGAGCTTCTCCACTTACCGATGTGCTGAACCCGCACCTGTTCAACCGAGAAAAATAATTCCTAATTCCTCATTCCTCATTCCTAATTCCTCATTCCCTTGTGGATAACCTGTTGACTTTCTGCGGGTTATTCTGCGGCGAAGAATGTGGAAATTGCGGAAAACCCTGTCAAAGGCGGGCGAAATTTGGTATATTTGCAGGGTTTTTCGAAACTGTCAACAGGGTTTTCCACATTATCCACAGACTTATCCACACATAAACAAGCCTGTACACCGCCAAATTTCGGAGTTTTCCGCATTTTGCGGCTGTTTTGCTCACGCAAGTTGAGGATAACTCCCTCTCTTGCGGATAACTCTGTGGAAAACGGGGTCTGATTGTGGAAAACTCATGTGGATAACCCTGCCTGGCGGCACAATATCTTGGGGCAAATGCGGAAAAGTTCAGTCGGCCGAACAGATTATGCACAATCGGTGCGGCACCATATCTTGCGGTGCATATTGGAACGAAGCACAGGCGAATAAAAAGGGGGGACGCGGTTCGGTCTGCGTTCTCCCTTTTCTTTTAATTCAATATTAATCTGATATGTTTCGGCTTTACGTCTCGCTCGGTTTACGCCTGCGGTGCATCCGCAGTGCTTTCGACGGCAGCCGCTGTCTTTTTCTTTTTTCCGAGATTTTCAGCCGAAATTTCACCTGCTTTTGCAAGCGCAAGCTTTGTCAGCACGGGGCCCGCAAGTTCATAAACAAGTGTTGCAAACAGTGCAACCGTCACAACCTGCGCGGAAAGCGTTTGCGGAAGGTCGCTTGCGGCAACCATCTGCGCCATGCCGATTGCAACACCTGCCTGCGGAAGCAGCGTAACGCCGAGGTATTTGCGCACCTTTGGATCGGCATGGGACATTGCCGCTCCGGTGAACGCGCCGAAATACTTGCCGGCGGAACGTGCAATGATATAGATAACGCCCGGAATCCCGACCGTCAGCAGGATTGAAAAATCAAGCTCCGCACCCGAAAGCACGAAGAAAAGCATGAATAATGCAGGCGTCCAGCCATCGCAAAGCTCCATCGCAATGACAGAGTCGCTGCGCATGTTTGCAAACACCGCGCCAAGCATCATGCAGGTCAGCAGTGAAGAAAGCTCCCACATTTCCGAAAGTGCAACGCAGGCAAAAACCGCCGCAAGCATCAGGCAGAGACGGTTTGCTTTGGACTTGAAAAAGCGCATTACAAACGCAAGCACGGCACCCATAACGCCGCCCGTAAGCAGGGAAAGGCCGATCTCGCGCAGCGGATCAAGCACGATTGCCTGAACCGTCAGCGCATCGCCGGAGGCAAATGCCTGTGCAAGTGCAAAGCAGAGGGAGAAAATCATCAGGCCGACCGCATCATCAAACGCCGTAACGGGCAGGAGCGTGTCCGTAACGGGGCCCTTTGCCTTGTATTGGCGAACAACAAGCAGTGTTGCGGCAGGTGCGGTTGCAGCCGCAATTGCACCGAGAAGCAGCGCACGGGGAACGCGGTATTCACCCGGCACAAGCAAAAGCGCAAGCAGCACGAGCAGCACGGTCATAACAGCCTGCACAACGGTGATAACGACAATTTTGCCGCCGAGTTTTTTAAGCAGGGACAGCTTAAATTCGCCGCCGATCGAAAAAGCAATGAAACCCAATGCGGTGGTTGTGATAATCTTTGCGCTTTTGATATCAACGTTTGTGACAAGTTTCAGCACAAAGGGACCTATCAGAATGCCTGCAATAAGGTAGCCCGTGACATTGGGCAGGTTGAGCAGCTTCATAAGGCGGGACAGGGCAAGGCCGCCCGCCATTGCGATTGCAAGAATCAGCAGAATTTTCATGTTGTTTTTCCTTTCAATTCGAGTTCCGCCTTTTATCCGGCGGTGCGAATTTTCGACAAATTTCGCGCACACCGGCGCGGTGGAACGTGCGCCGCTTTTCTGCCGCGCACCAATGAACACGCTGTCGGTATCTTTCAGCGCACTTATTCTTCGGAATGCCGCCGAACGGCGGTTTCCGTTTTATATTTACTTAAGTCGGTTTTCGATTATCGTTCCGCGTGCGTTATTCCGCATCGATTCCTTCGAACGAAAGCACGGGCAGCGTGAACATGACGCCTTTTTTGCCCAATCCGTGCGTGTTGCGGCGGATAACGCGCTTTGCATGCTCAAGTTGATCATCGTTCAGCAGCAAAAACGCAGTGTGACTGGATTCAAAATCATGGCTCATGATTTTGCTGACTCGACCGAAAATCGGCGGTGCGTCAACGTTGCTGTTCAGCAATGCGTGTTTAAGGCTTGTGGACTGAAAAACGATGCCGTTCATTCCGTGTGCGCGAAGCCCTTCAAGCGTTGCAAGAAATTCATCGCAATCGTCGATCGTGATAACAAGAAGCTGCATGGATTAACCCTCCTTCAGACTCTTTTTTATATGCAATGATTATAGAACCGATTCGGGGAAAAGTCAAGGGCATGCAAAAGACCCGCATGTCCCTTCAAGCAAATTAAGCATAAAGCAAATTAAAAAAGCCCTTGCAAAACAAGGACTTTTTGTTGGTACACCTTCAGGGGCTCGAACCCTGGACACCCTGATTAAGAGTCAGGTGCTCTACCAGCTGAGCTAAAGGTGCATTCACTCTTTCAAGTGCATATCACATTATACTCGGATTTTGTACAAAGTCAAGACCGTTTCGGAGAGGATTGAAAATATATTTTAAAATCCGTCTTCAACCGTATTTGTGCCGCACCGATAGGGCGTATTTAAAGAGTTGAAGAGAGAAGAAACGTCATCCGTACAATACGCCTGAGGCACATGCATTCCGCATTCCGCATTCCGCATTCCGCATTCCGCATTCCGCATTATGCACTGCGCATTCCGCATCAACGTTTCCTCTCTTTTCATCAGTAAATTTCAGTCAAGGTGAATCAGTGTTCATCCAATCACAAGCCGTACCCTTGCAGCCATTGCTCCGAGATCCGCATTGCTTATTTTGCGCGGGACAAGAACGCCGGTTTCGGCAAAAGTTCTTGCGCCGTCGGAACCGTTGACAATGCGCGCAAATTCCGAATCCGCCTGCATAAGGCTCTTCATGCCGAGATAAAGCGCCTGGGTGATGCCGTATTCGTCGTTCCGTGCGTTCATTATCTGCGTTGCCTTGTTGTAGCATTCGGCCGCAAGCTCGCGGCACTGTTCATCGGTGAGCTTTGCAAGAATCTCCGGCTGTGCAAGCATTGTTTCAAGATAGTCCAACCTCAGGCAGGCATATCTGTCGAGTTGGCTCTGATCGTTGAGCTTATATGCCTTGTAGAGATTGACAAGAACCGTTCCCGCATCCTCGCGCGCGGCAAGCAGCTGAAGTCCGTCATAATCCTGTTTGACAACGTCGAATCCTTCCAGCATTGATTCGTAAACGAACATATCATCAAACAGGTTATAGTTCATGCAGTACAGCACAAGCTCCGCCGTTGTTGCATTCCGCGCAGTTTCCGGCAATTGGGAAACCTCCCGCATTTCTATCGCATCTTCAAGCAGATCCCACTCCTCGGGCGTGTCGTAAGGGTTGATAACGCTTTTATACACGTTTCCGTCCTTTACGGGCAGGAAGCCCTCGGGTGCGGTGAACCAGTCGGAAAGAGCGGGATCGTCGTCGGAATCCTCAAACTCGCCGCTTGCACGCAGCCGTACCACACGCTCGGCATATTCGTTGAACGCCTTGCGGATGCGCCTGCCGTCCTCCACACGCACTGCGCGCGAAGCAACTCCCACAACCGCCGCCGCAATAATTGCGACACAAACAACGATGCCGATAATCTTTACGCTTTTTTTCATGGTTTTCCTCCGAAAGGAATGTACTCGGCCTCAGTCGGCAATAAGTATTGTATCATTTCTAATTGACGTTGTCAATTAGAAATCAGCAATCAGCAATTAGCAATTAGCAATTAGAAATTAGCAATTAGAAATGCACATCGGTCTTCGCTCTCCACTCTCCACTCTCCAAACTCCGCTCTTGACTTTCCACTCTCCACTCTCCAAACTCCGCTCTTAACTTTCCACACTCCGCTCTCCGCTCCCAATTTCTCATTTCTCCTACCTATATAAATGTACCTTTAAATGCGCCTTTCGGGCTTGCCGAACTCCTTAAAATATGGTATAATAGAATGAAGGTAATAATGCCGCATAATGCGGCAGGGCGGAGGCTTTGCGTGTACATCACCGCCGTAAGACTTTATTGTTTCAGAAGTTATACGGAGCTGCGGTTTGAGCCTGCAAAGGGGCTTAACGTCATTGTGGGCGCAAATGCGGCGGGCAAGACGAACATTCTGGAATCCGTTTTCCTTGCTGCGTTGGGCAGGAGCCACCGAACGCGCCGCGATGCGGAACTTATCAACTCCCTTTCCGACAAGGCATATGCGGGCATTGAGCTTGTGAGTGCAACGGGGAAGCACAGCATTGAACTCAAGCTGTTTTCCGGCGCACCGAAACAGGTTTTTATCGACGGGCAGCGCATCAGACGCATGGGCGAACTTATGGGCGTTCTGAACGCCGTAATGTTTTCACCCGAGGATCTCTCCCTCGTCAAGGACTCTCCCGAAACGCGCCGCCGCTTTATGGACATGGAGCTTTGCCAGCTTCGACCTGCATATTTTTACCGTTTGCAGCAATATAATGCCGCCCTCAAGCAGCGCACCGCGCTTTTGAAAACAAGTTTTCCGTTCGAACCGAACATTGAACTTCTCGACATGTGGGACGATAAGCTTGCGGAACTCGGCGGTTCGGTCATGCTGCTTCGCCGCGATTTTCTTGACAGGCTCAGCACCGCTGCGCGGGATCTGAACCGCAGCATCACGGGCAATTCCTCTGTCGGGCATGAACCGGAAGAGCTTTTTACCTACTACAAACCCTCCGTTCCCTTCGAGGGCGACGGTGCGCGCGCCGCACTCGGGGACGCACTCTGCAAGGCACGGGCGGAGGATATCCGCCGCGGCTGCACAACCAAGGGGCCGCACCGGGACGACATCGGCATTCTGCTCAACGGGCGCGACGTCCGCGTTTTCGGTTCCCAGGGGCAGCAGCGCACGGCAGCGTTGAGCCTTAAACTGAGCGAGCTTGCGCTTATGCGCCGCATTCGGGGCGAGGCGCCGGTTCTGCTTTTGGACGATGTTCTGAGCGAACTGGACGGCGACAGGCAGCGGGAGCTGCTTTCAAGCGCATTTGATTGCCAATGCTTTTTAACATCCACAACTCTCGACGGCCTTGAACAGGTGCCGAACATGACGGTGTTTGAATGCAGCGGCGGCAAACTCAAAAAAATTCTGTCAGCAGAAAATTGATTCTGTGTTGATTTAACATTGTATAAATAAACGCCGTTTTGTGGTTGTTTTAAATCATACGGTCGGCGTTCTCCCCAAAACAGCCCGACATAAAAATCCCGGCGGACGGGGCTCCGCAGGCGGCGGTTTTTCAAAAATGCCGCGGGTTTTACTCTGAAAGGAAATAATTTTAAAAATGGAAACGACTTATAACGCTTCGCAAATACAGGTGCTTGAAGGATTGGAGGCCGTTCGCCGCCGCCCGGGCATGTATATCGGTTCAACCGATTCAAGAGGCCTGCACCACCTTGTTTATGAAATCGTCGATAACTCCATCGATGAAGCAATGGCGGGATTCTGCACTCATATTTATGTTACCATTCATGCGGACAACTCCATTACCGTTGTTGACAACGGCAGGGGCATTCCCGTTGATATTCACCCCAAAACCGGCAAATCCGCGCTTGAAGTCGCACTTACCATGCTTCATGCGGGCGGCAAATTCGGCGGCAGCGGCTATAAGGTTTCCGGCGGCCTTCACGGTGTCGGTCTTTCCGTTGTTAACGCATTGAGCACGGAGCTTACCGCCGAGGTGCGTCGGGACGGGCATATTTATCGGCAGATCTGCCGCCGCGGCATAAAGGTCACGGAGGTTGAAATCGTGGGCAACTGCGGAGCGGACGAGCACGGCACAACGATTCATTTTGTTCCCGACGAAGAAATTTTTGACGAAGTGAACTATGAATACGATATCCTTGTTCGACGGCTGCGCGAGCTTGCGTTCCTAAACGGCGGCGTGCGCATCATCGTGACGGATGAACGCTGCGACCCGCCCGTGCAGGACAGCTTCCATTACGAAGGCGGGGTTGTTGAATATGTTCGCTATATCAACAAAAACAAAGAAGTTCTGCACCCCGACCCGATTTATTTTTCCGCTGTAAAGAACGATAATCCGCTTGAAACGGCAAGCGTTGAAGTTGCGCTGCAATACAACGACGGCTACAGCGAAAATGTTTTTACCTATGCCAACAACATCAACACCATCGAGGGCGGCAGCCACCTTGCGGGTTTCCGTGCGGCAATGACAAGGGTCATCAACGACTACGCCCGAAAGTTTAAAATCCTTAAAGACAGCGACCAGAACCTGACCGGAGACGACATCCGCGAAGGTTTGAGCGCTATCATCAGCGTTAAGCTGACAGAGCCGCAGTTTGAAGGGCAGACAAAAACAAAACTCGGCAATGCCTACATAAGAACCCTTGTTGACAACGCCGTGACGGCCGGCATGACGACCTATCTTGAAGAGAACCCGGCGCAGGCAAAGCTTATTCTCGACAAATGCCTCAGTGCAAGCCGCGCAAGGGAAGCGGCGCGCAAGGCACGCGAGCTGACCAGACGCAAGTCCGTTTTGGATTCCGCCGCACTGCCCGGCAAACTTGCGGACTGCTCCGAAAAAGATCCTTCAAAATGCGAACTGTTCATCGTTGAGGGCGACTCCGCAGGCGGTTCCGCCAAGGAAGGACGCGACAGGCATTTTCAGGCCATCCTTCCGCTGCGCGGAAAGATTCTGAACGTTGAAAAAACCCGTTTGGACAAAATTCTCGGCAATGCGGAAATCAAATGCATGATAACCGCATTCGGTGCGGGCATGGATGCGGATTTTGACGAAACCAAGCTCCGCTATCACAAAATCATCTGCATGACCGATGCCGATGTTGACGGAAGCCATATTCGCACGCTGCTGCTGACGTTCTTCTATCGGCACATGCGGCCGATGATAGAGCGCGGCTATGTTTACATTGCCCAGCCTCCTCTCTATCTCATCAAAAAGGGCAATACGGAACGCTATGTCTATTCGGACGAAGAGCTGAACAAAACTCTTGACGAAATCGGCAGGGATAAAATCTACATTCAACGCTACAAAGGTTTGGGCGAAATGAACCCCGAACAGCTTTGGGACACGACAATGGATCCCGCGAACCGCATTATGCTTCGCGTCACAATGGACGATGCAATGCTTGCGGACGAAACTTTCACCCTTTTGATGGGCGACAGGGTTGAACCGCGCCGCGAATTTATTGAGCAGAACAGCAAGCTCGTTGCCGACCTTGACGTTTGATTCGGAAACGCTTCAATTTTCAAACGGCAGATTAAGAGCTTTGAGCTCTGCAATCCGAAATTATTAACACGATTCAATGACTTGACGACCGACGAAAGGTGCGATGCACCGACTGCGGCAGGCTCCGCACCTTTCATGCAGGAGAAATAATGGACGAAAACAAAAAAAGACCCAATCTTGAAATGCTCGGAACAAACGAGCTGCCGACCGATGTTGAAGGCGGCAGAATATTGCCCATAAACCTTGTGGGTGAAATGAAGCGCAGCTTTATATCATACGCAATGGCTGTTATCATCAGCCGTGCGCTTCCCGATGTGCGCGACGGGCTGAAACCCGTTCACAGGCGCATTCTTTACGCAATGGACGAGCTGAGTATGCAGCCCGACAAGCCCTTCAGAAAGAGTGCGCGCCTTGTCGGCGACGTTCTCGGCAAATACCATCCGCACGGCGACACGGCGGTTTACGACGCAATGGTGCGCCTTGCCCAGCCCTTCTCGACCCGCTACCCCCTTGTTGAAGGTCACGGCAATTTCGGCAGCGTTGACGGCGACCCCGCCGCTGCAATGCGTTATACCGAAGCGCGCATGAGCAGACTTACTCTCGAAATGCTCCGCGATCTTGACAAGAACACGGTTGATTTTTATCCGAATTTTGACGAAACGCTGATGCAGCCCGCGGTATTGCCCGCAAGATACCCGAACCTTCTTGTGAACGGCTCAAACGGCATTGCTGTCGGCATGGCAACAAACATTCCGCCGCATAATCTCGGCGAGGCTGTCGATGCCTGTGCCGCAATGATTGACAATCCCGATATCACGATCGACGAGCTGATGAACTATATCCCCGGCCCGGACTTTCCGACCGGCGGCGTCATCATGGGCGATGTCGGCATTCGCCATGCATATTTTACAGGCAGGGGAAAGATCCTTGTTCGCGCAAAGAGCGAGATCGAGCAATACAAGGCCGATCGATCCCGCATCATCGTCACGGAAATTCCGTATCAGGTCAACAAAGCAAAGCTTGTTGAAAAAATTGCAGAGCTTGTTCACGAGAAGCGCGTGGACGGCATTTCCGACCTTCGCGACGAAAGCTCCCGCGCGGGAATGCGCATTGTTATCGAGCTTAAAAAGGATGTCAATGCAAACGTTGTGCTGAACAATCTGTATAAGCACACTCAGCTTCAGGATACTTTCGGCGTTATCATGATCGCGCTTGTGAACGGCGAACCCAAGGTGCTCAACCTTCGCGAAATGCTTTATCACTACATTGCGCATCAAAAGGATGTTGTCACCCGCCGCACGCAGTTTGACCTTGACAAAGCCCGCGAAAGGCTGCACATCTTGGAAGGCCTTATGATCGCACTCGACAATATTGACGAAGTCATTGCCATCATCAAAGCCAGTGCAAACGGCGCAGAAGCAAAGGAAAGGCTGATTGCGCGTTTCGGTTTCAGTGAACGGCAGGCGCAGGCGATACTTGACATGCGGCTGCAAAGGTTGACGGGGCTTGAGCGCGAAAAGTTGGAAGCCGAGTACGGCGAGCTTAAGCGCACGGTTGAATACCTTGCTTCCCTGCTTGCGGACGAAGGCAAACTTATGGGCGTTGTTAAAGATGAAATGCTCGAGATCCGGCGCCGCTTTGCCGATCCGCGCCGCACCGAAATCACAAAGATCGTTGAAGACATCGATATGGATGACATCATCCAGGAAGAAGACATGGTTGTTACCTGCACCCATCACGGCTACATCAAGCGCATTGCGGAAGCAACCTATCGCACGCAGCGCAGAGGCGGCGTCGGCATCAGCGCGGGAGCAACCCGTGAAGAGGATTTCCTTGAGGATATTTTCGTCACAAGCACGCATTCCTATATCATGTTCTTCACAAACAAGGGCCGCGCTTTCCGCATTAAATGCTATTCCATTCCGGAGGCAAGCCGCACCGCAAAGGGCACGCCCATAGTCAACCTGCTGCAATTGCAGACGGGCGAGTTCGTTACCGCCGCATTCCCCATCGGCAGGCAGACCGAGGGCGGCTATCTCGTTCTTTGCACACGGCAGGGTGTTATCAAAAAAACCCCGCTCTCCGATTTTTCAAACATTCGCAAGGGCGGCTTGATTGCTCAAAACCTCCGCGAGGGTGACGAGCTTATCAGCGTTGCGCTCTCCGCAGGCGATGATGAGTTCATTATCGGCACACGGGACGGAATGAGCATCCGTTTCAGCGAGCAGGATGTTCGCTCAATGGGCAGAAATGCCTCCGGCGTTCGTGCCATTAAACTCTCCGAGGGCGACTGCGTTGTTGATATGTCCATGGTCAAACCCGGCAGCTGCGTCATTGCCATCACCGAAAACGGCATGGGCAAGCGCACGGAAGAGGACGCCTACCGCGTTCAGGGCCGCGCCGGCAAGGGCATTATTGCAATGAATATCACCGAAAAAACCGGCAAGCTTGTTTGCCTCAAAGTTTCCGAAGGCAATGAGGATCTGATGCTTATCCGTGATGACGGCGTTGTCATTCGCGTTCCCGTTGACACGATTTCCGTCATTTCCCGCAATACGCAGGGCGTTCGACTGATGAAAATCGACGAGGGGCACAGGGTTGCAAGCGTTGCGCTTGCGCCGCATAACGATGATGAACCGCAGAAAGGCGGGGAAGAGTCCGACGGCGAAATTTCAAATGCCAATGCAGACTCCGCCGAAACAGCACCCTCCGATACGCAGGAAAACTCCGACCCTTCGGATGACCTCCGATAACCGTAGCCGCCGAACCTGCCGCGCGGGCTGAAGCTCTCCGCTCGGCCGCAGTGTTTCGGCAAGCAACCGATTACTTCTTCAAAAACAAACACGGGAAGCCTTCCGTAACGGACAGTGCTTCCCGTGTTTTCTGTTGATTTCGACGTTGCCTTCCGCACTCGGTGTCAACCGTTGGGTAATTGGAGACAATATCACCGAATCCCCGAGTGGATTAGCGCTCAGGGTATAGATGCCCAAGCTATCATCAACTGCATACGTTATATCACGCAGTAAAAAAATCGGCAGTGCATACCAGCTAACGTAAACACTGCCGAGAAGAGCAACCCAGGGGCGATCAACCAGCCTGTATCGCCCCTTGATTATATCAGGGCAGGAGACAAAAGTCAAGGTGCAAAAGGATGGTCGACTGCACAGCAGCGGCATAGATTGCCCGTATGCACGGCGGGGATGCTGTAGGCTACAATGTTAGCTATAGCATTCTTTTTATCCCTTATCAACCGTTTAGCGCACGTTCGGTAATAAAGTATGTGTGAAAAATACTTGGAATATGAAACAAAATTAATTCATTTGCAACTGATGAGGATCACCCCCGCAGGTGCGGGGAAAACTTTGCGCTGTACGTGTCGAGCTTGGCCTGACCGGGATCACCCCCGCAGGTGCGGGGAAAACTTCTTTTTCGTACCATGTAATGCGGCGCTCGCGGGATCACCCCCGCAGGTGCGGGGAAAACAGTCTGTTGCCGTCTGTCCGCAGGTGCAAATCAGGATCACCCCCGCAGGTGCGGGGAAAACAATGGTACATGCGCCGCGTCAACGACAGCACCTGGATCACCCCCGCAGGTGCGGGGAAAACCTTGACAACTTCCTTTTGGGTGACATCAGTCGAGGATCACCCCCGCAGGTGCGGGGAAAACCCAACACCAGAAACACAGCTCGAAAAGCTCGCGGGATCACCCCCGCAGGTGCGGGGAAAACCCCTTGTACCGCTTTTTGCGTCCACGGACACAAGGATCACCCCCGCAGGTGCGGGGAAAACCATGGCGGAATAACCCGCTTCCGTCTCGGCTGAGGATCACCCCCGCAGGTGCGGGGAAAACCGCTCTTTGCAATCGGGGCTGGGTACTCGCTTCGGATCACCCCCGCGGATGCGGGGAAAACGCAAAACAGCGCGAGCGCATTCAGGGCGATTTGGGATCACCCCCGCGGATGCGGGGAAAACGCTCAATTCCCGTGCTGCGTGGTGTCAGCACAGGGATCACCCCCGCGGATGCGGGGAAAACGGTGCATCTGACCGGGAAACCGAACTGACACAGGGATCACCCCCGCGGATGCGGGGAAAACTTTGCTGCGTCAGTTGTTTCTATTAGTATCAAGGGATCACCCCCGCGGATGCGGGGAAAACGATTTCTTCCCGGCTTGTTCTGAGGTTTAGTCCGGATCACCCCCGCGGATGCGGGAAAAACTACTTAAAACTTTATCGTGGGTTGCAATACAGAGGATCACCCCCGCGGATGCGGGGAAAACCGGAAACTAACGCGCGAAGAGCGGTAGTATCAAGGATCACCCCCGCAGGTGCGGGGAAAACGGACGATAAAGCCGACATATCGACCGGATAAGAGGATCACCCCCGCAGGTGCGGGGAAAACCATCATATACCACAGAATGCACAGCAAATCGCGGGATCACCCCCGCAGGTGCGGGGAAAACGGGTTAAGCCAGTATACATAACCGCGGTAGGTTAGGATCACCCCCGCAGGTGCGGGGAAAACCCGCATCGGTTATATGCAAAAACGCCGATTTTGGGATCACCCCCGCAGGTGCGGGGAAAACTTGTTGCGGCTGTACACCGTACGACAGCAGTTCGGATCACCCCCGCAGGTGCGGGGAAAACGCTATCGCACACGAACAACCTTGGTCAACCCGAGGATCACCCCCGCAGGTGCGGGGAAAACCGGGGACGGGAAAAGCTTTGCAAACTCGGGACAGGATCACCCCCGCAGGTGCGGGGAAAACAGAACCACCAAAACCCCGCACCCCTACAACAAAGGATCACCCCCGCGGATGCGGGGAAAACGCTTCGGGTTCGCGCGCCGCCGCCGCCCCGTCCGGATCACCCCCGCGGATGCGGGGAAAACACCGACAGCGGACGGATCTGCTGCGGCTATTGCGGATCACCCCCGCGGATGCGGGGAAAACAAAATGGAAAAAAGAAACGCACACGGTTGCGGGGGATCACCCCCGCGGATGCGGGGAAAACCACCGTCCACGCAAATGGAAAAATTAGCTTTTGGGATCACCCCCGCGGATGCGGGGAAAACTCCGCTGATTCCTCCGTGATGCGGTCTTCCGACGGATCACCCCCGCAGGTGCGGGGAAAACCTGTTGTGGCGACCGCGTAGCCGCATGGTAAGCGGATCACCCCCGCAGGTGCGGGGAAAACGTGGTCGCATTTTCAACAACGCCTTTAATAGTAGGATCACCCCCGCAGGTGCGGGGAAAACACACGGTTTATTTTATGTCGTCCGATAAACCTAAGGATCACCCCCGCAGGTGCGGGGAAAACTGTATGGTGTTATCGTTGGGTGTACAGTCCAAGGGATCACCCCCGCAGGTGCGGGGAAAACTTGAACGCGCCAGTTGTTTCTAATGGTATCAAGGGATCACCCCCGCAGGTGCGGGGAAAACGTGGTTGTATCAAAGATACCCGCGCTGCACTCGGGGATCACCCCCGCAGGTGCGGGGAAAACGATACCGTTAGCGGAGCAATAGTCGAAATACTGGGATCACCCCCGCAGGTGCGGGGAAAACTCGTTGCTTGCGGGCTGCGCCTTGCTCCCCTGCGGATCACCCCCGCAGGTGCGGGGAAAACAAAAAGGCGGTGTTTGCGCAGCCGTGTGAATGAGGATCACCCCCGCAGGTGCGGGGAAAACAGTTGAACAGCGCATTCGACGACGCAATGCGCAGGATCACCCCCGCAGGTGCGGGGAAAACCAGGACGTGTCTGCTACAAGTCGGAAGACCGCAGGATCACCCCCGCAGGTGCGGGGAAAACACAGCAATCATACCGCCGATAACTGCAACAAGAGGATCACCCCCGCAGGTGCGGGGAAAACTAGTTACCTTTATCTTAAAAGCTTTATCGTGGGGGATCACCCCCGCAGGTGCGGGGAAAACGCTCTCGGGCAAAGACTACCAACCATGTAGAATGGATCACCCCCGCAGGTGCGGGGAAAACGATACAATTATCTCATGGACAGCCAAGGAAATAGGATCACCCCCGCAGGTGCGGGGAAAACAATGCGGTCAAAGTCTTCTTCGCTGTACCCCTGGGATCACCCCCGCAGGTGCGGGGAAAACCTGAAAACCTATTGACAAATATTTGCTTAGGGGGGATCACCCCCGCAGGTGCGGGGAAAACGCGAAGTCCGTACAACGCCGCGCGTAACGCTGAGGATCACCCCCGCAGGTGCGGGGAAAACTTTACTTTTACATGGTACACGGGGAGGGAAAAGGGATCACCCCCGCAGGTGCGGGGAAAACCGGTATGCTTCATCATATATCGGAAACCTAAAAGGATCACCCCCGCAGGTGCGGGGAAAACCGTTAAAAAGGGCAAGGCATCTGTTGGTTAAAAGGATCACCCCCGCAGGTGCGGGGAAAACGCGCAAAGCGCGGTTTGCCGGCAGGCCGATAAGGGATCACCCCCGCAGGTGCGGGGAAAACCACAAGGGGCAGGTATTATTCCTCTCATGCTTAGGATCACCCCCGCAGGTGCGGGGAAAACTTCGTGTTCGTTTTTGGGCGGTAATACAATATAGGATCACCCCCGCAGGTGCGGGGAAAACATGACTGATAAAAGTGTGCCCTGCGCCGTGTATGGATCACCCCCGCAGGTGCGGGGAAAACCGACACACCGCAAACAAGTGTGAGCGGCGTTAAGGATCACCCCCGCAGGTGCGGGGAAAACCCTCTGGAGGGGAGTTACCTCCGCACGCGCCGAGGATCACCCCCGCAGGTGCGGGGAAAACCCGGAGATCCGGCTCTCCCTCCTCATGCTCCGGGGATCACCCCCGCAGGTGCGGGGAAAACCGGGTTTTGCGCAGTATTCGTCCGCCAAAGATGGGATCACCCCCGCAGGTGCGGGGAAAACCTACCCATGCCAGAAAGTAAACTCGGGACGTTGGGATCACCCCCGCAGGTGCGGGGAAAACAGCCCCAAAATGCCGATACCCGATACAGCTTGAGGATCACCCCCGCAGGTGCGGGGAAAACCTTGTCTTTATCGTGCAACGGCGAAACGAAAGCGGATCACCCCCGCAGGTGCGGGGAAAACTCGGGCAAAAAACGCCAGCTATAATAGTCATTAGGATCACCCCCGCAGGTGCGGGGAAAACTTGGAAATTCTTTTTTCACAGTCCGGAGTTGTAGGATCACCCCCGCAGGTGCGGGGAAAACCGGTCTATTTTATGTCTTCGGATAAGCCGGTTCGGATCACCCCCGCAGGTGCGGGGAAAACTGGGGACAACCCCACTATGCCGCCGGTTCCCGAGGATCACCCCCGCAGGTGCGGGGAAAACCGACCTGGGCAAGTCGTAAAACTGCCTTTTAAGGGATCACCCCCGCAGGTGCGGGGAAAACGATACCGGGAAAGAGCCAACGGAGCTATAAACAGGATCACCCCCGCAGGTGCGGGGAAAACGATGAGATGAGCACAGCTGTCGCTGCCGGAAAGGGATCACCCCCGCAGGTGCGGGGAAAACAGTTCGGGTGTTCTTCCCCTCTAATGTGGTCAAGGATCACCCCCGCAGGTGCGGGGAAAACGCATTGCGGGCGACTGCTATGATGATAAGCAGAGGATCACCCCCGCAGGTGCGGGGAAAACTATAAACGTGGATTGCATAGAGAACGACCGCAAGGATCACCCCCGCAGGTGCGGGGAAAACTTTGCGACAGCTCAAGATTTGCGGTCACGCCTGGGATCACCCCCGCAGGTGCGGGGAAAACCTGCATAGGCAATGGCAGCCTTTATACGGGCTGGGATCACCCCCGCAGGTGCGGGGAAAACTTCGCAAGGCCGCCGAGAGCCTCGGCGTCGAGAGGATCACCCCCGCAGATGCGGGGAAAACCCTTCGACTTGCTGTCGATAATTCGCAAGGATAGGATCACCCCCGCAGGTGCGGGGAAAACACAGGATAACAATGCGGCAGGGAATTACACAAAGGATCACCCCCGCAGGTGCGGGGAAAACGTGTTTGTTGGATTGAGTTTTTTCTATTGTGGAGGATCACCCCCGCAGGTGCGGGGAAAACTCTTCGAACGTACATTCGGATTCATGCCGAATTGGATCACCCCCGCAGGTGCGGGGAAAACCTATCCATTCACCCGTTCCATTTGCAATACTTAGGATCACCCCCGCAGGTGCGGGGAAAACATATAAAAATATCTTCACTGGAATGTGATGAGAGGATCACCCCCGCAGGTGCGGGGAAAACTTGTGCAAGGTAAGTATGCTTTGGAATCTAACAGGATCACCCCCGCAGGTGCGGGGAAAACAAACATTGATATTAATTATGAACATACACTTTAGGATCACCCCCGCAGGTGCGGGGAAAACTTATATGTTCAAATGATACGGTGCAATTTCAAAGGATCACCCCCGCAGGTGCGGGGAAAACATACTCCTTCTCCTGCTCCTTCTCCGGAGCCGGGGATCACCCCCGCAGGTGCGGGGAAAACAGGACGAACCAAAAAAAGAACATTATCATGTTAGGATCACCCCCGCAGGTGCGGGGAAAACTAGGCTTGCGCCTTGATTTGCAACCGACATATAGGATCACCCCCGCAGGTGCGGGGAAAACGTGTTGTTATAATAAAGTCCTCTATGTCGCCTAGGATCACCCCCGCAGGTGCGGGGAAAACTTTCTGTCCTGTCAACCTTTTTTTGGACAAAAAGGATCACCCCCGCAGGTGCGGGGAAAACTTCCAAATTATAAGCCAACAAAGGAAAAGGCGAGGATCACCCCCGCAGGTGCGGGGAAAACTACCTTACTTGCCTTTCCTTAAATATTTCATTAGGATCACCCCCGCAGGTGCGGGGAAAACTCTTGTATAATGTGATTAGACGTAGAATTGCCAGGATCACCCCCGCAGGTGCGGGGAAAACTCATTAGTGCCCGGGTCCTCGCCGTACTCGATTGAGGATCACCCCCGCAGGTGCGGGGAAAACTGGGTACTACGACACCCACACTCCTGTTCAATGGGATCACCCCCGCAGGTGCGGGGAAAACATACACGCCGAGCCTGTCGCTTGCGACGTCGGAGGATCACCCCCGCAGGTGCGGGGAAAACGCCCATGCGGGGAGAAGTACTCCGGGTGGTCGGGGATCACCCCCGCAGGTGCGGGGAAAACTTTATTGTTTTGCTTGCGGAGTTGGCGGAGATGGGATCACCCCCGCAGGTGCGGGGAAAACGCAAAAACTGTGAGAGCAGCAGAGAATTTTGATGGATCACCCCCGCAGGTGCGGGGAAAACGCGCGGCTGCACGTTTTTGTTTTGCGACCGTCAGGATCACCCCCGCAGGTGCGGGGAAAACAGACAGCGACAGACTATGACCCGTACCTGCATGGGATCACCCCCGCAGGTGCGGGGAAAACCCGGTTTCTTTAATAAAACTGTAAAATGGACTAGGATCACCCCCGCAGGTGCGGGGAAAACTCTTGAAGATTTTTCCGATTCTTTCGCCGATAAGGATCACCCCCGCAGGTGCGGGGAAAACCGTCCTCCGGAGCTTTAGCCGATGCGGCAGGGGGGATCACCCCCGCAGGTGCGGGGAAAACAATTATACAAATAACTACCGGCAGATACAAAAGGGATCACCCCCGCAGGTGCGGGGAAAACCAACGATATGTGCGCTATAACGGCGACATTGAGGGATCACCCCCGCAGGTGCGGGGAAAACGCAAACAGACGGCTTTACATGCGATGAAGGCTGGGATCACCCCCGCAGGTGCGGGGAAAACTTAACAGCAGACCGACCGCTGACGAATCTGCTGGGATCACCCCCGCAGGTGCGGGGAAAACCGAAAACAGCCGCCGCGCAATTTTTCACGGAGAGGATCACCCCCGCAGGTGCGGGGAAAACCAAGACGGAAAAGGGTGAACCAAAAAAAGAGCAGGATCACCCCCGCAGGTGCGGGGAAAACTTGTTGATATAGTCGTTTGGGTGGTTGGTCTTAGGATCACCCCCGCAGGTGCGGGGAAAACCCGAACCCTCTCCCGGAGCAGTATCGTAGGACAGGATCACCCCCGCAGGTGCGGGGAAAACCATTTTTTCGTCCCCCTGCTTTAAGCTTATACCAGGATCACCCCCGCAGGTGCGGGGAAAACCCAAACTGTTAAACTCAGTTTGTATTTCGTCGAGGATCACCCCCGCAGGTGCGGGGAAAACAGTGAAATCTTTCCGTCACGGGTCATGCGCACAGGATCACCCCCGCAGGTGCGGGGAAAACGGCGCGTTATTTTGCGTTTTAAGCCGCATTTCAGGATCACCCCCGCAGGTGCGGGGAAAACGTGGTTGCTTTGTACGCCGGCATTTTTGTCAGGAGGATCACCCCCGCAGGTGCGGGGAAAACCTTGCGCTTTGCGCATGGCGGGGGTTTTGTTTAGGATCACCCCCGCAGGTGCGGGGAAAACGCATAGATAATTACGTACTGGCGAATTTTGCGAGGATCACCCCCGCAGGTGCGGGGAAAACCAAGCTGCGTATCGGGTGTGGGTACAATGTCGGGGATCACCCCCGCAGGTGCGGGGAAAACTCGCGTTGAGCCGGATTATACATATGTGGCGTAGGATCACCCCCGCAGGTGCGGGGAAAACTCAGGAAGAAAACGCCAGCTATAATAATCGCTAGGATCACCCCCGCAGGTGCGGGGAAAACTCGCTCATAGCTTGCAGTTTGGCCGGTGATTGAGGATCACCCCCGCAGGTGCGGGGAAAACGCTCTGGAAAAACTCTATCGGCTGTTCGATATGGGATCACCCCCGCAGGTGCGGGGAAAACTTATATTCCGTTCACTGCAACGGATGCGGATTCGGATCACCCCCGCAGGTGCGGGGAAAACTTCGCACCCTTAAGCGTCCATGTAACAGATTTAGGATCACCCCCGCAGGTGCGGGGAAAACTTTTTATATGCGGATACTGATTCATTGCATTTAGGATCACCCCCGCAGGTGCGGGGAAAACTACGGTGCAATTTCAAATTAAAGAAAAATTATAGGATCACCCCCGCAGGTGCGGGGAAAACCTTTAAAGCTGTTACCGTTTAAGGTGGCGGAAAGGATCACCCCCGCAGGTGCGGGGAAAACCGTAATTGCTTGCACTCACGAGACTTTCGTATAGGATCACCCCCGCAGGTGCGGGGAAAACGACTGTCAAATTGTGGCGCAAGCTTTAGAAATAGGATCACCCCCGCAGGTGCGGGGAAAACACTAAAAAGATCCTTTAGGAATCAGCCTTTTTGTTCCAGAGCAGTTCAAATTTCATTTAACTTCTCAAACAGCCTGAATGTAAGTTTGCAATCCGGAAGCGCACGGTGACGTTCTCCGACATCAATTCCAAAGTATTCGCAAAGATGCCCAAGCGAATACTGTTTAACTCCGTTCACGCGCCTGCGCGCCAAGGCAAGAGTATCTGTGCAGGAACTGCGAAACAACTTCACGCCGCAGCGTTTTGCCTCCGAAATCAGAAACCCGCAGTCAAAATCCGCATTATGGCAAACAATCGGGCGGTTCGCAACGAATGCAACAAGCCCGTTGATTGCCTCGCTCAGAGGGATGCCTTCAGCTGCAAGCATTTCATCCGTAATTCCCGTAAGGCGGACAACATCCGCACCCAGCGGTGAATCCCGCCTGACGAGCGTTTGAAATTCTTCTGACTCCTCTCCGTTTCTTATCAGCAGTGCACCGATTTCAATAATGCCGTCCCTCTCGGGTGAAAGCCCCGTTGTTTCAACGTCAATAACAACATAGTCAGCCCGCCTGCGCGCTTTTTCCGCACGACGCGCGAGCAGCATTTTCCCTGCTCTGCTTTGCGGAGCCCCTGTCGAATTGTCTTCTGCCTTATGCGGCTTCGGAAGCGGGCGGCGCATAAGCAGTATTCCGTCAAGATCAACGGGCTCCCAGTGAGCATTATGAACTTCGAATTTCATCTGCTGTTCGCAACGCGCACTGTAAACCATGGTTGCGCGCCCGCTTTTCAGGTTTTCGCATACCCGCGCCCAAAGCTCCGTGCGAACGCGCGCATTAATATTGCCGGCATACACTCCGGGGCTGATTTCACATAACCACTTGGACAGATCCCCCCGAACTTTCGGCGGGCAGTCGCTCAAAGTAATCACTGTCAACGTCAATCCTCCCGATAGGATTTACCGTATTCTGCACTGCCGCTGCGGTCATCCCAAAGATAGAGCGGCTTGCAGCCTTCTTCGCCGAAATCGGATTCATCGGAAAGAAGGTATTTGATATCCTTCACCATTCGCTCCAAAATATGGCTTTCTGCAAGCGCATTACGCACACTGCGCCTTGTTTGGGACGGGATATCCTCCGGAGACTCTGCCGCAAGCCGAAATGCGATCGGAATCGTGATTTCCGCCTTGTACAAATCAGCAATATCATAAACGAATGAAAGCGAATGGCCGATATGCACAAAGCCGAGGCCGGGGGAACAGCCGAGTGCGCAAATCACGGCGTGAGCAAGGCCGTACAGACAGGCATTCCCTGCGGACAATGCCTGATTTACCGGATCTCCGGATGAAAAATCCTCCGGATCATAGTCTCGCCCATGCCACGGAACGCCTGTTTCCTTTGACCAATGCCGATAAACGGAACGCATACGGCTTCCTTCACGCCCGCGCAGCTGCTGCAAAGTCAGGTGAGCCACATCCTCTCCGGAGAAGCGCAGACTGTACATCTTTCGAACAACGTTGAGATGCCCCCGCTGGTTCGTCACAAGAGCAGCCTGTTTCACAAGCAGACGTGAACTTCCCGTCAAAGCACAGCCCCCGGTGTAGTACCGAACACCATGTTCCCCGACCCAGATTACACTCACACCTGCATCACCGATAAGCTCCATTGCACGGTGAGTCACATCCGTTCCCGGGCCGAGCATGAGCACCGAAATTGCAGCGGCAGGAACGTGAATGATCCCTTTTTCATCCGTAACGGTTATCGCGCTGTCCGCACGGCTCAATTTACAGTGCTCAAAGTAAAGAAAGGTCATTCTGTCGCCAATCTGCGGCAGAGACTGAACGGAAGGGCGGATCATCCCCGGAATTTCAGCCATTGACGCCTTCCCCGATGCCCACAACTGTCATAAGTCCGTTTCCGTAAGCCTTGCCCCTGCCGAGGCCCTGAGTCAAAGTCTCCCGAAAGCGGGCTGCATCCGTAACTGTCAAAATGCCTTCAAAAGTTACGGAAAGCAGTCTTACTTCCTTGTTCTTTCCGCGTTTTTTGAAAGAATACCTGTTTGAATGAACAACACGGAATTCATCGGGCGCGAGTTCAAATCCGTAACTTTGCGCATGGGAAGCAAGCCACTCCTCCTGCTGTCCGACCGAAATAAGGGCTGTTACCTTTCCGCGAGCCTGCGGATCGTCTTCGCGCTTGATGCTCTTTGTGGGATTGGCTGTCAGGCGAAACCTCCAGCGGCTGCCTTCCGCAATTCGTGCAAGCAGGGGATCGTATGATTTTGTTTCAACGTTAATTCCGCCGTAACCAAGCTGCTCCGCCGCACGGGACAGCTTTGGCCTGTCCTGCGTCAAAACGAGCAGATACATCTCCCCGCCGAGCGTGTCTATGCGCCAAAGACTGCGCGCACGATTTTTTTCATCCGCGGCATCGGAAGCTTCGGACGGTTCTCCGTTCAAAACTTCAATCGCACCGTGAATCTGCTGCGGATTGACAAGTGCTTTCATTGTTTCGCGTTTCTGTGTGTTAAGCTTGATTCTCGAAAGATACATCTGCGTCCTCCAATTCTGCAAACGCGTCATGCTCCGCTGCGTCCGTATCCTTCTCCGCCTTGTTAACGGATTCATACGCCGCAACAGTGCGATAGGTATGTTTACGGCAGCGCGGGTCAAACGAGACCGCAAGGTCACGCCGCGCTTCACGTCCGATCACTCTCGGTTCGTCCGCATCCGAATTCTGCTCATCATCTTCCGAATAATCCGCATATATGTGCGCTGTCATATTGTACTTCTTTTTGAAGGAATCGTCAAGCGTCGGATACGTCCGCAGCACTTTAATCAGCCCGTCCTCCTTAATGTCGTCAAGAACGATCGGCAGCGTCGGAGGGCAGGAACGCCTGCCCAAAAACAGCGGAAACACCGGATGCGACAACGCGAATTCAATGCGCTCCAAAAGCTCCCGTTCTCCCTCCAATCCGACAAGGAAGACGGCATCCGAAAGATAATAACGTTCGGTAAGATATGAAGTCTTTTCTGCATGCGCCATATGGAAATCCCGAAGGAGCTTTCCCGCGCGGTCAATGCGGACGCCGATTCGCAGCGCATTCAGCTCGCGGAGCTTTTCCGGCTCGTTTCGCCGAATGCCGAGTGCCGCTGCAAGCAAGCCCACAATGCCGCTTTTTGACGGTTCCCTTCCCGTTTTTCGGATCTCAAATTTTGAATTTTCGGTTCCCCACGCCTGCAGCGGAGCGGAAAGCCGAAGAAGCAAAACAGCCATTACATGCCCTCGCTCTCGCCGAGATATTCCTTAACGCACTCCGCAACCGACTCAAGCAGTCTGTCGAGGCTCATGCCTTCCGCAAGCTCTCCGACGGCTTCACCGACTGCAAATGCACTATCGGGCGCGGAGGCGTACTTGCCGTAAACCTTGTTTGCGTATTCAACAAACTTTTCTTCGGATTCTTCCGAATAACCGCCGTTCTTTGCCGAAACGGGCTTTTCAAACGCACCGCAAAGGTTAACGGGCTGATCGCGCCGAATTGTGACATAGACCATGCTCGGAAGGGTGCGGTTTGCAAAGGTGTTCTGTTTGCCCGTGGGCATTGAGCGAACAAACGCTTCAACAAATTTTGCCGCTGTCTCCGCCGTGACCTGTTTCCCGAGGGCATTCGAAAGCTCAACAAGGTTGACCGTTGCATAGCGATAGAGCGTTGAGGAATTGAACTCCACCGTTCCGAGGTGCCCCGCGCCGGTATTATCCTCCGGAGCAAGATCGTCAACGGCGGTGAAATAATCGTATTCGTTCTGAACGGTGTGGGTTGAAATGCTGTGCGCAACCTGCGCGGAGGCATCGCAATTCAAAGTTGCTTCGGAAGCAACCATTCGCCCGAAAAGCGCGATATCAACAGAAGGGTTGTTCTTGAGTGCTTTTTTGCAGGCGTCCTTATCAGCCGTACCTTCGGAAACTGCGATCTCGGCAAGTGCTTTTGCCTGTGCCGCACTCATGAAAAAGAGTGCTTCCGCCTTTTTATCCTTTGTTTCACCTTTCTTATCGTCTTTAAATTTCACGCCGGCGCTTGTAAGCACTTTTTCCGCAAGTTCCGCCGCTTTCGCATCGGGGTTCAGTTTCAGAATCTCCTCTGCAACCATGCTTATAACGTTCTTTGTTCTCAACCCGAGCATATCCGGATCAATGAGTTCTTCGCGGAACATTTCGCGCATTGCATGTTTCCACGCCTGTGAGGAAACGCGCGCACGGGTCGTGCCGCCGTAGATCGCCGTTTTCGGGCTGCCGGTGTCGTCGCGGTTGACGCAGCTCGGCGGAACGGTTTGGAGTACGTGTACATCAAGATAGCATCTGTTTTTCATAGTTTTGGTTCCTTTCCACATTAGTTTTCATCATTTTTTATTTGGCGGCAGAAATCCTGTCCCCATTTGAGCCTTACTTTTGTTCTTCCTTCCGCATAGCTGTAATTATACAGGTCAACGGCAAGATCCGCATAGTCGAGTTTTATACCGTTGCCGCTGAGAAGATTTATCACGCCGCGCAGATGGTGGTTGAGCTCGGGCAGATCCGATGCCGTTGCGATCTTGTTGAATCTGGCGCGTATGCGCTTCAACTTATCCTCGTCCTCGCCTTTGCCCTTGTCGTCCTTGGCAAGTTTTCGCACGGAAGCCCCGAACCGCAGCCCATCCTCATTCATCCATTCGGATCTGAAATCATGCCCCTGCTGATGCAGTGCAAACATGGTCAATGCGGTGTAAACCGCCCATTCCGCGGGCGAAGCGTTACCGTCGTTCCGATAAAACTCCTCCGGAAGATCGGTCAGGAATGCTCCCCAAATTGCGGGAAGCTCCCCGGGGGCGTGTCCGATTCCGTGCCGCAGTTCGGCAAGCTCCGCTCGGCGCTGATTCTCGGGCAGCGTTCTGAGCCGCTCGAGTTTTCGCTTCATAAAAGCGGTGATTCTTATTTCTTTTTCAGTCATTGTTCTCCTCCTTCGGATAAATTTCATTCAATTTGACCTTAAAGTAACGATAGGCGTCGGGAGCGGAATAATACCTTTCTTTATCATTCTTATCCTTTACCGCACGGCCGACAATTGCCGCCGTGCCCGCCGATTCAACAAGCTCTTGACCGATGCGCAATGCGATTCGTTTTGCTGTTTCGCGCCACCTTCGGATGGCTGCGCGCTCCTGCTCCGAGCTGATCGCCCAAGTCGGATCGATCGACTCAAGCCAGCTTCTGAACGGCGCATCAATTTCATAATAGAACTGCTCCTGTGCGCGTGCAACGGCAGCGCATTTCTTTGCAGATTCATCGTCCGCGCCGGCTGCGATTTCAATATTGACGGCAAGGTTTTTAACTTCCTTGGCAGTTTCACCGCAGTTTTGGATTTCGGTTTCGATTTTGTCCCGCCAATGTTCTCCAACCTCTGTGATAAGATCCGTGTGGAATGTCAGGGAGTCGGAGAGGATGTTTGTGTAGCAGCTCTTCATGGTATCATATTGAACGGAACAGATTCGGAAGCTTATCAATCTCGTTTTGTCAATAAGTCCCTCTTTTTTTATATAGTTGATCCATCCAACGATTCCCGGGGTATGATTTCCGTCACCGAAATCGAAGCAGACGGAAAACTCTCGCCACATCTGCGCTGCGTAATTGTGCGCTTTCGGCTTACATACCTCATTGCCACCTTTTGAGGCTTCACGATCGACCCGCCAAATCGTCATTGGCTCCAAAAAAGCATTTTCGCTTGTGAAGAAATCTCCGCCGCATATTCTGTACGCCGTAACAAAGCCCTCACTGCGAACCAACATTACTCGCCTTGACTGAAGAGTGTAAAGCGCCGCAAGGTTATCCGGCATGGCGATTTCAACTCTTGGCCTGCTGCGGACTTTCTCCTCCCAAATTGGCTTCTCCTCTTCCCAAACGCTGTTACCGCCGTAATTCAAAGCTATATAATTCAGCAAAAGATCCTCAAACAAATTCTTGCCGTGTACTGCAATAATTCCAAGGTTTCCAAGCCATCCGATTCCCGCTAATTTCTTTCCGGATGAGGCATTGATTTTTTTGCTTTTGCCTCTCTCGTTTGAAGAATCGTCGAATGCATTAACGTGCAAAAGCCACCTTGCAGCTTCCGAATTTGTTAGCCGTTCCTTTTCCTCTCCCGAACGCGCCGCGAACAGACGCGGTTTATTGTTGCTTTCGGCTATAGCGCTGTTGAGTTTGCTCGCAGAGAAAACGGACGCTGTTTCATCCGTGTTTACCGATAACGCCTGATAAAACGGCCTTTCCGGATGAAAAATCCAAAACCTTTCGTGTACGGACTCAAGGTAATCCCTTATCGGCTTTTCGGGCAGCCGACCGGCGGTCCAAAGCTCCTTCCAGCGTTCCTCCGCATCCTCCGGCTCTTCGAGCGGCCACTCCTCGCCGTCCGGTGAGTATCTTGAAAAAACAGTGTGCAAAACCGCAAGCATCAGTCGGAGCACCGCAACATCCTGCGTCGGCAGCTCGCCCGCAAGCTCAACGTATTCATGAGCCTTCAGCAGCGCATCCGTCAGTGAAAGCTCATCAACGGTGCAGTCGCTTTTCCGCGCAAGTATCCATTTTTCGTCAAGCAGATTGAATTCGATTTCCTTCATCATTTCACTCCTTTTCGTATGTTAATCCGGTTTTTATATCATAATGCAGCCGCACTTCGCCAAGCACCGCATTCAGCTCATTATCGAAAAGCAGAACAAGCTCCTCCTTCAGCAGCGCCGAATCCTGCCATGCGGAAAAATTGCTTTTGGTTTCACTCTCAAGCTGCGTAATCGTGCTGTCGATATTCCACCGTCGGCCGAAAAATCCAGGAAGGCGGAGCTTCTGCCGCGCAATGAGCAACGCCTCCTCCCTTGAGGGCGGCCTGTCCGCCGGTATGACCCGCTCGCATTCATCCGAAACGGTGTGTATCTGCCCTTCCGCATCGCGCATAAGTGCAATTACGTCAATCGATGGGTCTCCGTCACGCACGGCTCTTTCGCCGGCCTGTTCGCTGCTTAAGCCAATGGCGTTATCCAGCCAGCCGTCAAGCGATTTCCCCTTTCTTTCGGACGGTTTTCCAATCAACCAATTGCATGCATTGCGCTCTTTTTTCTTTGTTTTTTTCACGTATTCTTCTTGCGCACTTTCCATCCCCTCGGTCAGCTCTCCAAGCATTCGGTCATCGTTTTCATCGTATACACGCTGAACGAGCAGCGGAATATCGCTCGGAATCGTTAATTTGTTCGGCAGCAATGCCCGCGTCCGCATCAACAGCCATTCACCGTAAATCGCCGCACTTCCCGAATCAAAACTGTCATCCGTTTCATCAAGAACAAAGCAGCATGCCGTTTCCAGTCCCTGCGGACGAACCCTGTTATGTCGGTGCAGCCTGCCTGTGCGCTGCAAAAGCAAATCCATCGGGCAAAGTTCCGTTATCATAAGATCAAAATCAAGGTCAAGCGATTGTTCAAGCACCTGCGTTCCGACAATTATCAGTCCACGTCTGCTTTCCGGGGTGGAGTGTTTGCCCACACGCTTAAGAATCTGCTCCTCGCGCTTCGCACGATCCGTCATTATGAACTGCGCATGCATGATAATAACTTCGGCTTTCGGGAAAGCGGACTGCAATTCAGCCGCAATTTCCTGTGCTTTTCGCACGGTATTGACTATCACGCCCACACACCCGCCGCGTTCGGCGGCATAGCCTGCCCGCGCAGTTACTTCATCGCGGTAAATCGTTTTAACGGAGATTTCCTTTTGTTCACCGCTAAAGGAAAGCGCCTTCTGCTTTACAAAATTCTTCTCCGTGTACGTCAGCAGGGGATAAGCAAGGCTGCTCTTCCACGCGTCATCGATGCACTTTAGTCCCCGTCCGACATACGCCTCAACAAGCTCCGCACGACGTTTCGCCGGAAGCGTTGCCGAAAGAATAATCACCGGAACTTTATAAATTCCAAGCCATTGTATCGCCATATCAAGATATTTGCTCATATAGGCGTCGTAAGCGTGACATTCGTCAACAACGACCACTTTTCCGGAAAGACCGAAGTGTTTCAGCATCACATGCTTTTGCTTCAGTGCCGCCATCAGCAGCTGATCGACCGTTCCGATAACAAAATCCGAAAGCAGGGTTTGCTTTCTTCCCGAAAACCAGTCGTGCACAATGAGTCCGCTGTCCGACTCGATGTTCAAATTGCTGTGCCCGGTGAACAGCTCCCGATAGTCCTCATTCAGAGCGGCATTGCCGTGCGCAAGCTTTATCGCCAAAAGGGTTTGCTCATCCTCCGCCAACCCGCCTGCCCATTTTTCAAGCCGCGGAAAAATTCCGTTTGAAGTTGCCTGCGTCGGCATTCCGAAGAACATACCGCCTGCGCCGGCTCTTGCGGCAAGTATTTCCGAAAGTGCAAGTGCCGCTTCCGTCTTTCCCAATCCCATAGGGGCTTCGATTATGTAGATTCCCGAGGACTCTGCATCCGTTGCGGTTGAAATGATATCCGCCTGCGTCGGGTTCGGCAAAAATCCGAATCGTTCTTTAAATGCTTCGTCATCCAGTCCGAAGCGCGCCGTTGAGTTCCATATATCAGTGAAGTGAATTTTGTTCCACGCCGCCTCCGTTCGCTCGGGGTAGTCGCTGAATTGACCCTGCTCATCCGCCGATATGAGCGGAAAATATGTTGTGTTGCTTGCGATCCAGTCCGCCGTTATCAGCATTCCGGAAATAACCACCTGCGCCGGAACCGATATATCGGGAAGCGCGCTCAAATCAGAAAAACCAGCGCTTTCAAGTGAATAATCGAGCCATTCCTTCCAAAGTGAGTCAAAGAGAGATTTGTATTTCATTCCGCGTCCGTAGAAATTATCGGGGTTTTTGTATCCCCCTTCAATTTGATTGCAAACATCCGCCGTAAGCGCCGTCGGCTTTCCGTGATGCGCCCCCGCGATTGAAGCAATTCCTCTCAAACAGCCGAATTTTAAAAGTATCGCCTCGCTTGCAAGCGCATGGGGCGTTTCGGAAATCCTTTCAAAACTGCCCGATTTCGGAAGATCAACGTATTCCGCAAAGGGGGAGAACTCAACCGCGTCACGTATACGTGACTGAAAAACGACGGTGACCTTTCCGATGTCATGCACAAGCGCACAAAACTTAAGTGTTGAAAAGAGTTTTTCCCTGCCGCCGCATTCAGCGCAAAGGTAATCCGAAATGCTTTCCGGCAATCTCTTTTGTGCGAGTTTTTCCATAATGCCCGCCGTGTCAAATGAATGCATCCAAAACGGCAGCCAGTCGTTTCCGCTCTCTCTGTCACTTTTTGCAACCGCCGCTGCAAGCTCTTTGGATAATCTGTTCAAATTTTTTACCTCTCAGTGCGTACAATTTCATTGCAGCATTCTGCAATTGCCCTTTAATCGGTTATATTATACCTTTATCCATCAAAAAAAGCAACATATGGCATTCAGCGTCATTCTTTCTGTTCACTACAAATATTGACTTCGCTTATTGTGTGCTTACATGTTCTTTTTATATTTCTGACAGTATTATTCCTTCATTGAGACATATTCAATTCGATATGATAAAACGCTGCTGTACATTTTTATGTTCCGCTGCGATAATATATTAATTTTGTCTGTATTGCGACGTTCGAACCAAACCGGATCGCCCTTCGTTTTCACTTGAAATATTCTTAAATATGATGTACAATGCAATCGGGAGCCGTCATTGGGCAGTGCGATCTGCAAGTGATTTACAAATTTGCGTGCAGTGCCGGTTCCGATTCTGAGAGGAAACGGAGGAATAGCTTTGGAGCAAAAAGACATAAATGTCAATGTTTTTTCCGCCGCGCCGCAAACCTGTTCGGGAGAGAAGGTTTTTAATCCGAACATTTCTTCAACTGCGCCGCAAGCATGTGCGGCAAAGCGCGCACCGACCTATTCCGAACGATTGGACAAGCTGCGCATATTTGCCGATGAAGCGGCGGAGGAGCTTCCGCAGGTATTTTACCGTGAGCTGAACGGAGGAATCATACTTTCTCCGATTACAAAAGCGCACCCGCAATCCGATCCGAAAAATCCGCTGCTTGTGTTGGGTGAATACAGGAACTCGCCGCAGATGGGACGGAGCATTGTGTTGTACGGCGGTTCGATTTTGCGCAGTTACGGGAATTTACCGGACGAAAAGCTGAAGGCCGAGGTTCGGCACATCTTGCGGCACGAATTCACGCATCACCTTGAGTCACTCAGCGGCACAAACGATCTTGAGATTGACGATGCAGTCAAGCTGAACCGCTACAAGGCAAGCATTCATGCGGAATAAATTTGAAAATGCGGAACAGGACAGTAGGATGTGGATGATGTTATTGCTAATCAGTTTTTAATTTATCCATTGTAAGGAGTCTCGTAAATGAAATCAAAAGTGTTTTTTTCTTCCGAAATCACAGCTGAAAAGGTGGTTGAGCTTTTTCATGCGGCATCGAATGACCTGCCCGGCGGAATTCTTCCCGGCAAAGTTGCCGTAAAACTGCATTCGGGCGAACCCGGCAATCAAAACTTTTTGAAACCGGAATTTTGGCAGCCTGTCGTCAACGTTGTGCACGGAACCGTGGTTGAATGCAACACCGCCTACGACGGCGGACGCAACACAACCGAAAAACACCGTGAAACCATGGAAAAACACGGTTGGAGCAAGCATTTCACCGTTGACATTATGGATGCGGAAGGGCCGGATGCCGAGCTTTTGATTCCGAACGGCAAGCGCATCAAAAAGGTTCAGGTCGGCAAAAACATGCTTAACTATGACTCCATGCTTGTGCTTTCCCATTTCAAGGGGCATCCGATGGGCGGGTTCGGCGGCGCGCTGAAGCAGCTTTCCATTGGCTGCGCCTCCTCCTACGGCAAGGCATATATCCACGGTGCAGGCGAGCCGGAGAAGATTTGGACAGGCGACCACAACTCGGTTCTTGAATCCATGGCCGACGCGGCGGAAGCCGTCGTGCGTCATTTCAGCGGCAATATGGTTTTTATCAACGTCATGAAGAATATGTCCGTTGACTGCGATTGCTGTTCCGTTGCGGAAGATCCCTGCATGGCAGATATCGGAATTCTTGCATCACTTGACCCGATAGCTGTCGACCGCGCATGTCTTGACCTTGTTTATGCCTCTGACGACCCCGGCAGGGATCATTTGCTTGAGCGCATTGAAAGCCGCAACGGCGCACACACGGTTGATGCCGCAGCGGAGTTAGGGTTCGGCAGCAAGGAATATGAGCTGATAAAACTGTAAGCATTCAGATTTTATTTCGTTCGAAACCCGAAACCTTGTGCCGTTTTTCGGCACCGGTTCGATTCTGAGCAAAAGTTATCCGCAATTTAATCATAAACTGCGGATAACTCCGCAAAACATTATACAAACTGCCGAGTTCCGCATGAATCGGCAGTTTTTCAAATTAATATATTTTCTTTTCCTTTCAAATCCCGCCGGAAGCATTTGCCTCGGGCGGGATTTATTGATTCAATCAACTGTTGCGGAATTGCTTTAAAATGCTCGGCGCGGCGTGCGTCGAATCAGTCAATGGGCTTCATTGTGGGGAAGAGATTCCTCACATGGAATAGCTGTGTAGAAGCCTTGTCAATACTGTGCTTTGCTTACAGGTCACATTTTCCCGTGTGTGATAACTCTGTGCATTTCCCTGCTGAAAGCATACACCATAGTGGTGCTCCAAGTGGTGTATGTGGTGCAACTCCAACCTTTCGCACCTCCGAAAGATTGTAGTTAATATTATAACAGAAGACTCTCAGAATTTCAATGGGTTTCAGGTCGTCCCGTAAGGAATCCAGAAAAAACTTCAATACTCTGCTTACATTCACTCGTTATATCGTGCCCGTCTAAAGCGTGGTTATAAACGGATATGCAAAGTTCAATCCCGTACTACGCCACGCCGTTAATCCTCCATCACAAGACAATTTACCTTTCCACTGAACGCTGTACAGGCATCTATGGCAATAATTCCGGGACCATAATAGGGAGAGAAGTCCGCATCTTCTCCAAACTCGGTCCCCTTGTGTTCGTATTTGCTATGGCCATACGAAGTATGCCAATGTCCGCAAACAATGGTCTTATTCTCATCTGCGGTCTGTGCTGCATCCATGCCATTGAACCATCTTGCTTGATTCCATTGCTCACGGTCTGCTTCTCTCCAAGAAGAAATATAGCTGTAGCTTTTATCCCTGTTCGGAATGCTTGGTATCCAGCCATGCGTGAAAACATAGTATTCCGTCTCAAAGTAATCAAGCATCGCTGGGATAATCTCTTTGTAAAACGGTGTGTCTTTCGCTGCATCGGCAAAATCATAATGGCGTATAGATGCCATCACTGGATCAAAGCCCGTTAACTGGAGTGCAGTATCATAAGTTCCGTTTGATTTGTGATAGCTATACGGCATCCCTGCATCCGTGGTCACAAGCTCCACAAATAGGTCCTCATGGTTTCCACGAATGAGAATTATCTTGTCTTGCTCCATCTGCTCCAATATGAACTGCTGAAGCTGTTTCGCCTCATGCCCTC
>OLJF01000612.1_pt1 | contig 32404 bp, 27 predicted proteins | sample 1609751 | NCBI WGS metagenome assembly OLJF01 (sample SAMEA4350171, study PRJEB24818) | metagenome | biome: human; feature: gut; material: faeces | place: Denmark | collected 2013-09
TCCTACAGGCGGAGCATCCGCGTTGTTATGTCGCGGCCCCCGGCCTTTCTCGCCTGCCCTTGTCCGGTGTCCCCGCCCCAAGGTTGCGGGCCGGGCATGCCCGGCCCCTACGCCAAAAGACCTCCCTTTGACAAGGGAGGCTTTTTCTTTTTGGCATATTTTTTCATCTTTTTTGCGCTTTTGGAACATTTTTCGATTGTTTTGCACAAATTGGTTGCTTTTGCGGTTCCTATTATACTATAATGATAAAGTATTTGAGAATGTACATTTTTACCGCGTGTTTGCTCCGCTTGTAATTATAGGAGAAGCCATGAGTGATAAAGAGAAAATCCTGATTGCGGACGACTCCGCGATGAACCGCGCCATCCTGACGGAGATGCTGGGTGACGGGTATGAGATTCTGGAGGCGGAAAACGGCAGACAGGCTGTGGCCATTTTGCAGTCCGCGACGGACATCGACCTGCTTTTGCTTGATATTATGATGCCCGAGATGGACGGCTTTGAAGTGCTGGCCATGATGAACAAATACCACTGGATCGACGAGGTCCCCGTCATCATGATTTCGGCGGAGAATGCGTCCAGCTACGTCGAGCGTGCCTATGATCTGGGTGCTACCGACTATATCAGCCGCCCGTTTGACATGGCCGTCGTGCGCCGCCGTGTCATCAATACCCTGATGCTTTACGCCAAACAGAAGCGGCTGGTCCGCCTTGTGGCCGAGCAGGTCTATGAAAAAGAGAAAAGCAACTCCACGATGATCAACATACTGAGCCATATTGTGGAGTTCCGCAACGGGGAGAGCGGTATGCACGTGCTGCATATCCAGACAGCCACCGATATTCTGCTGCACACGCTTGTGCAGAAAACCGACAAATACCACCTGACCGCCGCGGATATTTCGCTCATCAGCACCGCTTCGGCGCTGCATGACATCGGCAAGATCAACATTCCCGAATCCATCCTGAACAAGCCCGGCAGGCTGACGAAGGAAGAATTCGAGGTCATGAAAACTCACACCACAATTGGTTCGGAGATTCTGGAAAAGCTGCCGTTCCAGCAGGAGTCCGACCTTGTCAAGACGGCCTACGCTATATGCCGCTGGCATCATGAGCGCTGGGACGGGCGCGGCTACCCGGACGGGCTTACAGGTGAGCAGATCCCCATCGCCGCGCAGGTCGTGTCTTTGGCCGATGTATACGACGCATTGACGAGCGAGCGCTGCTACAAAAAAGCGTTCGACCACGACACCGCGGTGAAGATGATCCTGAACGGGGAGTGCGGGCAGTTCAACCCACTGCTGCTGGAATGCCTGACCGAGTGCGGCGCGCAGCTGCATGCCGAGCTGAGCATTGCTTCGGGCACCGGCAGCCAGCTGCACCGTCTGGCAGATGCACAGCATATTTCCGATGCCCTCCTGCGGGAGAACGCACTGCCCGGGCAAAATCATATAGTGCAGTCGCTGTCCCGCATGCAGCAGAAGGGTCGGTTCTTTAACCAGAGCGTCCGCTGCATACAGTTTGACTATGACGAGCCTACCGGTCATCTTTCCTTCTCGGCGTGGGCGGCGGAGCACATGGGCGTGCCCAAAGATCTGCACCTGCCCGATGAAGTCGAGGAAACCGGGTTCGCCCTTGCGGACATTGCGCGTATCCAGAAGGCGCTGCGCACCACCAGCGCAGAGCACCCCTACACCGAGCTTTCGATGCTGCTGCCCATTGACGGCGAGCTTCGCTGGCATCACGTGCGCCTGTGCTCCCTGTGGAGCGATGACAGCGTACCCGCGTATATCGGCGCTGCCGGGCAGGCCGACCCTGCAGAGCAGTTTTTTGACTACCATCATGACCTCTACCATGATGTCCTGACCAACGCCTATAACCGCCGCTTCTTTGAGAAGCAGCTGCGGAAGCTCATGGAAGTGGATGCCATAGCCATGCTGGACCTTGACCAGTTCAAGCAGATCAACGACGTCTACGGCCATCAGGCCGGCGACGACGCGCTGCGCATGCTGGTGAGTGCGGTAACGGCCTGCGTGCGCAACCGCAGCGATGCACTGGTGCGGTACGGCGGCGACGAGTTTTTGCTGATTTTCCCGCATATCCCGGAGCATGTCTTTATAAAGCGGCTTGAGCAGATCCGCGCGACGGTGCAGGCGCTGCACATGATCGAATACCCCGACCTGCATCTGACGGTCAGCATCGGCGGTGTGTACGGTGCCTGCACCCTTGACCCCGGCATCCGTCAGGCGGACAAGCTGCTGTATCAGGCCAAGGAGTGCCGGAACAAAACCAGCATATCACCCATTGTGCTAAAAACCCTTGCACTTTTACAAAATATCTAAATCCATTTTAACAAGCAATGGGGCAAAAAACCTGCCACATTACTCAAAATAAAACAGGCAAGCCGCAGATTAAAACGGCTTGCCTGTAGAATGACGATGCTGACGATGTTTTTGATATACCCCTTTACCCTATCCCACGAACACCGTCACTATCGTCACACAAGAGCAGCGAGGGGTCTGGGGAACACCCCAGAAATGTGCATGTGGATGACCACATGCTATGCTAGCAAAACACGTCTACCCCAAAACGATGACAAACAAACCCGATGCCCATACAAATCCGTATATTCCCCAGAGTGGATCGACCGTTGATTCACTGAAAATATTTAACTCGTCGGAGTGAATCAATGATAGATTCACTTTGCCCACAGAAGCGAAATGTCGCAAAAATCCAGCCAATAGTCCCAGAGTGAATCAGTTTAGATTCATTCAAAAATCTTGACTCGAAAAAATGAATCAGTTCTGATTCACGCTGCAATTAGAACTCGTGTTGCAGAACGAAGAAAAATCGCTCGTTTACGGGCTTTTCCTGTGCAGGACTCATTAAGGAGCAGGCACAAACAGCATGGCTGTTTTCCGGAGAAGTCCGTTTAAATTCGTTTTGCCAACAAAAAATGCTCTATAAATCGAGCCACTGCTGCAAAGCGAGTGCCTTTTTTGCATTATATAGTAGATTTTACAGTTAAAATACAGTATAATCAAAACAAGATCATAGCGATAAGTTCCCGCCCAATGTTCTTGCAGACAGGAGTTGAAATCATTGACAAAGATTATTCATTGTGCTGACCTGCATCAATGCGACCCTGTGGCGGCATTATGAATATGGTCTGAAAATGCCCCGACAGGAGAATTTGGAAAAAATCGCACAAGCGTTAGATGTTCCGATGCAAATGCTGTTTCCTATCGACACCTGCACTCTGGTGGGAATTGCCACGTTGCTGCTGAATATGCAGCTGCAATTTGGCAGTATGGAAATCGTCGAGGTTGACGGCAGCGTCAGCTTGAAATTCCCCAAAAACGAATTTTCGAAAAACGCAATAGATACGCTCCATACAGTTAAAAAGCTGATGGATAAAATCACTTGGGATGATGGTGTTGATTTGACAGCAGAGCTTTTTCTATGCAGCCGTTATGCGATTCCCAAAGAAATAGGCGCAGAAATTAAAGAAAAACGTGAGCTATGGAAAGAAATTTTGGACGGACGTATGGACGAAAGTTCTATACCTGAAGGTGAAAGCTGGTTGTATCTGGAAGATACTGCAGGCTCTATAGAGGAAGCCACCTATCGCCTGAAAAATATGACGCTGCCGGATCACATTACAGAATGTTATAAAACAAAAAAAAGGAAGTCAATAAAACAATAAGCACCACCAAGTTAAACTTAGTGGTGCTTATTGGCTTTCTGCAGTTCAGACCGTTCCGGGCATCCCCGGCGCTTTTTATAACCTGTGTTTCAGTTCTTCTACAATGCTTACGCTGGCTGTGGAACCGATACGGGATACGCCCAGCTCGATCATGCGCAAAGCGGTATCCAAAGTGCGGATGCCGCCGGCCGCCTTGATCTTTACCTCATCGCCGACGCATTTTTTCATCAGAGCCACATCTTCAAAGGTTGCGCCGCCGGTGCCAAAGCCCGTGGACGTCTTTATGAAATCCGGGCGGACCTCCCGCGCGATGGAACACAGTGCGCGCTTTTCCTCCTCGGTCAGGTAGCAGTTCTCAAAAATCACTTTCGAGATCACCCCTGCACCGCGGCATTCTTCTACAATGCCGGCCATCTCATGCTCAATGAAATCATAGTTCTTCTCTTTCAGCTGCGTAATATTGATAACATAATCGATCTCATCCGCGCCATTGGCGATCGCATCTACGGTTTCGTATTTCTTGACCTTGGGCGTACTCTGCCCCAGGGGAAAACCAACCGCCGCGCCCACATGGACCGATGTTCCCGCCAACAGATCCTTGCACAGGGAAACGGGAGCCGGGTTGATCGCCACCATGGCGAAGCCGTACTCGCGAGCCTCTGCGCAGAGCTTTTCAAAATCCCCGCGCTGCGCATAGGCGCGCAGCTGGGTATGGTCAAAATAAGCTGCCAATTCGGCAGGCGTAATAGGAATCATAACAAAACATTCCTTTCTTTTCGTGTGCGGCAGCAGCCTTTACAAAAACGATGCTGTCTTGCCGGGGTCGATGAAGCCTTCGCCGTAAACCTCGCCGGTTTCCGTCACCATGACCATGCAGCCGGGGTCGATGCGGTAGGCGGCCATCCGGATGCGGTACACCTGCGGTCTGGCACAGACGCAGAGCAGCATCTGCCGTTCCGTACCGGTGTATGTGCCCACCGCTTTGACCATCGTTGAGCCGCGCTCGCATTGGCGGGAAATTTCGTCCGCAATTTCCTGCCCCTTGGTAGTGATGATCGTCAGCATTTTGCCGGCATTGCTGCCGTACATAATTTTGTCGATAACCAGCGAGGTAACCGCCGTTGTGACAAGACCGTACAAAACGGCATCGACAGAGCCAAACACCGGCCAACCTAACAGGATGACCACAAGGTCTATCGCACCGGTCACAACACCGACCGACAGATGCGGGCGCAGCACTTTGATCGACATCGTCAAGAAATCGGTGCCGCCGCTGGACGATCCCCGCATATACAAAAGCGCCAACGCGCCGCCCCATGTGATACCCGCAAACAGGGCCGCCAGCAACGGATCGCCGCCGTAGCCGGGCTGGTCTGCAAAGACAACATCCTGAAAAAAGGTACACCACAGCATACTGATGACGGTTTTTCCCAGAAAGGCGCGTCCCACAAAGCGGAAACCAAGCAGAACCAGGGGCACATTCAGCACCAGCGTTGTGATGCCGATGGGGAACCCCCACAGATAGTTGCCCAGCAAGGCAAGACCCGACAGCCCGCCGGGTGCAAAGTCCGCGCCCTTGGCAAAATAACAGATGCTCAGGGCGTACAGAAACCCCGCAGCCAAGTTATACAGCTGATCCGTTACCAGGGTCTGCGTTTTTTCTTTCATCATAGAACACTGCCCCTTTTGGAAAACGAGGAGACTTTCGTGCGGGAAAGCGCTCCTCGTTTTATAATTTATCCAATCAGTTTTAATTTTTGAAGTGCATGGGCGATGCCATCATTTTCCACGGTGTCTGTGACCATATCGGCACAGGCGCGCACCTGCGGCAGAGCATTGCCCATAGCCACACCGATACCGGCCAGCTGCAGCATTTCCAAATCGTTGTCGGCATCTCCAAAGGCAATGGTTTCCTCCGTGGTGATACCGATTGCCGCACACAGGGCACGGATACCGTTTTCCTTGCCGCCGGATCGGCTCATCAGATCCACCACGGCATCTCCCCAGCGCTTTGTCCGGCAATGGGGCATCAGCCGCAGCAGTTCTTCTTCCTCTTTCTCGTTCACGAAGGGGATGACCTGATATATGCGGCGGTTTTCCAAATCGGAGATGTCACGCACAGCCGGCACGGCGGTGCCGATTTTTGCCTGCTCGACCTCCATGCGGGCGTTCACGCAGTTGGCGTACATCCTGTCTTTTTCAAGAAAAATGCAGCTGCAGTTCTTTTTTTGTAAAAACTGCTTCAAGGCCGACAGGTCCCCGGCAGGAATGGGCGTTTCCCGCACGATCTGCCCCTGCAGCTCGCAGAGCTGACCGTTCATATAAACAGCACCGTCAACCGTGATTCCGGGCAGCATATTTTCTTCCTCGATTTCCAGCGCGTGGCGGCCGGTACACAGAAACACCTGCACACCGCTGCGCTGTAAAGCCTGCAACGCAGGGGCTACGCCGGGCGGCATCCGATGCCCGCCCACGGTAATCAGGGTGCCGTCCACATCAAAGAAGGCTGCGCGTATCCTTTTTCCGCCGCACGCCGCCAGCGCAGGCAGCTCAGCAAGGCTGTCGATATGCAGCTGCGCCGCCCGCTGGTCAAACGGGAATCTTTCGTCCCGCAGGGCCGCCACAACGCCGCCCGCCGCCGTACCTGCCTGTACACCGTAGGTGGAGTCCTCCACGATCAGACATTCCTCCGGCTTGCGCCCCAGCTTGTCCATGGTGAAACGGTAAATTTCCGGATCCGGCTTGCTGTGGGTAAATTCGTGACCGCTGACGATGCAGTCAAACAGTTCCCGAATCTCGCATTGTGTCAGGACCTGCTCAATACATTCCCGGCTGCTGCTGCTTGCAAGAGCCACCTGCAGCCCCATCTGCTTTAATTCATGCAGCAGCGGGCGAACCTCCTTGCGCAGAATGTCCGGGTAATACACCCGGCAGCCAGCGTTCATAGCGTCCATTTCCTGCCGGAACGCGGCATCGTCGGTGCGGCGGCAAAGCTTGGCCATAAAGGGCATATATTCCTGCCCGGAAATGCCCACCAACGGGTACATGCTTTCCAGGGTGATCCACGGGTAGGACGGTTTCAGGTGCGCATACTGATGGTGCAGGTAGACCGGTTCACTGTCGATCAGCACGCCGTCCATATCAAAGATGACTGCCTTGATCGGCTTCATGGCGTTTCTCCCTTCAGATACCGTCCTCATCCTCCTGCGGCTGGGCGGAAACCTCCAGCACAAACTTGCCGATGTTTTCGTGCCCGGTCTGCATAATGTCGGCGGCCAGTGCATCCACATCGGGGCATTCGTCACCGGTGATGTTGCGCATACACAGGTCCATCAGCATACTGCTGTTCAACCCGGAGATCACACGCACCTTGGGGCGGGTCATCGAAAGCCCCGCTGCGCGGTTGTACGGCGTACCGCCGGCAATGTCTGCCAGCACCAGAACAGCCTCGCAGTCTGCATAGCTGTCGATTGCCTCTGCCAGCTGCTTTTCAAACACTTCCACATCCATGCCGTCGGCAAAATCCACGGCCTTTAGTTCCGCATCACTGCCTGCCAGCATTTTTACATTGGCAGCCATACCGGCGGCAAAGCCGCCATGCCCGGTCACAACTACTCCTACCATAGCAAACTATACTCCTTTAGCAAGACCGGGCGCACAGACCCGGCTTATTGGTTGACAACTTCAAATTCAAATTTCTGGGTAACGCCGTCCAGATACTCTTTACTGAGGTCGATCGGACGGTCATTTTGGTCCATGACCACGTTTTCGACATACAGCACGGGGGAACCGCGGTGTACGCCGAACAGGTTGGCAAACTCGATGTTGGCGGTCTGCGCCATCAGCACACGGCGCGATTTAACGATCTTCTCGTGATAGACGGTTTCAAAGACATCGTACAGCGAGCGCTGGGCAAAGTTGTAGGCATCAATGCCGGGAAACACAGATTCCGGCACATAGTTTTCCACGAGAACAAAGGGCTTTCCGCTGACATAGCGCATACGCACAAGATGATAGCAGCGGTCCCTGCGTTCCAGCTTGAGCCGTGCAAATAGCTCCGGGGTATAGCTTACCCACTCTGCACGCAGCACCTCGGTGCGGTGTTCCAGATTCAAAACCCCCATCTCGGCGGCAAAGCTCAGCTGCTTGTTCAGGAAGCGGCCGCGGGTATCGGGGCTGCGCACAAAAGTACCGCGGCCCCGCATGCGTTCCACAAAGCCTTCTTCGATCAGCATATTATAAGCCTGCCGTGCAACGGGGCGTGAAATGCCGAACTGGGCGCACAGCTCCTCCTCCGTCGGCAATTTGGTCCCTGCCGACAGCTTTCCGCTGGTGATAGCCTCCAGCAATGCCTTACGCAGCTGCTCGTACAGAGGGACTGCGCTGGTTTTGTCAAGCTGTATTCCGTTCAGTTCGATCATAATAGGAAATCTCCTTTTTGTTATTCAATGCTGCCCCGGGAGATTTCCGCTTTACAGCCAAAGCCGCCCTGTGCCATACAGTTGCGTGCCGAGACCTGCTGCCCAGCAGCCAGTGCTGCCAGAAGCGCCTGCTCCGGCATGGGCTTTGCTTTTTGCCACCCCGCAGTATACAGCGAGTAGAGGAAGGCGGCAAGGAAAGAATCTCCTGCCCCCATTGTATCACTTGCCTCTACCATTTGGGTAGTCTTTTCCACAATTTTCCCTTGTACGGACAACATTTGCCCGGCTGCGCCCATTGTAGCCAGCACATGCACTACGCCGCGACGATGCAGCGGCGCGCACAATTCCGCAAAAGCAGCCCTGTCCATCGGTTTGCAGGAAAGCATCGCCAGATCTATGCCGTGGCAAACCTCGTCATAGTAGGCATCGGTGCGGTACTTTTCCTTTTCGCCGAAGTCATAGGCGAACACAGCGGGCAGCGCCTGCACAGCCGCCATCTGTTCGGGCATTTTGGCGTTGCAGCTGCTGACGATCAGATCGGCGGTTTTCAGCTCGTCCAGCTCCCGCGCACCGATCTGCAGCGGGCCGGTCCAGCTTTCCCCGGTGATGACCTCGATAAAGCTGCGCTCCCCGTTGACCACATCATAGCTGCACACCTTGGTGGTACGCCCTTGCAAAACGGGGCAATGGCTGATGTCCACGCCGTTTTCCCGGAGTGCTTTCTCCACAATATGTGCCATCTTGTCATCGCCGAGGGAGCCGAGATACTCGGCCTGTGCCCCCAGCCGCGCAGCATGAACTGCAACGTTTACCGCATTGCCGCCGGGGAAGCACTCCTGTGTATTGTGGTAATAGTCTATTACGTTATCCCCTAATGCAATCAGTTTCATACTCAATAGCTCTCTTTTCTGTAATAGCGGCGGATATCCAGAGAATGATCCGTGATGACCTCAATGTTCTTGCTGATGCGCTGCAGAACAGCCGCCATGACAACGGGGCTGAGCAGCGGGCGGAACTCATCGCTGATGCCGGGCAGTGCATACTCCTTCGTGTCAAAGCAGGTCAGCTTTTTGGTATGGCGGGCGGCAAACGCCTTTACGCGCTCGTCCTGTGCACGGGTGGGTCCCTCGGTCAGCAGCAGCGTGGTGCAGACATCGTCCTCCAGCAGCTCCAGTGTGCCGTGGAAGAATTCCGGACTGGAAACGCTCTTGGTGCGGATCCACTGGCTTTCCTCCAGCACGCACATGCTGTAACTGTAGGCAGTGGGCCACAGATCGCCGCTGCCGATCCAGATGTTATACGGCTCCTTGCAGTAATCCTGCGCATATTTCAAGCACTTGGCATCTGCCTGCTTGCGTACCTGTGCCAGCGCAAAGGCAAGGTTCTTCAGCTCATCCGCAAAGCGGGGATAGGCATCAAAGTTTCCGCTGCGGTACAGGATGCGACCGATCAGGAGATAGAACACCAGCTCCTGCGGGCGGCCCTCGCCGTAGACGATGGTGTCATCGCAGATGGATTCCAGCGTGGAGTTCTCCTTGCCGACGGCGGCAAACAGGCGCACGCCCTGCTCTTTCAGCCAGTTGGCTGCCTTTACGGTCTCGGCGGTATCGCCGGACTTCGAGGTCAGGAACGCCACGGTCTTATCGGTGATGCGGTTGCAGTCACCGGTCATCAGGTTGGCGGACAGGACATTTTCGACCGGCAGGCGGGACATGTGGCGGATATAGAAGGCGAACGGATCCAGCATCGCCTGAGAACCGCCGCTGCTGGTGAACAGCAGCAGGTCAAACCCGTTATCCACAATCGAATCCGCGATTGCCTCGATCTTGGCGCGCTGGTCGTAGATCTTGGCGCCGTTGGCAATGATCTGATTTTCGTCAAAATTTACCATGCTCATGAGTACAATAGCCTCCATTTGTAATTTTGTTATGACAATATGGTTTGTAAAAAATGCGGCTCGCGGGGGAATGCTGAACCGGCGCGAGCCGCCGCAGATAACCTTACATAATGCCCAGGAAGGACAGTGCAACCGACAAAGCAATGACCAACAGGATCAGCTTCATGGTGTTGACATTCTTCTTCTTGAACAGCCAGTAGAGCAGGAACACAAAGCCCAGCGGCAGAATGTTGGGCATGATGGAGTCAAAGATGCCCTGCACGGAAACACTGGAAATGACAAGCGTTTCGGGGAAAGCAAAGGATACATAGCTGGGGATCAATCCGCCAACGACCATAACACCCAGAATACCGGCAGCCTTGCTGATATAAGCGGCGTTATCACCGATGAACTTGATGGAGTTGACACCGGCATTATAGCCCAGACGCACGAACCAGATGCGGCTGAAGATAGCGGTCAATGCCCAGAACAGGATGTAGAAGATGGGGCCCAGAACATTGTTCTGCGATGCCAGAGAGCAGCAGATGGAGGCAATGATGGGCATGGCGGTGTACCACCAGATGGCATCGCCCAAGCCTGCCAGAGGTCCGAACAGACCGGTTTTCAGGCTGTGGATCATCTCACGATTCTGACCTGCCTCCTCCATGGAGACGATCAGGCCCTGCAGGATAGCGGCCATGTGCGGCTCGGTGTTGATGAAGTCGAGGTTGTTTTTCAGCGCGGCGGCCATTTCCTCGTTGTTGTCGCCGTGGATCTTGCGGAAGCACTTGGTCATGCCGTAGCAGAAGCCTACGGCCTGCATACGCTCAAAGCTGAAGCAGCACTGTTCCGCCATAGAACGGACGGCCATTTCGTTGAGGTCTTTTTTGGTAATTTTGTTAGATGCCATCTTCAAAATCTCCTTCCTGGGCGGCAGTTGCAGCGGATGCAGCCGTCAGCTTGGCAGTCTCCATATCGCGGGTGAAATTGACATAGGCGATGCAGCCCGCAATAACAGCAATGGGCAGGATGTTCTGGCAGTTGGTAATGACCATAATGACAAAACCGGCAAGCAGATAGGCTGCGTTTTCCTTCTTGAGCATAACGACCAGCAGCAGGGCAAGACCGACAGCCGGCATCAGACCACCGGCAACTTCAAAGCCGTGGACAAGCCATTCCGGGAAGGCTGCCACAAAAGCGGAAATACCGCTCTGCAATGCGTAGGTGGACAGGAACGCGGCAAGGGCAAACATGGCGGCATACAGGATCCAGCCGGTATACATTACTTTGGCAATGCCTTTTTCGTCACCGGCGGCAGCGCATTTGTCAACCTTCGGCAGGAAGCCGGCGTAGAAGGTGTTGGTGCCGGTGTTGATCCACTGACCGATCAGTGCGAACGGAACGGCAAGACCCAGCGCCGTGTTGACATCGCAGCCGGTGGTGTACGCCAGCACGGTGGTCATCAGACCGGCAAACAGGGGATCCGGCGGCACGGTGCCGCCAACGGTCAGCAGACCCAGGTAGGAAAGCTCCGCAACGGCACCTGCCTGCATGCCGAGGCGTACATCACCGAGGATGATGCCCGTGAAAAACGCTACGACCAGCGGGCGGAACCACATAAAGGCTTCCATGTGTTTGTCAATCGCGCAGATAAAAACGAGCAGCGCAATCAGCAAACCTTGCACGAGTGTGATTTGCATAGATTTTCTCTCCTCTTTATAAAATATATTTTTTGCTCTGCAGACTGCCTGCAGAGCCGGAACCTTGGGTTACTTTTCAAAGTCCAGCTTGTGGTCGCCGGGTGCGATCTGGATGTAGACATCCACACCCTTGGCACGGATGGCGCGAAGGTCGTCCTTATCCTTCTCGTCCATATAAACGTGCACATCGCCGGTCACTTCCTTGCCGGGGCCGACATGCATATTGCCGATGCACAGCTTATCAATGGGAACGCCGCCCTCCACCAGCTTGCGGGCGCTCTGCGGGTTGCGCACGACCAGGAAGATGTGCTGGCTGGCGGATGCCTTGTGAATGACTGCAATGGTCTTGTCCAGCGTAAAGAACCGGATGCCGCAGCCGGAGCTTTTCGCGGTGGCGGTCATCAGGCTTTGCTGCAGCGGGTCGGCAGCGGCCAGATCATCCGCCACAACAATAAGGTTGACACCCGGTAAAGCGGTGGTCCACGCCACACCGACCTGCCCGTGTACTAAGCGATTGTCGATTCTTGTCATCAAAATGTCAGGCATAAGTTTTTCCTCCTTGTAAGATGCTGCAAAGATTTTTAGATTTTTTCTTAAATTTTTAGAAATTTTTTCTAAAATCTTTGTGTTATTGTAATGACAATATACCAAAGTTGTGGTATAATGTCAATAGAGTTCGGGGACTTCCCGAAGATTTTAACGTTTTACACAAAGTGAACGTTAAAAATTTAGACAAAATGTGAAGGAGACTGCTTTATGGAACACAAAAAGACTATGCTGGACTACATTGCCGACTGCCCGGAGTTTATCCGCAACAATGTCGCCGACAGCGCTGCGCTGACAAAGCCCCTTGTGGATGAGTATGTAAGCGGCGGCTACAAGAACATCTGGATCGTTGCGTGCGGTTCTTCCTCCAACGGTTCGCTCTGCGCACGGCAGTTTATCCGCCGCCACCTGAAGTGCGAGGTCAAGATCGTTACCCCCTTTAATTTTGTATCCAGCGAGAATGATTTCGGCGAGACCGATATGGTCGTTGTCGTCAGCCAAAGCGGCTACAGCCTGAACGCCCTGGACGCCATCAAGGTCATTGAGGCAAAGGGCCGCCGCTGCATCGGCCTGACCGGCGATGTCAACAGCGATCTGGGCAAGGTGTGCGATGTTGTCGCCAACTACGGTGTCGGGCGCGAAACAGTCGCGTATGTCACCCGCGGTGTCACCACGCTGGCACTTTTCTTTATGCTGTTTGCCGTGGAGGCTTCTGTCCGTCTGGGCATCAAAACCGCTGCCGAGGGCGAGGCTGTCAAGCAGCAGCTGCTGAAAGCCGCCGACATCAACGCCGCCGTACAGGCACAGACCCCTTCCTTTATTAAAGAGCACTACCGTCAGCTGTCCGGCATGACCAACGCCTATGTCTGCGGCGTGGGTGCCAACCTTGGCACCGCAAGCGAGGGCGCACTGAAATTCGGCGAGACCGTCAGCATCCCCACCGCTGCCTATGAGGTCGAGGAGTACATCCACGGCCCCAACATCCAGATGACCCCCCGCTACAGCGTATTTCTGATTGACGGCGGCGAAGGCACGGAGCGCATCCACCGCATCTTTGAGGGTACCAAAATCGTGACGGATAACGCTTTCCTGCTGACGCGCTGCGCCGATTACAAGGACGAGCACAATGTTATGTATGTGCCTATGGATGTGCCGGAGGAAATCACCCCGCTGTGCTGGCTGCCCTTCTTCCAGATGACGGCCTGCCGCCTGACGGATGATCTGGACCGCTGGAACAAGCACCCGCTGCAGCGCGCGATGGAGAAGTTTGTTTCCTCCAAGAGCGCCAACTATGTCAACAGCCCCTTCAGTGAAGACACGCCGGGTCGCGCGTAAGAACGATGGCGTGGATATCTGCTGTCTTTTTCTGTCTGGGTGCTGCGGACACCTTGCTGGGTGATCGGCTGGGGTTGGGCAGTGCCTTCCGCCAGGGCTTTGCCGCTGTTGTGGATCTGCTGCTGCTCATGACCGGTTTTATGGCGCTGGCACCCTGGCTTGGGACCCATCTGGCGCCGATTATCACGCCGGTGTTTTCCGCCGTGGGGTGTGACCCTTCCCTGTTTGCCTCACTGTTTTTAAGCTGCGATGCAGGCGGCGCCGTGCTGGCCGCACAAATCGCACAGGAACCGTCCGCCGGGCTGTACAACGGTTTGATTGTGGCGGCCTTTCTCGGTGCCACGATCAACGGTACGATCCCACTGGCGCTGGGTCGGCTGACAGGCTCCAAACGAGCCGCCGCCGTTCGCGGATTGTTTCTCGGCTTTCTGGTCCTGCCAGTGGGCTGCCTGCTCACCGGGGCGCTGTGCGGCATTCCCCTGTCGGTTCTGCTGCACAACACCTGGCCTGTATTGGCTGTCGCGGTCCTGTTGCTGCTGCTTTTCAAATCCGGCAGCAGTGCAATCGGCCCGATCTTCAACGGCATCTCTCTGGCGGTACGCGGTCTGACCCTGTTCGGCTTTTGCATCTCTGTCCTGCAGGAGACGTCCGGTATTGTGCTGCTGGAGGGGCTGACCCCCTTGGCGGAAATCTACCCGGTTATATGCAGTATCGGCGCGTTTCTTGCCGGGATCCTGCCGTTTTTCGCCTTTGTACAGCGTCTGTTGACCGCACCGCTGGCCAAGCTGGCCGCACGGCTGCAGCTGGAGCCCGCCTCCATCACCGGTCTGGTCGTGACCTCCGCCAACTGCATCCCCACGTTGCTGAGTCTTGATACGTTGGAGGAACGCGGCATCACACTGAACACGGCCTATGCCGTAGTAGCTGCTTACAGCGTCGGTGATTTTCTGGCATTTACCCTGCAATTCAGCCCCGCACATGCCCTGCCGATGATGGCAGGCCGCCTTTTAAGCGGCTTGCTGGCAGTGGTGCTCTGCCTGAAAACAACACCCAAAACCACCTGAGTAAACACCCCCAACGGGCAGCTAAAGCCCGTTGGGGGTGTTGGTGTTTCCTATATCGTTCCCTGTTAGCATCCATGACAAAGGAACCGCTGAGGCGGTTCCTTTGACGGTAGTGGATTTGTGCCTCATGGCAGCTGCGCTCGACGTATTCGGGCAGTTTCTCCCGCAAGTTTAGTGTCTTGCGCCACATCATGCGGGCGTTGCGCTTGATGAACGCCTCGCCATTCTCAATCCAAAGAGAGCACACTGCCGGAATACCCGGCATCATCCAGTGCGTCCATTGTGCCGCCGCTTTTGTCCAGCCCGTTCCCGCGTGTGCAGAACAACCGTGACCAGCGGATCGGGCTTTCAAAGGTACTGTCGTCGGAGTAATAGTAGGACGTTTCCTCGCCTTTGAACACAGCAAGGATCAGCAGTACTTTGCCGTCTTCGGTCTTGTGAAACCGCAGCCGAAATTCCGAGATAGGCTCCATGCGCGTCTTGACGATCTCGTTGATTTTCTCGGCGTCGCTATCCGGTTCGGTCAGCCCAACGATCTGCCCGTCATCCGCCATGCCGAAAATCAGCGCACCGCCCAGCGTGTTCGCAAAAGCGCTGACGCTCTTGCACCAGCTTTTGGGCTTTTTCACCTCAAGTGCCGCTTTCTTGTCGTATTCGGTCGTTTCACCGATCAGGTTCTCCATATCCATCTGTTCCGACCACCTTTTGCGCGAAATACCGGTGCTTTTATTATACAACTTTGCAGGGGCGGTTTGCAATCGTAAGTTGTACTCTCCGGTGTTAAGTTGTACGCATCACGGCAAGATTCCGGCGGCAAAGTCCGGATTTGTATGTTTTGCAGATAAGATAGGATTCGTATTTGCTTTTTTAGTATTTTATTTATTTAGTATTTATTTGTGCAGACTTTTGCTGCCGTCCTCTTTAAGACGTTTGTTGATTAGTCTTACGGATCGGGTGTCTTGGAGTTGGTCGTTGTCCACGTCAAAAAAATAAATGGGATTGTCATGCCAGCTTGCAAGATCGGGAAGAAAATCTTCTTCCTGAAACCAGTCTCCATCAGGGTCCCACCCGTCAACCACAAGAACAGCGCTTCCGCCATTGATCTTTGCTTTTATGGCAGACCATGCCACCTTCGCCTTGACACCGAATGAATCGAGATCGTCAACGCTTTTTGGCGGCTGGCTGTCGGAATCGTGGCTGTCACGGTCATAGCACCCGAACAGGTGCAGGCGATGCTTGGGTGCCTTTGTAAAGATGTCCTGCGATAAATGATCGATTTTGGCCGGGATAAGCTCAACTCCTTGACAATTTATCATCTTCTCCGGACTGGAGGTGATAAATAAATTTCAAGGGAGATTTACAAGCTCGGAGAGAAAAGGAACGGAAACGGAAACGGAAAGGTCAGCGGCTGTATCATAGATTTGGTCAATGCTATCGGAATGATCTTCAAGCAAATTCCGCCAGCTGTGTATCGAATCGGAGCAGCCGGCTTCCGCGTAAAGTTTATCAAGATAGGAATTTTTGTTGAGAGACTCCCGCTGATAGGCCTGTCCCAAGAACAGGTACGAGGGCTTATTGTATATATATTCCAACAACTCCCGGGCTTCGGTTTCAGTCATGCGATCCATAAGAAAAGACCTCCTTCTGTGGAAATAGTACATATTTGAAACTGGGATCACGGTGGGAAAAGCCAACCTCACAAAGCAATGTTGCTGCCGGGTGAATGCGCGGCTGTCGGTGCATACGCTGTGAAGAATACTGCATGCTGAATTGTAATAAGTGTAGCGTATTTTGAACAGAAAGTTTATGATTTTTGTTTGTAGTGTACAAGACTGAATCGCTGCTATGAAATTAGTTCTTTGCGATAAAATGATACGTGCCGTAGCTAGGCGATTCCAGAATCCCGGCAGCAGTCAGTTCCCGAATCACCAGATTGGCGCGGCTGTTTTTGACGTGGAATACATCCGCAACATGACTGGTGCGGAATTCGTATTCATATCCATAGCGGCGGAACAATTCCAGTATCTTTTCCTTTGTGGATGCCTGCATCCGCAGCTTGGATAAGTCATGCTCCAGCTTTTCAATAGGGGTGAAGAATGCAGAAGTTTCCACATTTTGCGGAGAAGTTTCCACGTTTTGAGCGGTAGTTTCCATGTTTTGCGCGGAGGTTTCCACGTTTTCAGAATCCATAGAAAGCTGCGTTGGCGCTGCGACGCTTCGATTGGGCAGCGTTACAAGGAAAAACGTGCTGTCGGAGTAAAATATCGGCTTTTGCGCACACTCGGCGTAGGAGGTCATAATGCGGTCAATGCCGCTGCCGCGCCGCTCCATGTAGTGCAGGCGGGAAAATACATCTGAAATGACCTGATTGCGCCGCATGGAGGGAATGTGCTGCAGATCCATGTCTTGGATGCGGCGTCCATTAGCCATGCCGCCCGGTGAGGAAATCTCCATGCGGTCATCGAACATTTCGATGTGGATTTCCGAGCCAAGCACCTGATAATCGCGATGGATTAACGCATTTACCAGTACCTCTCGGACAGCCTTGTAGGGGTAGTCGCTGCGCTCTTCGCGGGTCATGCCGCGGATGCTCCACGGATTTTTGCTGTTGTTGCGGATGAAGTCCTCCGCGTTTTGCAGCAGAGAGATTAGGCTGGCTCCCTGATATTCCTTATCGTCCAGCGCATCAGCATCGATGTTGCCTTTGTGTGTGCCTTTCCAGCGGGTACAAAATATACGCGACTGCGACAGCACGCCCTGATCACATAAAAGCAGACCGCCGTTTGTGACTTGACCGTCCTCGGTGACAAGGGTGGTAGAAAGCAAATCCTTGTCGGGTTGGAAATCTTCTTTAAGAGCATTCTTGAAGGTAGCAGCCAACAGCGTAAAGCTGACATCTCCCATGTGATAAGGCGACGGCAGGGCATCGAAGGTCTTATTCATGCCCTTCAAAATCAAGGCGCTTAACTGCTGACGAGAGGTTTCCTCCGACTGATCGCCATTGCGGATGTAGGCGACGCAGACACCCTCGAAGCGGTAGTAGTATGGATAGGCAGGACCGTTCTGAATCTCTAAATCAATGCAGATTTTATCGTCCTCGGAAAAGGCATGAAGTTGATACCGTGGCGTCGGGTCAATACGCGCTTTGATAAGCTCCGTGATTTTGCTGATGACTTCCTGCGGGTTATCTAAACCGCATACTTCACGCGGATTATCGCGGACACCAAACACGATATGCCCGCCAAAGCTGTTGGCAAATGCAGAAACGGATTTCAGCCAGCTGCGAGGCTTTTTGATTTCCAGTGCCTCTTTGTAGTCAACGGAGGAACTCTCCAAGAGTAAGTCATTCAGATTCACGGTATCACCTGCCGATGTGTTTTTGTTGCGGAGTTGAGGTTTGCCAGTAATTAAATTATACTACGCCCAAAGCGTCAAGGCAATCGTAAGTTGTACTCTCTGGTGTTAAGTTGTACACATTGCCGTAAGATCACAGAGGGAAAAATTCCTCCTTTTGTGGTTTTACGGATAGGATACGATAGTATCTTAGTATTTTATTTATTTAGTTATTTATTTGTGTTGGATTTACCTGTACAGGGAAATCCTGTTCAGGTAAATACCTTCGCGGTAAAATAAAAAAATCCCCGGAAAGCGGGGAATTTGGGGTGGTATTTGGCTGGACGGACACCGCGCCGATGCGGTTTGAATGCGCCCAAGCAAGGGCGTTTCTCGCGGTGACGGGGGCGGTGTGCGGGAATGTTGCGGGTTGGGTTTGCATACAACTTCTTGCCGGAGAGTAAAACCTATATACTGGTTCATTGGGCTTTTCCTGTGCGAAAACCCTGTGATGTAAGTACCCGCATTTCTCAATGAAACCAAAACTGCGCATTGATTTGATTGGAGTGTGCGAGAATCCGTCTCACGAATTTGCCCTCAAAACTGCCCCCCAAAGGGGTTGGAACGGTTCAGCACCGTATAGCACCCTTTTGTACACATGGGACAAAAGCTGTTTTACCCTTTGGTACACAATACCACTAAACCCAACAAAACATCACTGTAACGCACAAATTTTGGATTTCTCATAACCCGGAGGTCGCAGGTTCAAGTCCTGTCTCCACAACCAACAAAAGCTCGTTGAAACGACAAGTTTCAACGAGCTTTTTTTACCTTATGGCAAAAGTGGTAACAATCTGGTAACTTTGCCCCCAAAATGACCCCAAAACGGGAAAGTGACTGCGCCCGGACGGTTGATTTTTTCAACCATCCGGGCGCTTTTTGTGGATAAATTTTGCGGAGTTGGCAGGTAAATATAGGAGCGGTCAACCTGCTTTGACGAGTACCAACACGCTGTTGTTTGGTATGACGATCTGTTCCTGTTTGGTGGGAATGGGTGGGTTCTTATATTGGCGCAGGGCTTTTTTGATTTGCTGCTTGACCTCCAGAAGGGTGCTTGTTGTGTCTATTACCTTCTATATGGATGGGGTGTTTCCTTTTGCAGCATTCGCCACAGCGTTGTGCGGCTGATGCCCAAGCGCTCGGCAGCACGTTTCTGGTTGCCGTTTTCGGCTTGCAAGGCCTGTTGCACGGCGATTTGCTCGATCTCTTCCAGCGTTAGGTCAACGGGCAGAGCGTGGGTTTGAGAAACGGCACCGGGGTAGAAGGTACATTCCCGTTTCAACTGGTCGCGCACTGTCTCCACGGAGATATAAGGCGTCGTCGTGTGCAGCACCAACTCGTCCAGCACGCGGCAGAACTGGTCGTAGTTGCCAGGCCAGCTGTACTCCGTCATACATAAGTTCGCCTCCGGCTCAAAACCGATGACTGCACGGGCGTTGCGCATATTCAGGGTACTGATATACAACCCCGACAAGCGCGGAATATCTTGCAGATGACTGCGCAGCGGCGGCATTTGCAGCATCAGGCAGTTCAGCATATCTACCAGTCGGGCATAGTGAGGGTGCATTGTTCCGGAACTGGAGCTACTGGCGACAAAGAAGAGCCGGTTGCGCTCCTGCGTATGCAGCGCCATTATGGTGGAGAACAACTCGCTGAACTGCTCGTCAGTCAGCGCCTCCACGTGGCTCATCATAAGGGTGCAACCGTCACCCATTAGGGGGGAACGGTCGCTCGCCATCAGATATTTCCAGCCGGGGTGCATGAGCATGGCACAGTCAATCTTGATGAGCGGCGCGTTAGAAAGCGGCCCTTTGGCGTAGAGCATCTGCACCATCTGGGGCTTGGCTGTGCCCGGTTCACCGTAAACGACAAGTGGGCGATTGCTTTGCAAATATTGCTCCAGTGTCAGGTTGGCGGTGGAGAAAGACTGGGTAATGCCATAGAAACTGTCAAAGAAAGTATCTACTGCCTGTTGGCGATCCGAGTAGGCGATGCCGTATTTTTCCAGCGGGATGGACAGCCGACTCTTTTCGATTGTGACGACATGGCGCAGAGCCCCTTCCATTTGGATAGGGGTGCTCTGCAAAGCATAATGGATGCCATTCTCTTCAAGGCAGCTGCGGTGGGGCTCGGCGGTGCGCTGCATAATAGCTGAGTGTGCCTTTGCCAGCACGCTGTCGGGGAGCTCGGGGGAGAGCGAGACGAACAGATCTTGTCCGGCCTCGTCGCTGACAAGGGTGTCATAGGGCATGGCACGGATGACGTCCTGAAAAAACTGCGCCAGCTCCAGCGCTTTACGGCGGGCCAGTCCCTCCTGTACTGCGGTGTTCAGCGCATCCTCCACACTCTCGATACCGGAGGTGATGAGCAGGGCAGGAATGCCGTATTCCTGTGCCAATGAGTTAGTGACAACGTCGCACAGCACCATCTGGCAACCAGAATTTTCCAACCCCTGCAAAATAGTGCGGGCTTCTTTCTGGTCGTGGATGGTATAAATATCCACATTATAGCGCAGTACCTCGCACAGAAACGTGGCGTTGCGGGTGATGGCCGGGAAGCCGATGACGGCGTATTTACAGTTGTGATTCTCTGCCAGCTTGATAGAACGCAGGATGTCGTAGACAGACAATGGGATGTCCACGACCTTTAAATCTGTACAGCGGCGGATAGCTTCCGCTGTGCCGCCGCGGGAGAGGATGACGTCATACTCCTCCTGCGCAGTTTGGGCGGCGGCAATCTCTGCGCCGGCAGTCAGATTGCCGACATGTACGTCGATTTGCAAATCGTCGCGAGATTCTGCAGCCTGCTGCATCAGGCTGGCAATACCCTCGTAAGGGGCGATGCCCAGAATTTTGATGGGGCGCATGGTAGAGGTCCCCCCTCTTTTTATTAACTGTTTGAAATTGTAACTTTATCATAAGTGATTCGTGTTGCAAAGTCAATCATAAAAATAAAATGGTTTCAAAAAGAAACACAAAATAGCAGAAAACGAAACAAAAACAGTTGACGAAACGGGACGGTAATGGTAAGGTTTAGACAAATCCGAGAGACACAAGCAGAAACGATGCGGCTAAATGTACAAATGATGCAAAACGAGATGTAACAAAATGGAACACGCAGGAGGAAAAGATGGCACGGCTGACAGTTATCGCGGACGATTTGACCGGCGCACTGGATACAGGTGTACAGTTTGCCAACCGCTGTGTTTCCGTTCGGGTGGCGGCTGTGAACGCTGCTGCCGTGCCTGAGGAAATCTTCCATGCAGATGTTGCAGTTATTGATGCGGAGGTTCGCCATAAGACATCGCAGCAGGCCTACAATATCTGCTTGGGACTTGTGCAGCAGGCGCTGCGCTGCGGAACAGACACCGTTTACATCAAAACGGACTCTGGTCTGCGAGGCAACATCGGCGCCATGTTTCAGGCGGCGCTGGATGCCGGCGGTGCGGCGGTTGCATACTATGCACCGGCGCTGCCGCAGATGAATCGCCTCACACGCGGCGGCATCCAGTACATTGACGGCGTACCTATCAACAAGAGCGTGTTCGGGCAGGATCCGTTTGAGCCGGTTCACTCCCCTTACGTGAAAGACCTTTTTCGGAACTGTCGGGCAGCGATCATCAGCTGCAGGCCCCGCGCTCTGCCGCCTCCGCCGCAGCACGGTCAGCAAATCGTCATCTGTGATGCCGAGAAGGATACGGACTTCCGGTGTATTGCCATGGAACTGCAGCGCACAAATGGCCTGAAAATTTTGGGCGGCTGCGCAGGGTTTGCAGCAGTGCTGCCGTCTTTTCTGGGGCTGGAGGGTGGGCCAATCAGCCTGCCCTGCATCAACGCGCCGCTCTTGGTACTTTGCGGCAGCTTGAACCCGATTACAAAGAGGCAGCTGGAATACGGTGCTGCCCACGGCGGTGTGCGTATCTCCCTGCAGAGCGAGCAGCTTGCCGCCGGCTACTTTGAAAGCCGCGCAGGGCAGGATTTCTTGACACAAATCGAGCAGCGGATGCAGGGTGGCTGCGATATGCTGATCGACACCGATGGCACCGAGACCGCCGAGGATGCTGATACAGCCGAACAACTGCGCGGGCAGATCGCAGAACAGCTGGGGCTGCTGATGGCGCTGCTGCTGGAACGCCCCGCCGCAGATAACTATCTGCCGATGATCATCGGCGGTGATACGTTGATGGGCTTTATGCAGCAGTTGCCGGAGGCAGAGATCTCACCCTTGGGAGAGGCTGCACCGGGCGCGGTGCTCTTCATGGCGCTGATGGCCGGTCATGTTTCCCGCATTATCGTCTCCAAGTCCGGCGGATTTGGAACCGAGGACCTGCTCAGCAGGATACGTCAGAATTTGCAGAAAGGAACGGAAGATGATGAAGCAGTATCAACTTGCCATGCCGCAGCAGGTATTTAGCGGTGAGACTGGCATGCAGGCGTTGGAATCGCTGGCGGCCCGACATAAAAAAGCAGCCGTCTTTACGGATGCAGGCATCCGGGCATCCGGCATTCTGGAGCGCCCGCTGGCCGAACTGGACAAAGCGGCTGTACCCTATATAATTAACGATACTTTGCCCGCGGAACCTACTTGCGATCAGGCACAGCAGGTCATTGATACTTTCCGCGAGAGCAACGCAGACCTGATTGTCGCCGTCGGCGGCGGCAGCGTGATGGACATTGCTAAGCTGGCCTCCATCACGGCAGATGGAAGTTGCACGGTGCGTGACCAACTGAAAAACCCGCGTATCGGTAAAAAGACGGTCACCACCATTATGATCCCCACAACGGCGGGTACCGGCTCCGAGGCGACGCCCAACAGCATCGTGGCGGTACCGGAAGAACAGTTGAAAGTCGGCATCGTCAACCCCGAAATGATTGCGGATGCGGTCATTCTGGACGGAAATATGATTCGCCGCCTGCCCCGAAAAATTGCAGCCTCTACCGGCATCGACGCGCTGTGCCACGCCATTGAATGCTACACCTCCGCGAAGGCAAATCCGTTCAGTGACTTGTTCGCAATGCAGGCGCTGCGGCTCATCTTCCGGAATCTTGAAAAAGCCTGCGACGACCCGGATGCACTGGATGCAAAAGAAAAAATGATGCAGGCCGCTTTCTATGCAGGCGTCGCCATCACCTGTTCTGGGACCACGGCTGTGCATGCGCTGTCCTACCCTCTGGGCGGGCGGTACCACATCCCGCATGGCGTTGCAAATGCCATTATGCTGATGCCGGTCATGCAGTTTAATAAGTCTTGCTGCAGCAAGAAATTCGCAGAGGTTTATGATGCTGTTGGAGGCACGGGAGCCGGCACAGACACAGAAAAGGCTGACTGGGTCATCAATCAGATGGATGCTATGGTAAAGCATCTGGACATCCCCACATCACTGAAGCCTTACGGTGTGACGGAAACCGATCTGCCTCTGCTGGTAAAGGCTGGTATGGATGTACAGCGGCTGCTGGTGAACAACCCGCGCACTGTCACAGCGGAAGACGCTGAGGCACTCTACCGCGAAATCCTGTGAGAGGAGCGTACAATGAAAGAGATAAAAGGTATTATCGTTCCGATTTTGACGCCGATGCACGAGGATGAGACCGTCAACTATGAGGAACTTGTCAACCAGATCGAGCGGCTGATTGCCGCAGGTGTGCACGGCATTTTTGTCTTTGGTACCAACGGCGAGGGCTATATCCTCGACGAGGAAGAGAAAGCCGAGATCATCCGTGTGGCGGTTAAGACCGTCAACGGCCGCGTGCCGGTTTACGCAGGTACAGGCTGCGTCAGCACCCGTGATACGATTCGCATGTCCCGAAAAGCCAAGGAACTGGGTGCGGATGTACTCTCCATCATTACGCCAAGCTTTGCTGCAGCCTCCCAGGAAGAACTCATCCAGCATTATGAGACGGTTGCAAACGCAGTGGATATGCCGATCCTGCTGTACAACATCCCCGCCCGCACGGGCAACGCTTTGGCCCCTGCCACAGTGCAAAAGCTGTCTCAGGTGGCAAACATTGTGGGCGCAAAGGATTCCAGCGGTAACTTTGACAATATCTTGCAGTATATCGAGAAAACACGCGGGGGCGATAAACCGTTCACCGTGCTGTCCGGCAACGATTCCCTGATCCTGTGGACACTGCTGGCGGGAGGCAAAGGCGCCATCGCAGGCTGTGCCAACGTTTTTCCTCACACGATGGTGAGCATCTACGAGAAGTTCACTGCCGGAGATCTTGAGGGGGCGCGCAGGGCACAGGACAGCATCCGTCCTTTCCGTGATATTTTTAAGTTTGGCAACCCCAACACCATCGTCAAAACGGCGGTCAAGGAACTGGGGTATCCGGTAGGACTGTGCCGCGCACCTTTCAACAGCTTGTCCCCGGCGGGATTGGACGCCCTGCGCAAGGCACTGCAAACCTGCCGTGACAACGGCCTTTGCTAAAGGAGGCAGCCATGCGCAAGATTTTAGGTATTACAATGGGTGACCCTGCGGGCGTCGGGCCGGAGATCACGGTAAAGGCGCTGCAGGACCCTAAAGTGTATGAAAGCTGCAAGCCCCTGGTCGTGGGAGACGCGGCTATCTTAGAAAGAGCCTGCGGGTTTGTGGGTGCAAAATGCACCATTCATCCCGTGGCCGACCCCAGCGAGGGGCTGTACGAGCATGGCATCATTGATATCCTCGATTTGGGGCTGCTCAAACCGGAAGATTTCGCTATCGGCCAGGTCAGCGCGGCCGCCGGGGACGCGGCTTTCCGGTATGTGCGCAAAGTCATTGAACTTGCCATGGATGGCAAGGTGGATGCAACTGTTACGAATCCGCTGAACAAAGAGGCTATGAATCTTGCAGGGCATCATTTCTCCGGCCACACAGAAATCTACGCTTATTACACAGGCACCGAACATTACACGATGATGCTGGCCCACAAAGACCTGCGGGTCGTGCATGTTTCCACCCACGTTTCCCTGCGGGAGGCCTGCGACCGGGTCAAGAAGGACCGGGTGCTGGAAGTTATCCGCATTGCGGATAAGGCCTGCCGGGATATGGGGATTGCAAGCCCCCGAATTGGCGTGGCAGGTTTGAACCCCCACTGCGGCGAGGGCGGACTCTTCGGACGGGAAGAGATCGACGAGATCACCCCGGCCATCGAAGCGGCCCGTACCGCAGGTATCAACGCGCAGGGCCCCATTCCGCCGGACACAATCTTCTCGAAAGCATTGGGCGGCTGGTATGATATTGTCGTGGCAATGTACCATGACCAAGGCCACATCCCGCTCAAGGTCGTCGGCTTTGTCTATGACAGGGAAAAGCAGGCGTGGAGTGCTGTGGAAGGTGTAAACATTACGCTGGGACTGCCTATTATACGTACCAGCGTGGATCATGGCACTGCTTTCGACCATGCCGGTACAGGCAAGGCCAATGAACTGAGCTTGAAGAACGCAATCGAATATGCTGTTCGTTTTGCAGCTAACCGCTGAAAGCGAATGGTTATTATAAAGAGAAAACCATTTATAAGGAGGAAAACACAAATGAAACTCGCAAATCGAATCGGCGCTGCCGTACTGGCCACTGCTATGGTCGGCACGCTTCTCACCGGCTGCGGTGGAGGCTCCGCCTCTACGACTGCCTCCACAGGTGACGGTACTGCCGCTGCCTCCTCGACGGAATCTTCCGGCGATGGGGACAACACCTACACCATGTTTATGCGCTCTGCCTACGTGGACTGGATCAAGGAACTGAAGTGGTATGATGTTGCCGAGGAACGCACCGGAATCCACGTTGACTACATCTCCGGCCCCGAAGAGGCAGCTGACGTTTACTCTGAGGTTGACCAGCGTGTTATCAGCGGCGATCTGCCCGATGCTGTTATGACAAAACTGGCCCAAACCAACGTCTACGGCCCGCAGGGCGTGTTCGCAGATTTGGCACCCTACATTGAGAAGTATGCCCCCAACCTGCAGAAGTACATTGATGACAATCCCGATTACAAGGCGCTTGTCACCGATAAGGACGGCCATATCTACGGTCTGTGCAAAGAGACCCCCATCTTTGCAGATTTGATCGGCTATCGCGTTGACCAGTTCAAGGCGGCAGGCATTGACCCTGACTCCATCGTCACCATCGATGACTTTACCAAGGCACTGGAAACTTTGAAAGCCTACTACGGAAAAGACAACCCCAACTACTACCCGTTGACCGGTCGTGACACCGCCATCCGCTTTGCTTCGTGGTTCGGCGCAGCCAGCAATATCTCTTCTACCGAGTCCCATGGCATCTATATCAACGGCCACTACAAGGATGGCTCTATCGACATTATGAACGATGGTGCCTACAAGATGGTCGAGACCATGAAGAAGTGGTACGCCGAGGGCCTGATCCAACCCGAATGGGTCGCAGGTACTTTCGGTGAGGCCGACTGGGAGGCTGCCATGCTCAACGGCAACGGCAGTGTCTTCTTCGATTACTATAACCGTGCTGAGTGGTTTATGGAGAACGGCGGCCCCGACAACGACCCCAACTACCAGATGGGTGTTCTGAACTTCATCAAGGACGATAACGGCAACCCGCAGAAGATGCCCGTCAGCATGAAGTACAATGACGAGTGCGTCACCGCCATTAACGCCAACTGCAGCGAAGACAAAATCAAGACGATTCTGACCTTTATCGATTATTTCTACTCTGAGGAAGGCGAGATCCTCGCCAACTACGGTGTTGAGGGCGAAAGCTTTAAGGATACCAACGGCGATAAGGAATTTATCGTAGATTATCAGACTGAAGAGGCTACTCCTGCCGGTGAGAAGCGTTGGAGTTTCCTGAGTGACCGCTTTACCGTCTGCAAGCCCGTTGACAACGAAGCCTTCTTCAAGTGGAATGCGCCTCTGATCGCTGAGGCGACCGGACGCCTGTTTACAGATGAAAACTTGGGTACCTCTTATGTTCTGAAGTTCACCGATGACCAGAGCAAGGAAGTTACAAACCTGCTCGCTTCTGTGTACGATGCACAGATGTCCGGTATTGCGCAGTTTATTGATGGTACGCGCGAACTGACTCCCGACAACTGGGCAGCTTTCCAGCAGGAAATGAATGATCTGGGCCTGTCCCGCATTGAAGAAATCCAGCTGGCAGCTTACCAAGCAATGTACGGCGCCTGATGCCTTGACAAAGGTAATACCCTGAACAATCAGCCCTGCCCGACACGGCAAACTGCCATGCGGGCGGGGTTGCCGGGGTAAAGTGAAAGGAGAATCACCATGCCGAAGCGCAAAGCACAAACGGCGGTACCTGCCGTGCCGAAAGCATCTCTCGGTGCGCGGATAAAAAAGGATATTATCAAAAATTATCAGCTGTATCTTCTGATGATACCGGGTTTCCTGCTGCTGATTCTGTTCAAGATCGGACCGGTTGGTGCAATGGTGATTGCGTTTGAGGATTTCTCCGCAGCCAAAGGCGTTTTCGGCAGCACGTGGGTGGGGCTTGAAAACTTCAAGCGCATTTTGCAGGATCCATATATCTGGAAAATCACCAAAAATACAATCGTTCTGGCGTTCCTGTCCGTGGTGGTTGTATTCCCCATCCCGATTATATTTTCGCTTTTCCTAAACGAAGTTCGTACCAAGTGGGTGCGCAATACGGTACAGTCTTTGAGTTTCCTGCCGTATTTCATCTCGGCAGCCGTTATGGTCAGTATCATGTATACGCTGCTCTCCCCTACATCGGGTCTGATCAATATCCTGATCACCAAGCTGGGCGGTACTTCCACAAACTTTATGGCAAAACCGGAATGGTTCCGGCCATTGTACGTGATACTGGAGATTTGGCAGACGTTCGGTTACTCGGCCATTATCTATATTGCTGCCATGATGAACATTGACCCTACTTTGTATGAGGCGGCAGAGATGGACGGCGCATCCCGCTGGACCAAAATGTGGCGCATCACACTGCCCTGTATTTCTACTTCTGTTATCACGATGCTTATCATCAGTGTCGGCAATATCTTCTCCGTCAACTTGGATCGTATCCTGCTGATGTATAACACAGGCACTTATGTCACGGCTGATGTGATCCAGACGTATGTTTATCGCATTGCATTCCAGTCTACAGGTTTCCCGGATTACAGCTACGGCACTGCGGTCAATGTATTGAAATCCATTATTGCCTTTGTGCTGGTTTCCATCGTCAACAAGATTGCTGATAAAGTCAGTGACGCACGTCTGTTCTGAGAAAGGAGCGTATAGGCTATTATGAGTAAGCAGCCCAAGTCCCATCTCAAACGGCTGACGACGTTTGATTATATCAACAGTGCAATCCTGCTGCTGGTGGCAGTGTGTTGTGTGTATCCATTCCTGTATGTGTTCTTTGTGGCTACCACGGATGGCACCTACTTGGCACGCGGTGAGATGACATTCCTGCCGATGGGCTTTAACCTGAAAGCCTTCGGCTACATTTTGACAAATCCACGCTTCAATGTGTTCGGAGGTATGCGAAACTCCTTCATGTATACCCTGCTGGGTACGCTGTTGGCGGTTGCCTGCACCTATGTTACAGCGTATGTGCTCAGCCGCCCGCGCTTCAAGCACCGTTTCTGGTTGATGTCTCTTTTTATCATTACATGGGTGTTTGATGCCGGTATTATTCCACAGTACATCATTTATAACCAGTTCGGCTTTGTCAATAATCCTTGGGTTATGATTGTGCCCGGCGCAATCAGCACACAGTTCCTTATTATCACCAAGACTTTTTTGGAAGGCATCCCCAACGAACTGGAAGAGGCTGCTGTTGTAGATGGTGCGACTGATATCAAAATTCTGACACGCATTTTTCTACCGCTTTCCCCCACTGTGCTGGCAACGACAGGCTTATTCTACGCGGTCTCTATCTGGAACCAGTACCTTGTTCCGCAGATATATTTGAAAGACGATGGCCTTAAGACCATCCAGCAGGTGCTGAAAAATGTCGTCATCACTGACGGTGGTTCCGGTACAACATTCAAAAATGTAGTGCTGGATGGTGTTACGCTGAACCAGCAGAACCTGAAAGCTGCAGCAATCTTCATTGCCATGCTGCCCATCATCTGCGTGTATCCGTTCGTTCAGAAATACTTCAAAAAAGGCATTCTCATCGGCTCCGTGAAAGGCTGAGAAAGGATTGAAAAATGGCTCGTAACATTATTGATCTGCCAACGTTGGGCGATGACGGTAGACTTTACCGTGATACCGCTCTCGATTTGGTGGAATCCCTTATCCCCAACCCATGGAAAAGCTGCCACGCACCTGATTTGCTGGAATTGGAAAACGGCGATCTGCTCTGCTGCTGGTTTGCCGGTTCCCGTGAGGGAAACGCCGACATCAGCATTGCGGTGGCCCGCTTGCCTGCCGACGCCGAACAGTGGGAGCAGCCGGTCATTGTCTCGGATGACCCGACCCGCAGTGAGCAGAACCCCTCACTGTTCCAAAACCCCAACGGTGACATTTGGCTGATGTACACGGCACAGGCGGCTAAAAAGCCTGATGACAACAGTGACGACAGCCTGCAGGGCACGGCAGAGATCCGCCGCAAAATTTCCCGCGATGGGGGCCGCACATGGGGCCCCACAGAGGCTGTATTTACCCGTCCAGGCTCTTTCTGCCGCCAGAAGATTCAGGTGCTTTCCAACGGGCGTTGGATCTTCAACAACTTTATCTGTGCGCTGGACGGTACCCGTTTGGGCAGCGACGTGACGGTTATCCAGATTTCCGATGATCAGGGCAAGACATGGCGCGGGGTGGAGATCCCCGAAAGCCGTGGCCGTGTTCACGGCAATGTTATTGAACTGGAACCCGGCAAACTGGTCTGCCTGCTGCGCAGCCGTGCAGCCGACCATATCTACCGCTCGGAATCCAATGACAACGGCGAAACATGGAGCGTGCCGGTACCCACCCCGCTGCGCAACAACAACGCCAGTATCTCGGCCATCAAGCTGCAGAGCGGCGCACTTGCCATCATTTATAATGATGTCTCTTTCAATGAGGATGGTAGCCGTACCGTCTGGCCCGACCAGCGATGCCCTGTGGCAATGGCAATCTCGGAGGATGGTGGCAAAACATGGCCGTGGCGCCGCATTGTAGAACATGGTGAGGGTTTCATCGGTCCATGGAACGATGTGAACAACCGCCGCTGTGAGTTTACGGGAAGAATGAGAAATGGAGGTTGAACGGCGGGCGGGGCCGAAAGGAATGTGCAAAAAGGCGGGAAACGCCGATTTTTAACCTAATAACGTAAAATTTAATGATTCGTGAACGGAAAAGTTCGCATAAAAAATGCAAGTCCCTGAAAAGGGGCTTGCAAATTTTTTTGCCCATTTTTGGGCACTTTTTGTGGACACCGGGGAGAGGGGCTATTGTTACTGATGTACCGTTTGAAATATGTTTAAACGGTATTTAAAAACCCCGAAATCATCCTGCATAATTTACGAAACAGCGCGTTTTAACGGCTATTAAAACGGATTAAATAGACCAAGAAATGAAACGAAAAGAGATACACCATTCCCACCCTTATTTATGCGATTTAATGGAAACATTTTGTTTCTATTAAACACACCTGTTTCCTTTACGATATATCGTAAAAAAAGATTCTACGATGAGGCCATGCAAAAGCGGAAAGGTTTCCATTACTCATTCTCAAATACGCCTATAACTGAAAGTGTTATTTCCCAACAATACCGATACAAAGCGCTCTTTTATTTGGTAAATGAATCGCGCAGGGTGTTTAACCGGGCCACTTCCTTTTCGATAAGTATATCAATGATTTCTCTTCCTGCCGGATCGAGCAGTCTATATCGCTCAATCATTGTGTATTCATCTTGTGAAATGGCTCGGGGCTTCGGAGAGTCGTCGAAATCTTCCAGTGTACAACTCAAAGCTCGCGCGATTGCTTTAACGGTTTCCAATTGTGGATCACGAGTAATTCCATTGATAATCTTGTTCAAAGTTCCTTTTGGAACGCCAGATCTATCCGACAGTTCATCAATCGTCATTCCTGCTTGTTTCCTTTTTTGCGATATGAGTGCTCCGATATCCATTTACATTTCCCCCTTTATGGATTTTAGTATATCGTTTTCGCATAAGTGCGTCAACAAAAAAATGCCGAATACGGAACAAAAACACACACAAACGGGTTGACAAATTCCGTATAAGGCATTATATTGTAATAAAGAGTTCCGTATTCGGTATTTTGGAGGTGCTGAGATGTGTTATAGATTCTTGGAAGAAAAAATTATGCCTTGCGGTGGTGAAAACATGATTCTTGGATACACTGCCATCCTGGTGTTGGAACGGGGTATCCGGGAAGATATGCCGCCCGAAGCTGTGAAACTGGCCAGAGACATAGCAGAGAACATCAAGGCAATCGTAGAAACGGAGGAAAAGGAATGGCAAGAAGAAAAGTAACCGCTGCGCCGGTGCTTCCTGACTGGGCCGCAGTAGATGGGGCGCTTCGGGATATCCGCGAATGTGAACACGCCTTGACCGAACTGGGGGTAGACCGCGACCGGCGCATCGACAGCGTGAAGGAAGAATACAGCAAAATGGCGCTGCCGCTGCAGAACCGCATCAAGAAACTGGAGGGCGATGTGAAGGCTTATGCGGACGCCCATCGGGCGGAGCTGACCGGCAAGAGTCGGACGCTGAACTTTGGCACGGTCGGCTACCGCATCAGCAGCAGACTGATCCTGCCCGCCTCCAAAGCCGCTGAGGCCATCGCCGCGCTGAAGGCACTGGGCCGCAAGGAATTTGTCAAAACGACTGAAACACTGGATCGGGCGGCCCTGCTCCGCCAGCCGGTGGAACTGCTGAATCAGATCGGCGCATACATCCAGCAGCGGGATGAGTTCTACTATGATGTCAGCGACGCCGACCCCGAACTGTAGGCCATGAGCAAGCGGGACTGGAGATTGTTGCAGGCGTACCTTGCCACCGGGCTGACCCCGGAGGAAATCGAAAAACTGAAAGCAGAAAGGGCGGTGAAGGAAGATGCCGAGCACAATCAACAACTACCAGATACGGAAGATATACGCCATCGGCGGAGCGCTGGGGATGCGGGGCACGGACCGGCAGGATTCCCTGCACGACCTGGTCCATAGTATGACCGGCAAAGCCAGCGTGAAGGAACTGACCTACTCCGAAGCCTGTCGGGTGATCGGAGAACTGGAAGCCCGCCAGGGCACCCCGCCGCCCCGCAAAGGCGGCCGCCCCCTGCGCAAGACCACACCGGGACGGGTCAGTGAAGGGCAGCAACGGAAAATCTGGGCGCTGCTGTACCACCTGGCACACGCCAGCCCAAACACGGCGCAGCTGGGTGACCGGCTGGATGCGAGCAGCCACACGACGCTGGGACTGGACGCCATT
>OLJF01000614.1_pt1 | contig 32361 bp, 31 predicted proteins | sample 1609751 | NCBI WGS metagenome assembly OLJF01 (sample SAMEA4350171, study PRJEB24818) | metagenome | biome: human; feature: gut; material: faeces | place: Denmark | collected 2013-09
CAACAGATGCTGGCGGCGTTCTGAGCTCAAATATGTTCGCATACTGCGAAAATAATCCTATTTTGCGCTCTGACCCTACCGGCGAATGGGTACATATACTCGTTGGCGGCATCCTCGGCGGAGTGTCAGCCTGTATTGATTCTTATTTGGACGGAGCAAGAGGTAATGATTTGGTGTTCGATACACTAATTGGGGCGACTAGTGGCGCACTTGGCGCAGTACATCCAGCACTTGGATACGCAGTTGATGCTATGAAAACTGTATACGACATTTCAACGGCCAAGAAAGGAAAAGTTGCAGAAACAATTGCAACAAGTGCAAATTCAACAGTCTTTTCTGCCTCCTCAAATGCTCAAGACGGTTATTTAACATCTACGAAGCTAACAGAGGATGTTGAAACCATATCTAGTTCAAAGAAAAACCTTAGGCCGGGAACACATCCGAAAAACAAGACCGCTGCAAAAAAAGCTATTACAAAGGCAAAAAATAGAATTTGTAAAAAGGGATTGGGCGATCTTGTTTCTGGCGGAGCAACTAGCTTGGCGAAGAATGGAATCAATGCTTTATTAAGGCTCATATTCTAGCTTGGAGACATAGAGATGAGAGGACGAACAAGATTAGCTCTTCGGAGTATGTGTGAAATTGGAGCGCTGTTTTTGATGGCAGCTTTTACTCTCAGCTTTGCTCTTATCCATTTCGATAATGAAGATTCTCATAACACATATACAATAATTGGGGAAATTGCTAATGTTGATTCAGTGTGGCGTAGACAAAGCAGTGGGCTGATAACATTTGAAGTTGGAGGCATTAATTGCTATTATAATTTGGAGGATGCCGGCTGGGACGACAGGGAACTATGTTACGACAGATATAAGAAACTCGAAATATCGAAAGAAATAGTAACCGCAATTATTACCGAAGATTTGGATACAGATAGTTACCAGTATGGCCTTCGAGTAATCGGGATTGACGGAGAGAATGGAAACTGCTTTTCACTGGATTCCCACAATAGGAGGCAGACTTCAGCTAGAGTGTTTTTCTGTACCATAACCATACCGGTTATTGTTTTAACTCTTTATGCGCAAATTGCAGTACTGCGCAGAGAAATTATTCTCCCTGCAAAAAAGAGAAAGATGCGCAAGCAGAAAGAGTTGGAGCAACAGGGTAATAAAGAACAGTCACCATCAAAGCAAGAGAGCAATGCGTTAAAACAGAAAAAGCCTCCAAAACATAACAAGCGAAACTAATCCCCCAGAGCAGATAGGCATCGCGCCTATCTGCTCTTTTTCTGTGTTGACGAAATCGGGGGATAATGGTAGGATGAAATTAGAATTTAATCACTTCCTGTGATGAGTTGGACATGGCAGGGCAGGCGGCTTACAACGGCTGAAAAAGGATAAAAAACTTTCCTTCACCTACGATTCCGAAGGCATCCGAACGAGCAAAACCGTAGGCTCGACTACGACCAAGTACCTGCTCAACGGCACGCAGATTCTCGCCCAAACGACCAACGGCAAGACCCTGTGCTTCTTCTACGACCAGCAGGGCAACCGTGTCGGCATGGCCGACGGAAAGAATAATTTTTACTATTACATCTACAATGTACAAGGTGATGTAATAGCCCTCGCCGATGCATCTACCGGCAAACTTGCAGCCACATATACTTACGATGCTTGGGGTAAGTGTACGGTCACCAACGCCAGCGGATACACAATTGGCACACAAAATCCGTTCAGGTATCGAGGATATTACTACGATACGGAAACAAGCTTGTACTACCTCCAGTCTCGTTACTACGACCCCGAAGTAGGTCGTTTCATCAACGCCGACGCTTTTGCATCTACTGACATAAGCGGCGCTCTGAGCACCAATATGTTTGCTTATTGCGAGAACAATCCCGTCATGCGAGATGACCATTCTGGTGAAATCTGGGCGCAGTTTGCATTCGGAATTGCATCGCAATATGTAGGAGATGTCATTGGAAACATTATAGGCGGAAAATCTGGTTGGGATATTTTAAAGCCGACATCGAGTATAGGAGAATATGTCGCATCTGGCGTTTCAGCAATGATTCCCGGCACTAAGCTTATTTCATCGATTGCGAGGAGTGCTGTTTCAACTGCAATTACATCTGGCGAAAAACTCGTGAAAACAGGAAAGATTGATACACTCCAGATGGCGGAGAGCTTTGGAAAAAATCTCTTGTTTGATGTTGGGGCAAGTAAAATTTCAAATTATGTTGAAAAGAAAGTTAGGGAGAAGATGCCCCGGAATTATTCAAGTTATGCACATATTCAACGTCAAAAAAACGCTTCGCTGACAAAACCGGAAATAAAAAGCTTGATGCAAAGAACGCAGAGAATTGGCGACCGAGTGAAAAAAACGGCAGATTTCTTTATAAGCAGTATTTTTTCTGCTTTCTAGTGTTCTGCTAAAATTGATTGTGTTTGTACTTGATATTATGTTAGGAGATAAAACGAAAGTAAATGATTGATTTGTCTGGGATTTGGTATAGAGTTTATGCAGAAGTTCCACTCATTTTTTTGACAGGAGTCCTAATATTTGCTTTTGACATTTTGGCAATAAGAAAAAAGCACAAAAAAGGAATGAAAGCAGGTATTGAGAACACCCTGACATGTTTAATTGGGCTTGCAGCAATATGTGGATCCATAGTTCTTTGCGCTCACTATGTACAAATAGCTACTAATCCTGATGTTAGAAGTGTGGACTGCATTTTTTTAGAGCAGTACAGGGACTCCATGGTTGCACCTCCGCTCCCGTTTACTGATGGCTATGTATTTAGAGAGGTGGACGAGGCTGATTCCACCATTGTTTATTTGGATTGCTTTTCGGCAAAAAAATTGTTCCGCAAGAGCTTTTAAAGGGAGAAAAATACACAGTCTGGTATACTTCGAGTGAAAATATCATAGTGCGTTTGGAGTTAGCAAGTTAGAACTTAATGCTGTCATACATGTATAACTGTAAATTTCCGGCCTTGAGTTAACGAACAAATATGATTGAGAGCAGGTAGGTGTTTGCCTATCTGCTCATTTTAACGCCGCAGGCAACAGTTTTAAGAAGGCGCATCGAGCTTCCGAGTGCGGTATGTAAACTGCGGTACGGATAATATATGGATAGACTGCGCCCAGCTTGAAAACGGCGCAGCCATGAGTGCATATAACCTCGTGCAGAACGGCGGCTTTGAGGACACCTCCTCCACCGTGTGGGAGGCCTTCAACTGCACCACCGACGACAAATACTACACCGGCGGCACCTACGGCAGACACTTCTACATGAAGGGCGAGGGCGCAACGGACAAGCGCCTTATCCAAAAGATATACATAAACCGCTCCGCAAGTAAAGTGTTCCTGAGCATAAGCGGCTACGCCAAGGCGGAATCCGTGCCAATCGGCGACTCCGAGACCCGCAAGTTTGCGATCAGTGTCGGCTTCCACTTCACAGACGGCAGCGATTCGAGCTACCAGTACATTAGCTTTAACCCGGACTACGCCGCAGGCTGGCAGTACGCCTCCGGCACGGTGGGTGTAAAAGACCCGGGTGATAAGATTGTGGACTATGTGTACCTGCGCTGCTGCTACTACCAAAACGCCAACGGTGCAAACTTCGACCGCATCAAGATGAACATCGATGAGTGCGGCACGAGCTACACCTATGACGATGACGGCAATCTCATAAGCGCCAAGGACAACGCAGGCCGCCACGAAAGCTATAATTACAATAACGCCAGCGACATGACCAAGCTCACCACGGCGGACAATAAGGCGTATAAGTTCACATACTCGGACAAATACAAGCATCGCATGCTCAGCGCCACCTCCGAGTCATCCGGCGTTAAAAACAGCTTCACCTACGATGCAAGCGGCAACCTCACCAAAACGAGGGTGGACAAGTCCGGCTACGCAAAATATATTGAGCAGGGGTCTACCTACACGAGCAACGGAAATTACCTCGCCACATCCACAGCCGCAAATGGGTATTCGACGACCTACAATTACAACGCCTACAAGGGAACGCTCGAAAAAGTCATAGACGCAAACGACAAGACCACGAGCTACACCTATGACGGCAACACCGACCGCATGAAGACGGTCACCTCGGGCGGCTCGACGGTCGAGTATACCTACAACGACAACGGTCAGCTCACGAGCATCAAGTCCCCGGGCGACAGTCCCACCTACAACTTTGTCTATGACAAGTGGGGCAATAACACCGAGGTCAAGGTCGGCAACCAAACGCTCGTGACGAATACCTATAAGTCTAACAACGGCCTGCTGACGCAGCAGAAGTACGGCAACGAGTTCACAGTCGGTCACAACTACGATTCCCTTGACAGGGAGACTTCGAGGTCGTACAATGGAACTACGAAGTTCTACTGGACTTACAATGCCGACGGAAACCTCGCACGCTACTCCGAGAACGGCAACCGAGTGCTTACCTATCTCTACGATGACATAGGCAGGCTCTTGCAGGTAAGCGGCAACGATGGCAGCTATGTCAAGACCTCGTATGACAAGTTCGACAAGTCCACCAATCTGCATTACAAATTCAACGGTCAGCGCCGAGATGTTTATTTTTTCTACGACAAAAAAGATAATCTACCGAAATCTGTACAGTTTGGTACCGGCTCGGCATATACGGTTACTAACCTCTATGACGGCCTGACGAGGATTTACGAAAAAGACTACACACTCGTTGGAAGCACAAGTGGTTCTGAGCTCAAAGCAGTGTACAGCTACAAACCGTTTGACAGCAAGGTACCTAATCGCACAACTGGCACGATTCAGGGCATAAATTACACATTTACTGATGGAGGCTTAAGAACCTATGACCGTTGGTATACCTACGATCATGCCGGAAATATACTGACTGAGGGAGTATGGAAAACTAACGCCGAAAAGCCAGTTTATGAGACATACACCTACGATGCCAAGAACCAGCTTGTCAAGCACGATTCTGTAACCCTTAACGCCACCTTCACCTATACATATGATGTGGCCGGTAACATTAAGTCCAAGACTATCTATAATAAAGAAGATGGTACTACATCGACAATTGATTATACCTACGGTAATTCTAATTGGAAAGATGAGCTGACAGCCTATGGCAACGAAAACATCGAATACGACACCATTGGCAATCCGACCCTTTACCGTGGTTGGACTATGGGCTGGGAAGGTCGCCAACTCAAGAGCGCAGGGAAAAACGGAACAAATCTGAGCTTTACCTACGACTCTGAAGGCATCCGCACGAGCAAAACCGTGGGCTCGACCACGACCAAGTACCTGCTCAACGGCACGCAGATACTCGCCCAAACGACCAACGGCAAGACCATCAGCTTCTTCTACGACCAGCAGGGTAACCGTGTCGGAATGGCAGATAGCAGCAACCACTTCTACTATTACATCTACAATGTACAAGGTGATGTAATAGCCCTCGCTGACGCCTCCACCGGCAAGCTTGCAGCCACATATACTTATGATGCCTGGGGTAAGATCGTAAAGATCAACGGCGAAAATCCCGAAGATGTTGCATCTACGAACATTGCAAACATTAACCCATTCCGCTACCGTGGTTACTACTACGATGCTGAAACCGGGCTTTACTACCTCAACAGCCGCTATTATGACGCCGATACGGGCAGATTTATTTCTGCGGATGGGTTTGCATCAACCAACATTGGTGGTCCACTTAATTCTAATACATTTGCCTACTGTGGTAACAACCCAGTAAATAGGGCTGACCCTAGTGGGAAGTTCTTTGTCACTGCGTTGTTATTTATCGCAACTGCGATTGTATGTGCTGTTACTATTTCGGGCTGTTCGTCACAACCTACATCGGATGTCGGATCGGCTCAGCCTTATGTTGATATGCCTGGTAGTAACGACAGTAATTCACCGAACTGCTATGCCTACGCAATAGGCTCGCCGACTAACGAGCAACCGGGTGGGGCTAGTGGACGGACTCCGTCGAACTGGAGTGATGTAAAAGATGTTGGAAAGTCTGTTGAAGCAGATTTAAAAGCAAAGGGGTACTCGGTTCGAAAAATTGAGGGACCATCATCAAAGGTGTATGACAATGAATTCAAAATCGCTTTACGGGTTGGAACAAAGCCGTGGGGATATAACCCATCTACTGGCGAGTTGTTATATGATTATCATTTTATGAGGCAAACTAATACGGGACAGTGGGCAGAAAAACATGGGTATGGAGGTGCATCAGTGCTATGGGATCCCGGTATGACACCAAATACAATTCCGTGGACATTAGGCGGCGTTCCATATTATGATAGCCCCATTATTTATTATGCTGTTGGAAGGTGAGGAGAGTTATGCATAGATTTGAATGTGCACTAATATTAATTGTTTTCGCACTTATCAATTTGCTTTGTGCATGTGGAAATGGGGGAGAAGAAATGAATATAGAATTGTCGTTATTAGACGAGAGTATTGTGGAATTATCATCAAATGTTTATGAAAGCTCGCAACTGAATGACATCGCAGATTTTAGAGGCTCCATAGATGAGTTAAATGAGGTTTACCCAATTGAATGCCTAAGAAGAGTAGATGACCTCTATCGAGCATCGTTTCTGGGAAACGATAGTGTCTGCGTTATGCTGTTTGATGAGTCAGGGAACAGCCTTTTTGGACATATTTACAACACACAACTAAAAAAAGATGATTTTGCATTACTATCTATAGGCGAATCGGTGGATTCCGTAAAAAAAATAGATCCCGATGGCGATTATGCCTTTTTAAATTCCGGCAGAAACGATTTTCCTAAAACCTCGACGCATTGCACGAAAGACGGCTATATGATTACTGTTAGATACAGCGAGTTAAGCAAAATTATAGGCATAGAGACAGAATTAATTTAATGTGAGATTATATCTGCCGAGTAATATCACTTTGCTGGAAGAACTTTAACTTTATCATCATTCAGAGCATATAGGCATCACGAACTGCACCCCATTTGTTAGACAAGTATGGTGTAATACTTGAAATAAGAAATGGGGTGTTTTTCTATGCAAACGGGAGTGCCGAACAAACGGTATGTGGCGGCGTTTAAGAAGTAGGTTACAAAAACAATGCAGCAAGGGCATCTCAGTTATAACGAAACAGCGAGATAATCTAAAGTAAGCAGTTACACACGAATCATAAAATGTAAAATAAATACGATGGTAAAAATATAGCCTGCACTAAGCCGTTAAGTGTAGGCTATATTATATCATTTATCATATCTGAGAAAGTCGTTGCGATGCTCTTGCGGGCAAAGTGGATGGCCTTGTGAAATTAATATATCTGCCTTTAGGGCAACAAGGTTAATATCTGAATTAAGCGTTTGTACGATTTGATGGGCGCTGAAGCCACGCTCGACGAGTTCAAGAAAGGCATCATCAGGAAGCGATACTTGCGATGCAAACAGGTTTGCCTCATATTCCATACGATTATTTTTCATGTCAAATATATTGAATTCCTTGAAGCCGCCCATTTGGGTGGCTTCATTTCTATGTAGGGCATCGTGCCCCAACTCATGCAAGAGCACAATATCCCGCATCACAGGATGAAGATCAGCCGGACGAAGGGCAGGAGCCTTCTATGAGCTTCTACACATATACCTATTGGAGAATCATTAATGGCGAAAGGTCATCTGCTTATGTCACCGTTCAAGTTACATTAAAGGGGAATATAGCGTCTGTCGTAGTCGGAGATCTCGATGCATTTGAGGGCGAGGCATTACAGCAAGCGAAAGTCTATAAAAACATTGATGTGGACGAGACTGTTCTTGATGTGATGAAAAAAATCACCAAGGACTTGAATTCTCCGACTTGTAAAATTGAGAAGGAATACTATTCGGTTACGCCCGATGGGGAACTCGTTGTTGCTGTCAGGGCTTCTTGCAGCTTTTATGAAAAAATTGACGGTGAGTTATCCGATTATCCGTCGGGAATAGGATATGAGCTCATTATAAAATGATGCCCCGAAAACAAAAGACAGGCAATGCAAAACGCATTGCCTGTCTTTTTGTTATGCATTACACCTCTGCGATGACCTCGCACTCGACGAGAACATCCTTGGGAAGTCTTGCGACCTCAACACAGGAGCGGGCGGGGAAAGGCTCGGTAAAATACTGAGCGTAGATGCCGTTGACGGTGCCGAAATCGTTCATATTCTTGATGAAAACGGTGGTCTTGACGACCTTGGACATGTTGCTGCCTGCTGCCTTGAGAAGCTCGGAGAGGTTTTTGAACACCTGATGAGCCTGAGCCTCAACGCCGACTGCGACCTCGCCGGTCTCGGGGATGATGCCTATCTGACCGGAGGTGTAGACCATGTTACCAACTATCTGAGCCTGAGAATAAGGGCCGATGGCTGCGGGAGCTTTGGTTGTAGAAACGGTTTTCATTTTATTATCCTCCATTTTAATTTATTGTTACAGTGTAGCCGAAATTTTCAAGCGAGCTCACGACGGCTTTGCCGTGCTCTGCGCCGCCGACCTCACAGGTTATCGAGACATTCGTCTCGTTGGGGCTGAGTGCTGTGCTCAGTCTGTCATGCGCAACGGAAACAATGTTTGCGCCCTGATCGGCAATGTGGTTGAGAAGCTGGCTGAGGCTGCCGGGCTTGTCGAGCAGCTTCACGGTAAATCTCAAGCGGCGGTGACGGGCGACAAGACCCTGCTCGATGATGCACTGAATGAAGCTGACATCGATATTGCCGCCGGAGAGCAGGCACACGACACGCTTGCCCTTGACATCGACCTTGCCCTTCAAGACGGCGGCAACGGGCGTTGCACCGGAGGGCTCGACTATCTGCTTGCAGCGCTCCATGAGAAGCAGTATTGCCTCGGAGATTTCATTATCCGTCACGGTGACGACATTGTCGGCATAGCGGTTTATAAGCTCGACGGTGATGTCGCCGGGGGCTTTGACCGCAATGCCGTCTGCAATTGTCGAAACAGTGTCGGTCGAGATATATCTTTTTTCCTTAAACGACTGCGCAATTGCATCTGCACCCTCGGCCTGCACGCCGATGACCTCAATGCGGGGATTTATCTGCTTAACGCAGGCCGCAACGCCCGCAAGCAGACCGCCGCCGCCTGCCGGGACGATTATCATATCCACCGTGGGAAGGTCGCCGACTATCTCAAGGCCGAGCGTACCCTGACCGGCAATGACATCAAGGTCGTTGTACGGATGCAGGAAGGTCGCATTTTCTTTCTCGCAAATTTCGCACGCCGCCTTGTAAGCGTCGTCGTAGCAGTCGCCGGCCAAAACGACCTTTGCGCCGTAGCTCTCGGTCGCCTGTACCTTGGCGATGGGGGCCGTTTTGGGCATGACGATGGTTGCCGGAATGCCGAACTTTTTGGCTGCACACGCAACGCCCTGTGCATGGTTGCCTGCCGAGGAGGCAACAACGGAGCTCACACCGCCGTTTTCCATCAAAGCGGCTATCTTGTTGCTTGCGCCTCTTATTTTAAAGGAGCCGGTTTTCTGACGGTTTTCGCACTTGAGATAAATGCTGCCGCCTGTCATCCCCGAAAAAGTAGAGGACAGGTCGAGCTCGGTATGGTGCAGCATGGGGGCAAGTCTCTTTGCTGCCAGTTCAAATTCACTAAGGGGCAGATCCACGGAAAACACCTCATTTACTATATATGTGAGAAAAGTTTACCGCATAAAAAGGCAAAACGCAATAGCTTGAGTGTAAAAATGTCTATGTAGCGGCAACAAAAATTCAACATGTCCGTTTGCTGCGGACATAAGCTTTCCGCTGCCGCACATTACCGCGATTAGCCTTGCGAGCTTATGCTGTTTACATAGCTGCGCATCTCGTCACGGGACTTTATGCCGTGCGAGTTGTCGATTATCTTCTGCTGCTTTTCGGCGTCCAGTCCCGAAAAATAGAAGAATGCGTCGGCGTTCTGCATCAGCGCCATGCCGAGCCCCAAGGGAATGTCCCTGCCGTTTTTAGCGTTCATTTTGCATCACCTCGTTTATATCGTCTGCAAAACAATATAAAAAATACGGCGCACCGGATGTGCGCCGTAAGTATTATTTCTTATAAGGCAGGGACTCAAAGTAGCTCGTGTCGGCATTGCCGTTTATCTTCCAGCCGGAGTCAGACTTTTCAATCTTTATTCTGCCGGTGAGACCATGATCTGTTGTGAAGTCAATGTACGAGCTGCCGTCTGTTTCGGTGAACTTGAGCTTATAGCCGGACGGGATTATTTTGCCGTCGGACAGCGTAAGATCCTTTGTAGTCGTGACATAGCTTGTTCCGCTGAGTTTTAGAACGGAGGAGTCCCGTGTATATTTCCCGCCTTCGTAGGTGTAGCTCACCTCGGCGGTGTAGCTGCCAAGGATATTTACTGAGCGCTTAAGGTAGAGCTTACTGTGCGTAAACTCCTTGACTGCGCCGTAAGCGTGGTCACTGTCACCGAATTTGCAGGCAGTAAGCTCACCATCAAACTTAAATGCATAAGTCACGGTGCTGCCGTCGGCGGTCTTGCCGTCTATGAAGATCTCGCTCTTGCCGTCGCCGTCAATGTCGTAAAGGCGAATGCTTGAGACGGTTTTGATCTTCGTCGCATTTTTGGAGGAGCTGTCGCCGAACTCAACAACGAGCGTGGTCAGACCATCTGCATCGGTCGTGGTGCTTATCTTCTCCTGCGTCTCGTCGCCGTTAATGTCAGCGGAGTAGGGGAGCTTGCCGCTTATAAGCGTGCCGGTCTCACCGCCGTCGGGGTCAAGAACAGTCACTTTGCCGCTGCTGTCGGCAGAGAGCAGTCGGCGCTCATAGGTGCCGTCGGGACGGGTAAAGCCGATGAAAATGCTGGGGCTCGTTTTGAGCTCCTTGTTTATTGCAAACGCTGCACCCTCGGTGAGGTCACTGCAATACCAAAGCTGGGTCTCGAGCGAATACTTGCCGCTGGACTTGTAGTAGTTTGCACTGTAAACGCTGATATTATAAATTTTGCCCGAGACGGAAACAAGGACGGACTTGATGTCCTTGTCCGCTTCGCTGCCGACTATGGTGAGCGAGGAGGCGTCGGCATCCTTTGCAAGTGTGGCGGTGATATCACCGGTCGTGCCGTCAAGGTCTGCGGGGACAAATTCGTCCTTTATCTTTCCTGCGAGAACATCGTATTTGACGGTAAACTCAAATGCACCCTCAGCGGAATCAGCTATCTCACCGGGATTTATGGCAATGACAACGCCTTCGTTATTCATATACCAGTGACCGTCGGAAATGAGATCCTTGACCTTATCGGTATACCCCTCTGCAAACAGCATGTCGGCATATTTGCTGTTGTCGGTTAATGAACTGAAGATATCCTCAGAGCATGCGTTTACAAATTCTTCGGTGTTGTCGGTAATGTCTGCAAGCTTCAGCTCGGCGCCGGTATACGCATCGTAGTTGTGTCCGGTTATCGCACTGGCAGAGCCCGTGCCGAGATTAGCCTTGTCAAACATTCTGAATGAAAGTACCGTACTGTCGCCGCGGGTGACACGCACATAGCGGCTCTGGCTGAAATCGTCAAGGTCTTCGCCATCGGCTTCTTTGGCAAGCTGCTTGTATGCCTTGCGGCTGCTTTCAAGCTGTTCGCCGGTAAAAGTCTTATTAATTCCGGCGATACTGTCATTTATCGCCTTTGCCGCATTGGGACGGTTTGGCATGGTGATCGTGGGGACTGCCAAAGAAACACCGGTTTCCGGCTTTGTGGTCTTCATCTGAACTATCGTGTCGCCGCCGCAGACAAGCTTGTCGCTTGTGTTTATGATGCGATGATCGGCAGTAACGGTGATATCAATGCGGGCCATGTTTGAAAAATCACTGCTGAACGATTCAACGGCGAGGACATTGAGCTCTTTGTCGTAAATGCAGATGCTGTAATCGATGATCGCCTTTGCACTGCTTTCGGCAGCATTGCCAGCAAAGTCAAAGTGCACGACCTCGCCTGCATCAAGCGGAGTGTCGTCGGCGTGCTTTGTCGACTCCGAGCCGGCATCCGTGCCGTATGACACGGTGTAGATGTCGTCAGCCTCAATTGTGACATAAACGCCGCAGTCACGCATTTTGACTGTCTCGGTCTTCTTGCCGCAGGCGCAAAGTCCGAGCACAAGTAAAAGTGCCAGTAAAATGGCAGCTATTCTACGCATAAAAAAGTTCTCCAATCTGCTGAAAACAGCCAAACTTCTATATCTTGCGTAGTATAACACAGTTTATGCTACAATTCCAGCAAAAGGTGAGAAACTTAATAAAACCGCAACAAATGAAGAAAAATATGTTAAAAAAGCTCCCCATCGAGGTCAAAAACCAAGATGGGGAGTATGTTTTACCTTGATTATTCTCTGCCGTGATCGGGGTAATGAATGTGCAGAAGCTCATGTGCTCTGCCACGCAGCAGGTCGTACACAGCATCCAGAGCGGGATTCTGCTCAGACGAGCGGAGCTCGCAGGCTTCGTCGGCTGCAAAGATACCATCGCAGCGTTCTGCCTTGCGCGCCTGACATGCGGGGGGCTGACCGCCGCCGCCGATGCAGCCGTCGGGGCAGGCCATGACCTCGACAAAGTGGAAAAACTCCTCGCCGGACTCTATCTTTTCAATGAGCTTGTCGGCATTGCCCAGCCCGTTTGCAACGGCGATCCTGAGCGTGGTGTCACCGGCCGTGACCTCGAATGCCTTGATGCCCTCAAGACCACGAACGCCGCATTCTGCGACCGACGACAGCGCCTCGGTTGAGACATCGCCGAGCACATGGCGGATGACGGCTTCCGTAACGCCGCCGGTCACGCCGAAGATGACGCCTGCGCCCGTGTACGGGGCAAAGGGAGCGTCGGGCTGACTTTCGGGGATGTTTGCAAAGTCGATGCCGCTTTCATTTATCATGCGCACGAGCTCCTGAGTTGTGAGCACAAGGTCGATGAGTCGCTCGCCGTCCTTGACCAACTCGGGGCGAGCCGCCTCGGCCTTCTTTGCCGTGCAGGGCATGACTGCGACGGAGACGACCTCCTCGTCGCCGTACTGCTGACGGATAAGAGCGCCGAACATCTCCATCGGCGAGCCGCAGGTCGATACCTGAGGCATGAGGTGCGGATGCTTGTTTTCAACATGCTTTATCCAGCCCGGACAGCAGGAGGTGAACATGGGAAGCTTTGCACCGGTCTTGAGCTTATCGAGGAACTCCGCCGTTTCCTCCATGATGGTAAGGTCGGCGGTGAGCGACGTGTCGAACACATAGTCGACACCCATCATCTTGAGCGCAGTGACTATCTTGCCCATCACGGGGACATTTGCGGGGATGCCGAACTCCTCTCCGATGCCGACACGGACTGCCGGAGCGACCTGAACTGCAACCTTCTTGCTGGGGTCGTAGATGGCCTTCCACATGGCAGACACTTCATTTTTGACGGTGATTGCGCCGGTGGGGCAGACTGCCGCACACTGACCGCAGCCGACACAGTCGGTGTCGATAAGCTTGCGGTCAAAGCCGCAGGAGACAAAGGCCTCCATACCACGGTTGCAGAAGTCAACGGCGTGGATGTTCTGAACCTCGGCGCACATTCTCACGCACTTGCCGCAGAGGATGCACTTTGAGGGGTCACGGACTATGGACGGGGACGAGTCGTCAATAGGCTCCTTGCAGTAGTTGTTTGCAAAGCGGACATTGGTTACATTGTAGCGCTTGGCGTACTCCTGAAGCTTGCACTTGCCGGACTTGTCGCAGGTGGTACATTCCGAGCGGTGGCTTGCAAGCAAAAGCTCAATTATCATCTGGCGGTGCTTGCGCAGTTTTGCGGTGTTCGTGCGCACGACCATGCCGTCCTTGGGGATAACGGTGCATGCAGCCTCGATGCCGCCACGCTCGTTTTCAATAACGCAAAGCCGGCAGCCGCCGTATATCGACAGGCTTTCGCAGTAGCAGAGGTTGGGGATATCAATGTGATTTTGCTGAGCAACTTCAAGGACATTGCGAGCATTTTCAAATTCGCAGCTAATGCCGTCTATAATCATACGCTTCATATCTTCAAACCTCCTTTATCGCATGCTTGGGACAGCCGTTTTTACACTCACGGCACTTGATGCACTTCTCGGGATCGATTGTGTGCGGCTTTCTGAGCTGACCGGTGATAGCGCCGACAGGGCAGTTGCGGGCACACTTCGTGCAGCCGATGCACTTTTCGGGGTCAATCCACATTGTGCACAGTGAACGGCAAACGCCGGCCGGGCACTTTTTGTCCTGAACATGAGCAACATATTCATTCTTGAAATATTTAAGGGTGCTGAGGACAGGATTCGTTGCAGTCTTGCCAAGACCGCACAGTGAGCAGCTCTTGACCACCGCCGACAGCTCCTGCAGCATGTCGAGATCCTCCATTGTGCCCTGACCGTGGGTGATGCGCTCGAGTATAGCCTGTATCTTGGGGATGCCCTCACGGCAGGTGGTGCACTTGCCGCAGGACTCCTTCTTTGTGAAGTTCATGAAGAAGCGGGCTATCTCGACCATGCAGGTGTCGTCGCCCATAACGACGAGGCCGCCCGAGCCGATAATTGCGCCAATCTTCTTGGTGGAATCAAAATCAAGGGGCAGGTCGAGGTGCTCCTCGGTGAGGCAGCCGCCGGACGGCCCGCCGATCTGAACGGCCTTGAAGTTGCCGCTCTTTACGCCGCCGCCGATATTATATACTATCTCACGCAGTGTCGTGCCCATAGGCACCTCGATAAGGCCGGTGTGCTTGATGTTGCCGGTAAGGGCAAAGGCCTTCGTGCCGGAGCTGCCCTCGGTGCCAATAGACTTATACCACTTTGCGCCCTTGTCGATAATGACGGGGACATTTGCAAAGGTCTCGACATTGTTAAGCGAGGTAGGAGCTGCAAACAGACCCTGATCGACGCTTCTGGGGGGCTTTGTGCGGGGCATGCCACGCTGACCTTCGATGGAAGCGGTAAGTGCCGAGCCCTCACCGCAGACGAATGCGCCTGCGCCCATGTTGATGTGCAGGTGGAAGGCCTTGCCCGAGCCCATGATATCGTCGCCGAGGATACCGACAGCCTCAGCGTCCTCAATGGCCTTCTGCAAACGCTTGACTGCCAGAGGGTACTCTGCACGGACATAGATATAACCCTCGGTTGCCTCACAGGCAACGGCGGCGATTATCATACCTTCGATCATCCTGTGGGGGTCGCCTTCCATGATGGAGCGATCCATAAATGCGCCGGGGTCGCCCTCGTCACCGTTGCAGACGATGTACTTAACCGGAGCTTCCTTGTGCGCAGCAACCTGCGACCACTTTTTACCGGTGGGGAAGCCCGCACCGCCGCGGCCTCGCAGACCGGACTCGGAGACTTCGTTGATGACCTCATCGGGGGTCATGTCGAATATCGCCTTTTCGAGAGCCGAGTAGCCGCCGGCGGCGATATACTCCTCGATGCTCTCAGCGTTAATGTGGCCGCAGTGCTCAAGAGCAACACGGGTCTGCTGCTTGTAGAAGGGAATATCCTCTTGGCGGTTGTACGAACGGCCGTTATCGTGGTAAACAAGCCTGTCAACGACATTGTCGTTTAGAATTGTCTCGTTGACTATCTCTTCGCAGTCATCGGCCTTGCATTTTATGTACAGAATACCGGCAGGCTCGATCCTGACCAGAGGACCCATTTCGCAAAAGCCGTGGCAGCCGCTCTTTTTAAGACCGACAGCGTCGCCGTGGTCGACATGATCCTGCAAAACGACATCGACCTTGAGACCCTTGCTCTCCATGATCTCTTTAAACCTTGCGTATATATCGAGAGAGCCGCCTGCAACGCAGCCCGAGCCGCCGCAGACGAGTATCTGCTTAGACTGGCAGGCAAGGCGCTTTTTGCACACTTCACGGAAAGAAGTGAGTTCTTGTCTTGAACCTATTTTCATGATTTCTCGGCCTCCCTCAAATCAGAAATAAGCTGACGCATTTTATCCGGCGTCATCTTGGGGTGAACGACATCGTTGACGGTGCAGACAGGTGCAAGACCGCAGGCACCCAGACAGGAAACACGCTCAATTGTAAACAGCCCGTCGGCGGACATATGATCCTCGGGCTTCATACCGGTTGCTTCGTAAAGAGCCTCCTGTACATCGTCGGATTTTCTGACATGGCAGGCGGTGCCGTTGCAGACCTTTATGACATACTTGCCTTTCTCGTTCATGGAGAAGTTCTCATAGAAGGTTGCGATGCCGTAAAGCTCGGCAGGGGATTCACCGACCTTGTCAGCCACATACAGCAGGGCATCCTTGGGCAGGAACTTATATTCCTTCTGGATATCCTGCATAATCGGTATGACTTTGGTTTTTTGGCATTCATACTTTTCGAGTATGCTGTCGATCAATTTGAAATCGACCTGAATCATGTTATCATCCCTCCAATTTAACTTTTTAACTTTTTTGATCCACTTTAACACTTTGCTGTCTCTAATTATAAAGAAAATTTATATTAAAGTAAAGAAAAGTTAATTTTTTGCCCATCAATACGAAATAGCCAAAATGTTAAAAATACTCCGATGGGCAAAATGCAATTGCCCCACAATATTAAACCAAATGTATTAAATATCGTAGATATGCCTGAATTTTGAGCGAAAAATTGTTGACTTCGATGAACCGACCCCCGCCTTGAAAATGTCAAGCCGAAATGGTTAAAAAAATCACTTCACGGATAATTAAAATTTGCTTGACATAAAACGGAGGATGAGTATAATCAAAAACAGAAAAATGTCTCACATGAGACATTTAGGAGGACGGCATGAAGCTTAACGAAATCGAAACGGAGCTTGTCTCAAAGACCGAGCTTTTCCGTGGCTCGCCGCCGAGCGTGCTCACGAGGATACTTGCGGTGTCCGACTGCACTGCGGCAGAGTACGAAAAAAACGAGGTCGTCTACGACAAAACCAACTTTTACCGCAGCCTCGGCATAGTGCTCGAGGGCAGACTTCGGGTCACGAAGGAAAATGCAGATAAGCGGCCTATCGTCATGAGCACACTGCAAAGGGGTGCAATGTTCGGCGCAGCGGCGCTTTTTAACAGCGAGCCGGAGTATGCAACGAAGATAACTGCGATTGAGCGCAGCCGTGTTCTTTTTCTGCCGCAGCGGCTCATTAAGCGCATGATCGAGCGTGAGCCGGACATTGCGGAAAATTATATACGCTATCTATCCGAGCGCATTTTGTTTTTAAATAGGAAGATATATTTCTTAACTGCCGGAACGGCGGAGCAGCGTTTGGCGGGCTTCCTTTTGGATAACCTCGCCGTGGGCGAATTTTCCGAAATGCCCATGCCCATGCACCGGCTTGCCGATGCGCTCAACATGTCACGAGCCTCGCTGTACCGTGCCTTTGACGAGCTTACGGCGAGCGGAGCGGTCTCAAAACAGGGTAAACTTGTCTGCATCAACAATGCAGAATTGTTAAAGAATTTATGAAAGGAAGACAAAAAAGATGAAAAAGTTTGTATGTTTTCTGCTGGCAGTTTGCATGCTGCTGTGCGTGGTCGCAGGCTGCACGGCTGATGAGCCCCAGCCCACCGAGGAGGTCACGACTATAAAGGTCGGCGCACTCACGGGTCCCACCGCCATGGGCATGGTCAAGCTCATGGACGACAGCGACAAGGGCACCAGCGCCAACAAGTACGAGTTTGAGCTCAAGAGCGAGGCTTCGGCATTCGTCGCAGCTCTTGCAAAGGGCGAGATAGACATAGCAGCTGTCCCGGCAAACCTCGCATCGGTCATCTACAATAACACCAATGGCGGCGTGAAGCTCCTTGCCATCAACACCCTCGGCGTTCTGTACATTGTCGAGCGCGGCGACAGCGTAAAGAGCCTTGCCGATCTCTCCGGCAAGACCCTGTACGCCACAGGCGAGGGCGCAGCACCCGAGTATGCGCTCCGATACCTACTCAAGGAAAACGGCCTTGACGGCGAGAATGCGCCCAAAATCCAGTGGTGCGCCGATACCACCGAGGCTCTGTCCTACATCTCCTCGGACGAAAACGCCATCGCAATGCTGCCGCAGCCGTTCGTCACCGCAGCACAGGCAAAGGTCGACGGCCTGCGTGTCGCACTGAGCCTCAACGACGAGTGGGCAAAGCTCGATAACGGCTCTGCTATGGTCACCGGCGTTGTCGTTTGCCGCAGTGAGTTTGCCGAAAAGTACCCCCAGCAGCTTGAAAAGTTCATGCAGGAGTACGATAGTTCGGTAAAATATGTGCAGGAGAACACCGAGGACGCAGCCGCACTCATCGGAAACTACGAGATAGTCAAGGCACCCATTGCAAAGAAGGCTCTGCCTTACTGCAACATCACCTTTATCACGGGCACCGAGATGAAGACCGACATGGAAAGCTATCTTTCCGTCCTCAAAGACATGAACCCCAAGGCGATAGGCGGAAAGCTGCCCGGCGCCGACTTCTACTATGGAGCGTAAGCCCGTAAGCAAACTTGGCAAGGCTCTTGCGGTCGTGTTCGCTCTCGGCCTTTGGCAGATAGCGGCCATGACCGTAAACAGCCGCATTTTGCTCGTCTCACCTATAGATGTCGCCGTCAGGCTCACGACGATCTGGCAGGCCGAGGGCTTTTGGCCATCGATTTGGTTTAGCTTTTACCATATAGCGGGCGGCTTTTTCATAGCGCTTGTGCTCGGTATCACGCTTGCTGCGCTGGCGGGGCGCTTTCGCTGGGTCGAAACGCTGCTGTGGCCGTTTCTCGTCACGATAAAGACCGTGCCGGTGGCGTCGTTCGTCGTCATCTGCCTTATCTGGCTCTCGGCTGAAAACCTCTCGGTTTTCATATCGTTCCTCATCGTGCTGCCGGTCGTCTATGGCAATGTGCTCGAAGGGCTCAAAAGCGAGGATAAGCTCATGCTCGAGGTCGGCACGGTGTTTAAAATGCCGCCCCTGCGCAAGGCGCTGTACATCCACTTGCCGCAGCTGAAGCCGTTTTTAATGTCGGCCTGCGCAACAGCACTCGGCATGGCGTGGAAAGCCGGTGTAGCGGCGGAGATAATAGGCACGCCCGACGGGTCGATAGGCAAGCAGCTGTTCTACTCGAAGATATACCTCGACACGGACGACCTTTTGTGCTGGACCGTCATAATCGTAATTATAAGCGTCCTTTTTGAGAAGCTGTTCATGCTTGGACTCAAAGCGCTGTACGGCAGATTGGAGCGTGGCTGATGGAGCTTAAAAACATATGCAAAAGCTTTGACGGCAAGACCGTTCTGCACGATGTGAGCATCAAGATAGAAAAAGGCGAGACAGTCCTCATAACCGGCGCTTCCGGCAGAGGCAAAACAACGCTTCTGCGCATCATGATGGGGCTCACACCGCCCGACAGCGGCAAGCTGCTTAACACCTGCAAGTCGATAGCCGCCGTGTTTCAGGAGGACAGGCTGCCAAATGACTTCACACCATATGTCTGCGTGAAAATGACCGCACCGCACGGCATTTCAAAGGAGACGATACTAAGCCACCTTGCCGAGGTCGGGCTTGCCGACTGCGCAAACAAACCAGTGTCGCAGTTGTCCGGTGGCATGCGTCGCAGAGTGGCGATTATAAGGGCAGTTGTCTGCAATACCGACACCGTGTTTTTCGATGAGCCGTTCACCGGCCTTGACCGAGACACCAAGCTCAAAACAATAGAATATATAAAGCGCCACACCCAAGGCAAAACGCTTGTATTCGTAAGCCACGATGCCGAGGATGAAACACTTTTGCAGGCAAGAAAAATCAGGATTTAGCAATGCTAAATCCTGATTTTTTATCTTTTTATACCCGATACCTGATACATCTTATCATCGGAAATTACAATATCGACATCAAAATGCTTTTCCATGAGCGCCTTGAGCTCCGTCTCACTCATTAGCCCACGGGACACTTTGCTTGCACTGCCCTCGTGGTGACGGTCTATCATTGCACGGCTCATGCCATGGGCGATTGACAGTCTGCCGCCGACTTTTAGATGGGCAGCCAACACTGCTATGAGCCGCACCGGATCGGGAAAGTGGGGGAAGGCATTGTACACCATGCAGCAGTCAAAATTGCACGGAAGCTCCGCCGTCTCCACATCACCGCAGATAAAGCTTACATTGTCCTGCTTAAACTTTGCTTTTGCAATCGCTATCATTTCCGGAGAAATATCTATTCCCGTAACGGATTCGACCTCACGTTCAAGATAGTCGGGAATGAGCACGCCCGTGCCGCATGCGACATCGAGCACCTTAACGCCGTTTTTTATGCCGCCGTTATCAAGAATAATGCTTATAACTTCATCGTTGCGTATAAGCTCGGCATCCCATGATGAGGCGCGGCGGTCGAAAAATTCGATAATATCCTTTTTATCCATATCAGTTCTCTATCTTCGGATAGCGCTCGGGAATAAGATGTGACTTCATGAGCGCAAAGACGATGGTCGGGATGAAAACGAGTTGGATGACAGTGCCCGGCCAGCTGGTGACGACGCTGCCTGCGATCCATGCGCTCATTGAGTAGCTGCCCCTTGCGAAGATAAGTGCCTTGGCAAGACCGGCCAGCACTCTGCCGCAGACGATTGCGACGATGAGGCTGATATAGAGGTCTGCGTATGTACTCTTTGTGCGTACGAGCTTCATCATAAGACCGGCAGCAGTGCCGTAGACGGCAAGCTCGACCATCATCGACGGCAGAATGGCAACGGGAGGCATACCCGACAGCGCACTTGAAAGTGCCGGACCCGCAATGCCGCACAGCAGACCGTACTGCCAGCCGCAGATAAGGCCGCAGATGAATACGGGAATGTGCATGGGGCAGAAAATGCTGCCGGCATTCTGAATGCCGTGGAACATGAGCGGGATGACATAGCAAAGCGCTATGCATACTGCTGTAATGATGGATTTCTTGACATTTGACATTTTTCGCATAGTAGTTCTCCTATAAAATTATTTCCGCTGCACACAGAACGCAGCAGATAAATATTGCAAAATAAGAACCGAGAGCCATAGCACCGTTTTTTCTGTGAGTGCGGTATTTTTCACCCCGATACCCACGAGCCTCCATCGCCATGGCAAGCTCATCGGCCTTTTTGAACGCCGACAAAAAAATCGGAACTATGAGCGGCAGCATTGCGGCGGCTCGCTCGTGCAGTTTGCGACTTTCAAATCTGGCACCTCTGGCTATCTGTGCTTTTTTGACGGTGTCGGCTTCCTGCAAAAGCGTAGGTATAAACTGAATGGCAACGGAAATTATCATGGCTATCTCGTCCGCAGGAAGCCCGACTAATTTCAGCGGCTTTAACAGTGACTGTATTGCGTGCGTCGTTTCAAGCGGCGGGGTAACGAGTGTAAAAACATTTGCCATAAGCAAAATGACGATGACCCTGAACACAACGTTAAAGCCCTGTACCATGCCGTCTTTTGAAAGGCTTATGATCCACCAGCTCCAAATGGCGTTTTCGCTTGAGAAAAACAGCGCATTCATGATGAATATCAAAACAAAAAACCAAAACATACGCTTTACCGAACCGATGGCGGTCGAAAGCGGAAGCTTTGAAATTATGATAAGTGCCGCCGTAAAGGCGAGTACTAAAGCGTAGCCGATGACACTATGCGCCAGTATCACAACGGCGATGAGCACGATAAAGCAAATGAGCTTTGCCCTTGCATCCAATCTGTGCAATACGCTGTTTCCCGGGATAAACTGCCCCGTCATGCGCTCATTCATCGCTGCCACCGTCCTTCAAAATGCCGTAAACGGCGGAAAACAGCTCGTCGTAGGTGCAAGCGGCGGGGTTGATATCAAATCCCTTTTCCGTCAGCATCAATCCCAACTCACGGCTGCGGCTGACGCCGAGATGCAGCGCACGCATTTTGTCTGCATCGGCAAAAAGCTCCTGCGGCGTACCGTCGGCGGCAAGCTCGCCGTTATCTAAAACTATTATGCGGCGGGCGTATTCGGCTATGCAGTCGGCGTTGTGCGATATCATTATTATCGTCATACCTTCGGCATTCAATCCGGTCACGAGATTCAGAAATGCCGCTCTTCCGAGCGGGTCAAGACCGGCTATCGGCTCATCGAGGATAAGGTATTCCGGCTTTACCGCCAGAACACCGGCGATCGCTATCCTGCGCTTTTCACCGCCCGACATTCCGAAAGGCGACAGTTTGCACACATTGTCATAGTCGAACCCGCAGACGCTAAGCGCCCATTTGACCCTGTCATGAACCTCGTTGTTTGATAGTCCCGAGTGCTTCAATCCGAATGCAACATCTTTTTCAACTGTCTGTTCAAAAAGCTGGCATTCGGGATACTGAAATACGATGCCGAGCTTGCTCCGCAGAACCGAGCGGTCGTAGCTCTTGGCATTGATATCCTCGCCGTCGAGCAAAAGCTGCCCGCCCGATATGGGGATCAGACCTGCAATTGCTTGTATCAGTGTTGACTTTCCGCAGCCCGTGCGCCCCATGATACCAACAAATTCGCCTTTTTCAATTGTCAGCGAGATATTCTTGAGCGCCTTCGTCTCAAACGGCGTCCCGCTGCCGTAGGTGCAGCATACGCTTCTTATTTCAATCGACATATTGCCTCCGTCAGCTCTTCGTTGGTCAGCGGGCAGAACGGAAGAACGATGCCCTTTTCCATAAGGTCGTAATACATGCGCACCGGCAGGGGAGGGGTAAGCCCTGTAGATTTCAGCAGTTCAAGGTCGGTGAGCATCTCACGGGGCGTTCCGCATGCAAGCATTTTGCCGTTGTGCATAAAATACACACGGTCGGCAAAGACCGCCTCGTCAATGTAGTGGGTTATCATGACTATCGTCTTGCGCTTTTCTTCGTGCAAATATTTGATCGCCGAAAGCACATCACGCCTGCCGTCCGGGTCAAGCATGCTTGTCACCTCGTCAAAAATAAGGATATCCGGCTCGACTGCCAGCACGCCTGCCAACGCAACTCGCTGCTTCTGTCCGCCCGAAAGCATGCTTGGTGAGCGCTTTTCGTAGCCTTTCATGCCTACGGCATTGAGTGCCTCCGACACCCGCTTAGGTATCTCGTCATAGCTCACACCGTAGTTTTCAAGGCCGAATGCGACATCCTCCTCGACTATCGAGGAAACAAACTGCGTGTCGGGGTTTTGAAACACCATGCCCACGGTGCGGCGCAGCTTGACGGTGTTTGCTTCGTCCTTTGCGTCAAGTCCGGCAACCGTAAGCTCACCTTTTTGGACTTCCAAAAGGGCATTGAAGTGCTTGATGAGCGTTGATTTCCCGCACCCGTTGTGCCCCAGAACGGCGACAAGCTCACCCTTTTTGACCTTGATACTTGCATTGTCGAGGGAGCGGCGGCTGTTTGAGTAGTCGTATGAAAATGTCAGATCTTTTGCATTAATCATGATATCATCCAACAAATAGTTTAATGAGATTTTAGCAGGCTGATTATGCGCATACAAGCCCCCCGGGGGGATAAAAATCGGCAATACAAAGCGTATTGCCGATATAATTATGAGTTATGCAGATTTTCTGAATTGGAACTTTTCTATAAAGCCTATCAGCTGCCCCGAGAGTAAGACCGTCAGCAGGGAGTAGGCAAGACGCTTGAGCGGGATGTAAGATACAGACAGCGCAAGGACGATAAAATCCGTTGTCAGGTACACCCACTGAATGCCGATTTTGAACTTTGCCGCAGCCGACATTGCAAGTGCATCATCGCCCGTGGGGGCGGAACCTATCCTGACGCACAGTCCGACACCCACGCCGACAAACAGCGCACCGATTATCGCAGCGGCGAGCGGGTAGTTGGCTATCCCCGGCCAAATGGGGTCAAAACGCTCGAATATCGCATAAAACAGCGAAAAGCCGCCTCCGGCAACGACGGAATATGCAATAAACTGCTTTCCAAGCACTTTAAAGCCGATTATGTAGCAGGCGGCATTGAGAATAAATCCCGAGATCGACGGCGAGATATTGAACCAGTGGTGCAGCAGCAGCGTCAGGCCCAGCACACCACCCTCGGTGACACCGGAAAACGAGTGAACATTGTAAAGCCCAAAGGCGAGTATAGCGCTGCCGAGTAATGCGAATGCGCAGTTTTTGGGTTTTAACTTGGGTATCAATTCTAACAAAACCTTTCTTAATTTATTCGGCAGGATATCTGCCGTACATTTTTGCCATATCAAGAAGCTTTGCCGCAAGCTCAGGGGTAAGCTCATTGGACTTCAATCGCCAGCGCCAGTTGCCGAACTGCGTGCCGGGAGTGTTCATTCTTGCGTCGGCACCAAGGGCGAGAAAGTCCTGCATTTGCGCAATAAACATAGATGCGACTGAGCTCATACCGCCCCGTATCATACCCCAGTTAAAGCCCTCGGCATCGCCGATGGCAAGGTAGCGCTCGGCAAACTCGACCTCCGCCGCATCAGCCTCATCCCGCCACGCCATGACTGGAGCATTATCGTGTGTGCCGACATAGCAGACGCAATTTTGAGTGTACCTGTGCGGCAGGTAGTTGCTCGGTTCTTTGGGGTCAAACGCAAATTCGAGCACCTTCATGCCCGGCAGACCCGACTGCTCCAAAAGCTCGTGCACCTCGGGGGTGAGAAGCCCGAGATCCTCCGCAATGAATCCGAGCTCCGAAAACCAGCTCGTGAGCCTGCCGACAAGATCCATGCCCGGGCCTTTGACCCAGCGTCCGACCTTGGCTGTCTCGGCATCAAACGGCACTGCCCAAAAGCTTTCAAAGCCACGGAAGTGGTCGATGCGCAGAATGTTGCAGAGCTTGGATGCACCGTCAACACGGCGTATCCACCAGCCGTATCCGTCACGGCGCATGGCGTCATAGTCGTACAACGGATTGCCCCAAAGCTGACCGTCTTCACTGAAGTAGTCCGGCGGCACGCCTGCGACCTCGACGGGGACATTTTTCTCGTCCAGCAAAAAGAATTCGGGACTTGCCCATACATCGGCAGAATCCATGGCCACATAAATGGGCATATCGCCGATTATCTTAACACCGTGTGCTTTTGCGTATTTATGTAAAGCGTCCCACTGCTTGAAAAACAGAAACTGATTGTATTCAAAAAACCGAACATCCTCGTGCAGAAGCTCAGCGTATTTCCCGACTGCCTCCGGCTTGTGCAGTCGTGTCTCCTCGTCCGGCCAGTCAAACCAAGCCTTCATGCCGAAATGCCGTTTGAGCGCCATGAACAGGGCGTAGTCGGGCAGCCAAGAGCGATTATCGCTCACGAACCTTTCAAGCTCCGCCTTATCTCGCTCGATCCCACGTTCGGCGGCGATTTTTAAGACCTTAAAGCGGTTTTCGTAAATTTTACCGTAATCCACAAACTCGGGATTTTCACCCCAATCAATGCCGTCGAGCTCGCTTTTTAGCAGCAGACCGTCCTCGACGAGCATGTCAAGATCAATGAAATACGGGTTTCCCGCAAAGCTCGAAAAGCTTTGATACGGCGAGTCGCCGCAGCTTGTAGGCCCGAGCGGGAGCAGCTGCCAGAGACTCTGACCGGCGGCAGTGAGAAAATCCACAAAATTATATGCAGCCCTGCCCATAGTCCCAATGCCGTAGGGGGAGGGCAGCGACGATAAATGCAGCAAAATGCCGCAGCTTCTTTCCATGGTAAAACCTCATAAATTTGAATAGTAAAAAAGCGCAGGCTGCGCAACCACAGTCTACCTGTTTTTTCGTAAATAGTCAAGCAAAGCTCTTACTGTTTGTAGTGTGCTATGCCGCAGATGACCAAAATTATACAAATCACCTCTGCGGTAAAAATGATGGCGGTTTGTCGGTTTATCATGGAGGCTAACAAAAAAGCCGCATCTCAGTTATTTATCTGAAATGCAGCTTTTAGCTTGGTGCAGCAAGACAATCCAAATCCGAACCGTTTTTGTCGCTGATAGCTTCCTGCAATTCCGCGAAGGTGATGGTTTTCGCGCCTTCCTTGTAGTTGAAGGTGATCACCATTTTGTCATCGTACAGGAAAATCGCATTGATGAAGGTGTCGATGAGCATCTTGCGGTGGCTTTTCTGCCGCACATCCAGCTTGCGGAAGCGGTGGAGCCAGAAGGTCATAAACTCCGCACTGACCTTGGGCTTTGCCAGCTTTTCGCAGGCAAGCCTGTTCTCAAGCTCGTCGCGGCGTTTTTCCAGCTCCTCCAGCCGCTCCTTTGTGGAGCGTGTCAGGATGCCCTGCTGGATGGCGTTGTGCAAATTGCTGATGGCAGTATCCGCTTCACGGAGCTGTTGCTCATACAGCGGCACGTTCACATTGTCCCTGTCCTGCAAGTCCATGAGCATGGATACGATGGCCTCGATTGCTTTGTCGTCCATTACCATTTTCATGGTTTCACCGACCACCAAATCCTCGATCCATTCTTTCCTGACGGACTTCTTGTGGCACTCGGTGCACTGCTCTATCGGCTGAAAACGGCGGGGCATACGATAATCCTCTCGGAGCACCGGTTCCATTATGTGCGGGATTCCTTTGACCGGCTTGTTTTCATGGAGGATGGTGCGATTTCCGCCGTCTATGACCGGAAAGACGCCCTGTCCCTTCGATACGGGATTTTTCTTAATATAAATATGTTTACTTCTCTTCCTCGATCTGCTGCGCCTGAAGTCTTTCGACCTCGGCCTTGAGCTCGGCGTTCTGCGCCTTGAGCTCATCGAGCTTTTTATTGACCGGCGCGAGCTGACGCTTGAGCTCGCCGGCGACGATGCCCTTATAGAAGGTATAACGCCCCGTAAGGCTCATGACCGACAGCACGGCAGCCGCGCCGCCGGCGACAACGCCGACCTTTTTGATATCGACCCTGCGCATAAGATGCATGATGTTGCGCTTATTCAGCTTGCCGGGCTGCAGGAGCTCCAACGGGCTTATATCCTCGGGCTGCACCTCGACTGTAGCAGTGTTCTTTAAATACTTTTTCATAAAACCACTCCTCAAAAAGTCTTTGCCTGTATTATATCACAAGCTCCTTTTTTTTCAAGCTCGCAGTAATGAAACCGAGCGTTAGATGTGCATAATGGAAAGACTGAATTTTTAAGAATTCTGCCCTGTGAGAAACCACAGGGCAGAATAATTATCCACAGTGTGTTGAGATGCTCTGCAGCAGTCTTGAGCCAATCTGTCAGCCCCTTCTTCGAACAGTCGCAGCCTACACGGAAGCTGTGCAGCTGCTCAAAGCAGTCGCCTGGTGGTGACAAATGCGCCGGCCTTGTTGTACGCGTCATGCTATAAGATAACTTGCGCATACCGGCTCTATGTCGATCCTTTGAATACAGATGATTTTCGCTCATTTTTTACTCAAACTTCTAAATTCTTTGTCTGTTTTTCCGATTATATTGACAAAAAAACTGTACAGCATAAAATCGATTTGAGGGAATTCCAAACTTTAATAAAGCTTTTTACTCTATGAAAGGAAAAGAGGGAATCAGCATGAAAATGAACAAGATATTGAATGCTCCGGAAAACTTTGTTCCTGAAACGCTGGAAGGAATTCTGCTTGCAAGCAATCAGAAGCTTTTGAGCCTGGATAAGGAAAACAGAGTTATAGTGTCAAACTACCCGTGCAAATCTGGCAAGGTCGGGATAGTTACTGCCGGCGGAAGCGGACATCTTCCTACGTTCCTGGGATATGTCGGCAAAGGCATGCTTGACGGCTGCACTGTCGGAAATGTGTTTGCATCACCTTCGGCATCAAAGATGGCCGATACCATAAGAGCCTGTGATAAAGGCAGCGGCGTGCTGTGTCTGTACGGGAATTACGGCGGAGACCATATGAACTTTACAATGGCCAGAGAAGAAGTGGAGTTCGACGGCATAAATACCGCGGCAGTACGTGTTACAGATGACGTGGCCTCCTCTGAAAACAAGAACTTGCGCAGAGGAGTTGCCGGCATGGTATTTGCGTTTAAGGTTGCCGGCGCAGCGGCAGACAGAATGTACTCATTGGAGGAAGTTGAACGAGTAGCCAATAAAGCCAATGATAACATCAGAAGTATGGGCGTTGCCCTGACTCCCTGTATTATACCCGAAGTCGGCAAACCCGGTTTTTCAATCCCGGACGGGAAAATTGAAATCGGTATGGGTATACATGGCGAGCCCGGAATCATGGTATCTGACAGGATGCCCGCAGATGAGCTAGTTGATTTACTCATGGGAAAGCTCCTAAATGATATGCCTTTAGCAGACGGTGATCGGGTTTCTGTTATGATAAACGGTTTGGGTGCAACATCGCTGGAGGAATTATACATAGTCTACAGGGCAGTGCAGAAGCAGCTGAGTGGTATTGGTGTAAGCATAGTAATGCCGCATGTAGGTGAATATTCAACCTCCATGGAGATGGCCGGCATGTCCATAAGCATTTTCAAGCTGGATGAAGAGCTTGAAGATCTGCTGGCAGATGAAGCCATTACGCCATTCTATACGAATGTAAACAAGTAAAAACGGGGGTGCAAAATGATTGATACAAAGACGCTGGCAATAGGTTTTAATGCTATAAGCAAAAAAATGAGTGAAAAAAGGATGTATCTGATTTCACTTGATCAGCAAACCGGAGATGGAGATCTCGGTATCTCAATGGATAACGGATTCAAAGCTGTTTCTGATGTGTGTTGTGTTAATGCAAACACCTCGGACATAGGTAAGCTGTTATTCCTTGCGGGAAAGAGCTTTAATGAAGCGGCCCCATCGTCTTTGGGAACAATTATATCAATGCTGCTTATAGACGCCGCGAAACAGCTAAAAGGTGCAGAAAAAACTGCGCTTGCCGATTTCGGAAATATCATGCATAAATCCATGAACGCTATTATGGAAAAGCTGGATTCAAGGCTGGGAGAGAAGACATTTTTTGACTCTGTTGTCCCTGCTGTGAAGGCTCTCTGCGATGAGGCCGCAGTATCAGATGAGCAGAGGCTGAAAAATGCAGCAGAGGCTGCCCGTAACGGAGCGGAAAGCACCAGAAATATGGTGGCAAAACACGGACGTGCTGCCTACTTTGGAGAGAAGACTCTTGGCAGCATTGACGGCGGCGCAGAAGCCGGATGTATAATATTTGAAGCAATAGCAGAGCAGTTCTAATTTGCTAATAAAGGAGTTATCGTTTTGATTGATTCATCGGTTGATTATAAATATCTGCCCAGACCGACCTGGGCGGAAATAGATATTGATGCGGTTCTTAATAATATTAACGAATACAAAAAGGCATTGGGTGACAAGGTTAAGATAATAGTCGCGGCGAAGGGTAACGGCTACGGTCATGGTATGCTTCCGATTGTTAAGGCCATAAATGAGCTGGATATATACGGATTTGCAACCGGCAATATGTATGAGGCAATTGAAATGCGAAAGCATGGAATAGACAAGCCTATACAGCTTTTCGCTCATAATTTCCCTGAGACCGCGGATCTGCTCGTAAAATACGATTTGATGCCGTCCTTTGTAAATCCCGGAGATGCAAAATCCTTCGCGGATGCGCTCGGAAAGGATGTTGCCCTAAAAGTCTGGGTGAAGTGTGATACGGGACTCGGACGTCTGGGCCTGCTGCCTGAAGAAGTGCTTCCCGAGCTGGAGTACATCAGAAATGAAACTTCATTCAAGATTGAAGGCCTGTACAGTCATATCGGCCCCACAGACTCAAACATAAATCCGAAAAAGGATGAGTACAACGAGGGTCAGATCTCATGCTTCAATAAAATAATAGGCGATGTAGAAGCGGCTGGATTCGAAATTCCCAGATACCAGTTTGCAAGTACATATGCTACGCAGAGGTATGAGAAAGCATGGTATAATACTGTTTGTATCGGAACCGGAGTATTCGCAAATGCCAAGCCCCAAAAGGATTCATGCGGACTTGAACTAAAGAATTGCCTGAAGGGAATACATTCACGTCTTATAAGCAGGAAAACCCTCAAGGCCGGGAGCAGATGCCTGAATATGCTCATGGAAAATGATCGTGTGATAGGCGTTATACCGTTTGGAAGCTGTGACGGATTTTCAACGAGGAACGCAGGCGGAGAGGTTCTCCTTAACGGTGTCAGATGCAAGATACTCGCAGTTTGTCTTGAGCATACTGTATTGGATATCACTGATGTTCCGGACGCTGAGATAGGAGATGTGGTGACACTTTTAGGTCAAAACGGAGAGAGCCGGATTGAAGTTTCGGAATACTGTGAACGACTGGGAATAACCGTAATTGAATTCTGGTGCAGCTTGAGCTTCCATTCATTCCCTCATATCTACGTTCGGGAAGGTCAGCCGCAGGAGGAGGTTATTTACAGCTACAATAAATAAGTAAACGCAAGAAGAAGGAGGAAGATGCAGCAGAATACAGCGTTTTGAAAGCAGACCAGCTCATCTTTAATGAAAAAACTGGAGGAAAAAAATGAAGAAAGTTTATTTATTATTATTATCCTTAGTAGTAATTATGATTGCACTTACGGGGTGCGGTAAGGATACAGATTCAGCAAAAGACAACAGCGAACCCATTACTCTCAGATATTCGACTATGCAGAATAAGGATCATATCTCATATCAGGTTGCTCTTAATATCAAGCAGGCTGTAGAAGAGAAAACCGAGGGAAGAGTTCTCATAGACATCTATCCCGCAAACCAGTTGGGTGACTGGTCTCAGGTTTATGACGAGCTTATGATGGGCAGCATTGATATGGCGCACTCATCTGTTCCCGAGACCTATGACGCAAGAACTGCTGTCGGCTATTTCCCTTACCTTTCGAGCAGCTATGATCAGCTTGCGGAAATATTTGCAGAAGGCTCCTCTCTTGACAATATGATGAAAGAGATTCAGGCAAAAAACGGTATTGAGTTCTGCGGATTTTTCGTTGAAGGCATTGCCGGTATAGGTACTACAAAGGAAGTATCGAATCCTAACACTCTGGATAGTAAGAATACCGTTATCCGCACTGCCGCTATGGACTGCTATATTCTCCCCTGCGAATATATGGGCTTCAGCACAACAAGCATTGCTTCTTCCGACACCTTTGCGGCTCTTCAGACCGGCGTTGTTGAGGGCCTTGCAGGCTCCACTCCTGCGGGTGCATATCTTAACTATCGTGACATCATTGATTACTACTATGTATATCAGATGAGCCCGGAAGTAACACAGATCATGATAAGTGAAAAAACTCTTGCAAAGCTTTCTCCCGAAGATCAGAAAACCATCGTGGATATTTGCCGTCAGGAGTGCGCCAACAGCGTAAACTACGCAAAGGAAGAGGACGAGAAATATCTGAAGCTGATGGAAGACAACGATATTAAGATTGTCCGCTTCTCTGACGAGGAAATTGAAATGTTCGCAGAAGCCGTCCGCACGGATGTTTGGCCAAAGCTTGCCAAAACCTATGGTGAAGATTTTATCAACGAGCTTCTGAAGCTGTATAAGTAATATTGATGTTTTGCACAAATGTCCGTAAAAAGGGCCGATAGGCCCTTTTTACGGACTCAATAAGAAAGGGTGAATTTGATGATTGCTTTCCTAAAAAGAGCCGATCATGTCATCTACAAGATACAGGTATACATTTGTATAATAACAAGTGTGCTGATTACTTCTTTAATTGTTATAGCCGCAATAATGAGGTATATACTCGGTATCAACTTTGGTGGATCCGAGGAGCTTGTGTTATTTGCGGCATTTTGGTTTTATTTTACAGGAAGTTCTCTTGCATACCGTGATGATTCGCATATTAATGCAGATATGACCTCTCTGCTTTTTAAGAGTGAAAAAGCGAAAAAGCGAATGGCTGTTGTAAAGTATGCAGTAAGTATGGTTATCGCAATTGTTGCAACGGCTTGGGCGTTTCAATTTGTCAGCTGGAGCTTTGAGCTTTGGCCGACCACTCCTATTTATAAGCTTCCTCTGGCCTTATCCAGACTGTCAATAATAGTTTCGTTTATATTGATGAGTATTTATGTTCTAATTCATCTGATAAGAAGTGTCGCTATATTGAAGGGCGGTGAAAACTGATGATACTGGTAATAGCCTTTCTTTCCGTTATTGCCTTCCTTGTGCTTGGTATATCTATCCCCTTGACTTTTCTCGGTGCAGCTGCAATAATAGTATATTGTTCGGGCTCCGATCCAATGTTTCTGCTGTCGTATGGCGGAAGCCAAATAAACAATGTGCTGCTCCTTACCATTCCCCTGTTCGTGCTTGCCGGGGCTGTTATTGATCATGGCGGAATAGGCCGAAGACTGATTGATTCTGTTGAAAAACTGGGCTTCGGCAAAATTAAAGGCGGGCTTGGCATTGTTACTGCCATATCCAGCGCAGTATTCGGTGCTATATCCGGAAGTGCCGGCGCTACTATTGCATGTATAGGCTCTAT
>OLJF01000622.1_pt1 | contig 31841 bp, 21 predicted proteins | sample 1609751 | NCBI WGS metagenome assembly OLJF01 (sample SAMEA4350171, study PRJEB24818) | metagenome | biome: human; feature: gut; material: faeces | place: Denmark | collected 2013-09
GGGAAACAAGGTTTTTGTTGACCTTGCCGCAGAGAATCATCTGGACAATGTCCATCGTTTCGCGGTCTGTGTAGCGCAGACCTTTGACAAATTTAGACTCTTTTCCGATTTTTTTGAGCATCTCCGAAATTTCCGGACCGCCGCCGTGTACCAGCACGACCTTGATTCCTACCAGATTTAAAAGGACGATATCCTCGATCACCGCCTGCTTTAAATCTTCATTAATCATGGCGTTTCCGCCGTATTTTACAACGATAATTTTACCAGCATATTCCTGAATATATGGCAGCGCCTCTACCAGGACTTCTGCGCTCATTTTTGATCCTGTTTTCATCACGTCCGATAATCTCCATTAATCTTCACATAATCATAGGTCAAATCGCATCCCCAGCAGGTAGCGCTTCCGCTGCCTTCCTGAAGTGTTACATTGATCTCCACTTCATCCTGGCTTAAGATTTTCTTTGCCAGATCTTCATCAAAATCGAGTCCCCTGCCGTCCTCACAGACTGCAATGCTGCCCTCTTTGGAGGCAAACTCGACTAACACTTTCTCCGTGTTAAACGCAGCTCCGGAATAGCCCATCGCGCAGAGAACGCGTCCCCAGTTCGCATCGGAACCGAACATTGCTGCTTTGGTCAGGGAAGAACCGGCGATGGATTTTGCCAGTACCTCGGCTGTCTCCTCATCCTTCGCTCCCTTCACGGTACAGGTCATCAGCTTGCTTGCGCCCTCGCCGTCTGCCGCAATCTTACGAGCCAGATCCTGCATGACTGCCTGCAATGCCTCGCAGAATGCCTCGTATGCCGGACCTTCTGCAGTAATCTCCGCATTGCCAGCCATACCATTTGCCAGAACGGTACACATATCGTTGGTGGAGGTATCGCCGTCAACGGTCACACGGTTGAAGGTACGTTTTACATTGAATAACAGCGCCTTGCGGATCATCTCGCTGCTGACTGCACAATCGGTTGTGATGAAGCACAGCATCGTTCCCATATTCGGGTGGATCATGCCGGAACCTTTGCAGATACCGCCGATGTGGCAGGTTGTTCCATCTATATCAAATTCAACAGCGATCGTCTTCACTTTTGTATCGGTCGTCATGATCGCTTCTGCAGCTACCAGGGAGTTGTCATATTTCATCTCCATCTCGCCTGCATGAGCCTCGATCGCCTCAACCGGAAGCGTCTGACCGATGACGCCGGTCGATGCTACGATTACATTTTCCTCCGAAACGCCCAGCGCACGCGCGCCTGCCTTTGCCTGTCTTCTTGCATTCTCCATGCCAAACGGAGCGCACGCGTTCGCATTTCCGGAATTGACAATAACCGCCTGTGCCTTTCCGTCGGCCAGATGTTCCTTTGTCAGTAAAATCGGTGATGCCTTGACGCGGTTGGTCGTATAAACCGCCGATGCGTTGCAGACACAGTCCGAAAGGATCATCGCCAGATCCTTTTTTGTATGAGATTTGCGGATTCCACAGCGCATCGCGCCCGCTTTAAATCCTTTTGCAGCACAAACGCCGCCTTCGATTATCTTCATATGACATTCCTCCTGTCATTTTTAATGTACTCTCGGAATCTTTCTGTGCTTGATTTTGTGAGATGTTTTTTTGTCAGTTGTGCCCAAATTTCTGAGGCGTACGCGGTGCGTACGTTGATGAAATTCGGGTGCGGCTGGCGGAAAATCAGCCACAAAAGCAAGTGCAGAAAGACTCCGAGAGTACATTTTTATATAACTTCGTCTCTATAGTCCCCCGCAGCTATTTTATGGTTTTATCTCTCAACCCCAAAATATCTAAAAAACCATCTGCCGTTCTTTTATTATAGCACTTTTCTATAGTGCCAGTCCAGCTGTCTCCTCAAATCCAAGCATCAGGTTCATGTTCTGAACGGCTGCGCCTGAAGCACCCTTTCCAAGATTATCAAAGAGCGCCGTCACCATGGTCTGTTCCCCGTGACCATTGACAATCAGCTCCAGACTGTCTCGGCCTGCCATATCTGCCGCCGCGATCATACCGTCATATCCAAACGGATGTACCTTAATGAGCTTCTGTCCGTCATACCAGCCAGCCAGCTTCTCATAGATATCCTCCGCGGTCGGCCCGCCGTTTAAGAGGCGGTTCTGAAGCTGGATCGTGACCGCCATTCCTTTATAGTAGTCATCCACGATCGGACTAAAGACCGGCGGATAATCAAGTCCGCAGACCTTCTGCATCTCCGGTAGATGCTTATGTTTCAGCGTCAGACCATAAATACGGGGTGCGAAATAGCTCTGCGGCTTCTCCGGCGATTCATACTCGGCAATCATCTTTTTACCGCCGCCGGAATAGCCGGTCAGGGAAAAGACTGTCATCGGATAATCCTTCGGGATGATCCCCTGCGCCACCAGCGGATAAACGGAAGTGATAAATCCAGTTGCATGGCAGCCTGGATTCGCCACCCGGCTGGATGTTTTGATCGCCTCGCGGTGCTCCTTTGAAAGTTCCGCCATGCCGTACGCCCATCCTTTGGCTGTCCGGTGCGCAGTAGATGCATCAATAATGCGCGCCCCAGAACCTTCCGCCAGTGCAACTGCCTCAACCGCTGCCGCATCCGGCAGGCACAGGAATACGATATCCGCCGCATGAATCAGCTTTCTTCGCTCTTCCGTGTCCTTGCGCTTTGCCTCATCGATCAGAAGCAGCTCGATGTCCTCTCTTTTCGCCAGACGATCGTAAATCTGCAGCCCGGTTGTTCCTTCTTTTCCGTCTATATAAATCTTCGGTTTCGCCATTGTTCGTCCCCCGTTTCCTGTCCTACTCCTGAACCTTGTGTTCGCTTACAAATTTCTCAATCACAGAAATCTGGCGGGTTACTTCTTCCGGAGCCGGTCCGCCGATTACCTTACGTCCACGTACACAGGTCTTCAAATCAATTGCTTCATATACGTCATTTTCAAAGACATCGGAATGTGTCTTGTACTCTTCCAGTGTCAGATCGGCTAAGGACTTGTCCTCACGTACACACTGGGCTACCAGCTGTCCGACGGTCTTGTATGCGTCACGGAACGGCATTCCCTTCTTGGTCAGGTAATCTGCACAGTCCGTTGCGTTGATGAAGCCTTTCAGAGCCGCTTTCTTCATATTGTCTTTCAGGATCTGCATCGTGGAGAACATTGGAGTCAGCACGCGCAGGCACTGTTTTACGGTGTCAATCGCATCAAAGACTGCCTCTTTGTCTTCCTGCATATCCTTGTTGTATGCCAGCGGAATACCCTTTAACATGGTAAGAAGGGTAAACAAATCGCCGTACACACGACCGGTCTTGCCGCGGACCAGCTCGCAGACATCCGGATTCTTCTTCTGCGGCATGATGGAGGAACCGGTTGAAAATGCGTCATCCAGCTCTACAAACTTGAACTCCCAGGAACACCAGGAAATAATCTCCTCAGAGAAACGGGACAGATGCATCATCAGAATGGATAACGCTGCCGTCAGCTCTACGCAGTAATCACGGTCGGAAACACCGTCTAAGGAGTTGTTGGTCACTCTGGCAAATCCAAGCTGCTGGCGTACAAAATCACGGTCGATCGGATAAGTCGTGGAAGCCAGCGCGCCGGATCCGAGCGGCATATCATCCATGCCCTCTAAGCAGTTCTCCAGACGGATTACATCACGGCGCATCATATTGGCATATGCCATCATATAGTGTCCAAATGTAACCGGCTGTGCACGCTGCAGATGTGTATAACCCGGCATAACAGTTTCCAGATTGTTCTTTGCGCTCTCGCAGAGTGCTTCCATGAAATCGAGAATTTCCTTTTTGATCGCCACGATCTCTTTCTTCACGTAAAGACGCATATCCAGTGCAACCTGATCATTTCTGGATCTCGCCGTGTGAAGACGTTTTCCAGCATCGCCGATGCGCTCGGTCAGAATCTGCTCTACATTCATATGAATATCCTCATAATCCTGTGAGAAATGAATCTTACCTGCCTCAATATCCGCTAAGATACCTTTCAGTCCTTCGATAATCTTGTCTGATTCTTCCTTCGCAATGATGCCCTGCTTGCCCAGCATAGCCGCATGGGCCATGGAGCCTGTGATATCTTCCTTATAAAGACGACAGTCAAAGGAAATCGATGAGTTAAAATCATTTACCTCCAGATCTGTCTCTTTTCCGAATCGTCCTGCCCATAACTTTGCCATAAGTGTAAACTCCTTTTTATTCTCTGATTTAGAACCAATGCGACCATTGGAACCGGCAGATACCGGAAAACCAATGGTCATCATCGGCTGCGGGCTTGTCGCCTGCAGATTATTTATTATTTTCCTAAATTATTCTACGCTCGGAAAATGCTCGCCGGTCTTTGTTGCCAGAACTTCGTCGTTCAGGGCGCGAACCTTGATCGGAAGTCCGAACAGGTTGATGAATCCAGCGGAATCTGCCTGGTTGTAGCAGTCATCCTCATCAAATGTAGCCATACCTGCGGAATACAGGGTGTATGGAGATGTAACAGATGCCGGAATGATGTTGCCCTTGTAAAGTTTCAGTTTTACATCACCGGTTACGGTCTCCTGTGTGGAATCAACAAACGCGCTCATTGCTTTGCGCAGCGGTGTGTACCACTGACCATTGTATACTAACTCAGCGAACTTGAGAGCCAGCTGCTGTTTGTAGTGCTGTGTCTCTTTGTCCAGAGTGATTTCTTCCAGTTTCTCATGAGCCTTGTAAAGGATAGCTCCACCAGGAGTCTCATATACACCACGGCTCTTCATGCCAACCAGACGGTTCTCTACAATATCCAGAAGTCCGCAGCCGTTCTCACCGCCTACCTTGTTCAGAACCTCGATTACCTTCTCTGCATCCATCTCCTCGCCGTTTACACTGGTCGGAACACCTTTCTCGAAGTGGATGGTTACATAAGTAGCTTTATCCGGTGCATTCTCCGGAGATACGCCTAACTCAAGGAATCCAGGTTTGTTGATCGGAGCCTCGTTTGCCGGATCCTCCAGATCCAGACCCTCATGGGACAGATGCCACAGGTTCTTATCCTTGGAGTAGTTGGTCTCTTTCGTAATCTTTAACGGAATGTTGTGAGCCTCTGCGTACTCGATCTCTTTTTCACGGGAATTCAGTTCCCAGAAACGCCACGGAGCGATAACATCCATCTGCGGAGCAAATGCCTTGATAGCCAGTTCGAAACGAACCTGATCGTTTCCTTTACCGGTACAGCCGTGGCAGATAGCGTCTGCGCCCTCTTTCTTCGCAATTTCAACGATTCTCTTAGCGATAATCGGACGAGCGAAGGAAGTACCTAACAGGTAATGCTCATAAGTAGCGCCAGCCTTCATGGTCGGGATGATGTACTCATCTACGAACTCTTTCTTCAGATCCTCGATGTACAGCTTGGAAGCACCTGTCTTTAATGCCTTCTCTTCCAGACCATCCAGCTCCGCACCCTGACCTACGTCAGCGGAAACTGCGATAACCTCACAGCCATAGTTTTCTTTCAGCCACGGGATTAAAACCGATGTGTCCAGACCGCCTGAATATGCAAGAACAATTTTATTATATTTCTTAGCCATTTTTCATTTCCTCCAATCATTTGCCTGCGTGATGCTTTTTTCTTTGTCCGTTCAGTCAACTAAGACCGGCAGATTTATATGCCTCACGTGAAATTACCCAGATTATACCTCCTTGATCCTAATTATGCAATACTTTTTTTGCATTTTTATGAATAATTTTTGTATAAAAACGTGTTTTATGCATTTTTCGTGTGTTTTATGCATAAAAATGACATTTACGGACTTCATTTATATGCTATGCTATATGATAGGTATAAGTATTATAAATAAGTGGTACTGTGTGTACAGTAACATGGTACTGCCCTTCCTGCATTCTAAAATATGCATCTTGATTTAAAATGTCAAAATTGCTATTATAATGTAAGAATAAAATGAAAGCATTCGAAAGGATAAAAACCATGACGATCAATGAAAAAGCACTCGAACTTCATGAAAAATGGAACGGCAAGCTCGATACCGTCTCCAAAGTACAGGTAAAAACCAGAGAGGATCTGGCTCTGGCATACACACCGGGCGTTGCAGAACCATGTAAGGTAATTGCAGAAGATCCGGAAGCTGCATACCGCTACACCATCAAGTCCAACACTGTAGCCGTTGTCTCCGACGGAAGCGCCGTTCTGGGACTTGGCAATATCGGACCGTTAGCAGCTATGCCGGTTATGGAAGGAAAAGCCGTTCTGTTTAAAGAGTTCGGCGGCATCAATGCATTCCCGATCTGCCTCGACACACAGGACACCGAGGAGATCATTGAGACAGTTGTCCGCATTGCCCCGGCATTCGGCGGTATCAACCTGGAAGACATCTCCGCACCGCGCTGCTTTGAGATCGAGGAACGTTTAAAGAAACTGTTAAACATTCCGGTTTTCCACGATGATCAGCACGGAACCGCCATCGTCGTACTTGCAGGCATCATCAACGCCCTGAAAGTAACTGGCAAGAAGAAGGAAGACTGCCGCGTCGTTGTCAACGGCGCCGGAAGCGCAGGCGTTGCCATCACCAAACTGCTCTTAAACTACGGATTCCCGCATATCACCATGTGTGATAAGACTGGTATGCTCTGCAAGGGCATGGAAGGGCTTAACTGGATGCAGGAAAAGATGGTCGAAGTTACCAACTTAGAGCACAAGACGGGCACACTTGCCGATGCATTAAAAGGCGCTGACATCTTCGTAGGCGTGTCTGCTCCGGGCATCGTTTCCCAGGAGATGGTTGCTTCCATGAATAAAGATTCCATTCTCTTCGCAATGGCAAACCCGGTTCCTGAAATCATGCCGGATCTGGCAAAAGCTGCTGGTGCAAGAGTCGTAGGAACCGGACGTTCCGATTTCCCGAACCAGGTCAACAACGTTCTCATCTTCCCAGGCATCTTCCGCGGCGCTCTGGAAGGACGTGCAACCGCTATCACCGAAGAAATGAAACTGGCTGCTGCCAACGCAATTGCTGCTCTGGTTGATGACAGCGAATTGAGCGACGAGAACATTCTTCCGGCAGCATTTGATCCGCGTGTAGCTGACGCTGTTTCCAAGGCTGTTAAGGAACACATTAAGAAATAAACGTAACAATTCAAGCGATTCTCGCATTTACCGTAAGAACCGCACAAAATTTACACAGTTACGAAATAATAATAAAGGAGTTTTTCCATGCTGGCTGAACCGATGACACTTTACAAACTGATGAATCTCTATATGCTGCACCAGGTCAATTTTCCGCTGACCAACGCGCAGCTCTCCAATTTTTTCCTGGATCGTGAGTACACCACGTATTTCACACTCCAGCAGGCCTTGAACGAGCTTCTGGATGCAGGTCTGGTAAAAAAGGAGACGATGCGGAACAGCTCCCGCTATGAGATCACTAAGGAGGGCGAGGAAACACTGGAATTTTTCGGCAAAAACATCTCTCCTGCCATCGTCAGCGACATGGATGAATACCTGAAACAGAACCGCTTCCGCATGCGAAACGAGGTAGGACTGATCTCCGATTTCTATAAATCGACCAATCAGGACTACATCGTTCACTGCGAGGTGCGGGAAGGAAAAGCCGTTCTTGTCAATCTCGATATCTCCGTTCCGGATAAGGAGCAGGCGGAAATCATGTGCAATCACTGGAAGGATCGAAGCCAAGAGATTTATGCTTATGTGATGAAATCTTTGATGAGTGAGCATGGGGTGGAGAAAAAATAAGGACGATAAAAAAATCGCATACGAGACGAAAAAGAGAGTCCTCCGCGTGATTGCAAAATCACACGGAGGACTCTCTTTTTCTGTTTAGTTTCAAGCAAAAAACAAGGTCTGCGTCTGACACTTTATGCCTTTTTGCAAACCTTGTCTTTTCTTTCCATTTATAATACTTTTTCTAGATCTATAACAACACCATAAAAAGCTCTATTACTCTACCGTAACACTCTTCGCCAGGTTTCTAGGCTTATCTACATCCAGTCCCTTCGATACACTTACATAATATCCCAGCAGCTGCAGTGGCACAACCGCTAAGCTCGGTGTGAAGTGCTCGTCAGTCTTCGGTATATAGACTGCGAAATCGACGGTGTCTTCAATATTGTAGTTGCCTGCAGTTGTGAGTCCCATGAGGTAGGCGCCGCGGCATTTTACTTCTACCATGTTGCTGATCATCTTCTCATACAGGGCTTCCTGGGTCAGGATGCTGACTACGAGGATACCATCCTCAATCAGGCTGATGGTTCCGTGTTTTAATTCTCCGGCTGCATATGCTTCGGAATGGATGTAGCTGATCTCTTTTAATTTCAGGCTGCCTTCCATGCTGACTGCGTAGTCGATGCCGCGGCCGATGAAGAACACGTCTTTTGCATTGGCATATTTTGCTGCGAACCATTGGATGCGTTCTTTGTCATCTTCGAGCAACTTCGCGATCTGATCCGGCAGTTCCTGCAGGGCTGCAAGAAGTTCTTCATATTTTTCTTCTGTGATCGTACCGCGCACATGGGCAAACTGTACGCCCAGAAGATATCCGGCAACCAGCTGTGTGCTATATGCCTTGGTGGTCGCCACCGCGATCTCCGGTCCTGCCAGTGTGTAGAAAATATGATCTGCCTCACGTGCAATCGTGGAACCTACCACATTGACAATCGCCATCGTAGGAACGCCCTGGCTCTTTGCCAGACGCAGGGCTGCCAGGCTGTCGGCTGTCTCGCCCGACTGGCTGATGATGATAACCAGACTGTTCTCTTCCAGAATCGGGTTCCGGTAACGGAACTCGGAAGCCAGCTCGACGCGGACCGGAATACGCGCCAGATCTTCGATCACATACTGCGCTGCCACGCCTGCATGGTAAGCAGAACCACACGCTACGATATAAATACGCTTTAACGAACGAACGACATCATCGGAAAGTCCCGCCTCGGTCAGATCAATATGACCATCGCGGATGACTGAATTTAATGTATCCCGAACCGCACGCGGCTGTTCATGGATCTCCTTAATCATGAAATGCTCATAACCTCCCTTTTCAGCAGCTTCTGCATCCCACTCAATCGTCACAAGTTCTTTCTGAATCTCTTCCTGATCAATATTATAGAAAGTAATCTCTCCCTTATGTAAGCGTCCCAATTCCTGGTTGCCGATATAGTATACCTTGCGGGTATATGGAAGCAGGGGCGGAACATCTGACGCGATAAAGGATTCACCCTCGCCTACTCCGATGATCATCGGGTTATCCTGACGGGCTACAAAGATCTCCTCCGGATAATCCTTAAACATAACCGCCAGTGCATACGTGCCACGGATACGCATCATCGCACGCGCCATCGCATCGAGCGGTCCCTCGTTGTATTTCTTATAATAATGATCGATCAGCTTTACAGCCACCTCTGTATCAGTATCTGAATAAAACGTATATCCATTTTTAATCAGTTTTTCGCGAATTTCCTGATAGTTTTCGATAATACCATTGTGAACCGCTACCACGCTGCGGTCATCCGTGCAGTGCGGATGTGCATTGTTCTCAGACGGCTCCCCGTGTGTCGCCCAGCGGGTATGACCGATACCGCAGTTGCCCCGCATTGCGCGTCCATTGTCTGTCTTCTCTGCCAGCGCGCGCAGACGTCCCTTCGCCTTTACAACCTCCGGTACACGTTCTCCGTCTCTGACTGCCAGACCTGCTGAATCGTATCCACGATATTCAAGCTTCTCCAGACCCGCTAATAAGATCGGAGCCGCCTGCTGGTCTCCTGTATATCCTACGATACCACACATACAATTATTCCTCCTTTTTCCAACCAGGCGAGCCGCTGCCATCATACCGCCTCAGACACTCCCGCCTTCGTATCTCTATCTCAAGAATATGATAAATCTATTGATTCTTCAAAATAGAATCTTCTATAAAATATGTCGTTTATCCCTAAATAGCGCCTGACCGGCACCTTCGATATAGACTTTCTTCTCAGTCATGTACATATTCTGTCTCATTATACCAAAAAAGAATCTTCTTGTCAGCATTTGCTGTAATATTTTCGTCAGTCATCATATAGACACATCTCATTTCAAAACCATCCGCCATAAGCAGTCACATATTTCTTCTGCATATCTACCTGTAAAATAACGATTGTCCACGACAACTATTTTTTATACAGGAGGTTTCATCATGAAAAACGAAACAATGTACTTTAACGATCTTCTTTCCATCTGGCTGGAAAAGCAGAAACAGGCGCGAGCCCTGTCTACCTATGTGAAATACCGGCATCTGGCAGACCGTTATATCTCCCCTTATTTTAGATCCATCCAGCTTTCAAAGGTCGATCTGCCTCTGCTTCAGACATTCCGCAATTCCCTTTTATCCCCGGATTCCCTGCATCCGCTTGGGAACGGAACTATCCGCTGTATTCTTCTGCTCGTCAACTCCATTCTGCGTCTTTCCTATGAAACCGGGCAGACAAACGGCATTCTCTATCTCCCGCCCCGTCTTCCAAAAAAGCGCCCTGAAGTACCTGTTTTTACCCTTCAGGAACAGGAACAGCTCGAACACTATCTAACTGCCCATACAGGAGTCTCCGAAGCCGTCATCTATCTGGGACTCTATACAGGGCTGCGGGTTGGAGAACTCTGCGCCCTGCGTTGGGAAAATATTCATTTTTCCGATCGCTATCTCCATGTCCGACACACGGTACAGCGCCTGACGCGCCTTGACACAACCCATAAATCAGAACTCATTTTATCCGGTCCCAAAAGCATCTCCTCCAACCGTTTGGTTCCCCTGCCCGCTTTCCTTCTGCCGATCCTACAGCCATATTCTCATCCGGAACACCCGGATTATTTTCTGCTGTCACAATCTGCCAGCTCCCCGATGGATCCGCGAACCTTCCAGAATCACTACCAGCGTATTCTATCACAAGCCGGACTGCGCTATCTGAATTTTCATGCAATCCGGCACACGTTTGCCACCCGCTGTATCACAAATGGCATGGATCCCAAAACGCTCAGCGAAATTCTGGGACACTCCGATTTGAAAGTCACGCTTGAATACTATTTTCATTCCTCTCTGGAATTCAAGAAAGAACAGATCGACCGCCTTACTGCACTTTCTCCGGCCGTCCATACTTCTCTTCCAGATATGCCACATAATATGACGGATTAAAATCTTCCCCCGTCATATCGCGCAGGATCTGACGGCTGTCCTTCAATTTGCCATACTGGTGAATATTTTTCCGCAGATATTCGCGGATTTCTCCCAGGTTTCCAGCCTCCAGTAGTTTTTCTACCGGCAATTCCTTCTTCATCTGGTGATAAATCTGCGCGCCAAAGGCATTTCCTAATGCATAGGACGGAAAATAGCCGATCGATCCCTGTGACCAGTGAATATCCTGCAGTACGCCCTCCCGATCCGTGGACGGGCGTACTCCCAGGTATTCTTCATACTTATCATTCCAGATCTGCGGCAGTTTCTCCACCTCCAGATCCTCCTCAATCAGCATTTTCTCAATTTCATAGCGCACCAGCACATGCAGCGGATAAGAAAGCTCATCCGCTTCCGTCCGGATCAGCCCCGGAACTGTTCTATTAACCGCCGCCAGAAAATCCTCCAGACTCGTCTCCGTCAGCGGGCTTCCAAACATCTGCGCCACTTTTCCATAAATCGGTTTCCAGAATGCATGGCTGCGTCCCACGATATTTTCAAAGAAACGGGACTGGCATTCATGCATTCCCATCGAAGTTCCCTGCCCCACCAGCGTCTGTGTCAAGTCATCCCGGATGCCAAATTCATAGATAGCATGTCCCGTCTCATGCAGCACGGAAAAAATCGAAGAATCAATCCGTTTCTGATAATGCGTCGTGATCCGTACATCATGATTGTGCAGATTCGTCGTAAACGGATGGGCGCTGAGTGCCAGTACTCCCCGGTCAAAATCAAAGCCCTCATATTCTGCTAGGAAACACGCCGCCTCCGCCTGCGCCGTCTCCGGATAATCTGCGGATAAAAAGGCGTCCGGAACCATCTTCGAGCGCTCTGCCGATTCTTTCAAAAGCGGCACGATTTTCCCTTTCATCAGCTCAAAAAATGGATCTAACATCTCCATATTAAAACCTTTTTCGTAGGTATCCAGCATCACATCGTAAAGCTTCTGTCCCGGCTTTGCCCGGTACGCCGCAAATTTCTTCTGATAGGAAATAATCTCCTTCAAAACAGGGGCAAATGAAGCAAAATCATTTTTCTCTCGCGCACGCGTCCAGATTCCCGTCGCACGCGCCGTAAGTTCTGCATACGCACGGTATTCCTCCGGCGGAATGCAGGAAAGCCGCTCCTGCTCCTCGGCTGCTTCCCGGAGAATTGCCGACTGCACCTCATCAAATACGCCCGCATTCTCTTTTTCTGCCTTCTGGCAGACATCCAGCAGCTCCTTAAAACGCATTGACGCCATAATCTCCTGATACTGCTCCGAAAGTGAACCTATCACCCGCGCGGTATGCTCTGCTGCACCCTTCGGCGCCAGCGTCTCATCATCCCACTCAAACAAAACCATCGACGTCTGAAGCGCCATCGCCCGCTCCAAAAGAGACTGCAGCTCCTCAAACTGTTTTTTTACATTCTGATTCTTCTGTTCCGTCTGTGCCATTTTCCTGCCTCCTGTCTTTTTTTCGTAATTCTATCATCCAAATTCTGTGTATTTTTAGGTTCCGCTGCACATATGCCTGCATTCTTTTGTAATATGAGCCATTTCCATCTTCATCATACCAGATTTTCTTTCTTCTGTTTCTTATATCTTTCTTATGATTTTTTACAGTTCACACATTGTGCAAACTGTAACAGGATTTTCTCATGATGCCTTATGTGACTTTCCAATCTTGCATAATCATGCAAAACGCGGTATACTAAAACCAGTTTAAATCATATGCATAAAGCTGGTTCCCGGCACACGGATATACGCCACGAATCAACTTCCATGCACACACCAGGACAGGAGGGATTGCAGATGATCGAAGCAACGAGCTGCGGCGGTGTGGTTATATTTCGGGGAAAATTACTCGTTCTTTACAAAAACTACCGGAACAAATACGAAGGCTGGGTTCTTCCCAAAGGAACCGTAGAACCGGGCGAAGACTTCAAGCAGACCGCCCTCCGGGAGGTTCATGAGGAGACTGGCGTCGCCGCCTCCATCATCAAGTACATTGGCAAAAGCCAGTACACCTTCAACACCCCTCAGGATACCATCGAAAAGACCGTGCACTGGTATCTGATGATGGCGGACAGCTACTACAGCAAGCCGCAGCGCGAAGAATACTTCGTTGATTCCGGCTACTACAAATTTTACGAAGCCTACCACCTTCTGAAATTTTCCAACGAAAAACAGATCCTGGAAAAAGCCTACAATGAGTATCTGGATCTGAAAAAGGCAAATTTGTGGGGGAATCGGAAATACTTTTAACCACAAGAACAAAGAGGCTGTTGCAAAATCATTACCAAAAATAGATGATTGAGCGGCAGCTTCCATTTCTCTGCCAGCTAATCTGGGTTAAAATTCGCGGTTTTCCTGTTAAAAAAGGCTTTTCGGTAATTTCCTATGAAACAAAAAAACACCCCGTCCGCTGCACAAAGCCAACGAACAGGGTATTAAAAAGGGGAGGATAAGTATTCAAAAATTTCTCTTTTGTGATACTAACAGTATGACCCGTTTCTGCTATTCTATACATATCAATGTTTTTTTATGATTTTTTTCTATTGCCAACTTACGAAAATACCGATTTACACCATTTTTACACCATTTCAGCAACATCAACACGAATCATACCGCTGTCTCCATTTTTTCCATCGCCTCAACTAAACTATCATCCGTTACATGACAATAAAGATTCATTGTTATTTCTATTTTAGAATGCCCTAATATTTTGCTTAGTGTTTTTGGCTGTACACCGTTTTCAACAGCACGGGTGGCAAATGTATGACGAAACGTATGGGACGCAAACTCTTCAAACTCTTCATGTACCTTTTGTATACTCTTGCATATCAATTTTATATTGTTGTCAACTACATGACGGTTTATGGGGCGGTTGTCTTTATTAGTAAAAATCAAGTTTTGAAATGGCTTTTCAGCTATTTTCCCCGATGCAATCAACCGCTGTTTTTGCAACTTTTGGAGTTTTAAAAATTTTATTGCTGTTTTGGTTAATGGAATTTTTCGTTTTCCAGATTTCGTTTTCGTATCATGAAACTCATATCCAAACTTACCGTTTTTATTATAATAGCACAGCGTATGATTTACATAAATCATATTCTTTTCAAAGTCAATATCTTGCCACTGTAAAGCGCACAGCTCTCCCAGACGCATTCCTGTTTCAAGAGCAACCGCATACATATTATAATAATTTGATTTTTGAGCTTCTTCTAAAAACCACTCTGTTTCTTTTTTGGTTAAAACCCTCCGTTCTTTCTTTTCCTCTTTTGTAATCACAGTATTTAATTGTTTTGCTACATTTTTAACAAGCAAATCCGAATCTACCGCTTTATCCATTATATCGCACAGAAGACCTTTTGTAGTTTTTCTGGCATTATCAGAGCATAATCCATTCAATGCCCTTTGCATAATAACCAGATTCAAACTGGTTAATTTTCTCCATCCCAGTTCATTCTTCACTCGATTATAGGATGTTCCATAGCATTCTTTCGTTGTTTCTCTGCAATTCTTCTTACAAGTGTCCAGCCAAATATCAAACCACTCATCCAGTGTCACATCTTTTGACACTACATTTAATTTCTTCTCATCTTCTGCTTGTGCGTCACGAAGTTTCTGAAGAACTTCCTTATATTTCTTGGCATATATCGTTTGTCTCTTTCCAAAACGATTAACAAATCTAGCCTGATATGTACCATCTTGACGTTGACTAATGCCTTGACCTAATTCTTTCCCCTTTAATGATTTTCCCATTCTGTCTCCTTCCAATTTAAAATGGGGAAAGAATCCATATTTAGGATTTTCCCCATCATCTTACCATCTTTTGTGATAATTTTCAATTTATCTCTGCTACCAAAACAGATTACTCAATCTGATTCAATAACCACTCATCCAATTTCTTTTTATGTGCATATAAGCGATTTCCAATACGAAGAGTAAATTTATTCCGTGGATTTCCCAGCAATTCCCTAGCCTTTGTCTGTCCAATTCCTAGATAAGTACACATTTCCTTAACATTTAATAACGCTTTATTCTCATCTACATATACTGTATCTATACCCATCATAACTTCTCCTTACATCTACCCAACATAAAAGGACAGAAGCATTTCTCCACTCCTGCCCTGTTACAATTACTATTTTCTTATACCTATCACTCCATCCATGAATCTGTTCCGATAATTTTCATCTCTACCATAAGACCATCTCATAGACTCAATTAGTGAGCATGGCTTTTTTTCTACTTTTTCTTCTTGCTCCTGTTCTTCATCCAGCGTCACTCTTCTCATGAACACAATCTCATCTGGCTTGACATATTCATACGATCTGCTCCACTTGCCAGAAGAGGTATCAATCACAACCATGATTATTTTCTCGCCGTCCTCTTCTGACATTAACCCTATATCAAGGATTGTTCCAAGACACTCTCTGTCCCCTGTTCTGCAATAGACAATATCGCCCTTGCAGAAACGCTCTGTCATATTATTTTCTGTATATTCCATACATGGAATCATTTCAATTTTTCCCATGATTTTTTCCTCCTTGAAAATTTTCTATTATTTTTGTCACGCAGAAAGAATAAATAATTCTTCCCATTTATTCATAGGCGCACAAACATACACTATATCATTCTCATTTAATACCTGAGAACTTCTGGCAGTATACTTTGCGCCTTTATATTCAATTTGATATTTACCATCACTTATTTTCTTCATAATTCTGGCTCTAAATGTTTTATCAAAAGGAGCCTCTTTTATTAAAGATTGAACTTGAGAGAATATAGTAGTGGTAATACTTTTAATTACTTCTTGGTAATTCATAAAAAATAAACCTCCAACATAAAATATGACAGCCCTGTTATAAGCAGAGCTGTCACAAAATTTAGAATTTAAACTTTGATCGTTGCTGTGCCATTGTAAGACTAAGATTTTCATACAATGCTTTGGCAAATCCATCTGGATCTTGCACGTTTTGAAGTACAATTTTATCAATCGGTGCATTCACAGTGTAGGACGCATTATTGACCTGTGTACTGCTCTTGGACATAGCTTCTATGCCCTTCTTCAATCCGTCTGTGTAGGCTTGTCCATATCCTTTATCCACATTTGAAATCAATCTATGACGCTGTTCTTCATTAATAACCTGTTCGCCAGCCTTGAGAATATATGGATACTCTTTAGGATCAAGTTCTTTCAATCCCATAGACTTCATCCATGCTTCTTCACTGTCCTCGGTACTTTTCCCTACCACACCAGCTTCCAAACCACTATGAGCAATACCAGCTTTCTTGCGATTGATTTCTGCACCGGGTCCATTGTTTTCGTCCTTATTAGACCAAGCACTCTTTCCTGGTCCATCAGATTTACTATGATGTTTCTTTTTAGAACTAGAATCGTCATCTTCATCGTCCTCGTCATCATCACGTTCAGATTCTTTTAGTGCTTTTTTAACATCTTTTAGAACGCTCAACATCTCAGATACATCTTTTGTAAGTTGTTGCCAACTGGTAGTCTGTTCTCCAATTAATTTAGAATTTTCTTCGTACTGACGTAGAGAAGCAAGTAAATCTTGTCCAGATGTTTTCAAATCGTCTTTGATACCAGCAAGAACTTGTTCCGCACTGGAACCAGAAGCACCCGTTATATCTTTGCTGTATTGAAGGACATTCATAAGATTAGCATCAGCAGAAATCAGACCATCGTTAAGCTGGCTTAATAAACGGTCAATCTGACTGTATGCTTCATTCGCTGTAATAGTACCAGCCTTATACGCTTCAATATAACTATTCAGAAGATTATAGATTCTCTCTGTAGACTGAATCTGATTCTCATACGCTTTCAGTTGAGAAGCATTCTGTTCATACTTATTCTTGAATGCATTATAAATATCTGCATCATTACCAGATAGAACCTTATCTTTCCATCCTGCGCCAAGATAATCAGTAGCAAGAGTAGCATTCTGAGCCTTGGTTACGTTCTCGGCAATTTCAGACCACTTATCTTTGATTTTGTCTAAGGCTTCGAGCTGTTCGTCAACCTTATCATTGTAATCATCTAACTGCTCGTTTAGTGCATCTAACTGTTCTTGGAGATCATTTTTGGTTTTAGAATATTGAGCATCTTGATATGCTTTTTGTGCTTCACGAATTTTGTCAGCGTTTGTCTCGAAGGTTTTCTGTCCATTGCGGATCACTGCCTCCGTTTTTTGCGAATTGGCTGTTTGCAAATCATAGAGGGACTGTTCTAACTGATTCTGAAGCTGTAGTTTCGTGTTCTGCTTATCCAACAGATCAATCTTGTCCTGAATAGCATCTTTCTGTTTCTCAATATTCTTCTGGAACTCTTTCTGTTGGTCTTGGATGGCTTTTGTCTCATCATCAATCGCACCTGTAACAGCACTAATGACAGTCGAATAATCATCCTGTAAAGAAGATAGAGCATCTTTGACTGTATTCAAATCGGAAGAGTAGTCACTAATCTTGGTTAATGGGAGTTGGAGTAATTCTTCATTCCATTTTTTCAGATTTTGAATCATGGATGACATTTCGCCATTGACGTTCTGAAGCTGACTGTATAATTCATTCCAGTTATCAGAACCAACATCGTAAGTATCCATAACATCTTTGATAATTCCAGCCTGTTCTTTGTACTCACTGATGATAGTGGAACCATTCTTGATAAGTTCTTGGTAATAATCTGCGGTTAGAGCAGTACCAGATGCTTCTAATTCAGCACCCCAGTTCTGAATAGCAGTAGAAATATCCTTATACATATTAATGACAGTCGTCATATTTGTAATAGGCATTTCTTTTAATTCTTTATTGAGGTTTGCTTGCTCCTTCTCTAACTCACGAAGCTCTCCTTCTGCGTCAGAAATACTCTTTGTCAGTTCATACCATTCTTCATCCCCGACTTCCAGACCTTCATCCATAGCCGCACTTAGCTTTTTCTTACGGGATTTGATAACAGATTTGGTATTGCTGATCTGTGTTCTGGTATTGCCGATCATCGTCTCATAGGTAGACGCATCGACAATATTTCCACGTGCTTTCAGTAAATCAATCTGCTTCTGAATTAAATCATTGTTGCTACTTAGGCGTTCATTCTCTTTGGTAGCCTGTTCAATGATCTGTTCATAATAATTACTCTTATCTTCACGAAGTTGTTTCTGGATCTCCTTGGCATTCTTTTGAGAATCAAGATAACTGTCATATGCTTTCATGGCATTCTCGACATTGGTTTTCTGATCCCCTGTCATGGATTCAATATCAATACCACCATTCTCAATCTTATCTCTATATTCTGGTACTTTAGAAACCAGATCCTCATAAGATTGTTTATAATAATCAAGTGATTGATTTGCTTGGTCTAAACGGGATTGATCCACTACCATCAACTGTTGATAGAGGCTCTGTCTGCTTTCCAGTCCATTATTTTCAGAGAGATTCTTTAGCTCTTCCAGACTAACACCAAGTCTATTTGCATAGTCTAAAAGCTCCTGTGCCTCATTTGAATTAGGATCAAATGGAAGCGAGAACAATTCCTGTACACGTTTAATATCTTCTTCTGACAGTCCTGTGTATGCAGTCCATGTATCAGAAATAGCAGTTTTTAATTCTTCGCTCTTACGTTCTAGTAGTTCTGCACTTCTGGAAATCCAGTCGATTGTAGAATTTTCTTTTGGAGTGGAAGATTTATTACCTTTGTTACCTCCACCAGATCCTTTGCTTACACTTGGATTAGTAGATTTTGGTCCAGTATATCCTTTTACAGGAGCGATATCAGCTAGTAAATTTTTCTCAAAACTGGTCGCAGTTTTTTGGATTTGCTCTTCTGCTAAATTGGATATAATACGATTGTATTTTGCACCTTTATGTAATGTCCCATCAGCATTATAATATTTTCCGTCTTTTAAAGTTAATGCATTACCAGTAGCTCTATCAACCATTACAGACTTACTTTTATAACCAGATGCATCCGTTTGCTGTGTTGCGCCAGCTAATGCAGCCATATCTTTTTTCGCAGCGTAATATTGTCTCCATGCATTTATGCTAATTCCTAATTGAGAAACTTCTGCGGCTAAAGCTGAAATATCTCCAGAGGTGTCAATTACACTATTAATTAATTTTTGAGCAATATAAGCAGCAAAAGCTTGTCTTCCTACCTCAGTCTGTTCTGATTCAGCAGCTAATTGTTGAATTTCTTCCGCTGTAGCATTAGTTAAATCTTGTGCATTCCAAGCAGCTTCGGCATGAGTAGCTGCCAAATTTGCAGATACAATCTCCTCGGAGTTTTGAACCCCCATAAGTTCAAGATACTTAGTTGTTACATTAGCCGTATCATCACTTAATCCATCTAATACATCAGAATTATAAAGAAAAGCAGTAGCAAGATTATCAAATGCCTCCTGACAGGCTTGAATATTTTTAGGATTTTCAGAAACCGTATTGATAAAATCATTATACTCTGTTGTGAAACCAGAGAAATTTTCTTTGAAATTCTTATCATCAAGAATAGAATAATCAAATACATTATCTTTCTTTTTGATAGAAGTCATAACCTTATCTAGCTCTTCAAATCCCTCTGACAGACTATTGATTTGAGAAATCATTTCTGACTTAGTAAATGTCGCGCTTACATTGCCCTGTTCTTTTTCCGCTTGAACCAATGAATAGATATGGTCGCACGTTTCTTTGGCTGTCTTACCCGTAGCATCCAACAACTGACAATATCGTTCGTTATTAGATAAGGTAGATTCATCCAGTGTGCCAGCACTCGCCATCTTTTCCAATTCTTCTTTTTGGGATCGGAAAGAATCACTATCCCATACAGATTTGAACCCTTCTTCTGGTGATACTCCACCAAATAACTGCTGAAATAGCGTGGATATTTCTTTCAAAATACCCAGTAATTCCTTATCTTTTTCTACATCCAGACTACCATCAAACTTCTGAAAATCGGTCATGGTATCACTTAGGGTAGATTTAAGAGTAGAAAGCTGGTCTTTCACATACTTGGAATGCATCTCCAAATCGGTATAGGCATCCATATTCATATAATCTTTCGGATGCTCTGTCTGGAAATCAAGAATCTCCTGTTCTACCTGCTTTTGTTCTTCCAATAAGGATTTATAATCTTCAAGCTGTTGTTTCGCAACGTCTAATTGTGAACCAGAATAAACATCTTCTTTTGCCGTTCCGTATCTCTCATTTCCAGCTTCAACCTGTGTTTCATCCCATCCTGTATAACGGGTCATACCTTTTGGCTTGGAATTGAAATAATTGACCGCCTTATCATGTGCATCATCTTCCGCGATATTCAATAATGCTTTCTTATTCCGAAGCTCCCGTTCCAATTCCTCATTGGTTTCTTTCAGACGATCTAGTTCTTCCTGCTCCGTGAAAGACAGATGATCCTTACTATTTAATTCATCGATCCGTGAACCCGTGGTTTTCAGTTCATCATTGATGGATTCTACATCTGATTTCAGTTCCTCATACTCATCGGATGCTTCATTTGCCGCATTTTTCAGATTTTCAGTCCTATTGGCAACTGCATCATACGCAGTACCTATCGCCCAGATTGCCGCAGAGATAGCCGCTGTGAGTCCCATATTCAGAGCCATATTTAAAGCTACCGTCTGTAATTTTAGTTTAAAACTTGCCGCCGCTGTCATATTCAGTGCATTGGTATATCCTTCCATACCGGCTTCTGTGCCTTTCAGACTGGAAAGATATTTCTTCATGTCCATATCATCGGTCAACTTATTGATCGCTTCTTGACTGACGCACTGTTTCTGAACAAGCATATTATAATTGGAAATAACAGATTGAGCATTACTGATTGGTTCTTTGACTTTAGATGTGAAAATACCACCAAATTTCTCTCCTGCCGCTGATGCCTGTTGCATTTCTTCCATTGTCTTACCAAGGAATGTAATTTCAGAACCATTGTTATCAAATGCTCCCAGATTGATACCTTTTAATGCCGCACCACCTGTAATTGCTCCTGTGGCAACGGATAACAGACCCAGCTTGTCAATCAACGCAGAAATTACATCCAAGAATCCAGATGCCGCATCTGTCGCACCTTTAAGGAACTCACTATTTGCAATCACAGATGCCAGATGTTCATAGGAGGCAGTCAGAGAATTGATATGTGCTTGGACAGTATCGGTATAAGCAGAAAACTTCTCCAGTGCTTCATCACTGGAATTTGCTGATACCTGTGTAAGTTTCTGCACCTTGTCCCAGTTAGAAAGAAGGACTGCACCTTTATTTTGCTGATATGTGCCGAACATTGCGGTATTGACAGCGTTTCTCTCCACATCATTCAATGAGGAATATTTTTCTGCCACATCCTGTAGTACATCCCCAAGATCACGATAATCAGTGAGATTATCACGAATCTTCACACCGATTTTCCCAAGGACAGATTCTACATTTGACAGATCCTCTCCTGTCTCATAGTCCACAAATTTATTTGCTTTGATTTGGGAATACCTTGCAACAATGGATTTAACCGCATTACCGATTTCTTCATCCCCTGATTGCGTAACGTCTTTCAGCGTTGCAATAATTCCGATAAGTTGATCTAGGGATATTCCTGCCAGACTTGCAGACGTAGCAGTTCTACTCATTGACTCTGCCAGTCCTCCTGCATCGGAAGCTGATTCGAGGTCTACTGCACTTAGCTTTGAAACAACCGCTAATGCAGATTCAGCAGACATTTTATAACCGTTCAAAACAGCGGTCAAATCTTCCGTAGCATCGGACGCGTCAATCATACCGATTTTGGAAAGAATCATGGAATCCTTGATAAGAATATTTGCTTCTTCAATACTTTTACCCTGTCTCAGCCAAGCATCAGCACCTTCAGAAATCTGTGTTGTGGTAGAACCTAATTCTTTCGCCATCTGATTGTATGTATCGATCAGTCCTTTTGTCTCTTCTCTGGTCTGACCTGTCGCAACCTGCAAATTAAACAGAGCATCGTCAATATTCCTTGCAGTACCAACCATTTGTTTGAATGTCTGGAACGCCGCAGTCAGTGACATAACACTCGTTACCGCGCTTTGAAATTCTGATTTCATTTGTTGTGCCGCTTTAGAGCCTGTAAGACCCATTTGCTTTGCTTCTGCTTGAATAGACTGAAATTCTGCCTTTAAATGGGGAAACTCCGTAGAATCGGCGCTGGATAGCTTAGATTTAAAGTCTGAAAGCCTATCAGAGAACGCTTTGACAGCAGCCGTGTTCTGGTTCATCCAAGTATTAACTTTGGTTTCAAACAGATTCTTGCTGTCCTGTAATTTTGATGCAGATGAAGAATTCTTTTGCTCCTGTGTAAGCTGTTTGTATCGCTGTGTTGTCTTATTGAGCTGTTCTGACAACTGATTGTACAGGGCAATCTTTTGTGTCGGATCATCTGTCTTGTTGATTTGAGCCAGCAGAGAACGCATAGACACAAAAGATTGTACCGTATCATCCGGCATTTTGAATTTAGCACCTTGAAATTTAGATTCCAGATAATCAAGATCCGCCGGAAGTTCTTTTAAATATTGATCCAGCTTTTTTGCCGCTCCTGTATTAGATAAGGAATAATTAAATAGTTTCGCCTGTTCTGTAGCTTGCTGGAACTTAGCAATCATCTCATCCAGAGAACTTCTATCCGTGATATTTGTAAAGTCAATACCATCGACTAATGCTTTGAATGGATTGCTGGCAGAATCGCCCGTCAGAAAACTTTGATATGTACGCTTCAGAGATTCTAATTTGGTCTGGAACTCGGCGGCTTTTAATGCCACATCCGAAAATTCTTTCCCCGATTTATCAATCAGAGAACCGCCGGAATACGCATACTGTCCCATCGAATTTAGGGAAAAGTTATATTTTTCAATCTCTCCCTGTCCTTTATTGAGGGTAGCTGTGAATCTGGTTACTTCCTCATCGGCATTCTTGAAAAACTTTAAATCAATGTCCTTATCTTCAATTCCGGCAATGGACTTGAAATATGTTGTCACATCTTTTGTGAGATCTTCTATGTTCCCATTATCAAAAGAAACACCAATATTCAGAAGTGATTTCTTGATATTCTGTGCTGACTGTGCTACTTCCGCTTCAATCTGTGGTAGCTGTGCTTTGATTTGTGAACGCAGTGTTCCTAAATCAGAAATCAATGTATCCCACACACCGCCCTCAAATTCCGTCATATTGGATGGCTCTATTTTCGTCATTTTAGATAAATCTACAGGTTCTAAACGATCGATATCTGCCCGGTATGCTTTAACTGCATTCACAATCTCCCGGAACTGCTCTGTCGGGTCTGCCGTACCAGAAAAATGTTCCTTAAATTTATCGGATAACTCTTGATAAATACTGTCTAATTCAGTACCGCTCTTGGTGGTAAATGTTTTAGCAGATACCATTCTCATAGAGTTCCAGTCTTTTCCTAAATCCTGTCGCACAATATCTGGAATCTTGATTTTACTGATACCCTTGAAATACTTGTAAAATTCATCATAAATTCCCATTCTGGACTGCATGATGTTCGCATTATTTATAATGACGTTTCCCAATTTATCAAGAGTAGAAATAAACTGTGGATTTTCTGAACCAGATTTAACCTCTCCCAGCGTCATATTGTATAACTGGTTCATGGAAGATTTGATTTGTCTCTGCGCTTCCTTGGACTTGATATTATACGCATTGATAAGGTTCGTAGCAAGGTTATCGCCCATCTTCTTACCAATGACCGCTGTTTCGTTCGTATTTCCAATCTTGCTAAGACTTTTCTTTAATTCCTCATCGAGGATTTCTGCTTTTAAATCTATCTTAATTCTGGCTGAATCCAACCGTTTTTGAATAGATGCTATATCTGTTTTAATTTGTTGGACTGATTGATCGATATTCAAACCAGCCGATAATTCAATATCAACATTACTCATTTTTACCATCCTTTCTACTGTATCAGTATTCTTTATTTATTTTTACGTTAAATGGATTCTGAACACTTCTCCTATACTCTTCCACCGCTTTTTCTATGAAATGGGTTGCTTTCCTGTACCCGAAATATGGAACATCTTTAAATTTGCCGGAAGTTTGCCATCCCTCATTTAAAAGAACAGCGGTATTTACATCTTTTCCGTCCAGTCCTGTATGCCATGCCCCATCATCAAAAGCAACACGAATTGATAGCGATGCTCCTGTGGATGATACCTTGACGAATAAACGATCATCAATGTATACAGAATTGTACAGTTCATAAGTGCGCTGGTATATTTTAGGATTGTATGAATCATAGACAACATCTAATTGACGCATAATACAATCTGCTAAAATACGAGCGTGTTTCTGTAATTCTGATTTAACTGTGATTCCATTGGAAATTTTTAACTTAGATATGTTCAGATTTTTTAATTGTGATTTTAGATTTGACATTCTTTCTTTTCCTTGAAAAATTCCACATAATAGAACTCTTTTATTTCGTCTAATGTATAGTCATATTGTTCCTTAGTGGAATTTGATTTTTGAAGATATGCAGTCTTGAATACTACTGCTACAACTGTATATAAAGCGTTATTGTATTTAATTATATTTCCTCGGTTTAACTCCATTTAATTCCTTTCGTTTCTGTTATTCCTTTTATTCCTTGTTTTGAGATATTAAAAAAGCGCTACCCTGTTTTAGGGTATCTGTCTGTTCTGCAACAGTTTTAGAAAATACACCTTTATCCAGACAGTCCTTCATATCTTCTGTAAGATTACGTTCTATTGCAAGAGCGCGTTGGAGATTTCGTTTTGATGTACCAAGTTGAGATGCTATCTCGGATAATGATAATTGATTAGAGGTGCCATTTTGGCATCTCTTTTCACCACCTCGTCCCATTTCCCCATGCTTAAATCCACACAATCTCACATACTCATCAGCGACTTTTCTTTGTTTTCTATCATCATTTTTACTTCTGCTGTATCAACCAGTTCTTCTAATTCTGGAATAGCTTTTGCTAATCGCATATAATTGTTCATGGTTTTTTGCGAAACGCCATATTTTCCGCAAGTTCTGACTGATTAACTGGTTCAAATCCAGCATTTGGTGAATGGGAAATTTTTCCACTCACCTCTTTATATTGATTTCCCTGAAATGATTTTGCGCCATGATCAAATCCATACCAGTTATTTAAAAATTGAAAGCATCTGCCTAACTTAATAGGGTTATCATTACCTACTACACGTTGACGAAGAACGAAACGTTCATCGTTAAGATAAGCTGACCGAACGAATTGTTCTGGCAGGATGATCTATCCTGTCAAATCAACGGTATGGATAAAGAAAATAATCGTACCCACAAACGGTCACGAAGACTGTACCAGAGCTGATATTATGCAATGGATGCTCTCTCATCAGAAAGCTAGACGTAATCTGACAGCAGGTGAATCGCTCCATGCTAATCAGATGATTATGGAAGAAATTGAATTAGAGAATAAACAGAAAAGGTTAGAGGGGAACAAACTTGGCGCTGATATTACAAATGAGAAGACGGTTTGCAACCACGTGGTTGCAGAGCGTAATCGTTCAACAAATACCCGTGAACAGCTTGCAAAAATGTCAGGTGTTGGTGTAGGAACTGCTGGTAGATACCAAGCCATCATGAAAACAGACAACGAAGAACTCAAACAGAAGGTCAATACTGGTGAAGTTCCTGTAGGTACTGCTTATAGAGAAATCAAGACTAGGGTATGTAAAGTGTGTGGGAAAGAAAAGAAAATTATTGATTTTAAAGATTATTGTACATGGGAGATATTGTGGGTGTATGCCAGAAATATAAATAAGATATATCGAACGTATACAGGATATATAAATGGTGCATAAAAAGGTATATACCGGGTATTCTAGGAAATAATTGTTTTTTTGGCACATTTATAATTATTAGTTATATATATGCTGTGTGTTATAAGTGTAGTTCATATGATTTGTTGGATAGATGACGTGTGATGTTATATCGTATTATGTGTGATATGCAGTTATACGGTTACAGTGTTATCGTTTGGTTACAGTGTTACCATGCTGTATTGGGTGGTATGTGTATGGTAGAATTATTATGTGCATAACTATGTATACAGTGTAACCATCCACCTATTTCGATAACACTTTAGCCTGCTAAAGTATCCTTTATCCTTGTCCCGACAAAGGATTTTAAGGTTAAAAAAATATACCGGCTTTCAAATAAAATCAGTAAATTCCCCTTGAAATCATTAGTATTTTCCTATCAGTGGTTTTCATAATTCTGTTAAATTCTTGTCAATATCCATCAGATTCACGAAACCTTTCAAATCTCCATATAATACAAGGATTTTTCTTTTGTTCATTTTTTATATAAACTAATTCATTTTTGAACAAAAGAAATCCAAGAACTAGCCAGATATCCTTTATTTTCAATGCTTTTTCTTGAATTTCTCTAATGATCCGCCCGATAACCCACTCGATAAATGGGTTATTATCCTATACTCTCAAATTTCTCAATATTCCCAATGCTTTTCTATGGATTTAATGGCGATACGCCGGAATTACTGATTCTGGATAAGATATGCTTCCAGTCTTTCAAATAGATGTGGGTATAAGTTCATTCTACCATTCTTAAACTGTGATAAAATATTCTGGTTAATATTGGTTTGCTTGGCAATCCAACCTTGCTTTTCGCGCTGTAAACGCTCTTTATATAATTCTCTTAATTCTTCCTGTGTCATAAATATCTCTCCCTAAATTTATTTTATTTATTATCTTGTTAAAAAAATATTCTATATAAATTTTTATATAAAAAAGGTATACTTCTGCTGTTATGGTTTTGGATTTGCAACATTATATAGTGAGGTGTAACAGCATGGCTATACCAGACCACGATTTATCATCATGGGAAAAGCATATTAAGCTCGATGTACACCGTAAGTAGCGTGTTTGAAGCACTACTCACGGCGGAATATGATAAAAAGTATATCCTACTTAGCTTACGTTCTGTTCAGATATACTTCAATCTTCTTCATAAGGGATTTTTCATTCAACCATATTTCTCTACAAAAATTTTAACATAAAATAAAATTTTTTATGCTATTTTCGTCTACTTTTCACAAAGCAATTTAACAACTCATCTTTATATTTCCGATATAGAAATAACAGCATTATATTTCTAATGGCTGAATACTCGCTACCCAAAGATAATTTTACCAGATAATAAATTTGTTCTTGATCCAATCCCTTTGTAGCATCATTCATAAACTTATCTTCAAGATATTGTCTCTGACGGGAATAGTTTTTACTACCCTTATCTTCTATATTATTATTTAGATTTGTTATATCTTCTTTGTATTGTTTAGCACACTCAACAAATTTATCCGCTCTATACCGATTCTTTGGAGTAGCATTTCTAACCTCATTTGTTGTTAAACGATAAATAGGAATAACATTGGTTCTAGGCTTATATGACTTTGTTTTCTCATCAATGAGTTTTGCCATAATATCCATAGGACAATTTATAAATCCAACTTCTTCTAGCTTGAACTTTTTATTATTCCGTTCTTTCTTGGTTTCAGCATAGAATATCGGGTACTTTATTACTTTTTCTTTATCGGGTTTATTCTCGTCTGGCTTGTTCTCATCAGCATTATTTTTCTTAGCATTATTCCCTTCATTATTCTTTTCAATGCTATTATTGATGTTCTTATTATCCGTTTTATCCTTATCACGTCTCATACAGTCCAACCATTTGATACGCTGAATTTCATTCTTCACATTGATAATGAATTCCTTCTTCGCCAGATCGATAGAAATCTGACCCAACACTGACAAAATGATGATGTTATCTTTTAGTTCCTTGGACTTATTTTCATCCTTCGTTCCATTCTCAAAATAATAACTCAACGCCAACTGTGCAATATCAGTTGAGATTCCAATAGAAGCCTGTGCCGCTGAAATCTTATTGTCCATTCTGGCATAATCTTCCATCTTCAAATGATATGCTGTCTTTCCGTCTCCTGTCTCTGTTACCTCTTCAACCGTATTGATGATAGTTGGATATTCCTTATACGCCTTTGCTGATAACGCCGCTATATCCGGCTGATCCGTAACCAGAACAAAGTCAGAATCTACATCGTGTCCAGACAGTCTTGATTGTGTATCAGTTCCAATGGCATTAAACACAATCACGTTATCTCCGATGTTAGGAAAATACTTCTGCAATGGTTTAGAATATGTGTTCCACAGATGAATAATGTTATTTGGTGCATTATGAGGACTACGAAACGCCGCCAGACTTGCTCCATCCTTGAATCTGGTTGTGTAACACTGTACGCCATCTTCTACAATGCTGAAGCATCCCTCTTTCAATGGTTCTGGATCACCAACCGCATATCTCAATAAAGCAACCGGATTGTCCATAATCGTCAGATTATCTCCCGATTGATATAATCTCCCCTGTCGGAGTTCTGACTTCAAATCTGTACAATCCCTGTCTTTCTTTTTCTTATACAGATTACTATATACGAACCGATAATCCCTTTTGACAAGTTCAATCAGAAGTTCATTGATATTGAAGTTGGAACTTTTTGCTTTCAGATACTCCAGATACTTTTTATCATTCTTCAGCGAATAATAAAAATCAACAGATGGTTGTACAATCCGCTCCAACACCTCTGTATTTATACATGGTAGGGAATTATTCATCTGATAAGTTGTCAACTGCATATCTCCCCATCTGCTATGATGTGCTGTCTTAACGATGGAGAAATAATAATCATTGTCTTTCATGATCTTCGCATACTTCTTATATGCCTTTTCTTTCGTTCCACCCATCAACTCAATAAACTTCAACCATTTAAGGGATTTATCTGTGACAATCACTTTAATATCACACAGCCGTCGTTCATTGCCAAACATATCCTTTACGGCATATGTACTGTAATCAAGTCCATGCTCCTTGCAGTAATCTTTAAAGAACCTCTGCAACTGCCCTCTGAATAAACAGGACTTGAAGAAATGCGACCGACAGTAAATAAATCCATCCATATCAGCCGGAAACTCTGCATCATCAATCAATCCCATGCCATCCCACAGAACATTTTTGATTCTGGCTTTTGTATGCTCTACCGAACAAATGTATTTCTTCGGTTCTTCTTTCTTCTCCTCCTGTTCCTGTGTTCCTTTATTTTTTGTTCCCTTGCCCTGTTCTCCTGTTTCCTCATCATCTTTCTTCTCTGGTGGTTTTTCTTTAGCACTGACAATGGCTGCTGCCATCGGCTCGGACTCTACTTCTATATCTTTCAGAATGAGTATATTATCAAGCGGAATCTGAATATATCCATATGCCGTAGCTGTTGTTAAGGTCTGGTATGCTGACAGTCCCACAATGTTAAATACTGCATCGGGATTCTTCAATGCTTTCTTCTGCATTTCGCCAAACAGTCCCATCGTCAGATACTTTATTGCTGTATCATACAAGCTATCTCTAATGAAAATACACTCTCCGTTCTTTGCTTTTCCCGGAGAACGCATGAGCATCTTATATCTGACGGTGGTACTATCAACTACTTCTCCGGCTTTATTGGTCTTATCATAAGAAAATTCGAACCCTTTCTTATAAAATAACTCACGTAGTTCATTTGCTGATACAGTCCGTGGTTGTCCATCCTTCCCAACTCTATACTTCACATTGTAATTAAACTTTAGCACGATAAAGTCATGACAATTGTCGAACTTGGTTCTGGTGATCCTCTTCTTCATGAATCTAAGAAACAGACTATCATTGATTACCGCCCGGCGCTGTGTTACTTTTTCGAATTTATACCACTTTTCTTTTTCTTCGTCTTTCTTATCTTCTCCGACTTCCTTATTTTCCTTACCTTCCTCGATTTTTTTATCTTTCCCGGCTTCTTCATCTTTCTTCTTTGTCCGGACTGCATACTCGATTTTCGGTACCCAGTTAGTACCCAGTTCTTTCATCAAAGTGTACATATATAACTGACTCGCTTCAATAGCTGATATATAAATTGGTTTTAGTTCTTCTGTGTAATTAATTTTAATATTAATCCTCTCCTTTCAGACTTGGTAGGGTATGTTCTAATGTCGGAAAATCCGACCTTACATTTCGTTATTGAGATAGTATATCCATGGACAAAAAGCACATCTGAATCATCATAAACCGTTCAAAACGATTTATAGGATAAATTGCTCATGATGATTTTTACAAAGGCTTATTTTCTTGTGAGAGTGATTTTAACCCACTGTATAGAGCACTTTTTTATAACTAACCAGCAATCTCTTTTTGATTAAATTTTTTCAATAAATGCTCCCCAGTCTCACACGCTTCTTTATATAGTTCCTCATATAGATTCCACTTTTTATTAGCTCCGATTGCTAAAAGCATTACTACAAAAAAATTATTGTTTAAATCTGTTTCATCTATTACTTTTGTTATCTCATTTACTTTTTTCATCAGTCCCATAGAATTAGCAAACTGATTGTATAATGCCTGTTCTTCATCGCTCATTTTCTTGTATGCATTAGCATCATATTCTTTACATAAATAATGGAATATTGCACTATCATCGTCATGTTTCAATCCTGCAATATAAAGCATATAATGTAACACCTCATGTCGAATTGTACGTCTGGTGCTTTCTTTATCTCTCATACAGCAAAATACATTTATAACATTTTGATTTTTCATAGTACGAACATTTCCAGTCATATTATAATCTGGATCATTCTTATCATATGAAGCATAATCTATATGAAAAACCATTGGAAGAATGTCTGTTTGAACCATTTTAAAAAAAACATATTTCTTCTTTACTTCTTCTGCAAATTGTTTTGCGTATTCTAAGTATTCTTTATAACGTTCTCCAAAATCCGCCATTAAATTTTTATGTTCTTCCAGTTCATTTTTCAATTCGAACATTTCATCCATAAGCTGTTTTCGATTTTTTATATATCGAATCCCTTTATGTTTTACTGGACTATTTTCAAATACATAATTGCGTTCACAGTCCCCACCATCCCAAAACGAAACGCCTACATTTACCTTAATCCGATGCTGGCAATTCTCGTCATAACACTCACACCCATGACAGCACGTATAAGTAATATCTTCTCCTGTCTTTTGACATATTTTTCTTGTGACATTAGTTCCCAGTTCATAATAATTATCATCTTCATTACATAATGATCTTACAATTAAATTTATCATGTCAATACATTCTTGTTTTAAGGACATAATCTCATCTTCCTCTTATATACATTCTCCTAAAAGCCAACTCAAAGTTCTTCTTCATACGCTTTCTTTGCTTCTTTCTTTGGCGTAGGCTTTAGAGATTTTAGCGGAACAGCAATCTTTGATTGCGTCGTGTAGCTTAATCTCTAAAGGATGGTCACAAAGAAAGAAGATCTGTGTTGTATCATCTTTAATCTTGACCCCCCATTTTGAGCGTATCCTCTATTATAAGCTTCACGCCCAAAATGGGTAGTCAAAACACTTATGTTCATATTTCTTCTTTTCATTTTTTTTTTGGGGGATTCTCTAATATAATATATTAGGAAAATCCCCTAAAATTTATTATTTAATTTTTAAGGAACGGATTCGTAAGGATGCCGTATT
>OLJF01000624.1_pt1 | contig 31761 bp, 37 predicted proteins | sample 1609751 | NCBI WGS metagenome assembly OLJF01 (sample SAMEA4350171, study PRJEB24818) | metagenome | biome: human; feature: gut; material: faeces | place: Denmark | collected 2013-09
GCCTTATATGAACCTGTATCTATTGTCTTAGACATCTGTTTCTGAATTGCACTACTTTCGACTGCAAGTTGTTTATATTCAGATACTAATGAATTTTTATTTCTTCCTTTATTATTGTTTGTAATACCATCAATCTCTTTTAACGTGTCTCGTATTTGTTTTAAACTAGATAATGATGATTTGTCTAATTTAAATGATTTATTTAATGATGTTTGTATTTTTTTAAACTGAACATCAAAGTTAGCTAAATCCCCAATTTCAATATTAAGTTTAATTTTCTTCTTATTTGCAACTTCTTGTAACTTTTTTAACTGAGATTCTGCTTGAGAATCATCTAATTCAGTTTGTAACCTTATTTTAAATTCACTCAATGTACCACACCCTTTCTTAAAATTTTTGCATAAAAATACCACATCTTTATGCAATTAGATGTGGTTACTTAACGGGTACTCCCAGACTATTCATTATATTTTTATATTCAATTGGTATTTTATTTTCCGATTCTTCCGTTGCAGTCTCCATTATATTTGTTGCATCTCTTCCCCATGTGTATCCACCTTCAAGACCAATCATGGCATTCTCAAATGGTTGACCTTTATTACTTCCAGCTAGAGAAGTCCATCCCTGGTAATCTGCAACTTCCACCTCAACAGATGTATCATTCTTACTTGAAACTTCTACTGCATTGAATAGATGTCCTTCATATCCACTTACCTGCTCTCTAATGGTTCTTTCTAAAATTCTAACCATTTCCTCTCCGCAATCATCAACGGCTTTAGCATTCGCGTTTTTAACAAAGGCCATCACTTCTTCTAAACTATTGAATATCACTTTCATCATCCTTATTTTCTAGATTTTTGATATTTTCTAATATTCTAGTTGCATTTTGTGTTTTAGCTAACATTAAATTAGTGTAGGCTAACTGTTCCATTCTGTTTATTTCTGTTATTTTACTTAACATTAATTCGCATTGCAATTCATGAATTATCTCATTTATTTCATTTAATACATTAAGCATTCCTAAACTCGGAGCATTTATAACGTCTATAATATCTTCATCCAGTTCTAAATCTGTACATTCGAAAAATATTTCAGTCATTATTTCATTAATGAAATCAGGTTCAGATAAATTAGATTTTTGCTTATCAATCATCATATCTAAAACTTCTTTTCTCTTATCGTCAACTAAATTGAAAATAGTTACTTCTTTCTTTTCACCATTAAAATCAACTTCTATAGAAGTTCTTATATATCCTAATTTTAATTCACTTATCTTCATAGTATATTCCTCCCAATAAAAAAGATGGAACATAGTCCATCTAATATTTTAATTATTTACTTTTACTATTAATTAAATCTCTCACCATATCACCAACGGTAGATATTTTTTCAACTTCTTTACCCAAACTTCTTTTTGATATATCTATTTTTAAAGCATCTTCGTACATTTTTATAATTTCATTAAACATTTCTATATTACTATCAACTTCATTTATATTACTTTGCTTCTTATCTTCGTCAATATCGGCATGTTCATAATAATATTTTATTTTATTTGCATCCAAACTCTTAACTATTTCTTTTTTCTCTGCCAATATCTTATTAGCATTATCTAACTCTTCTTGAGTTATATATTCAATTTCATTATCTAATATTATCCCGTTTTCATTAACTTCTCCGTATCTTAAATTATCAGATAAATCATTTAACTTTTCATAAATTGGTTTTACAATTTCTTCTTCCCAAGTTAAATATGAATCTAACTCACAGTCAATATAATCATCTACCATACTAGAACATTCTTTCATATCATATTCCTTTGCACTATTACAACCTACTATACTAAATAATGAAATAATAGATATCAAACTAATTATAATCTTCTTCATATTTTCATCTCCTAAAATATTATTTACTATTAGTATAGTACATTTATTTCCAAATGTTATATGATTAATTCATTTTTAAGTATTTCTTCTATATTATCAAATTCCCAATATGGTATTCTTATCATTTTCCATCCATGTTCTTTAGCATATTCATCTTTTCTTCTATCATGTTCTTTTAACGTTTCATAATTTTGTTCTTCATAATACTTTTTATAATGAAACTCGCCGTCATATTCAATCCATATTTTATGATCAGGTAATATGAAATCTGGTCTTAGTGGTTTATTTCTATATGATAATAAATCTTTAAAGAATCCTTCATCATATATAAATTCTATATTATTAAGTCTTAAGTATTCACTTATTCTTTTCTCACCTTTACTAGCAGAACACTGAGGACACCATGTTCCATTTGATACATGATATAGTTTAGCACTCCACTGATAGCTACATTTAGAGCATATAAATTTATATTTAAAATCACTTTTAAGAGGAACTTTAAATGGACTGATATCATTATCTGGATGCCAACTCATTACTTTATCGAAGTGTTTATATCCAAAAGAGTCAAGTGGGTGGATTTTTTTACTATAACAATAACTACATCTTCTACCTTGGGTAAAAGAACTGCATACAATTTCATAGCCACCCTTATAATTATGATAGTTATGTTCCTGACACTTAATCCAAACTTTAGTAGTACAAACTGGAGATATACTCCAAGGATTAACTGTATTCTTATTGCTCCAATATTTTGTTAAAAAGTCTTTATCGGTATGATCTATGTGGTACTGTGCAAAAGAATCTTTAGGGTGTACTTTTTTATTATGACAATACGGGCAACCTTGATTATTTTTTATTTTTGCTACTATAAATCGATCAGCACGTATATTATAACTTCCATGATAATCAGTTTCAGTACAATTTATCCATACTTTTTTATTACTATTTTTACTTATATGATACGGATCGACTGTGTTCTTCTCAAAGTCCCAATACTTTTCTAATGATTCTCCTAATTCAACTTCAATATGATAAGCGAAAGATTTTTCATAAGAACCACAACATGTTGTACATCTGTGATTTAGATCTATAAAACAATCAGTTCTAACCTCATAAACACCTCCACAATATTTGTGCTTAACCTGAATGTATGTTTTATTATTCACAATTCTCCCATTAGGTAATATATCACCTTTTCTATAACTTCTTATGTATTCATATTCTCCGTCTTTTTCTACTTCATATTTATATCTTTCTTCTTGTCGTTTGTATTTAGTACATCCACAGTTAATCATATTTCTTTGCTTTATGTCACTCCATACTCTACTAAATACATCACCACATTCACATCTCCAACTATGTTTATATTTATCACCTAAATAAACTTCATCTTCTAATGTTAACCATTTTCCTATTAATTCATTAACTTCTTCTTTAGTCATACCTTTTCTTAATTTAACACCCTTTATATCCACAAATATCATCTCCCATCAAGCTAATATTCATATCATATCTATTTTGCATATCTCTTCAACTAGCACGTTTCTATCATCCCATGTATCTTCCATTCTTAATGTAATATTAGGTATCTCATGTACACTAACCTCTCCATCAGTAAAAACATAATGTCTATTAATCGCAACCAATGTACCTTCTAAATCAGAATAAAAATCATCTGCTACTCTATATTTCTTTCCTAACACTAACTCAACATCATTTATAAATTCATTATGTACTCTTATACTTCTCATTCTAAATCCCCCTTAATTAGATCATATAATCCTAAACATTAATTGCCTCACATATAACATCATGATATAATCTAATTGCGAGTTAGGGCTTATACCATTTATATGTGTAGGCTCTTTAATTATATTAGAACTATTTAGTATATTATCCTTTTATCTTCATATGTACCTTATACTTATACTATATACGCTTGTAAGTTCAATGTCAATATACTTTTCACTAAATTTTAAGTATATTTACAATACACCTATATATAAAATATGGTATAATATAATAAACCCCAGAAAGGAGATTTGTTATAATGAGTATAGGAAGTAACATTAAATTAGCTAGAAAATTAAATAAAATGACTCAGAAGGAGTTAGCTACAAAAATAAATAAAGCCGAGTCAAGTATAAAAAAGTATGAATCAGATCAAATAAATATTCCTTTACAAGTATTAAATGATATATCCGACGCTTTCGGAATAGATGTTGAGACATTAGTTGGAAATGAAGATAATTTAGAAAGAGGCGTATTTGCAGAAATACAATCGAGAGAAATACGTGAGTATTGTACGCCTGATGAAAGTGATTTTGATTTCGATGAATTAAAAAAATCTAATGATATAGAAACACTTTCAATCTACAAATATCTTACTCATAATAAATTTGACAATAATACAACATTATCTGACCTAATGAATTTTAGAGAGATATGCAGAAAAGTAATATCGAAAGAAAGTAATTATTCATTGCTAAGTGCATTTTATGAGTTACTGATATATGCAAATAATAATGAGTCAGTAAACTTAACAAATCAAGAGCAAGAAACTTTATTTAATGAAATTATTGACTATATGAAATATAAATTATATTCAATGGGGAAATAGCCTAGTAATCAATCTAGGCTCTCCCTATAAAATCGGTATTTTATTCCCACTAGGAAATTAATATTCACGATTAGAAAAACTTAACGACAGCTATAATGTAGTAAATATTTAAAATGGACAACATCGTACACTTCTGTTCATATAATATATACTACGAAAGTGCATGGTATTGTCCATTTTAAATATTTATATATTCTATTGCTTTTAATACTATATTTTTCATATGAGTATCCATCATAAATTCATCTGTCACAGTATGTATATACTTCCACACGACGTTATTTATATTATTACCTCTTAATATCATAGAAAACAAAGCTCTTGTAAACCACTCGTTTAAAATAGGATATTCATTATTCTTTAATACTCTTCCGTTGCGATCAAGTGAAAATACAAAATATTCTCCTGTAACTTTTGTATTTAAATTATGCATACTTTTCAATTTTATTTCATAATCATCCTCATCATTGAATAAATAAGTAAAATCATTAATTTCATTGTTCCAAATTAGTGCGACTTTCAAATACGGACTATTTGTATTTTCAAATTTTTTATTTAACTTATGTAATTGAGAGTAATACGAAGTCAATATCATATTGTTATAATATTCAACCGCTAACTCTTTATATTCATTTACATTATCTATCGAATTAACATACGGAGTTTTATCACAAAGTCTTATATCTTTTATAATTTTATTTACAAGTTTACTTCTATATTTCTTCAATACTCTTTCTGACATGTTGAGATTATTAGCTATCTCTTCTAATGTTTCTGCCCTTTTGTTATTATAATTAATCACATTGTAATTAACATATTCTAATAATTTATTAAAATCAGTTTTAGCATCAAAACCATATTCAAATATACATATTTGCTTAAAAATATCATAATAATTTCTTAGTTCATCATTAGATTTTGTACATGTAAATACCACATTACTTCCTCTGCCTGTATAAGTAACCTCATCATACATACCAGTCACCTTCAATCTTTTAGCAATTCTGTTTGGTTTTTCATTATGATTTTCACAGTTAATCATTTTTAAAGCATCTTCTTTACTTAAATAAACTTCCATTTACTATCTCTCCTTTATAATATGTTTTTATAAAATAAAAAGCCTTAGCATTTTCCAAGGCTGTTATTTTTCAATTTAGTAAATTCATCTAAATCATTACTTAATTTATTATTCATTTCAAAAACCCAAAACTTCTTATTTGTGCCACAATGTAATCCTGAACATAAAATATCATGACCTTTGCTTAATAAAAATTCTTTTAATCTACCACTAAAACATTGATATATCACGCTTTTCTTATTCATATAACTCTCTCCCTATCTCATAAAATTCCAATTTTATTCTCTCTCACCATCAATTTACATTGATAACAAGAGAGAATACCCTAGTTATTACACTAGGGATTTTATTATTTATTTGTTATTCTTTTACTTCTAGTCTTTTTAATCGTAGAAGATTGCACTTCAGCAACGTTAGTCACTTACTCTGCGTGTTTTTTCCAATCTAAGAATTTATTTGATGAATCAACCATCATGTCAAATACAATAGAAAATCCTGCTATTTCAGATCCACTTAAAGATATATCTGAACTTATTTGAGGTGATATGTTATAGAATTTAACATCCATAGCAGTAGGCTTAGCAACACCGTCTTCTTTTACATTAATAGTACCTTCAAATGTAAAAGATTTAGTTATCATATCACCCGTTACAGTTATTGTATCTGTAACTGATTCATAAGTTCCCCCTAATACTAACGCAAGAGCATCCATACCTATAAGTTCAGTATTTAGCGTAAATGTACCTTTTCTGGCACCATCGAAAGGCATATAATCATTACCATTTTTTCTAGCAAATGTTCTACTACCTTCTAAAGTTAATTGACAATCATTTGCATAATCTATTTTTATCGTCAAGTCTCCACCTATTTCCGTTAGTGTCCCCTTTACGATATCTTGTATCGCGAAAATTTTCATTGCCATATTTTATTCCTCCTATTTTTTCAAAAAATAAAAGTTAGCACAATAAATGCTAACTCTCTATCCAATATTCGATTTTATTTTCTTTTGACATACCTGTAAGTTGTACTTTTAAATTTACGTCATACTTCTCTTTCTTTTTAAAGGTTTCAAATGCATGATTTAATTGGTAAATTGTTAATCCCCAAATATTATACAAATCATATCTTGATCCATCACAATGCGTCACATAAGTAACCATCAATGATACTGCATCTTTCTTTTTCTTCAACTTTGGTTTATACTCTTCACGCTTAGACAGTATATATTTTTCTATATCACTAAGTTCTTTCTTATCTTCTTCAAGTATTTTATTTATATCAATACAAAACATCTTGAATATAATATTTAAAAACTCATCCATATTATCATTTGTTATCAGGTAGGATTCTTCTTGTTTAATTAAAATACCCTTTATTTCACCAACAGAGACGAAATTTATATCATCACATCTATATAATATTTTCATAGATGTTATAATTTCTTCATATAGAAATTTCACAGAATTATTATCATTTATCTGTTCTATTTTACCAATATGGTAAAATTGTTCAATTAAATCAAGATATTTATTTTGAGTTTTGCTAATTATCTTCTCTATGATAATAAAAGGTTGTATTAAATGTATATAATCTATATTTTCTGATATGAGATATTCTAATTTAGGTTGGTATATTATCCCTACACTTTTATGTTTTATAGGTAACCCACTAAGTAGGTAATGTTCTACATTAAACATTGTTACTAACTTCACTTTCTGCTGATAGTATTATCTGAAAGCCATGATAATCTACCGGCATATTGTATAATGCTTTAAAACTTTCTAATTCTATTCTACCAATAGTACCTAAATTTTGTTCTTCTTTAAATATATCAATTATCCTACTTCCGACTGCTATCTCTCTTAAGCCATTAAGTGAATTTCTACAGTTATCATGACATACAATCCCTATTTCAATTTTAGTTGTAGTTATCAACCTGCTTTTATCATATCTTTTAACATAAGGTCTATAGTCATATAAAGTAATATACATACTTATATCTGCTTCTTTAAGAACTGTCGCAACCCTTCTGCCATAGAATACTTTTTTATCTTTAAGAAGTGCAATAGGATTATCTACCTCAGGTAGATCAAATATATTGTCATCCTCATTATCTTTGTATACTAAAAATCTATTCACAACGTTGTCCAGCATTATTTTTGTACCTATATTATGTATTAATTTGTTAGGAAAGCCATAGAGTATATCCACTTAATCACCCCCTAATAGTTATGGTTAATGAGTCTACCACAATACCACTTAATTTGTCTCTCGCCATAAGTGTTACCTTTGTTCCTATACTTTGAGACAAAGAACTTGCTTGTACAGTACATGTTCCATTACTATTATTAATTAATGTCATGTACTCGCTAGATTCTTTTAACAACCATTCTATTGCACTTGGTTCTTCTATTTTATAAGTATTTTTCCCACCTTGATATATAAATTTATTACCTTGTATTTTATGCGTTGTTTCAAAACTGTTATCTTTATCATCTGGATTCCATGCTACATTATTGTCATTATCATCCGTATCAAATGATTCAACTTGATTAACTAATACTTTTATTAATCCTGGATATTCAAAATCATTAACATGTGTAACTTCAAATACAGTTTTTCTAGTAAGCATTAATCTTGTTTTTATATCAATACTGTTAGTTATTTCATTAGAACCATACCATACATCACGTTTGGCATCTTGACGAGTTGTATATACATTACTCTGTAATCCATCTGCATATAGTGTCATATTAAGTATACTTACAGGTATGTCATAAACCTTACCACTATATTTATATTTTATAATTTGATTACATCTTCTAATTATGTATTTTTGATAAGAATTTATTGTTTTAGACTCTTTGAATATAACCAACCACCAGGAATTATCATAGTATAAATAACAACCTAAATCTATATTTAGACTATTTCTAGTTAGTAACTTTTTCTCATCTAATGATTTCTTATCGTTATTACTTACATCATTTATTGATACTAACTCTTTATTAAGTTTAGTTAAATCCGGAAATTGATTAGGCATGGATATTGGAACTTCAATACATGTAGGTGATTGGTTTAAATATTTTTCAAATGTTTCATATAAATCATTTGTTATTCTCTCTTTTGAAGTTGTTGCACCTTTCAAAACTCTACTTTGATAATTATCCCAATAACTCATTAATCCCAACCCTTAAAGTCCTTATATGTGTACTTAATTTTTCTATTTTCAAAATCTTCTTCAGTAACAGATTTCAATGAAATAAGTTTTTGCAACATATTTGCGGGAGACTTCTGATTATAATCGGAATCTGTAAGTAAAGTTTTAAGGTTATCTTCTCTTAATATCTTAGGTTTCAACCAATAAAGAATCATTCCATTTGCTAATATAAAAATCTCATCTAAGTCTAAATCTGAAATAATAAATCCTTCAAATCCATTAGATTCAGATGGTTCAACTATAGTTAAATCTTTACTACATTCGGTGAATTCAACAGTTGCCCCTTGCAGATATACCATTAACATATCCTCAACAACTTCTCTTTCAACCAATGCTAGAATATCATCTTCTATTTGATTAAGGAATATATTATAAATTTTAGATAAAGGAGTTGACATTTATATCACCCCTTTAATAAGCCTTGAATATATATGGATTACCTGTAATTTCTTCAAGCATCATTCTTTTATAGTTACTATCAAATCTATTTTCCTTTGCTAATCTTGCTGCTCTTTCACATAGTCTAGCAATCATAACATTATTGGATTGTTTTAATAATTCCTCAAACTCCTCTATTGATGAGTTTTCTAATGTATCATCTATTGACTCTAGATTTAATTGAATTTTAGAATATAAATCTGTAAGACCTAAATAAGATATTATATCTTCTACAGTATAGTCATCGTCATATACATCACATATAGATACATAAAGTTTTTCTAACATATCCCTTCTTGTTTTTATGCTTTCTAAAAACTTTAAAGACACAACATCAGTATCACCTGTATATTCTATGTCTAATTCATTACCTTCTTTGTCTCTGTAGTAAACAGCACCATCAGTTATATTCATAACTTCGACTTCTATTTCTTTAGACTTCTTTTTTAACTCATTTTTTATATTTATAGTTTTTTTAGGTGTTGCTTTCTTAGTTGTTTTTTTAGTTTTAGTAACCTTTTTAGTTTCTTTTACTTGTTCTTCCATTTATACATCTCTCCCTCATATTAATATAAAAATAACAGATGCTACAAAACATCTCTTAAACAATCTTAACTATTCACTTATTTCATATAAACCATGTTTCTTAGTTTTTATTGCACCAACTTGTATTCTTTGTTTCATTTGGAATGAAATACTAGCATCTAACTTATTACCAGTTGTATCTTCTAATACTAGTGGAGCACCTTCCATAGCAATCTTAATTGGTTTAACTCCATCTGGAACTATGTATAATTTTTTACTTTCAAATGCCCAAGTATCTGATTCTTCATCGTAAACATTCTCTACAACTACACATTTATGACCATTGAATAATTTAACATATCCATTATCTCTTTTGTCTTTATTATCAGGATCATATGCTTGTAACCCAGGTACTTTATTTAATGCTATTCTTGTTCCATATATAACAGAATCTTTACCAACTTTTTCACATAACTCTAATAATTTACTTTCATCAACAGTTCCAGAAACTTTTAAATTAGTATGAGCTGTACCATATGCAGCAGTGAAAGTTCTTCCAACTTCTTTAGTAACTCTTTCTTCTATTGTTCTTTCAACCTTATCTATAAATTTAGAGAAATTTATTTTCCCTGCAAGGAAATTAGCAAAGTGATCGTAAACAGCAAGACCTATTTCAAATCCGTCTAATCTTAACTTTTTACCAAGTATTCTTTGTCTTTGTAAGTTGTTATTATCTCTTGCTACTATAGAACAATCATATAATCTATCATCGTCTATCTCATATTCAGCCAATTCATTGTAATCAACATTTTGATAATCAGCAAATGGATCAAAAGTTTCTCTTAATAACCTTTCAACAGGTATTTCAACTAATTGAGATACTAGTCTAAATATTTGATATTGCTTCTCTTTTACATCATAAAAATCTTTACATTCTGCTATTTTTGCATTTAACATATCTCTTAATCTATCTTCTGCTTCTCTTGCATTCGAATAAGATTCACTAGGTATAACCTCACCGTTGTATAAATCTAGTGCTAATTGTTGTATATCATTTAATTTCATTTCTTTTCCTCCAATTTTATTATTTGTTTGTTATTAAAGTATCTCTATCCAAACAGATTCTTGACCTTCGTAATTTGTTTCTTTTAATACTATTGCAACCGCATCTTCAGCACCTGTGGCATCTTCCCAATCATGTCCAGAAGCCTTTGGTTTTATTAAAGTACCAACAGTTTTAGTTCCACTTAATAAAGACTTAGCAACAGTATATATTTCCCCTCTTTGTAAGTAATTCGCTCTACCAACTTTTCCTTTTGGTAAAACCATATCTCTTTCATCAAAAGTATCTTCATATCCTATTGCAACTTCAGTTATCATTGCAACTCTTTTATCAGCAGTAACTGCAACTACATCATACACATCAAACTCTTGTGCATTTATCCTTTCAACTGAAACTAACATTCCTCTTTGTAATGGTGTCTCTAAATTATGTTTAACATTTATTGGGAATGCATAAGGTACTCTTCTTTCTTCTAATAAATTTGCCATTTCTTACTCCTCCTAAATTTTTAATTATTATCCTAAAATTCCACCGTAAGGCTTTACAGTAGATTTAGTTTCTTTGTTTATTTTTAAATCTATTCCAGTGTCTTTAGCACTGAATTTTTCATGTTTATTATTTAATAATGCTTCCTTGTTGGCCATAAATTTCATACCTTGAAGTTTATATAACTCACCTTTAAATTCTTCTTTTGTTATTTGTTTGTTTATAGCCTTTTCTTTAAACTCAGATATTTCTTCTTCAGATAATTGAATCATTGAATCTTCAGTATCTAAAGTAAATTCATTAGCTATTTGTTCAATTTCTGCTTTATATTCAGTATCTAAAACAGATTGTTTAAATGCTTTTAATCCTTCTAATTCAGATTGAAGATTAGTTATTTCAGTTTCTTTTTGAGTAAACTTTGATACTAAAGCATCAACCACTTCTTCAACAGTTTCAGGAACTGCTTCAAGTAATTTACCAAAACAAGATAAATCTAATTTATATTCTTGTTCTTGAACTTTTCCAACTTCAACATAATCTGCTCGTATTATAACTTCACCATCTTCATATGTAATGCCTCGTGTTTCAGTCGTCTCATCAGTTTCTTCTATAACTTCTTCAGTTTCGACTTCTTGCACTTCCTCTACTATTTCTTCAACTACAACTTCTTGTTTATCCATATCCAATTCCTCCTTTCCTTGTCCTTCGAGAGAATAAATCTCTTTATATATATCTTCTAACATAGTTTTGCATTGAGAACTATATTGATATATTCTTGCATCTGGAATTCCAGGACGTATGTGTGATCCCAAACAAGTGATTCCTAAAAAATTAAAATCTGTGATATCATATAATCCATCATTTTCATCATACATACCTTCATTTACTTTAATTTCCATACTGACGTTTTTATACTCTGAATTTGATATTATTTCAGCTCCACCATTGCTGTAACACTTCCATATATATCCTTGAACTTTAAGATATTTTCTACCATTCATATCTATATACTCAGGTTGACAATTTTCAGGTATAACACCAATAGGTACTTCTTGATATCTTTTTTTAATTTCACAACCATCTTCGGTTGTAATTATTTCATAGTCCATATTGTGTTCATCGAAATCACCTTCATCTTCAAGTATATACGCCAATATAGGTATGTTTTTAATAGTAGGTATGGCTTTATCAATAGCATTTAAAGAGAATTTAGTTTTATTTGGATTATCTCCATTACAAACAACTAGTAACTCAACCTTCATTAAATTACTATCATCACTTATGCTAAATGATTTAATCTTACTGTCTATATTTTGAAACTTCATATTTCACCTCCGTTCACTTAATATATAAGAAATATTACATTTTATATGAATATTTCATTGCTATAAAAAAATCTACATTCACCATTCTCAGTAAATGTAGATATCTTATCGGGTATATTATTTTCAAACAAATAGGCGATTTTGCCATTAATTGTTTGCTCACAGATGAAATTGTAACCTTTTGATAAAAGTTCCATTTTATCTGTTTCATTCATAGCATATATAAAATTCATTACTCAGCCTCCCCTGTTTGAGTTAAACTTCCTTCTGTTTCACTATTAGAAGGTCTTCCAGAATCACTTGAACTAGCAGTATGTGATGTCATTAATGGTTTTAAAACATCACTTAATCCCAACATATCTTCATATTTGATTATATTTATAGAATCTAAAGGAGTATAACCTTGTAATGCCATATACATTCTTTTACCAAACCATGTAGTAATAGTTGATTTAGCATCATTTATCATCTGTTGTCTATTATGTTTAGTTGATTCAACGAACATAACTTTCCAGTTTTTAGTTTTAGCATTTCTTTTCAAGTCTATATTTAACCAATGCTTAATTTCATTTAATACTTTGAATGCAAGTAATGTATCAATAATAGCACCTAATGCAATTGCTTCATTTGAACTCTTACTACCATTCATTAATTCTGAATTTATTCCGGAACTCGAATAAATAGATTCTTCTAATTTATTGTAGTAATTCATTTTACTTTCTTTTGAATTACCTAATGTAATAGAGCTTATTGGTAGAGGCGAAGTTACAACACCTACGCCATTAGGGACTTGTTTCTTTAACGCATTGTGATACATAGTATTTACATCATTTGTGTGTTGCATTTTACCTGTATCCTTATCCGTTAAAGGAGTTTGATGTATAAGTTTATAGTTATCTAATTTAGCACTTTCAGTTTCCATACCTTTCAACTCATCTAAAGATAACAAATCATATAATAAATGAGAATAATAAGGTGTGCCTTTGTCACTAAATCTCTCTAATGTAAAAGCAAATGCATCTTCACTTAACTCATAATATGTATTATCTATCAATTCATCCCTAAGTCCACCTGATTTATTTTTAATATATATATCTTGTATTTCAGCAGGATAACATACTATATTTTTTTCAGTTAGTTTCTTAACATTGATACCAAATCTCCATACACCATCTTTAAATGATGTCATTGTACACATTGAGGATGGAATTTCAATAAAATAAATTTCAATAGGTGTTTCAACCTTATATAAATAAACAACACCTTGTTCTACAACTCTTTGTACCATCCAAGGTAAATTATATTTCAACTGATATTTTTCTAATTGAGAAGCAGCATTAAACTCAGCCTTTTCTAATTTATCTTTATTGTTAAATTTATTTATATCAAGAGGTACTATGAAATGGTCATATGTTAATATATTTGTTTTATATAATACTATTTCTTTTAAAGTACCAGACGTATTTTTTATTATATTGTAAACTTTTTGTAATTCACTAGCATTTTTGATTGGATCAGACATTAAATTTTTAACTTGTTCTTTCTTAATGCTAGAAACTCCAAATAAATCTGTACTAATTCTATTTAAATACGGGACATTTAAATCAGAATTGGCCATATTTCTAGCAAATTCCAAATTCTCTATATCCATATCTAATTCTACTTTTTCATTATCCATTTATTCACCTCCTAATTTAAGAATAAGAAATCTGAACCGGTATCATTACTTCTTTTCTTATATTCTTCTTTCTCTATGATATCAGCTAAATAATTGGTGTAAGCTAATGAACTATATCTATCTTTTCTACAACCAGACTTTTCACTAATCTTAACCCTACCACTACTCAATGTAAACTCAAGGTTAACTAACTCACTAACTAATGAGGTTGTTTGAGCATAAGGTAATAATAGTTTAGCCTGCTCTAAAGGACTCTTAGATGCAAAATCAAACTTTTCAACTAGTATATCTTTAACTTCTATATCACTAATTGGTAATTGAATTTTCCCTTTAATAAAAACATCCTTTAATCCCATTGCTATATCATGGTTTATTTGTTGATATGCTTTCATAGAGTATATTACAGGCAATGCACCTCGGTACATAGTTTTATCAATTGTATTATCCTCATTGAAACATGTCCATCTATCATATTCTATATTTCTTTCATCATCAAAATTATTCTTATGTAACTCTTGAAATACAGTTTGACCTAACGCCTGACTATCTATAATAATTTTATCAGCATCAAAATCTTCAAATAATTGTTTTAGTCTAATAGCTTGTTTTTCAGAGTTCATTGCGTTATAACTCTCTATGTGAACAACTTGTCGTATAAACTCGTCATTTACAGGAATTAACCTCATACAAGTAAATACAGAGTTATCATTCTTAGAACCAGCAGATAAAGCTATATCCGCTCCTATTATTCTTATTTCACCAGGTTTCTTAGCATAATTATTCTTTTTTCTCTTATCTTTATTCATCAGGTATTCAACACTAGACGGGGGATAAAAAGGATTTTTAAGTGTTCTACATGGGTTAACTTCAGATGATTTAAAGAATGCATTTTCATTCTCACCCCACCATAAAGATTCCATTTCCATAGCCCACGATACTGAATCCATTTCTTTCCTCATAGAATCAGCTCTGGCTTGTGACAACAATCCATGATGCATAGCTAACTTGTAAGAAGTATTTAATACAAAATAATCATTCCCCTTAGCCATTTGTTTGACATAATGCTTGAATTTGTAATATGCTTCACATTCTTTGAAGTAGCAAGACGAAAGGTAAATTTCCTTATTTTCCTCAATTGGATAATTTTCATACTCCTTCTTTAAAGTGAAAGCAGGTTGTCTATTTACATTAAGAAATGGTCTCATAATTCTATCCTGTATCTCTTTTGAAACCAACCTAAACTCGTCTATTATTAATATATTACAACGATATCCTCTACTGTTTTCACCACTAACAACGGCTTCTATTGTAGATCCATTGTAAAATAATACTTTTGCCTCATTGTTATTGCATTGTATAGATTTAATTTCACGTTTTAAATTTGAAGACTTTGACATTAACTCCTTTTCTATTTTTTGAGTTATTATCAACTTGGCTTGAGATTTCGTAGATGCCCCTATAATTATCTTAGAATGCGGATAGAGTATAGCACGACAACAACTGTACACAGCCGTTATATAACTTTTCCCAGCACCCCTCGAACAAGTAAGCATATTATAGTTAAATTTATCAAACATAAAAATAATTATCATTTGAAAAGTGTATAAAGGTAAATTCAAATAGCAAGTGATAAATCTATGTGGATTTGCTCTAAAAAACTTAACCCATTCAATAACACCTTCTTCAAATGCTTTAGTCTTATTCTTATTGATATCACTTTGTTTTAACTTGACAGTTTTAGTTAACATCGTCATCAACCTCACTATCGACGTCAAATACCTTATACATTTGTTTAGTGAACCATTTGGTTATATATTTACTTATTCCATCTACATCTTTAAATTGTTCACAAGGTTCACCTATTGGTCTTTCTTGTTCTATTCTATTTATCCATTTACCTATAGCCATTGCGTCATCATCTGACACACTAGCCTCTTGTATAGGTTTTATATTTCCATCCGCCATTAATCTTGAAAGTGAATTATTTAATTTATCTATCTTATTAGCATCTCCTTCAACGAACGCTTTTTCACTTCTAAGTAAACATTTACATATTTGTTCAAATATAGTTTTCTGTGCTGGTGTTCTACATTCATATGTACTTGTAAACTCCTTAAACTTATCTTCTAAAAATTGATAATCATCATAATCAAAACCTTTACCCCATTTTCTCACTATCTTATTAGGTATCTGGATATTACTTTTTGTATCATCATTTACTTCACTAATTTCAACAACTTCTTCTACATATCCATTATCTAAACTACTTAGATTTTTATATCTAACATTAGAATTTATAATCCTCATGTATTCGCCTAACCACCTAGTCTTATTCTTACATGTTTCATATAAATCATCGTCAAAATAAACATCTAATAGTTGGAATAACTTCTTTGCTGCCAACTTATCATCTTTAAGTTTTTCATATGTCTTATTGAATCTATGATCTATACAAGATTTACATAAAGTAAGTCTTCCTGTGTCATTATATAAATCACTATTTGTTGCATAGTATTCTCTTCTTTCATCTTGCAATTTACCACAAGATGTACATTTGATTTTAGCCAAAAATTTCACCTCTTTCGATGAGAAAAGGATAGAGTGAGTAAGAAAACCCACTCTGAAAGGGAGATTTTTGAATATGAATTAGCCCAAATTAATGGACTAATAAAAATACACATTCTATGAATACTTATATTAGTCCACAAATAAAAAGTAGATAACCAAGACAACCTTGACTATCTACTAAACTCTAATGTCATATGTGCAATATACTCCTGAATCTCTATTCACCATCAATAATTTCTGCATAGGATATGTATGTAATTTCAGCTTTTTACTGTAAGTGTCACTTCCAACTAGTGAACCATTTGTAATAATCTTTGTCTTATACTGTAAGTGTTCCTCTCCTTGGTGAAAATGTCCTAACAATATATAGTCGAATATATCATTTAAAACATTATTCATTTGATATGATACTTTTGAACGATTTATATTATGACCATGCATACAGGCAAATTTCCATCCTTCGATATTTATTGTAGTAACTTCATCATCATGTGTGTTGTCAGCAAATGAAACATTCTTCAAGTCTTTAATTCTCAACTTAATAAATTGTCTGATTACATCTAAGTATGTATCTTTATCTAAAGCATCTCTCTTATCTTGTATAGTTCTATCGTGATTTCCATCTACCGCTAAAACATTTATAAACTTAATATGTTTAGATAACTCAAATATCAATTCACTACATAGTTCTGAAGCAGTAATTAATTGTTCTGACAATTTTAATTGGTTTTGAATTCTTAATATATCATGAATTTCACCACTAATTAAGTCGCCTAAAAAAACCATATGTAACACTTCAATCTCATTCATTTTGCAATATTTAATTGTATTCTTGCATAATTCATTCAATCTCTTTTTACATATATCTAAGTTATATTTGTTTAAATAATTATCAACTGTTATTCCAACATGCCAGTCAGAAAGCATCAAAACTGCATGATTACTAATTATTCCTTCAATTTCATTATTAACATAATTTATCATAGGTTTTACATTTGCTAAACTATCAATATTATCTTTTATATAACCTATAAATGATTCTTTTCTAGCCATTTGTCTTATTTTATTATTAACTAAATTGTGTTCATCTTGAAGTTGAACCTTTCTCATCTTAATTTCAAGAAGTTTTTTATTAATTTCTTCTAATGTTTCACAAGAAACGTCATCAAGCTTCTTTTCATTTAAGTAATCTGCATATTCATTATAAGCATAACTAAGTTTTCTATAGTGATCTGGACTACAAGTCAAACCTAGTATATTAACTAATTCTTGCCAATCATAATCAACATATGGAACTTCTCTCTTGACCTTATTGACACCTAATCTAACTTTCCATTCAAAATCAGTCTCATTTTCCCTTTTCTCTAATATTTTATCTATCATATTCAAATCTCCTAAATAAAAATAGTTCTCCATTAAGAGAACTATTGTATTATATTTCTTTGTCAAACCCTATACGAATCGTAAGTCCTTGTATGTTTTCATACTTTTTCAGAACGTCTTCTATTAAGTCAACTTCTACTTCTTCTTTATCCTTTTTAAATTCCACAACCTTAACTGTATTATCTTCAAAATATAATTCACAATTTTTTAACGTAGTGCTCTTTGAATCCTTCATATTATACCTCCCTCATTTTGTATTTTATTTGTTATATAAGAACTTTATGCTTATCTGCAAATGATTTAACAACCTTTATATTTATCTTCTTACATGCTGGTGTACTCCATTCTGTATCTTCAACACCCTCAAGATGCGTTATCCCACTTCTAGCAGCAACCTCTTTAACTTCAACCTTTATAGCATTTCCTATAGTTGCTTTTTCACCTTGATTAAATATTTCAACTATAACCTCATCTATTGTGTTAAATAGTGCTGATACATCCTTTTGTGTTAACTCTAAACCATGTCCTATTGCTTTCTCTTGTACTAATTTTATAACTTCAACCTTTTTCATATCAATATCTCTCCCTTGAATAATTTTATTTTTTATTTGCTTAAATTCTACTTAAAAATGAGGTATAAATCAGAACGTATTTACGCCTAATTTTCTTTATATTTAATACCCCTTACATAATTATTATACAAGTAAAAATAGTAGTTTTTACTATTTTTGCACTATATTTTCAAATTCTTTTATTTTTTTTATTAATATCCCACTAATTTTCCTTGAAATAACTTTATCATCATAAAAGAAACAGTTTACAAAATCTGTAATCATCCTACAAACATCTATATCTGAAGAATATAACTCCTCTAATAACCAAGGTTCATCATCCATGACATTTACAATACCTTTAACCATATCAATGTTGGTATTGTAGCTCAATAATCTTTCTAGTAACTTAATTTTTCGAAGCAGTTCATAGTTCCTACAATCTTTAACTGTTAAATCGTGATAAGCTAAATCTATTCTTTTTCTAATGTTTTTTTCTATCTTACTCTTATTACTATAATCAACTATACTAGGATCATCTAAATAGTCTAATTGTTTTTTTGTTAAAATACTTGTTTTGTAATTATTAAACCATACTCCAAAATCACTATAACAATTTACATTAGTCTCATGTCTATTATGTATGTCATATTCCAATGTATCTAAAGATATTTCACCGCTTCTATCCTTACTTCCGATACTGACCAATTTCTGAATTATAAATTCACCTTTTTCATCATCATAATATGAAGTGTTACTCTTCATTTTCTTTGCTAAATTCTTTAATTCGTTCAAACATCCTTTAGCAATATAATTTTTCATATGTAATTCATCTTGTTTATTTACTGGTTCGCCAAATTTATCTATGTACTTATCTAACATTTTAAAATAATGAAATCTAACTTCTTGACAATAATTCTCCGGATCTTTCTCTAACTTAAACTTAGCCTTGGCCTTAATTTCTAAATCAAACAATAACGTACCTTTACGTGCTTCTAAATAGACACCACATATTGGTTTTCTATCAACGTAAGTTCCTTGACTGTATTCCCCATTATCTAGTATTGTTTTTTCATTGAATGGATTATAATAATTGCTCATATCTATCATTATATTTCTCCCTCCTTGTTTTTTATATGTTTATTATAAAAATTATTATAAAATCTATCTTTAAGTAATCCTAAATCACTTTCCCTATAATCTAACTCAATAAATATACCATTTCCTTCAGCGTATTTTCTCTTTATTTCATATCGTTTCTTATCTCTTTGAAAAGCCTTTACTCCCCCAAAGTAACTTATCGGTTTATAATGTTGTAATCCGTTCACCTCAATATAATATGTTTTATCATGATGATTAACTACAAAGTCATATCTCAATGGATAAGAACTTTCACAATGATATAACCTATGTTGTTTTTCATAATTTAAATTATGTTTATTTAATAATTTTTCTACTAATATTTCACCTTTAGACTTAGACCTTTGAGATTCATTAGTTTCAAACCCACAATTATAACATGTTATTTTATCTTTTCTATTGATATCTATAACTGTGTAATTTTCTTTATGACACATAGGACAATTCCATATTACTTTTTTTACAGATCCACTGTAATTATCATCTGCATTGTAAGAAATTGTTGTTATGCCGTCTTTTAATAATTTATCTTTATCATATTTTTCAGAATAAAATTCTAATGTACCTATACCAAAATCCTTGAGTATTTCATTTAATATCCCACTCTTATATAAATTGTAAAGTTCAGAGTTATCGTATATATCGTTCAAATAAAACCTACATTCTTCTAATAGAAATTTATCCTTAAGTATCTCTTCTCTTAAAAACTCGCAGGTATAATCTATTGATTTTTCCTTACTCATATCGTATTCATAACTATAATTATCATAATTATATTTTAAGTCATCATAGTAAATATCTTCATCCATACTCCTTAATAATTCATAGTTTATATGCAAGTCATTAATCTCTTCTTTATTCATTTTATAAAGCTCCCTAATACTTAAATATCTCTTCATACTCAATTCTCCTTTTTATTTTGTATTTTATTTGTTTATTCATACCATAACCCCCCATTCACAGTATTTCAAAACACATATTCATCACAGAATATGTAAATTATCTAATATGCGCCATTCTAAGACGTTATGTATCCTTTCGCGACTAATTAATCCTATAAGATGAAACTGAGCCTTAGAATCGATTTTAACAAGTCGTCATGCATTAAATGTACTAATTCCAATACTTTGGACAATAATAGCCATGGTAATGGATTAAAATAGCCATGGAAACGGACAATAATAGCCAATAAAATAGATAGATAATATTATAGATAATAATTATAGATACTTTTATTACGTTTTCAAATAAATTTTCAAACGTGCTATTTTCTGTTTCCTAGTTTTCTTATTGATTTCCATTCATTTAATGAATTTACTTCATAGTAATTTATTTTTTTATTACCATCCACATTAATAGTTTCTTTATTTATGTAACCACCACAATGTAACTCAGTTGTTATATCACTTAATGCTCTCCTATTATTCCATGAGTCTGGACTTAATCCAATTTGCCTTAACATCCATTCTTGTGATATTCTCTTTTTACCATTTATACACACATATTTTAATAAAACATATACCTTTATTGCATTACTGTTAAATGAATGTATTAATGACTCCATTATTTTAGTTTCTATAGTAACAAATTCTCTAGTCCCATAATTTATATCATATACAATTTCATTTCCTTCGGTTTTTCTAACATTAATAACTTTACAGTCTAACTTTTCCATCCTTTTGATAGTTTTATATATACTATTTAGTTTAGTTTGACTTAGACCTTCAACTAAATCTTTATATTCATTTAGTTTATTTCTATACAAATATCTCCACCTCTCTTCATTTCCAGTTTCTAATGCTTCCTTATGTAGTTGCACATTAGATAGTAACGTCATCAACATCAATACCTTGTAATCTACTTTCTTATTCATAAGATTAATCTTTGCTGATGTTATAGGAAAATTATTAGATTCCTTTAAAATACTCCTCATTAAATTTTCTTCATCGTACTTAAAAAATTCCAAACTATCACCCCTTATATTTTATTTGTTAGTAAATAATTCACTAACATATTTATGGTTTAATTATACATCTACGCATTTCGTATGTCAACTATCATTTTTATATTTTATTTGTTGAGAAAAAATCTACACACTAAAAGTATGTAAACAATGACATTACTATTATATATACGAATGCTACGTAAACCATCATTAGAGCCATTCTATGCACCCTAGGAGACGTTTCAATGTCGTTTCTGAACACTTGATAGGTTTTCTAATTTCTTTCGTAAAAATCGTTTCTATCAAGTTTAACATTTTTAAATTTTAATCCTAAACACTGATTTTATCCTTAGTAATAAACATTGAACTTGACAACATATATTTACCATGTATGTTAATAAATCTATATGCATGACTCATTTTATTTAGATTCATATAAATCACCATTTCTTTTTATAAAACCTTTATATGGAACTATATTGCATATGTCATTCACATCGGACTAATTATGTTAAAAAAAAGATACACAATACATGTGTTTCATACAGAAATTGTAGAGAAATTCATAGAATAGTGTATGATTCATTTGATGTAGCATCTGCTGAGTATTATAAGATTATTAAGACTTATAATGGATTTCCTAAAAAACAAGCTAAATGATGTGGATAATAATATAGATTATTTTTATTCAAAAACTACTTTTTAAGGTTGGTATATTTATAACTACTAATTAAGGTATATTGTTAAATCTTAATGTTTTAAATATTTAGCTTATTATAATACTAAAATAAGGTTTGAAATATTACAGTTTGATTTTATTAATTTATTTGAAATTAAGTCTAAATAAGCGACAACTTTACTGTATTTATAGTATTTATAAATAAAAATAGTATTTAGTAGTATTTAATAGTATTTAGGCCATGCTCAAATCATTGAAATTACTTAATCTCATGAGCATAAAAACGACAAATTAAGTCATAAAAACTACTTTTTAAGGATTTAAAACGACAAATTAAGTAAATTTAGCTATTTTAAAAACTACTTTTTAAGGTTGTACGACTACTTTTTAAGGTGGTTAAAACTACTTTTTAAGGTGGTTAAAAACTACAAATTAAGGTTTGACTAAAAATGATATTTAAATTATACTCATAGCTGATACAAAAACTACAAATTAAGGTGGCTTAATATGATGAGTAAAAAAGAAGATGTTCTTATGAAAAACAATATGTTAGTTACTGCTAGATATAGCTTATCACTAGTTCAATCTAGGATATTTATAACCATGTTGTATAAATTACAAAAAGATAGTTCAGGAACAATGAGTTGTACTATATCAACACAAGAGTTTAAGTCAATAATAAATAATAAAAATCAACAATCACCTAAGCAAATTACAAAAATGTTAAAAGAACTTATGAGTAAAATCATATCTTTTAAACTAGAAAAAGAGAATAAAACCAATAATATATGGTCTGAATATACTTTAATAAATGGATATGACTATGATGATGAGCTTGATACATTTAGAATAGAATGTTCACCAAGAGTTTATGAGTTATTGATGTCTTATTTAGATATAGGATATACCCCGATAAATATGCAAGTATGGTTATCTTTAAACAACACCTCTGCTCAACGTTTGTACGACTTATTAAGGTTGTGGTCATATTCAAAAAATACGATAACTTATACCGTAGATGAACTCAGAGAACTATTTATGATGGAAAATAAGTATAAAAATTATAATGATTTCAAGAAAAAAGTCATAGTACCTGCAGTAGATACTTTGAATAATACGAATATGTTTGATATATCATTTGAAGAAAGTAAAAAAGGTAAAAAGATTAATGCGATAGATTTCAAAGTTAAGGATTTAGATAAGAGAAAGTATTTCCAAGAAAAATTTGATATTTTTGATAAAGAAGTAAAAGAAGAACCAGTAAATAAGAGCGATGTAATGTATATACCTGATAAATCAGTATTTACAGTAGGTACATTGAGAGCTTTTAAAAGTGATTTTTGTAAATATGATTTTAATAATGTATATTTAGAAATGGCATTTGAGGATGCTGTTAACATAACATTGGAAAGAGAAGAAAAAGAGAAAGTATATATGAACGCATATAAATTCTTTAAGGGAACGTTAAAGAATAAAATTGAATATTATTTAGATCAGGAAGCACAAGATGAAGAACATAGAGCTAATTTAGAACAATTTTGGTAAAAAAATAAGACTAGAAATTAATCTAGTCTTATTTTAGTTATCTGCTGAATCAGGGATGGACTCAAATGTATTAAATATCGATTGTCTCATACTACTACTAAGTTTACTTTCTTTTTTAGGAGTAATTTCATCCTTAACTACCTCTTTACTTGAATTGTTAACCTCAGAGTTAGTATTAGTACCTGAAACATTATACTGCATAAAGAAACGTCTCTCTAGCAACATTCTTTCTATTGCTGCACTTCTACTGATATTGTATCTATTTTTATAATCATCTATTTCTCTCATGATATCTTCAGCTATATGAATACTAGTGCTTTGTTTCAATCAAATCACCCCTAAAATCTTTCTGTTCCAACCAAGAACAATCCTTTTGAAGTTATCATTTGTGCATCCTCTATAACTGGATATTTTTTGAAATCCATATTTAATGAAGTACCACCGGCAATAAATACATCTACTTCATTTCCATTTTTCCACATTTTTTCTATTTCTTGTTGCGTACTTTCAACTAAATTTCTATATCCCATTTCTTTTAAATCATCATATCTATCAGATGAATCTATTTCAGCTAGGGTTTTCATAGTACCTTCGTCTTTAAGTCTTTTTTGTATATATTCTAGTATATCCTTATTCCCACTCTCAACAGTATCACTCTTAACATCTATATAAGTTAAGTTTTTATCATAATAACTGAACTCAGTTGTTCTAAATCCTATTGTAACCATACCGATATCATTAGATGAAACTCCATGCTTATCTATGTGACATAATAATGCAGCATCACCTTCTCTAAATATCTCGATATCAACTATTTTAACTGTCTTTCTAGCATTTGTAGTTTTATCTTTAATAAATACAGTCTTATTCTTATAAAAGTCTCTTATATTCTGTCTAGTTTGTTTATTAAACATTTTATTAGGAACACCAAGCATTATTTTAATATCATCACATAAGGCCAACTTATTTAAAGCAGCATATATTAATTTTTCAACAGTAGTAGTTGTTTTATCATCTTGTAAATTTTGTATTGGATTATGTCCCTCTACCTCAGCTAGTATTCCAGCAAAATATTCTTCAAAGTATCCATCAGATTTAACTTCTAAATATATAGGATCTTTATAATCTTTTAAATCTATGTTTCTACCTAAAGATACTATAGATTTAAATAGGCATGAATTTTCTTTCCCATTAAACTCAGTGTACCCTTTTACGTATCCTCTTCCTATATCTAATCCAATAATTTGAAATTCCTTCATAATCTCACCTCTAATATTAATTTGCACTTTATATACTATATTATACCATTTGTGGTAGTTTATATCAATATAATATGAATAAACTTTAAATAATGTTCTAATAATCTTTAAATAAAATAAAAAAAATAATTATTTGAATATGAATAATAAATGAATAATCTTTAAATAAAATTTATAAAATAAAATGATGTGAAAGTAAAAATTATTTAAATATGAATAACCTTTAAATCATATTTAAATAATAGTTATGAATATGATTTTTAATATATAATGGCATATAAGTAATAGTTAAAAAAAATACCCCAATAGGGGTATTTTAAATTCCATAATTGATTAATTGAATTATAACTCTTCGATGATTTTATATAATACAGATTTCTTATCCTTATATCATTCTTATATTCTGATTTCAAAACTATCTTCTACATCTGATATTTGACTTCCCTATACGATTGAATTATTTAATATCGTATATGTCTCTTTTCCTATGTATATTATGATATACATTTCAAGTAAAAATGCAACTTCAAAAAAAATACATTCATATTAGCGTGTTATCGTTATATATATTTACATATCCATTTTCATGTACTTTCATAAAACAAGTTTCATTACAGTACATGAAAATGTCTATGCTAAATTATATGTAAAAGATGACTAAATCGTGCAAGTAATTTTGACATATCATTCAGAATATAAAAAATCCCTATTTCTAGGGATTAAAATTTTTCATTCATTTCTTTATAAATTTCATTGGCTTTTTCTATATGATCATTTACTTTTTTACTTTCATTATTATCTATTTTTAATAATTTACCAATCTTTACTAATCCGTTGACTTGTGTTTCTAAAACTTCTTTTTTAGCGTTTATATCTTTGTCTAGTAATTTTACTACTATTTTAGATTCTGATATAAACTCATTATGTCTTGCTTGTAGTTCTTTATCTTGAATTGACTCATTTTCTATATTTGATATTAATCCACATAATGAGTTTCTAATTTTTTCTAATTTGGATATATCTGGTTGTAAATATCCTTCATCTACACCAGATACTAGTGATTTTAAAATTGAACCTCCAGAAACATCTGTTTCTAACTTCATTTCACCTACATAGGTATTTAATTTATTTATATATTCATTGTTATTTAATTCATGTGTGTATGCCATAGAATTTCCAGTTAATGCTATTAATATAAATATAGTAGTTATTATTTTTTTCAAATTAATCACTCCTCTCTAGGGTTAAGTTACTATTAAGTTTTTATTAGTATTTCTAAAAAAATATATTTTATACAGAAATTTTTCACATTTATGGTACACTTCTTCGATATATATGCATAGATTATAATATAAGATGTATCAAAGGAGGGTAAATATGGCTGATAGAAGAAAACATGTTAGTTTTAAAAACAATGTCATGGATAACATGTTATTAAAATGGGCTGAGGATCAATCTCAAATTTATGGGTTTTCTTCATATATTAAAAAACTTATTGAGAATGATATGAAAAGTTCATTAAAGGCAGGTGACAATTGTGATTCCAATAAGACAGGAAAATAGCCTTAATTTATTAGAAAAGGCAGCTAATGGTTATAACAGTTTAAAAGAGGGTGTATCAAATGGATGGAATAGTGCCGTAGAGTTAAAAGATGGTGTAGCAGAATCCTTAGAGACCATTGCAGATTTGGCTAAAATAGTTATAAAAGCTGTAGATTGGTTTGCAACGATTATAATGAATCCAATAATCATAGTAACTGCAATAGATAAATTAAGTGTAATAGTAATTATGACCTTGATAATACTTAAGATATTGGGTTTTGATAATTTAGACAAATGGATATGGTTAACTATATTGATTAAAATAGTTACAATAGCTTTAATGTAGAGGTGACATATGAAACTTATAAGCATTGCATTAAAATACTGTAAGAAGACAGTATCTATACTATTAATACTACTTATATTATTAGTCCCGATGATGAATACTAGCAAATCATATGCTCAAGAAAATACTTCTTATAAAATCACAGAAAACATATCTAATGAAAAATACCAAATTGATAGAGAAATGATAAATGAATTATTGAAAAAATCTCAAGTGACAGATTGGGAAAATTTTCAAGATATCATGAGAATTGGAAGTAGGTTTATAGTAGTAGATTACTATACTGGTTATTACTGGGTTGCAGAGCGCTGGATGGGTGCTAACCACGCTGACATAGAAACTATAGATAAAGATGCTACTAAGAGTCTTAAAAGAGTTTATAAAGATAGAGAAAATTGGAAAAAAAGACCTGTTTTAATAGTATTTGAAGATGGATCAGTTTATTGTGCCAGTAGTTTTGTAATATTTCACGCAGGTTTAGATAATGAAGAATATTTAAAAATAGTAAATAACAGAAGTTGTGGTTATGGTCGAGGAGAAAACTATGATTATGTAAAAGGCAACAATGCAGACGGGCATAATTGCATACACGTACGTAAATCAACCAATCATTTTGATGGAAAGGTTAATCATGAGCATCAAGCTAATATAGACTTTCTTGAAAAAGAGAAATCCAAATTAAATAATTAGGAGGTAGTAAAATGACGTTTGCAAAATATAGAACTCAAACTTTTACTTTTAATGAATTTAGAGAACTGGAGTTATATAAAGAAATTAAAAAAGTAGATAAATTGCTAGAACATTTAAAAAGAAATAAAAAGGCTTATACAACTTTAGTTATGGCTCTAGCATTTGTATTTTTCAAAGGATATATATCACCATCGTTAGCAATAAACCCAGATGAAGCAATATCTAAGATAAATACAATAGGAAATCAATTACTAAAATTAGTTCGTGTAATAGGGTATTGGACTGTAATATTGATTAGTTCTAGAGACTGCATAAAAGAGGCTATGCAAGGATGTAATCATAATGTTATGGCTATAGTCAGCAGAGGGCTTATTATAATGGCTGTATTGTATTTTTTACCTGAATTATTTAGTATGATGGAAAGTTTAATAGAGTAAATTATGGGAGGTGGATTTTATGTTCAGAAAGGAATATTCAATTAAAATTACTGATTATTTTAAAATAAATAAACCCAATTATATTTATTTAAAACTCATTAGTAATACTTCTGTTAGAAATAGAAACACTAGTGACATAGCAGCTATCATAAATAATTGTTACAAAAGCATTTTAGATAGATTTGAAAATCAAAATAAAGGTTTTTCTTACAGTGTACCCAATAAGATATCTTTTATAATTGATATAACAAATGAAAGTGCAGACTTTTATATGCTTATACCTGATGTATTTGTAAATGAATTTAAACAAAAGATAACCGAGGTATTCGGCAAAATAACTATAGAAGAATCTGAACCTCTTAAGATAAATAAAGAATGTACTCAATATAGTTTAGGTTATAAAAAAGATGATAGTTTTAGCTTGGCGGTAGATAAAAGAGATAATGATTTATTAACAGCGAATTTATCAATTATGGATATATTGAAAGATGATGATAGAGTGACTATAGTTTATAACTTTATGCCATTATCAAAGTACGCATTGAATACATGGAGTTCTTATCATAAAGACATGATTAAGAAATATAAGCAAGGTGCTTGTATGGACAAAGAATTTAATATAAAAAAAATATTCAAATTAATAATACAAATATTATTCGATATAATAGATTCTGTCGTAGAAGCCGTACAAATGGACTTTTCAGATAGTAAAAGTAATAAAAATAAGGATAGTCTATATACAAGATTAGTTCCAGTACAAGAGCTAACTAAAGCTACTATAAAGAAAGAAAATGCAAATATTATCAATACACAAATATTATTGTATTCTCAATCTAAAGATATAAAAAGAGAAGAGGATAATGCTAAAACATTAATAAATACTTATAAATCAATAAGCTCAGATAATGAATTAGTTGCCAAGAACATAGGTATAAAGAAGAAGTATAAAAAAAATGATACTGTAATTGGTATCGAAAGAAATGAATCAAATTCTAAAGTTGATTATGTAAATTTAGAAACATATAGTTTTGACAAGGCGAACCAAAGTAGAATTAGTTCTGAAGAATGTTCTAACTTCATATCACTTCCTGGAAGAGAGTTAATCGATGAATATAAATTAGAAGCAGTTCAAACTGTAGAAACCATAGTACCAGATGAGTTAAAAAATGGCAATGTGTGTATAGGTGAAAATACTTATAGAGGAATTAAGACAAAAACTACTTTATCTAGCAATGAAGATGCAGCATGTATGCCTATGGTGATTATGGGTAAAATGGGTGGAGGTAAATCTACACTATTTGAAAATATGGGAGTGGATTCTATAAAACATGGGGAAGGATTAATAGTTATAGATTTTATTAAAAACTGCGAAATGAGTGAAAACATAATAAAAAATATACCAAAAGAAAAAGTAATTACAATAGATTTTACAGATTATAAAAATCTTCAAGGGTTTGGATTTAATGAAATTAACCACCTATTAGATCCTAAAGATGCTATGAGTAGATATGTTTGCGCATCACTTCAAACAGTTCAGATATGTAATTTTATAGATAATCTTGGTGATGAAGAGTTAAGTGCTAGTATGGAAATGTTCTTAGATGCTGCGTGTACTGCAGTATTAATCCATCCTGATAAGGCGATTAAAGATATAGTCGCTTGTCTTTCAGATTTTCAAATTAGGTATCAATATATAAATGATCTTAATGATTTTAAAGAAAACATGCCTGAAGAATATAGAGAAATTATACAAGAAAAAATGAATACTCTTCGTGAACTTAATGAAGTTGACAAAAAAACAAATAGCATAACTGGAACAAAATATAGCAAAATCGAAGGAATATTAACTAGAATTAATAAATTGAAGAAAAACCACCTTTTAGAATTTATGTATGTCAAATCTACTACTAATAATATAGATTTGGTTAAATGTATGCAAGAAGGTAAGGCCATATTCTTTAAGATGCCACAATACGAGGTATCAAGTCCTCAAGTTAAAAATGTAATTGTATCATATATTATGAGTAAAATTATGATAGCCTCAGAGGTTAGATCTAGGGTGTATGCAAATGAAAAACTTAGAATAGTCAACGTCATATGTGATGAATTACAACAAGCGAGAGGAAGTTTTGTAAATGTAGAACAAATGTCATATCAAATGCGTAAGTTTAGAGTTAGACTAACTATTAGTACACATGGATTCCATAAGATAGCTCCAATTAAAGATACTCTCATAGAAGCCGGTTCGAGTATCATGTTATTAAAAGGTAGTTCACCTAAGAACTTTGAAGTTATGGAGGATGAATTTAAGAAATTTGGTTTTACAAAAGAAGATTTAACTGCATTGTCTCATACAGAAGAATATAAAGCATTATCACTTATAGCCACTAAGAAAGGCAGATATGGAGTTATAACTAAATTACCTGCTCCAGTCAAAAATAAAATAGAAGTGGATGAATATAAAGAACCTTTAACAGAATCTGCATCTTAACGATTGAAGATTTTTATTAATGATATTATATCAATCGTAAAACTATTCTAATGTAAATTTTTATCTATTGACTAATGGGTGGAGTAAAATCTCATCCATTTTTTATATTTAAGCACTAAAATTTACGTAGACCTTCCCTTTTTATGAAAATACCCTCCCCGTATCGTCATTTCAGACTAGTATATTCAGTAAAAAGCGTATGCAAAATCATACCATCTAAATTGTAACTGTTCTTAACGAGTTCCTATAAAAACCAAGGAAATATCATATCATTAAAACTATCAACTCATAGATCAAAATAAGCAAGTCCATATATTGAAATAGTCCAAGTTTTCCTTATTATAAAGTAGTTGAACGTAGGCACGATAGTGACGAAGTGAAGGTGATCGCCCCAACAATTACCAGTATAATTTTTGCATACACTAACAACCATTTATTATACCTAGATATTATTGATTTATAAGGAAGATATTAACATTTATATTATTAGATTATATTGAAATAATTGCATACGCCCTTCGTAGACCTTTTTAACTGAATTATTGAGGTAATTATATAGATTTGATTAAAAATTGGCTCAGAATTGATTTAAATAGATAATTTATTTGACTGGATTTTTGAGGGTGGGAGACGTGTGAGAGTGTGTGAAAAAGCGTATGTTTTGATGATTTTGTGGTGTAGATTGTTAAGTACTATCCCAAATCAGAATAAAATCAAGTGGCAACCATTATGAAAATACCCCCATATTCGCCTTATTTTTCACCAACTTCTACTAATTTATATATTAGACGAAGTTCATTTATATATTGATTCGACAACGCTAATTGATTTTGAAAATCATGTGATAATGAGTATCGTTA
>OLJF01000634.1_pt1 | contig 31054 bp, 24 predicted proteins | sample 1609751 | NCBI WGS metagenome assembly OLJF01 (sample SAMEA4350171, study PRJEB24818) | metagenome | biome: human; feature: gut; material: faeces | place: Denmark | collected 2013-09
TCCTGGTTCCGATCGCATTCAGTCTGGTCGGCGCAATCATGAGCTTCTTCAGCTCTACCACCGGTGTTGTCTGCCCGGCTCTGTTCCCGCTGATCCCCGGTCTGTCCGCAACGACGGGTCTGGGCGCGGCCAATCTGTTCACCTGCACGGTTCTCGGCGCGCAGAGCAGTGCAATCAGCCCCTTCTCTTCCGGCGGTTCCCTGATTCTGGGTTCCTGTGGCAATGAGGAAGAGCGCAGCAGCCTGTTCAACCGTCTGCTGTTCGTCGCAACGCCTATCAGCATCGGTGTTGCAGCTATATTCAACCTCATCGTTTCTATGGTTCTGTAAAAGTCTGATTCACTCCGGGGAGGGGAGGCTCCCCTTTTCCGGAGTGCCTTTTTGAGAGAGTATAAGAACGCAAATGTGTGAAAAATGGAGAGTACCATGCTGAAATTATACGATAACGGGATCTACCTTGTAAACGGCGAGACCATCTGCTCCTGTCCTGAGGAAGTGGCCCAGAAGACCGGCCGCACCGTGGACGCAAAGGAAGCTGAGAAAGGCACTATGGCCTACGGTATCCTGCAGGCCCACAACAAGAGCGGTGATCCTGACCAGCTGCAACTGAAGTTCGACTCGATGACCAGCCACGACATCACCTATGTCGGCATCATCCAGACGGCCCGCGCTTCCGGCATGAAGCAGTTCCCGCTGCCCTACGTCCTGACCAACTGCCACAACAGCCTCTGCGCTGTTGGCGGCACCATCAACGAGGACGACCACAAATTCGCCCTGTCCGCCGCTCATAAATACGGCGGCATCTACGTCCCTACCAACATGGCCAACATCCACAGCTACAACCGTGAGACCATGGCCGGCGGCGGCAAGATGATCCTCGGCTCCGACTCCCACACCCGCTACGGTGCACTGGGCACCATGGCGGTCGGCGAGGGCGGCGGCGAGCTGGCCAAGCAGCTTCTGGGCCGCACCTATGACTTCGCTCGTCCGCAGGTCATCGCCATCTACCTGACCGGCAAGCCCCGCCCGGGAATCGGTCCCCACGACGTGGCTCTGAGCATCTGCGGTGCCGTCTATAAGAAGGGCTATGTCAAGAACAAGGTCATGGAGTTCGTCGGCCCCGGCATTGCCGGCCTGCCCATCGAGTATCGCAACGCCATCGACGTCATGACCACCGAGACCACCTGCTGGTCCTCCATCTGGGTCACCGATGAGGAGACCCAGCGTTACTACACTATCCACGGCCGTCCGCAGGACTTCAAGAAGCTGCAGCCTGCGGAGGTGGCTTACTACGATGGCTGCGTCTACATCGACCTGAGCACCATTGAATCCACCATCGCTATGCCGATGCACCCCTCCAACACCTACACCATCCACGAGCTGCAGGCCAACGCTGCCGACATCCTGCACGCTGTACAGGAAGAGGCCAACAAGCAGATCAAGGGTGCCAAGATGAATCTGGACAGCAAGTTCCACGATGGTGCCATCTGGGTCGATCAGGGCGAGATCGCAGGCTGCGCCGGCGGCACCTTCGACAACATCTGCGCCGCTGCCGACATCCTGCGGGGTCAGAGCTGCGGCAACGGTGCCTTCACCCTGAGCATCTATCCGGGTTCTATGCCCGCCCTGGCCGAGCTGTACAAGAATGGCCGTGCAAGCGACCTTGTCAACGCCGGTGCCATCATGCGTGAGTGCTTCTGCGGCCCCTGCTTCGGCGCAGGCGACTGCCCGGCAAACGGCGAGTTCTCCGTCCGCCACACCACCCGCAATTTCCCCAACCGCGAAGGCTCCAAGCCGGGCGAGGGTCAGATGTCCAGCGTGGCACTGATGGACGCACGTTCCATCGCCGCCACCGCAGCCAACGGCGGCAAGCTGACCGCTGCCACCGATCTGGACGTGGAGTATACGAACCCTGAGTACCACTACAACGCCTCCCTGTACGAGAAGCGCGTTTACAACGGCTGGGGCCATGCCGAACCGGATGCCGAGCTGCGCTTCGGCCCGAACATCAAGGACTGGCCCGAGATGCCTGCCCTGACCGACGATCTGCTGGTCAAGGTCTGCTCCTACATCACCGACCCCGTCACCACCACCGACGAGCTGATCCCCTCCGGTGAGACTTCTTCCTATCGCTCCAACCCCGAACGTCTGTCGGAGTTCGCTCTGAGCCGCCGCGATCCCCAGTACGTCTCCCGTAGCAAGGTCATGCGCCAGATCGAGCGTGACCGCGAGGCGGGCAAGGCCCTGCCCGAGGAAGTCCTGAACGTCTATGCTGCCCTGACTAAGGCTGGTGTGAAGAACGATCCCGCCCACACCGACATCGGCTCCACCATCTTCGCCAATATGCCCGGCGACGGTTCCGCCCGTGAGCAGGCCGCTTCCTGCCAGCGTGTCATGGGTGCATCCGCTAACTTTGCCAAGCAGTACGCCACCAAGCGTTACCGCTCCAACTGCATCAACTGGGGCATGACGCCCTTCCTCGTAGAGAACCCCGAGGTGTTTGAACTGGGCGATTACATCTTTGTGCCCGGTATCCGTGAGGCCGTTCTCGAGAACAAGGCCAGCTTTACTGCTTACGCCGTCAAACCGGACGGCACCGTGACCGCCTTCCCGGTCTCCACCGGTGCCCTCACCGAGCCGGAGCGTCAGATCATCGCCGACGGCTGCCTCATCAACTACTATCGGAACAACCAGTAAGCAACCATTCTCCCAGAGAATGGTTCAAGATTGGATCTGACGATTTTACAAACGTCCGGTCTTAAGGTATCATAGTTTCAGAGTCGGTCTGCTGCTCTCCGAAACCGGGGAACGGTGGATCGGCATTGTGGTGGTTCGGAAACTATGCCAAAATGGAATATGTCTTGTGTACAAGAGAAATTTTTGGCGATTCTTAACGAATATTAAGACTGACGCTATGCCTTTTGTAAGATTGTCCGATTATGATAGAACCATCAGGAGCGGCGCAGTGAGGCGCTGCCCCGCAAGTACGGTATAACGATTGAAGAAACCACCTGCCAAGGAGGAAAAAAGCATGGAGATCAAGAAAGCAGCCACGGCTGGCACTCTGGAATCCAGCGACTGCATGGTGACCGTCGAGCCGGGTGAGGGTAAGATCGATTTCTCCCTCGAAAGCTCCGTCATCCATCAGTACGGCAACCAGCTGCGCAAGGTCGCACTGGAGACCCTGAAGAATCTGGACATCGACAACGTCCGCATCACCATCGTGGACAAGGGCGCACTGGACTGCACCCTGAAGGCCCGCATCGAGGGCGCGGTGTTTCGCTCTGTTGACCAGTATGAGAATCTGCCTTGGGGAGGTGCCATTCGATGAATAACCCGAACAAGAAGCGCCTGCGCCGCACGATGATGTTCCTGAATGCGCAGAAGCCCGGCCTCATCAAAGACCCTTACATCTATAAGGCCGACTCCCTGATGCTGGACCTCGAGGACGCTGTGGCCGAGAACCAGAAGGATGTCGCCCGCTTCAGCCTGTATCACGCCCTGAAGACCGTGGATTACCGCGGTGCAGAGCGGGTCGTCCGTATCAACGGTCTGGACACCCCCTACTGGCGTGAAGACATCCGTGCCTGCGTGGCCGGCGGCTGCGATTCCATCCGCATCCCCAAGACCGAGCACGCCGAGGACGTCCACCGCGTGGCTGCTGCCATCGCCGAGGACGAGAAGACCTATGGCCGTCCCGAGGGCGAAGTCCTCATCATCGCCGCTCTGGAGTCTGCCCGCGGCGTCATGAACGCTCTGGAGATCTGCGAGAGCGATGAGCGCCTGTTCGGCATCGCACTGTCCGGCGGCGACTACACCAAGGACCTGCAGACCCACATCACCGGCACCGGCATCGAGCTGATGGGTGCCCGTCAGCAGATGATCATTGCCGCCCGCGCAGCAGGCGTGCAGTGCTTCGACACCGTCTACACCGACCTGAAGGATATGGACGGCTTCCGCAAGGACGTCGAGAACATCCACCTGATGGGCTTCGACGGCAAGTCCATCATCAATCCTCGTCAGATCCCCATCGTCCACGAGATCTTTACTCCCACCCAGAAGGACATCATCTTCGCTGAGAAGGTCGTCAAGGAAATCGACTCCAAGAAGGCACTGGGCATCGGCGTCTTCACCGTTGACGGCAAGATGATCGACATCGCCTTCTACGACGGCGCAAAGCGCACCATCGATCTGGCAAAGGCATCCGGCGTGTATAAGGGGGATTTGTAATTATGTTGAACGCAGTCGGCAGAGAAATTCCCGAAGAGATCCTCGAGCGCACCGGCAAAGAGGTCTTCCAGGGCAACAATTATAAAGACGGCAAGGCTTTCCAGAAGGCCAGCCCGAAGGTCACCCCCGTGATGCGCAACGACCACGACAAGATGGTCAAGGACATCCACGAGGCTCTGGTCAAGTGCAATGCCCACGACGGCATGACCGTCTCCTTCCACCACCACTTCCGCGAGGGCGACCTCGTGGTCTGCATGGTCATGGAAGAAATCCACAAGATGGGCTTCAAGAACATCACCCTGAGCGCAAGCTCTCTGGGAAAGGCTCATGACGCCCTCGTCCCCATGATCGAGGACGGAACCATCGTCAACATCGAGTCTTCCGGTGTCCGCGGCAAGATCGGCGATGCTATTTCTCATGGCAAGCTGAAGGGCCTGGCTACCATGCGCAGCCACGGCGGCCGTGTCCGAGCCATTGAGACCGGCGAGACCCATGTGGACATCGCCTTCATCGGCGCACCCTCCTGTGACGAGTACGGCAACTGCTCCGGTATGGGCGGCAAGACCAACTGCGGCGTGCTGAGCTATGCTTACGTGGACGCTGAGATGGCTGACTATGTCGTTGCTGTCACCGATTGCCTCGTGGACTACCCCAACTACCCCGCAGAAATCAACCAGACCAAGGTGGATTACGTCTGCGTCGTGGACCAGATCGGCATCCCCGAGAAGATCGCTACCGGCGCTGCAAAGCCCACCACCGACCAGCGCAAGATCCTGATGGCCGAGTACTGCACTCAGGTCGTTGCAAACACCCCCTACTTCAAGGACGGCTTCTCTTATCAGACCGGTGTCGGCGGCGCATCCATCGCCTCCACCATCTCTCTGTCCAAGATCATGGAGAAGAAGAACATCCATATGGGTCTGGGCGTCGGCGGTCTGACCAAGCCCATGTGCGAGCTGCTGGACCGCGGTCTGGCCCGCAAGCTGGTGGATACGCAGGACTTTGACCTCGACGCGGTCAACAATGTCCGCACCAACCCCAACCATTTCCCCATCTCTGCTGGCGAGTACGCAAGCCCGATGAACAAGGGCGCTTTCGTCAATAAGCTGGATTACGTTATCCTGGCCTCTCTGGAAGTTGATACCCACTTCAACTGCAACGTCGTCGTCGGTTCCGATGGCATCATCACCGGCGCACAGGGCGGCCATCCCGATACCGCACAGGGTGCAAAGTGCACCATCGTCATCGCTCCTCTGCTGCAGGGCCGCATCCCGGCCATCTGCACCGACGTGACCACCGTCACCACCCCGGGCGAGAGCGTTGACATCGTCGTCACCGACTACGGCGTGGCCGTCAACCCCCGCCGTTCCGATCTGCTGGAGGCTCTGAAGGCCGCTGACTGCGTGCCTCTGAAGACCATCGAGGAGCTGCGCGACATCGCCTACTCCATCGTCGGCGAGCCTGAGAAGGTCCAGTTCGGCGACCGCATCGTGGGCATCATCGAGGCCCGCGACGGCACCGTCATGGATGTCGTCCACGAAGTCAAGCCTTTCTCTTTCCGCGAAGATTGAGTGATATAGCATAAAAGCGGGAATGTGGCTTGCCAACCACGCTTCGGAATGGATTCACGGAGATTCCTTCGCTCTTCTCACCCCCGCTTTTGCGGCTAAATATGCACACAAACTTCATGCGATTCTCCTTTTTCAAGGTTTTGTGTTTTATACCGGCATAAAACCAGAGAGCAGCCAACTGCACCGCGCGCAGTTGGCTGCTCTTCTTTGTTTCTATGAAAAAATAAATGACGCTCTTACGGCACGAAACGATAGCCGACGCCCCGGATGGTGATGATGTGCTGGGGCGTGCGGGCGTTGTCCTCTATCTTGCTGCGCAGGCGGTTGATGTAGACCATGATGGCGTTGTCGTCCACAGCGATGAGGTTGCCCCATATCTGCTCGTAGATCATGTCCTTGGTGAACACCTGCTGCGGGTGGCGCACAAAGAGCAGCAGCAGGCTGCGCTCTTTCTCGGAGAGGTTCAGCTCCACATTGTTTTTATAAAAGCGCATGGTGGTGTGTCGCAGAGGAAAGGCCCGCAGCTGATCTGCTGGTTGTTCTCCTGCGAGAAGCTCTTGCTGCGGCGGATGAGGGCCTTGACCTTTGCGCCCAAAATCTGGGGACGGAAAGGCTTGGTGACATAGTCGTCGGCGCCCAGCGAGAGGCCGTACATGAAATCGTAGTCCTCGTTGCGGCCGCTGATGATGATGACCGGCGTGGTGACGCCGTTGCGCCGGATGGTCTGGATGACATCGAATCCCTCCATGTCGCCCAGCGTGATGTCCATCAGAATCATATCCAGCGTGCTGCTCTGCCGCGCAATGAGGTCCAGCGCCGCCGCGCCGCTGTTGACGACGAGAGGGTCCATCTCATTGCTTATCATAACTTTCGATAAAAGTTTGCAAATTGCTGGATCGTCGTCTACAATAAGAACATGATACGACATGATAACTCCCTGCACTTTTCTGACCGGAAAAATTTGTTTCACTTGCGATAAATAAAATTATAACATTTTTAGACAGGAAGAGCAAGACCGCCCCAAAGGAGGACTCGATATGAAGGAGAACGCCCCGAAAAAGATACGCTTCCAGACGCTGCGCACCCTGTGGGTGCCGCTGGCCATCGGCGTCGTCACGGTAGCCGCACTGGCTGTCGTGGTGGGTATGGTATGGAAGGACTACCGCACCGCCATGATGGACAGCCAGACCCGGCAGATGGAGCTGGTGGTGCAGAGCACCGCCGACAGCATCCGCGTCCTGCTGGAAGAATACGCCGACCGGCTGGACTCCATCGCCGGAAAAGCGGAGGCCAGCAAAGCGTTCCGCCCCACGGTGGCCCGGAGCGATACCATCCGGGACGTCTGGCTGGAAAACAGCAACGGCGAGGTCATCTACAGCTGCTACGGCCTCAGCGCCGTCTGCGATGTCCTCATCACCCGGACGGAGGACATCTCCTACTGGCAGTACCACAGCGGCGGCGAGCACTATCTTGTGATGAAGAGGAAGGCCGGGGATGAGACAGTCTGCCTCGTGGTAGACTCCACGGTCATGTATCAGCAGCTCATCTCGGAGATCCATGTCGGCAGGAACGGCTACATCATGATAAAGAATGACGATAACCTTGTGGTCATGCACCCCGAAGCCGTTCAGTGGGGCATCAAGGTCGTGGAGGGCCGCCAGCGCATCTATCAGGGGAAGGAACTGGACATGAGCAGTCTGAGTGAGCTGCTGCGCGCTCAGCAGGAAGAGGAATCCGGCACGCTGGACTACTACTCCTACTGGTGGGCCGACCCGGATCTGCCCCGGGTGCATAAGATAAGCGCCTTTCGTCATCTGGACGTGGGGGGCAGTTTCTGGATCGTCAGCGCTGTGGTGGACTACGACGATTTCTACGAGCCGGTACAGCAGAGCTTCGTGAAGGTGGTCCTCATCTTCGGCGGCGTGGCGCTGGTGCTGGTGCTCTTCATGTTCCAGATGTTCCGACTGCAGGAGCGTGACCGCCGCAGCGCGACCGAGATCAGCGATCTGAAGACTCTGAACCAGACCCTCGAAGAGCTCCACCGTAGCGAAGAGTCGCTGGCCCACGGCCAGCGGCTGCAGATGATGGGGACCCTCACCGGCGGCATCGCCCATGAGTTCAACAACTTCCTGACCCCCATCACCGGCTATGCCGACCTCATCATGGCCGACGCCGACCCGGGCAGCGAGATCTATGACAACGCGATGGAGATCAGCGAGGCGGCGCAGAAGGCGCAGGAGGTCGTGAAACAAATTTCCTCCATGAGCCGGAAAAACGTGGAGACGGTCTACGACGCCGTGTCGGTGGAGGGACTGCTCCATCGGACCCGGAAATTGGTGGAGACGAACTGCCCGAAGAACGTGGAGCTGAAAGAAGAAAATGAGCTCAGCGGCGAATGCGTTCTGGGCAATGCGACCCAGCTGCAGCAGGTGCTGCTGAACATCAGCATCAACGCCATCCACGCCATCGGCGCCGAGGGCGGAAAGCTGACCATCCGGGGCAGTGTCGTGCCGCGCAGTGAGCTGGCGGCGCTCTTCCCGGAAGAGAAAATTTCCGAGGAATGGTCGAGCTACGTCTGCCTGAGCGTCACCGACACCGGCTGCGGCATGGACAAGGAGACGATGCAGCACATCTTCGAGCCCTTCTTCACCACAAAGAAGACCGGCGAAGGCACCGGCCTCGGCCTTGCCCTGGCGGACCAGATCATCCGCACCCACCGGGGCCGTATCCGGGCGGAGAGCACCATCGGCAGAGGCACGACCTTCTATGTCTATCTGCCGGTGTTGGAACAGCAGCAGGAGCGCGAACAGCTGCAGTGGGGCGTGGACAGCAAGCTGCGCATTCTTGCGGCGGACGACAACAACAAGGTCCTCGACCTGCTGGACAAAGACCTCAGCGCGCTGGGCCTGAGCGTGTCCACCTGCTCCCGCCGGGGCGAGCTGCGCCAGCTGCTGGAGCAGCAGCCCTTCGACGTCCTTGCCATCGACGAGAGCCTGATGAGCAGCAGCGGCGTGGATTTCTGCATGGCCATCCGGGGCCGCTACCCGGGCATGACCCGCATCGTGATGACCAATGCCCCTACAAGGGAGATCGTGGACGCCCGCAGCCACGGCGTCATCGACGGCTATGTGGTAAAACCGGTGTCGGCGTCTACGCTGCTGGCCCAGATACGGAGCAGCCGGAAAGAATAAACAACGCAAAAGGCGTCCGAAAGGACGCCGTTTGTGTTGCACTCTATTGTATCCAACCTTCCATACGGAATCTTACAGGATATTAAGGAATTTCTTAACAAACCGTAACGAGAAGGGCTTTGGGCTGTAAGTTTGAGCCTGTATACTGGAACCATAACGAACGGGAATGATTTCGGAGGATAAAACGGAATGCATCCCCAGTATACGAAAAAGGAAAGGAAGTACAAACCCATGAGTGATACGATCCTCGCTCTGCTCGGCTTTGCAACGGTGATTGCGGTCATCGTCCTGCTGCTGCGCAATGTCACGGTCCCTGCACTGGCATTCGTCAGCGTCTCGACCATCACCGCAGCCATTCTGGTGGCTACCGGTGCTTTCACCCTGGATGAAATGGCTGGCTTTATCAAGGAGGGCGTCAAGGGCGTCCACGGTACGGCTGTCCTGTTCATCTTCTCCGTCCTGTTCTTCGGCGTCATGACCGATGCAGGCATGTTCGACAAGATCATCGGTGCGCTGATGAAGAAGGTCGGCAACAACGTCGTCGGCGTTGCTCTGATGACCTGCCTCATCGCCATCATCGGCCATCTGGACGGCGGCGGCGCTTCCACCTTCCTCATCACCATCCCCGCCATGCTGCCCGTCTACAAGCGCCTGCACATGCGCCGTGAGACCCTGCTGCTCATCTGCGTCACCGCAATGGGCGTCATGAACCTGATGCCCTGGGGCGGCCCCACCATGCGTGCTGCAAGCGTCATCGAGATGGAGCCCAACGACCTGTGGTTCCAGCTCATGCCCATGCAGATCGTCGGCCTGGTGCTGGCCATCGGCACTGCCATCTTCTGGGGCCTGCAGGAGAAGAAGCGCATCGCAAAGCTCGGCGATGCCATCGTTGCTGAGGACGCCGGCAAGTACGACGACTCCGACGACGGCAAGAAGGACGAGGCTCTGGCTCGTCCCCAGAACTTCATCTTCAACGTCATCCTGACTCTGGCCGTCATCATCGTGCTGGTCCTGGACATCTTCCCCTCTTACTACGTCTTCATGGTCGGCTGCGCTCTGGGCATTCTGGTCAACTACCGCGGCAAGAAGCTGCACAACTCCATCATCAAGAGCCACGCTTCCGCTGGTCTGAGCATGGCATCCACCATTCTGTGTGCCGGTGTCTTCCTCGGTGTCCTGAGCAAGAGCGGCATCATGGAGAAGATGGCCATTATGATGGCCAACGTCATCCCCGCCTCTCTGGGCCGTTTCCTGCCCATCATCATCGGCATCCTGAGCGTGCCTCTGGCTCTGCTGTTCGATACCGACTCCTACTTCTACGGCCTGCTGCCCGTTCTGGTCAGCGTTGGCAACCAGTTCGGCGTCAACCCGGCTCACATCGCCATCGCAATGGTCGTCTGCCGCAACTGCGCTACCTTCATCAGCCCGGTGGCTCCCGCTACCTATCTGGGCATCGGTCTGGCCGGTGTCGAGATCAAGGACCACATCAAGTACTGCTTCGGCTGGCAGTGGGGTGTTTCCATCGTCTGCCTCGTCGCTGGTCTGATCCTCGGCGTCATCCACTTCTGATAAACTGAGCTCCCGCCCGGCTGCCCTTCGTTGGACGGCCGGGCATTTTTGCAGGATACTTTTTACCACTTTTTTCCAAGGAGGCTGCTGCAATGCGTGAGACCCCAGTCTGCACCGCGGCCGATGCCATCTACAAGCTGGCGGCGGGCAATCTGAAATACCTGAACGCGGAAAACGGGAGCGGCGATATTTCCCGCCGTATCCGGATGTCCACATGGGCGAAGGGCCAGTCGCCCTACGCCATCATCGTTACCTGTTCGGATTCCCGGGTCATCCCGGAGAACATCTTCTCGGCGGGCATCGGTGAGCTGTTCGTCATCCGGCTGGCGGGCAACATCATCGACGACCACCAGCTGGGCAGCATCGAGTACGCGGCCGGCCATCTGGGCTGTCGGCTGGTGGTGGTGCTGGGCCACACCCACTGCGGTGCTGTGGATGCCGCGATCAACCAGGAGCCCTCCTGCTATATCCGCTACATCACGGACGAGATCAAGAAGGCCATCGGGGACGAAACAGACCCCTACAAGGCCAGCTGTCTCAATGTCCGGCACAGTGTGCAGGAGATCGAAAAGAGCCTGTGCATCCATAACATCGAGGAGGAAACGGGCCTGCGGGTCGTCGGTGCGATGTACCACATCGAGGACGGCAGCGTCGAATTCCTGTAAGGAACTCCCAGCATTGCGGCGGAACGGCCCTTTCCCAGACCGGGAAAGGGCCGTTTCTTGTGTTTGACAATCGACGGCTGTCAGTTTATACTAACGCTGAAAAAGCTGATACAACAGGAGGACAGGACAATGGTTCAGGTAGACCTTATCACAGGATTTCTCGGGGCAGGGAAGACCACCTTCCTGCGCAGATACGCGGCATGGTGGGCCGGGCAGGGCATCAAAGTCTGTGTGCTGGAAAACGACTTCGGCGCGGTGAACGTGGACGCCATGCTCCTGCAGGACCTCGAGGCGCAGGGCGTGGAGCTGGAGACCATCAGCGGCGGCTGCGACTGCGACACCCACCAGCGCCGGATGCGGACGAAACTCATCTCCATGGCCATGCGGGGCTTTGAGCGGGTCATCGTGGAGCCCAGCGGCATCTTTGATGTGGACGAGTTCTTCGACGTGCTGCGGGACGAGCCGCTGGACCGCTGGTATCAGCTGGGCAATGTCATCGCCATCGTGGATGCCCTTCTGCCGGAAGAACTTTCCCCGCAGGCAGAATATATCCTCGCTTCCGAGAGTGCATGGGCGGGCAGTGTCCTCCTGAGCCGCTGTCAGCTGGCCTCTGACGCGCAGAAGCAGGGGGCAGAAGCCCATCTGGCCTGTGCGCTGGAAGCCTGCAAGTGCTCCCGGAAGTTCGGCCCGAAGGAAATTATTGCGAAGGACTGGGCCGATTTGACCGGCGACGATATGGCCCGCATCGCAAAGTGCGGCTACCGGCAGGCCAGCTGCGAAAAGCTCCACTTCGACGCGCATGATGCTTTCACCTCGGCCTACTTCCTCGAGCTGGGTCTGCCCCGTGCTCAGCTGGAAAAGAACATCCCGTCCCTCTTCACCGATCCCGCCTGCGGAAATGTCCTCCGGGTGAAAGGCTTCGTGGAGGATGATGACCAGTGGTATGAGCTGAATGCTGCCGCCGCCGGTCTGACGGCGGCCCCCATCCCGCAGGGACAGCAGGTGCTCATCGTCATCGGCGAGGGGCTGGACAAGGCCCGGCTGGAAGAAGACTTGAGACAATGAGTTTTCCACAATGAAACAGATCATTGTGCAATATTGATTGCACTGACCCTCCTGCAGCGTTATAATAGAGAAAAATAAATCAGGAGGCCGTTTCATGAGCATTTCGACCACCCAAAAGCCGACCACCCGCCGCATCGTGGGCATGGTGGTGGGCATTGTCATTATTGGTCTGGGCATCGCCCTCTTCAAGCAGTCCCATCTCGGCAACGACTCCATCAGCGCACTGAATATGCGCCTTGCCGAGCTGCTGGGCATCTCGCTGGGCGTGCAGAACGTCGCCACCAACATCCTCTTCTTTGCGCTGGAATTCTGGTTCGGGCGCAAGTACATCGGCCTTGGCACCTTCGTCAACGGCATCGGCATAGGGTTCATCGTAACCTTCTTCTACGACCCCATTGCCGCGGCCTTCGGCCCGGCAGCGTCCCTGCCGGAACAGCTGGTGTGGGTGGTGCTGGCCGTCCTTGTGACGGCGCTGGGCGCGTCCCTCTACCAGACGGCTGACCTCGGCATTGCGCCCTACGATTACCTCTCGCTGGGTCTGCGGGACTACACGCACTTCCAGTACTTCGGCTGCCGCGTCTTCACCGACGCCTTCTGCGCCCTGCTCTGCTGGCTCTTGGGCGGTCTCGTGGGTCTGGGCACCCTCATCTGCGCGTTCTGCCTCGGACCCTTCATCCAGTTCTTCAACGGCCTCGTCTCCGAGCGGGTCCTGCAGTATAAGCCCGAAAAAGCATGAGCATAACGAAAAAGACATCCGCCGACGGCAGATGTCTTTTTTGTATCTTACTCGAATTTGAACAGCGGCGTGCCGGTGGAGACGATGCCGCCCGCGATGATATGGAGTTTTGGCAGGTCGTCGGCGTTGGTCACGATGACGGCGCTCTCGGTGGAGAGCCCGGCGGCGCGGATGGCGTCGAGGTCCACGTTCAGCAGGGGCGTTCCGGCTTTGACGGCCTGTCCTTCCCTGACCAGCGGGGTGAAGCCGCTGCCCCGCAGGGCAATGGTGTCCATCCCGATGTGGATGAGCAACTCGATGCCCTCGGTGCTTTCCAGCCCCATAGCGTGGAGGGTGGGGACGATGGAAGTGACCTTCCCGTCGAAGGGAGCGTAGACCGTGCCGCCGGTGGGCTCGATGCCGCAGCCCGGGCCGAGGATGGCTGCGGCGAACGTCTCGTCCGGGAGCTGTTCCAGCGGGAGAACGATGCCGTCTATGGGGGCTTTGACGACCATCTTTTCACCGGGGAACCGCGTCTCTTCCGCAGTCTTTGCCCTGCCGCCGAAGAGCCTGTCCAAAAAGCCCATAGAGAAAACCTTCCTTCCACTCATGTTTCTTTCAAAGATAGCATACTGACGCCCCAAAAGCAACCGGCGTTTCGCATAAAATGGAGGGAAAAGTTTTGGCAGTTACATCAGAGCGATGAGCTGCTCGATCTCTTCCATCTTAGTGGCCCAGCTGGTGGCGATGCGGACGACGGTGTGGCTGTCGTCGAACTTCTCCCAGAAGCCGAACTTTGCCTTGCCTTCCAGCGCGGTCAGCTGGGTGTTTTCCAGCACGACGAAGAGCTGGTTGGTGGGGGAGTCCATAAAGAAGCGGTAGCCCTTGGCGGCGAGGCCCTTCTTGAGGGCATTGGCCGTCTCGATGGCATTGCGGCTGATGCGGGTGTAGAGGTCGTCGGTGAAGAGAACGTCGAACTGGATGCCCATCAGGCGGCCCTTGGCCAGCAGAGCGCCCTGCTGCTTGACCATCGTCATGAAGTGGGCCGGTGCGCCGTGGGGGAAGACCACGGCCTCGCCGCAGAGTGCGCCCACCTTGGTGCCGCCGATGTAAAAGACGTCGGTGAGCCTGGCGAGGTCTGCCAGGGTCACATCGGTGCCTTCGCTCACCAGCGCATAGCCCAGACGTGCGCCGTCCACGAAGAGGGGCATATGGTAGGTGTGGCAGACGGCGGACAGGGCCTCAAGCTCAGCCTTGCTGTACAGGGTGCCGTACTCGGTGGGGTGGGAAATATACACCATGCCGGGGAAGACCATGTGGTCGTGGTTCGAGTCGGCGTAGAAGGTCTTGCAGAAATCCTCCACCGTGGCGGCGTCCAGCTTGCCGTTCTTCTGGGGCAGGCCGATGACCTTGTGGCCGGTGAACTCGATGGCACCCGCCTCATGACCGGCCACATGGCCGGTGGCGGCGGCGATGACGCCCTCCCAGCGGCGGAGCATGGAGGCGATGACGATGGAGTTGGCCTGGGTGCCGCCGGAGATGAAGAAGACGTCTGCCTCGGGGCAGGCGCAGGCGGCGCGTATCTTCTCTTTTGCGCTGGCGCAGTAGGGGTCGGTGCCGTAGCCGGACACCTTCTCGAAGTTCGTTTCCGTCAGCTTCTGCAGGATGGCGGGATGCGCACCCTCGCAGTAGTCGTTCTCAAAATACAGCATATTCTTTCCCTTTCCTTTATTACGATAAAGAAGATGATTCTATTGTGAGCCAGGAACGCACTTTTGTCAACCCTTTGGAACCACGGAAAAATGCCCACCCTTTGCTGTATCTTTAATTTATTTGTGGTATACTTTTACAGTGTAACCGAATATATATCGGGAGGGACAGCAAATGAAGCAGATGCTCCGGAAAAAGGACGTCTGGGTACTTTTGGCGGCGCTCATCGGGGCGTTCGCCTGTGTGACGCTCATCCAGTTCATCAGCGGCCGCATCGACGGTGTGGCCTCGATGGTGTTCCTGCTGGCGGTGTTTTTTGTTTCCATGTACACCGACGGCTACTGGTGGGGCGTGGCCGGTTCTGTCATCAGCGTGCTGGCGGTCAACTTCGCGTTCCGCACGCCCTACTTTGCCTTCAACTTCACCATCCCGGAGAACATCTTCTCCGGCGTGGTGATGCTGGTGGTCTCCTTTATGACGAGTACCCTGACCACCCGCATCAAAAAGCAGGAGCAGCTGCGGATGGAGAGCGAGACAGAGAAGATGCGGGCCAACCTCCTGCGGGCTGTCTCCCACGACCTGCGCACTCCGCTGACGTCCATCTACGGGTCCTGCTCTACGGTCATCGACAACTACGACTCGCTGGGCCGGGAGCAGAAGATAAAGCTCCTTTCCGAGGCCTGTGCCGACGCCCAGTGGCTCAACCGGATGGTGGAGAATTTGCTCTCCGTCACCCGCATCGACGCCGACGGCGTCGCCATCCAGAAGACGCCCACCGTGCTGGAAGAGCTGGTGGATACGGTGCTGGTGCGGTTCCAGAAGCTCCACCCCGGCGTACCGGTGGAAGTAAAGCTTCCGGATGACTTCATCGTCATCCCGATGGACTCCATGCTCATCCAGCAGGTGCTGACGAACCTTTTGGAAAACGCGGTGCTCCACGCCAAGGGGATGACCTGCCTGACGCTGCGGGTGTTCACGCTGGGGCAGCGGGCAGTGTTTGAAGTCATTGACAACGGCTGCGGCATCCCGAAAGAGCGGCTCAAGACCCTCTTCACCGGCACGACCCTGACGCAGGATACCTCGTCGGGCGGCAAGCACGGCATGGGCATCGGGCTGTCGGTGTGCGCGGCCATCATCAAAGCCCACGGCGGCGACATAAAGGCCGAGAGCACGCCCGGCGAGGGTACGACCATCCGGTTCTGGCTGGAGACCGAAGAAGTGGATACGGAGGAAACAGAGGATGAGCAATAATAAATTCAAGGTACTTATCATCGAGGATGAGGCGAACATCTGCAGCTTCATCCAGACCCTGCTGGAGACCAACGGCTATCAGGCGCTGGTGGCCCAGACCTGCGTGATGGGCATGACCATGTTCATCTCCTATAACCCGGACCTCGTCATCCTGGACCTCGGCCTGCCCGATCGGGACGGTCTGGACGCCATCCGCTCCATCCGGCAGAAGTATCTGACCCCCATCATCGTCCTGTCGGCCCGCACCACCGAGCAGGATAAGATCGAGGCCCTCGACCTCGGTGCCAACGACTATATCACCAAGCCCTTCGGCACCGGTGAGCTGCTGGCCCGGGTGCGGGCTGCGCTGCGGGTGAACCGCTATGGCGGCGGCAGTCTGCCCGGCGGGGTGTTCAGCGCACAGGGCCTCACCATCAACTACGAGCGCCGCAAGGTGTTCGTGGACGGGCAGGAGGTGCGCCTGACCCAGACGGAATACAACATCGTGGCTTTCCTGTCCGAGCACGCCGGGCGCGTGATGACCTATGCGGCCATCGTCCGGGCCATCTGGGGCGACACGGACGCCAGCAGCACCAAAAAGCTGCAGGTGAATATGGCCAATATCCGCAAAAAGCTGGGCAGCCGCCCGGGCAGCAATACTTATATCCTCAATGAGCTTGGCGTCGGCTATCGGATGATAGAAGAAGACGCAAAGCCTCTGGAACCTGCGGAGGAGACGAAATGACACTGGCGCTGAGCCTGTTTGTCCTGTTTTATATTTTGATGCTGGCGGTGCAGCAGTACCGCCCCTGGGTCGCGCTGGGCGGGGCCGGGGTGTTCCTGCTGCTGGGAAAGCTGGGCGTGTATGATTTCACGCTGGCGGACGCCGCTCGGGCCGTAGACTTCAATGTCCTGCTGATGATGGCGGGAATGATGGGTACGGTCTTTCTTTTTATCCAGAGCAAGATGCCAGCCCGGCTGGCCGAAGAGCTCATTGCCCATGTGCCGGATGTCCGGTGGGCTGTGTCGGTGCTGGCGCTGCTGGCAGGGTTCATCAGTGCCTTTGTGGACAATGTGGCCACCGTGCTGATGGTGGCTCCGGTAGGGCTTGCCATCGCCCGGCGGCTGAAACTATCGCCGGTGCCGGTGCTCATCGCCATTGCGGTGTCGTCCAATTTACAGGGCGCGGCAACGCTGGTGGGGGACACCACGAGCATCCTGCTGGGCGGCTTTGCGGGGATGAATTTCTTCGATTTCTTCTGGATGGAGGGTCGGCCCGGCATCTTTTGGAGCGTGGAGCTGGGAGCGCTGGCCTCGCTGGGGGTGCTGTTCTGGCTGTTCCAGGACCAGCGCCAGCCCGTCCATGTCACGGTGGAAACGGAGGTGGAGGACGACGTCCCCACGGCGCTTCTCCTGCTGACGGTAGGTCTGCTCATCGCGGCGTCCTTCCTGCCTGAGCCTTCTGGCGGCGTGCTGCATCTGCTCTATACCTTGCGCAGCGGACTCGTCTGCATGGGGCTGTGCCTCTTCGGTGCCGCCCGCGCCTGCTGGCGCAGCCGCTCCCTGAAGCCGCTGGCCGAGACGTTCCGGGCGCTGGACTATGACACCCTGCTGCTGCTCTTCAGCCTCTTTATTCTGCTGGAAGGAGTGAGCAGGGCGGGCGTCATCGACGCGGCGGCGCAGCTGTTCCACTCCGCAGCCGGAGACGAGCCGCTGTATCTTTATCTGCTGCTGGTGGCTGCGTCGGTGGGGCTGTCGGCCTTCATCGACAACATCCCCTATGTGGCGGCTATGCTGCCGGTGGTGCAGGGAGTCGCCGCCCTCATGAACGGCGGCGCGGGCATTGAGCCGGAGCTGTTCTACTTCGGTCTGCTTACCGGCGCGACGCTGGGCGGCAACCTGACCCCCATCGGCGCGTCAGCCAACATCGCGGCCATCGGTATTCTCCGCAAGAACGGTGAGACTGTTCGTACCCGGGACTTCCTGCGCATCGGTGTGCCGTTCACGTTGGCAGCGGTCCTCGTGGGGGCGGGGAGCCTCTGGCTGTTCTGGGGCATCTGAGAAAATTCAGGAAAAACTGCAAAATAAGAAGCGTGGTCTGGCAGGCATCTGCCCCGGCAGTAGGCATCACCGGGGCAGATGTCTGTGTTTTTGCGCGCAGGGACGCAAGATAAAATATGCGGAAAAGAATGCAAAAACTTTTTTGAAAAAACGCTTGACTTTCCCGCTTTCCGTGGTATAATAACTATCGTTCCGAGCCGAACGGCAGCGAACAAAACAGAATATGCGGATATGGCGGAATTGGCAGACGCGTTAGATTCAGGTTCTAATCGGGGCAACTCGGTGGAGGTTCAAGTCCTCTTATCCGCACCAAACCATGAAAATCCGAACCTTTTCTCGATAGGAGAAGGGTTCGGATTTTTTGTTTTCTTCGGAAAGCAAAATGAAGGCTCCTTCCCGACGGCTGTGTGTCCAAAACCTTATCAGAAGAACCGTATAACAAAAGTCACAACTGTAAAGGTGCCGTAAGGCAGAAAGGACACAAACATGAAGTACGATGCAAGAGCCTGCCATTTCAACATGGATACCGGCTGCGTGGAGCTGCTGCTCCGGGATGGGAGAATGATCTCCATTGACTGCACTGGGGTCGAGGATGAATTGGACGTGACCATGGCGCAGAGGTCGGAGTTAGATTATCTCATCTACAATGACCCGCTTGGCTATGCAGACTTGATTCTGAACGGCGAACCAGAGGAGTATCTGAAGAATGTGGCGGGAAGTCACGGATTAGAAGATTAAGCATAAAAGGGTATGCGGCTATAAACCGCATACCCTTTTACACTTTATCGCTTCCAGACCGCTGCGGCATTGGAACGTGACATCAGTTCTTCGACCGGGATTCCGGCTGGGCAGATGTCCTGGCACGCAAGAGATTTTCCGCAGCCTTCAAAATAAAGCTGACGATACGCATTTGCGAGTTCTGTCCGATGGGCAATATCCTGTTCTTCGTTCAGAATACGGTAAGCGTTGACGGGCAGAACAGCTCCAGCAAATTCACTGTTCGGGTCAAAGTTCGGGCAGACCTCCAAGCAGCAGCCACAGAGCAGACACTTAGCAGATCGATACCGCTGGCTGTGCGTATAGCTGGTCTGGAACGCATCTCCTTCCAGCCACAGCTTTGTCCGCTTCAGTGCTTCAAAGATCACGGAACGGTCTACGACCAGATCTTTCACCAGTGGGAATTTGCTCAAAGGCTCCAGAGTAACAACGCTTCCCTTACAGTCCCGCAGAAAAACGGAACAGGCAAGACGAGGCAGACCATTGATCCGCATGGCACAGGCACCGCACTTGCGTATCATGCAGCCGCATTCCCACGCAATGAGGGAAACGACCGTTCCGCTCTTTTCGCACAGAGGGCTGCGGTGATTCAGCTCGTTCAACACCGAAGCAATCGAGGTGTCCGCACTTCCCTCAAAGGAAAACTCCTGCCAGCAGGGTGAAGCCTGCGGGTTTTCCTGCCGTTTGATTCGGATGGTGTAGTTCATAAATCATGCCGCCTTTCGGGGATGGATTCAAAGCTGATGGCGATATGCTGCCCGTTCCAGTGTGCCACGGTGGTTTTGCAGTAAACGGCATCGTTGCGTTGGGGATAATCTGCCCGCCAGTGCGCACCCCGGCTTTCTTTTCGGGCGAGGGCACTTTCCAGCATGGCACAGCCCAGAAGCGGAAGGGTGCCAGACAGTTTGCGGATTTCCTGAATGCCCGCTTCCAATGTCTGTGCATCCCGCACGACACCGAGTGCGTTCAGCAGAATACGATTCATCTGCATTTGAGCGTCCGGGGAAAGTTCGGGCAGAAGGGATTCTTCGGCACAGGGCATATTGGGGGAACTGACTGTTTCCCGGCAGGCAGTTTCCGCAGCAATCTGTCCTCCATAGATCGCACCCAGAAGAGAATTTCCACCCAGACGGTTTGCGCCATGGTACTGAGCGCAGCATTCACCGGCAGCGTACAGATTCCGCATCGAAGTGCGGTGCCGCTCGTCCACCTGAATGCCTCCCATAAAGTAGTGGATACCCGGCAAAATCGGAATGGGTTCTTTGCGAATATCTTTGTGCAGATAGGTCTGACAATCATCCACCAGTCCGGCAAGTTTATGCTCCATGACTTCTTTAGGAAGCTCTGTCATATCAAGGAACACCTCATAGTCACGGCTGACCGTCCAGACTTCCCGCGCGGTGATGTCACGCGGCATCAGGTTGCCGAGTTCCGGATATTTTTCTTCCATGAAATACCACGGCTTCCCGTTCCGTAATGCAAACAGCCGCCCGCCCTCACCACGGGCGGCCTCACTCAGAAGCATCCGTTTTTCGCCCAGTTCGACCGTGGTAGGGTGGTACTGGATCATTTCAAGATTTGCCATCGGAACGCCCAGACGGAACAGTTCTGCGGTGACTTCTCCGGTATTGGCAAGAGAGCCGGTCGTATCACCGAATAAGCCATGCAGCCCGCCTGTGGCAATCAGGACGGCATCGCATACAAACCGCAGCAGTTCGCCAGTATAGGTGTCCTGCACTGTGCAACCACCGCAGATGTTCCCGGAAAGCAGCAGGGTGCGGAACTTATGGTGTGGAAAGCGTTCGACCGTTCCTGCGCTTTCTTCCCGGCGCACAGCATCAATCAGAGCGGTCATTAGCTGCTTTCCCGTATCGCTTTGTGCAAAGGCCGTCCGCTTTTTCTTCTGTCCGCCAAAATTCCGCAGGTCGAGTTCATCGTCATCTGTCACGTTGAATTGTACTCCCAGATGGTGCAGGCTGCGCACCAGTTCGGACGCAGCCTGCGTCATCCCCCAGACTGCATTCGGGTCAGCAAGTCCGCAGGCAGCGGTCAGGGTATCTGTATAATGCTGCTCCGGGCTATCCTCCTCTCCCTTGGTATTCAAGGCTGCATTGATTCCGCCCTCTGCCATAACAGACTGCGCCCGCTCGGAGGCAAGGGAGGACACCAGCTTTACCGTCCAGCCGTTTTTCACAGCAGTCAAAGCAGCGGAAAGCCCTGCCAGCCCTGCACCCACGATCACCAAAGTGTGTTTCATACATTGTTCCACCCGATATAATATAGAATGATCGAACCGGCAGCAAACAGCACCAGTATAGAAAGAATCAGATAGAGGTCGCCGCGCTGCTCCTTATCCCGGACGATGCCCAGCGATACCAGAAGGGGTCGGAGATTGAGCAGAAGATGCACAAATACCGAAGCAACCAGTAAAAGCTGCGTCAGCAGCCGGACCGTTGTGAACGGAAACAGAATGTATACGCCGTCCTGCACTCTGCCGAACACGCCAATATGGAAAAAGAGCATGAGCAAAATAGCAAGCCCACTGGTGCGCCTTGCCCAGAACAGAGCATTCTGCTTTCCGTAGAGTTTTCCGCCGGACCGGGAAGCCCGGAATGTCTGTGCGGTCAGCAAAAGCCCAAGGACGGTGTGCGCCGCCAGAATGCCAACGCCGATCCATGCCAGAAACTTTCCTGCCCCGGAACTGATGCCCAGCAACATAAAACTGCCCATCAGCCCATGAAGCAGACAGATGAAAAGTAGCAGAACGGAGAGAATGGTGTTCAGTTTTCGCATGAGGGGTCCTCCATTTCTTCTGCGGAGAGCAGAAGGATGTCTGCATCCGGCAATGCTGTTGCATCAAGCGTATTTTCCGAAACCAGCAGCAGTTGATACCGCCCATTGATTGCACGGGAACGCAGCATGGTTTCGCTGTACTGCTTCAACGTGACATCTGCTCCGGCAGCAGTCAGGCGTTCACAAAGAGCCGTTGCATAGCAAAGCAAGGGATAGTCTGTTTCGCAGACCGAAAGCGTCATGTGCGGCAGTCCGGCATCGGAAAGGACTTCTGTCTCACCGGAAACAAATGCTTTCAGATCATTCCGGAAATCCGCATCGGAAAACGGTTCCAGCGCAGGGTTGATGCAGAACAGATAGTTGCCCTCCAGCGGTGCGGCCATCTGTGCGGCACGTTTCGCTTTCGGGGTCGCACCGGTCAGCCCATCCAGAATAGAGGGCGGCGAGTGCATAAATACGCCAAACGCGGCAAGAAATCCCAATGTCAGAACCAGAGTGATGAATTTTCCTTTCACAGGCAGACCTCTTTTATTTATTGCATGGTTGTTCAAATGAAAAATCTTCTGCGCAAAATACGGCAGTTGAGTAAACGCTCAACTATATTGTATGCGAAATAAGGAGGCTGTCAAGGTCTGTTAGACGACAAATCGCAGGAAGCAGATGCTAACTTTTCCTCTTGACAACGGAGGAAAAGCAGATATAATATGATTGAACGGTTGTTCAACTACAAAACAAGGAGAACGTCTGATGTCAAATTCTTTATACACCTGTAATTGCGATGTGATCCATGAGGACATCGTGAACGATGTAAAAGGCAAAATGCAGCCGAAAGACGACTACATCCAGCTTGCATCGCTTTTCAAGCTGTTCGGAGATGGCACAAGAGTGCAGATCCTTCATGCTCTGGAACAGAGCGAGATGTGTGTATGCGACCTTGCGGTTCTGCTGGGCGTCACCAAATCGGCGATCTCTCACCAGCTGAAAGCACTCCGGCTTGCCGGACTGGTCAAATTCCGCAGAGAGGCCCAGATCGTGTATTATTCGCTGGCGGATGATCATGTAAAGGAGATCATCGACAAGGGATTTGAGCATTTAAGAGGATGATCGCGCAAGCGATTATCTTTTTGTCTTTTAAGTTGAGCGATTGAACAATTAAGAAAACGTAGTGGAGGTCAAAATGAAAAGAGTATTCATCCTGAAAGGTCTGGATTGCCCGAATTGTTCCGCCAAGATAGAAAAAGAGGTCGGAGCATTGCCGGGAGTGGAATCCTCGGTTGTGAATTTAATGCAGCAGACACTGACCGTTCAGTCAGAAAAGTCTGCGGATGCAACACTGGCGGAACAGGTCGAAACGATCGTTCACAGCCATGAACCGGATGTTGAGGTGTCGGAAAAGACCGAACCTGCGGTGACGAAGGTCTATCTCCTGAAAGGTCTGGATTGTCCGAACTGCTCAGCAAAAATCGAGAAAGAAGTCGGTGAGCTGGGTGGCGTGGCTTCTTCGACCGTGAATCTGATGAACCAGACATTGACTGTTCAGGCAGGAACATCGGTGGCTACCTCCCTGCTGGACACCGTTACCACGATCGTCCACAGCCACGAGCCAGATGTTGAAGTGTCGGAAAAGACCGAACCTGCGGTGACGAAAGTCTATCTCCTGAAAGGTCTGGACTGCCCGAACTGCTCAGCAAAGATCGAGAAAGAAGTCGGTGAGCTGGATGGCGTGACTTCTTCGACCGTGAATCTGATGAACCAGACGCTGACTGTTCAGGCTGGAACATCGGTAGCTGCTTCCTTGCTGGATACCGTTACCACGATCGTACACAGCCATGAGCCGGATGTTGAAGTGTCGGAAAAGCAGCTGGAAGCGACTGCACCTGTCAAAAAGGATGAAAAAGCGGCGGTCTATAACGATGAGGATAAGAAGCGCACGATACGGCTTGCCGTGGGTGCTGTGGTCTATGCAATCGGTATGGCATTGACCGTATTCGCAAAGCTGCCGACTCTGGCGGAACTGGCGTTTCTGATTGTGGCGTATGTGATTCTTGGCTGGGATGTCGTATGGCAGGCAGTGAAAAATATCACCAGAGGACAGGTGTTTGACGAGCATTTCCTGATGAGTGTTTCCACGATCGGCGCATTTGCCATCGGGGAATACCCGGAAGCTGTTGCAGTTATGCTGTTCTATCAGGTCGGAGAGTTCTTCCAGTCGCTGGCGGTAAAGCGTTCCAGAAAGTCCATCTCTGACCTTATGGACATCTGTCCGGATTCGGCGACCGTTAAGCGGAATGGCGTATTGCAGGTCGTTTCTCCGGAAAGCGTTGCGGTGGGCGAGATCATCGTGGTAAAACCCGGTGAAAAAATCCCGCTGGATGGCATCGTTGTGGATGGCGAATCCATGCTGGACACCAAGGCACTGACCGGCGAATCTGTGCCGAGAAGCATCCGCAAAGGCGATGAAGCCCTGTCCGGCTGCATCAACCAGAGCGGTTTGCTGACGCTGAAAGTCACAAAGATCTTCGGGGAATCCACGGTATCGAAGATCACTGACCTTGTGGAGAATGCTTCTGCAAGAAAAGCTCCCACCGAGAACTTCATCACGACCTTTGCACGATACTATACGCCGGTCGTTGTTGGAATGGCGGCTGTGTTGGCGATCATTCCGCCGCTCGTCCTTGGCGGCGGCTGGTCTGAGTGGTTGCGCAGAGGTTTTGTGTTCCTGATCGTTTCCTGCCCGTGTGCATTGGTCATTTCTATTCCCCTGACCTTCTTCGGCGGTATTGGTGCCGCATCCAAGCGCGGTGTGCTGGTAAAGGGCAGCAACTATCTGGAAGCACTGAACAAAGTGAGCGTGGTGGTCTTTGATAAGACCGGCACCTTAACAAAGGGTGTTTTTGAGGTCGCAAATATCATTCCGGCAGCCGGATACCAGAAAGAGCAGGTATTGGAGTATGCTGCACAGGCAGAGAGTTATTCCAACCACCCGATCGCAAAGTCGATTCTTGCGACTTATGGAAAGCCAATCGACCAGAAGCAGTTCTCTGGCTTTGAGGAAATCTCAGGACACGGCATCAGCGTTATGGTGCAGGGAAAGAAGGTACTGGCTGGCAACAGTAAGCTGATGGAATCTGAAAAGATTGCCTATGCCGCTTGCGATGCAGCCGGAACAAAGTTCTATGTAGCAGCGGATGGTAGCTATGTAGGCTGTATCCTGATCGCAGATGAAGTGAAGCCGGACAGCAAGTGCGCAATCGCAGAGCTGAAAAAGATCGGCGTGGAAAAAACTGTTATGCTTACCGGCGATGATGAGCGAATCGGCAAGTCGGTGGCAGACGAACTTGGTCTGGATGCGTATTATGCACAGCTCTTGCCCGACCAGAAGGTCGAAAAGCTGGAAATGCTGGATAAGCAGAAACGGCAGGGCAGCAAACTCGCCTTCGTGGGCGATGGCATCAACGATGCCCCTGTTCTTGCCCGTGCAGATGTCGGCATTGCCATGGGAGGTCTTGGCTCGGATGCCGCGATTGAAGCTGCGGATGTTGTTCTGATGACAGATGAACCATCGAAACTTGTAGAAGCCATTGATGTTGCAAAGGCTACGAAACGGATTGTGATGCAGAACATCGTGATTGCTCTTGGCATCAAGAGCGTGTTCCTTGTTCTGGGCGCACTCGGCATGGCCGGTATGTGGGAAGCCGTGTTCGGTGATGTGGGTGTCACGATCATCGCTGTTCTGAACGCAATGCGGATTCTGAAGAAATAAGCACAAACAAAAACAGGGTGCGCCCACTAGCAGAGTTCCCATAAAACAGTATTTGCAAAAGTTCCCTAAATGGGGAAGATTTGGCGTGACTCCGGTCACGCCTTTTCTTTTGCTTCCAGTTCATCCAGAGGGATATACCCCAGCCCATCATACTTAATATGGATGTGCTGCACCCGCTTTCCGCTGGACTTATCCGGGGCATCCACATAGATGGCCGACACCAGTTCACGGAGAGCATAAGGGGTGAGTTCTTCAATATGAACGTACTTGTGCGCTTTCTGGACGAACTTCTCAATATTCTCGATCTGCTGTTCCTGTACTTCGATTTCCTGCTGGATAGAGCGTGCTTCCTCTTCCAGATGCTTCTGTTCGGCATCGTAGCTCTGGCTCATCATGTCAAAACGTTCATCGCTCAGCTTTCCGCTGGCGTTATCCTCGTAGATTTTCACGAACAGCCGTTTGAGGTCTGCAATCCGCTTCTCATTCCGGGCAAGCTGCTTCTTCAGGACGGTCAGCTTTTCGGTGCTTTCCACCCGAAGCTGCTCCTCCATGACCTTGCGGAAGTAGTCTTCATGACGGAGAATGTAGTCCGTCACCCGCTGAACATGACTCAGTACACGTCCTTCCAGAACCTTTACCCGGATGAAGTGTCCCTTGCACTTGCTCCCGTTCTTCTTGTGCAGAGAGCAATCAAAGAAGTCTTGACTGAAGTCCCTGTTGTTGGACGAACCATATTGCATCTTGGAACCGCAGTCAGCGCAGTAGACCATACCGGAGAAAATGCTGCTCTTGCCTGTCCGAGTCATGCGGTGACGCTGGTTACGAATCTCCTGAACCTTTTCAAACACATCATCGTCAATAATGCGCTCATGTGTATCCGGGAAGATAGCCTGATTTTCCACAGGATTCAGATGTCTCTTTTTATCCCAGATAGAGTTAGTATAGGTCTTGAAGTTGACTGTGCAGCCAGTGTACTCCCGGCGTTCCAGAATCAAACTTACTGCTCTTTTATCCCAGCGGTAAGGGTCTTCCGGGGCAGGTGCGTTTGTACTCCGGCCATGGCTCAGCTTGTAGGCGGTGGGAGTCAGAACTTTGTCCACCCACAGTTGGTTTGCAATTTGGGTCGGGCCACGTCCCTCCATGCACATGGAGAAGATGCGCTTCACAATCGCAGCCGCTTCCGGGTCAACAAGCCAATGCTTCGGGTTTTCCGGGTCTTTTACATAGCCGTACGGAACATTGACCGTCAGCGGCACTCCACGCTCTCCCTTGGCCTTCTGGACAGCCCGAATCTTGCGGCTGGTATCGCGGGCGTAAAACTCGTTGAACCAGTTCTTAATACCCGCAAAATCGTTGTTCACGCTGTTCGGGTCAATGGTGTCGTAATTGTCGTTAATGGCAATGTAGCGAACGCCATACTGGGGAAAGGTAAAGTTTGTGTACAGACCCGTCAAGGCAGAGTTACGCCCCAGTCGGGACAGGTCTTTCGTGATAACGATTCCTACACGCCCTGCTTCGATCTCGACCAGCATACTCTGAAAGCCGGGGCGGTCATAGTTCGTGCCGGAGTAGCCATCATCCACAAAGAACACTGGGTTCGGGAAGTGGTTCTTTTTGGCGTATTCCAGAAGGATAGCCTTCTGGTTCTCAATGGACAGGCTTTCGCCGAGCCGTGCGTCCTCTTGCGACAGTCGGCAGTAAAGTGCGGTGATCTTATTCGTTGCTCCAGACATTGTTGTGTCCTCCTTACTCTGTGGAGCAACTGTCAGTACAGGATTGGTTAACGGGTCAAGTATAGCAGAATTGGACGCAGTTGTCATTCGTCTGCACCCTCATCTTCAAATTTTTGCTGGGCGTTCTTGGCAACAATGCGCTCCAGCTTCTTCAAAAAGGATTCCTTGCCCTCATAGCTGCCGGTCACGGTGTAGGTGGTGTGACCGACTTTCTCCGTGGTGGTCAGTTCTGGAATCCAGAAAGCGGACAGATTCTTGACATGGAGGTTGCCGTTCTCATCTACATAGGAGCCGTGCTTCTTCTGCTCTTCGGTCAAGGGCTGCCGCTTGAAATAGATTTCATTTTCGGAGATGCTCACGGTTTCGCTGGCCTGCTCCTTCGGGGTATCGTCATACAGCTGGGCGAAAAATGCCAGTGCATCTTCGGGTGAGTCTTCCTCCATGAGCTGCTCGAAAATCTGCTGTTCCTCTGCCGAGAGGTTATTCCATGCGGCTTCCAACTCCTGCTCGTTGGCTGCGTTGACAAAGGCTTCGATCTCTTTTTTCATGGTGCATCCTCCTTTGGCTGCGAAAAGCGTTTTTTCAAAAAGTATGGGTTTTCGTGAGAGCAAGAATCGTCCCGTGGCCACAAATTTTCAATTCTTGAAAATTCTTGCCCTTTTGGGACAGCTTCTTGTTGGGGCGTGCCTGCCCCAAACCCTGCTAGGTGATTTCATTCTTGGTGGTTGCTATATTGCTTATATGCCTTTTCAAATCCTGATTTGTTATATATGATAAATTTATAACATTCTCCATCTTTCATGGAAATTGCTGCAACAGGAACGACCATCTGACTCCATGAAAGCTCCCTTATCTCGTTCATGGGCAATACAAGGTTGCGATACAGTGGACTGACTGTGAGCTTTTGAGTTGAATATGTAATGCTCTGTTCATCAATGTACAAACCACCGCCAATGATTCCATTACGGCATAAGCTACACACAAAAGTTTTTCCCATAATATTACCGCCTCCTATTAGTTGATGGTTGGTTAAGTTGAGTATATCATATTGATTTCCAGAAGAACACCCCTATATAGGAGATTTTAGCCGTTTTACTGCGTACGTGCGTACGAGAGATTGGTACGCACGTACGCAGCGATTTGCCCGAAGCGCACCCTATATAGCCGTTTCCCCCTCGGAGAGCCCACTACACTTTGCAGACCACAGGGATGAAAGTGTCATAGTGGGTTATTACACTTCCGCAGAAGTGCCTTCTCCTCGCCGCAGACAGCCGGGTGTGCCTTTTGTGAGAGCTTTCTGTGCGGCGAATCTACATCGCCCACAGGCGATGTAAGCAGGGATTCCAAAGGGGCGCAGCACCCTTGGCACACGACTTTGGTACAAAGTCTAGTGTGTTACACCTTTCCAGAGATGTACACGTTCCTGAAATGCAAAAAGCCCCATACCCAACACCTTGACGGTGCGGCCATGGGACTTGATGCTTCCTCGGCCTAGCCGGGTACTCGTAACCAATCCTGACAGGCAGTTGCCGTGTCATTTCTCGAAAACTGTTTTACGAATACCCAGCAAGAAAAAGCTCTCCTCATTCCGGCAGCTCATGCAGGGTAAATTCGTTTTTTGTTGTTTCCAGTATTCCCTCATCCCGCATTTTGCCCAGCTCTTTCGAGAGGGCGCTGCGGTCGAGGTTGAGGTGATCGGCCAGGCCCTGACGGTCGAAGGGGATGCGGAAACTTTTGCTGCCTGCCTTCGCGGCCTGATTGGAGAGATACAGCAGCAGCCGTCCCCGGACGGTCTTCGGAGCCGTGCAGAAGATGCGCTCCGAGAGGGCCAGGTTCTTGTGCAGCGAGATGTTGAGCAGGTTCTGCACGAGGATCGGCTGCCACTCGCTGTCCGGGTGAGGTGTGTGGATGAGGACATCCATGTTCAAAAAGAGCACTTCCGTCTCTTCCGCCGCCACCACGTCCACCATCATCGGCTCGCCGCAGAAGGCATAGGTCTCCGCGAACACCTGCCCCGCCGGGACATAGCTCAGGATGCTCCTGTTGCCCCAGAGGTCGATATTCTCGATGTTGACGCCGCCCGCCTGCACGATGCCCACCTCACGGGTGATGCAGCCCGCCCGCAGAAGGACTTCGCCCTTCGCGTAGGTCTTGCAGCGCGCACCGCCGCAGGTGAACATCTCGGCCAGCGCCGTCTCGCCAATGCCCTGAAAAAGGGGCGTTTTCTGTGTTTTCACCCTCAGCTCCCCCCTTTTACCGCTTGACGTGGTAGACCTCGAGATAGACGCTCTTGCGCGTCTCGTCCAGCGTTTCCTTCAAATCACGGCAGAAATCTTCATCGTCCAACAGCGCCACCACCTCGGGCGCATAGCGGGTGCCTCTCTGGGCGCGGAATTCGCCCAGCAGCGTATCCACCGGCTTTGCCATCGTGTAGCAGCGGCCGATATTATCGGTGGCCGCGTCCAGTGAGTCGGCCACGGTCAGAGCGTCTACGATGGGCTTGATGCCCGCCGGGCAGGGCGGATAATTTTTCGGGTAGCCGCCGTGTCCGTCGTAGAAGGTATGGTGGTAGAGCGCCGCCGGGGCCAGGTCGTCCTTTCCGCCCACATTGCACAGCAGCTCGTAGCCGAACACCGTGTGCCACTGGATGCAGGTAAATTCCTCGTCCAGCAGGCGGCGGTAGTTGTTGCCGATATACATGAACACATAGCTCTTGCCTACATCGTGGTAAAGGCCGCACTCATAGGCCAGCTCACATATTTCAATGCGGCTGCGGCGGACTTCCTCCACCGTCTTGCAGCCCATGACGCCCACGAACAGCTCGGGCGACTTTTTGAGCATCTGCTTGACGAACATGCGGGTCAGTCCGGCCACCATCATGGAGTGGACATAGGTCGGCTTGTGGGCCACGAGAATATAATTCAGCAGGCTGCGGCGGGCTGTTCCGGCCTCGGCCTGCATCTCCACCAGCTCGCGCACGGCACGGCTGACCACACGGGAGTACTGATTCTGGGGTACATTGTTCAGATACCGCAAGCTGCGGTCCATCACTTCTTCGGTGCGGCATGCCATCTCCCTCCGGTCGGCAGGCGGCATCTTGACCTCGTAAGCCATCAGATAAGACACCGCCGTGAGGTTCTTGTTGATGCCAGTATCGCTGTAGTCCTGGATGTCGGTGTGGTGGATGATGTCCAACAGCTCTTCCACCACCTCGCGGGCCGTACACCGTCCAGCATGGAAGCAGGCCGCCTTATAAAGATAGCTGACACGCCAGTTCTGCAGCCGTGCCTCCTCGCCCTTATAGAGCACCCGGTCGCGGTAGATGGCTTCCGCCGACTCCATCACCTTGGCGGCGACCACCGGGTCGTTGTGGTGGCGCAGATAGCTCAGCAGCGTCTCCCGGTCCATATGCATCGCATACTCGAATTTGCCCCACGGAAGGTCCGGGTCGAGCTGGTGGTAGTAAGGGTCGGTGATGATGCCCATCGCCTTGTCGAACACCTTCATATATTCGGTGCATTCTTCCGGCGTACTGCGTGGCATGGACATCCGGCTGTTGCCCAGACAGCGCATGATGTAGCCTTTTGTTGTCTTATCGAAGGACTCATACTCCGCAATATAGCCTGCACCCTCCTGAAAAAGGCCGCGCACCTGCGTCCCGTAAGGGTTGATGGCATAGTCGCGGCCCCGGACATTGAGGTAGTGGAGAGAAACCGCTTTTCCATACAGATAGCGGACGATGGCAGGCTTGTCGCCCCGGATGCGGGCGTTTTCCAGCAGGAGGCTGTAGACCTTGTAGGCGATGCCGCAGTCCTCGCTGCTGGCGTAGTTGAACATCTTGTCAGCAAACTCCTGCAGGCTGGCAATTTCGGCACTCGTCAGCTCCGCAGGCGCACGCTGGAATACCAGCTCATTGAGGATAGCGTTGTTCTCCTTCATGTAGTCGAAGCACTTGATGGCGTTGGACTGGATGGTCTCCAGC
>OLJF01000639.1_pt1 | contig 30723 bp, 29 predicted proteins | sample 1609751 | NCBI WGS metagenome assembly OLJF01 (sample SAMEA4350171, study PRJEB24818) | metagenome | biome: human; feature: gut; material: faeces | place: Denmark | collected 2013-09
TTCCCAACTCGTCAAAGGCGGTTTTTACCGCCAAACGTTCTGCCTGCGTTCCGTATCCCCTTCCCTTCACTGCGTCGTTTTGCATATGGATACTCAGGGAACATTCTTTTTTATCATGGTCGATCTGTTTCAATTGCAATTCACCGATCACCTTATCTCCAAGCATGATCGCAAACAGTCTGCGTGAAGCATCCTGCCCCTTCGTATCAAAATATCGATTTACTGCACCTTCGTCATAAACATAGGGCTGAAACAGGTGCATATCCATATAGATAGACGCATCATTCGTCCAATGCTTGTACAGTTCGTGACATAGTTCTCGCGTCATCACCCTTAACTGAATTGTTGGCATGTTAGACCTTACCTACCTTGTCATTCCGACTTATTGCTTTGTTTCATTCTATCATGTGGCTTTAATATATGCAATAACATTCCTGGCAGACATTACTGCCGGGAATGAAACTGTCTTATGACCACCCGGCTTTTGCGGCAGTCTGTTTTATTCCGAACATTCAAGTGTTTGTCAGAATTCTGCGATCTGTTTCGGTGCGAAATTTAAAAAGTCGGCCGAACAAAGTGAGTAGCGTATGCCGTCCAGCGTTCCGTTAAAGCCGAGCCTGCATGACTGCGCATGAAGATGCCCATACACAACCTGCTGCACGGGATACTGCGAAATAAGCTCCGTAAAAGCCGTCCGCATGCCGTTTTCGGCAACAGGTGGATAATGCAGCATCGTTATGACAGGCGCACGCCGAGCCGCCTTAAGCGACATTTCAAGCCGTATCAATTCGCGGTTGAAAATCTTTTCGTCGGCTTTTCCGAAGTTGGCAGCCGAAGGAAGCATCCAACCGCGTGAACCGCATACCGAAAACGCACCCATATCAACCGAATCATTCTGAACAATATACATACCGGCGGGCAAAACGGCGCGTATCCTCGTCGGCGATGCCCACCAGTAGTCGTGGTTGCCGCGGATAAGAATCTTTGTGCCGTTAAGCTCCGCAATTGAGTTCAGATCGTCAACGGCATCTTCAAGATACATTGCCCAGCAGATATCGCCCGGAACAAGCACACAGTCGCTTGGGGAGACGAGACTCTGCCATGCATCAAATATCTTTTCTCTGTGCCTATCCCAATTGGAACCGAAAACATCCATTGGTTTATCGGCTTTGCCGTTAAGATGCAGATCTCCGATTGCGAATAGTTTCATCAGAATATTACCGTTCAGTCAGTCTGCTGCCGATAAAGCAGCGGGGCTATGCGGGGATGCAATGCAATGCTGTCAATCGTCGCCGTTTTCGCGGTCTTCGTCAATATAGCTGTCATCGTCATCATCGAAGCTGCTGTCAAGCTCCGGAATTTCCGTTTCGGGAATTTCCGCTTCGTCAAGGGGCACGCCGACGTCCTCCATATCTGAATTATCCATTTCGTCGAGTGCGGCAATGGTCTTATGCTGCTTGCCGAGCCTTTCCTGACGCAGACTCTCTTTATAACATGCGGCACAAAGCTCCTTGCCCTTCATGGCGGGATTCTCGCCGCATTCAATGCACATCAAAACCTCGTTGTCATCATCGGAGGCTTTGCGCTTTCTTGAACAAACATCGCAAAGCTGTTGGTCATCACGAATATAATTCAACTCACATCTTGGACATTTCTTGTAGCCCATGGTTTAACCCTCGAAAAAATAATTTATTTATTGCCGATTTGATTTTATGAACACGGGTGCGGCAATCGACCCGCATTGCTTTGATAAGCGGTGATTGAGACGGATACGCTCTGCGCTTTTTGCCCGCATCAATCAACGCCTACCATATTATGCTGACATTGCCCCGTCATGTCAATAGGCAATTGCATAAAAATTAAAAATTTGTCCCCAAAAGTTTTCTGAAAACAAAGCTGCGCCGCCGTTCAAGCTGCCGCTTGATATGCCGGGTTTCGTTTCGCAAACGCTCGGAATAATCGGGCAGCAGACAAAAAACATGATTCTGCGCCCTTTTTGCCGAAACAAACTTAAACCGGAGTTTTTTCGGACGCCGAAATTGTTTCCGCTGTGGGGGCGGAAGGATTTGAATCAGCTTCCGTTTCGGAATCATTGCCGATTATGTCACCGTAAGCAACCGCTTCGAGCCTTTCCAGCAGCTCCGACCTGCCGTCACCGGTTTCACTCGAATATGCAATTGCATACGGTGGTGCGCCGAGTTCGCGGGCACGGGCAACCGCAGCCTGTTTGCGTCGCGTTTTTGCCAGTTTATCGGCTTTGGTTGCAATGAGCGTGTACGGAATCGCATAATAGAGTATGTACTTAAACATTTGTTTATCATCGCGAGTCGGCTCGTGGCGAATATCCACAAGCATGAAAATATGCTTCACCCTTCCGGAGGCAAGGTAGCTTTCGATAAGTTCGCCCCATTGTGCCTGCTCCTGCTTTGACGCCTGTGCAAAGCCGTATCCGGGAAGATCTACAATGTAGAAATCCCCGTTGATGCGAAAATAGTTTATAAGCCGCGTCTTTCCGGGTTTTTGTGATGTTTTTGCAAGTTTATTCATGTTGCAGAGCGAGTTTATAATTGACGATTTGCCGACATTTGATTTGCCGACGATTGCAATTTCGGCACCGCCTTCGGAGGGATAGCCCCCGTTTTTACCGACGCTCGTTACAAATTCAGATTTTTTAATCCTGAGCATATTCAAAAATCTCCTGAACCGTTGTGCAAGGCATTTTAGCAGGATTTCATGAAAATGTAAACAAGAAAATTTTTATATACAGCACACCGCCGGTGACTCCTGCGTTTCCGCCGGGTTTTTTGCGGCGGTTTATCGGCATTGAACCCGATGTGCGGTCGGATGCGCACGAACTTCAAAGAATGCTTTTGCACAAAACAAAAAATACGCTTTCCGGATGAGTTTTGTCGAATCAGAAACTATTTCAATTGCTTTTCCGATTTTCGCCGTAAAAGGGCAAAAAAACCTGAATAAATTATTCCGAAAATGTCCATTATTTGAATATAAGAAAAACGTTGAATAACAATTGCTTATCAAAGATTTGTTGTTTGACGTGTTAACCGAAAAACAAACTTGAATCGGAGGTCGGCAATGGCAATCAACAAAGTGGAAATCTGCGGCGTGGACACCGGTAAACTTCCGCCTGTCAGCTATAAAAAGAGCACGGAACTGCTCGAACGGCTAAAATCAGGTGATGAATCGGCGCGTGATGAATTTATTCAGGCGAATCTGCGGCTTGTGCTGAGCGTTATTCAAAGGTTCTCAAACCGCGGCGAACAGCCGGATGATTTGTTCCAGGTCGGCTGCATCGGGCTGATTAAAGCGATCGATAATTTCGATTTGAGCCATAATGTCCGCTTCTCCACATATGCCGTGCCGATGATTATCGGTGAAATCAGACGATTCCTTCGCGACAACAGCAGCATAAGGGTCAGCCGCTCTCTGCGCGACACGGCCTATCACGCGATGCAGGTCAGAAGCAGGCTGGTTGATGAAAAGGGTGTTGAACCAAGTTTAAACGAAATAGCTGCAGAATTGGGCGTTCCCGAGAGCGACGTTGTTTTCGCCTTGGATGCAATTTCCGATCCGATTTCGCTCAATGAACCTATTTTTCGGGATGACGGTGATGCGGTCTATATTGTGGACCAGGTCAAGGATGACACGGCGGACGATAATCGCTGGCTGGACGGCATTGCAATTTCAACAGGCATGAGCAAACTCTCGGAACGGGAAAGAAAAATTTTACAACTTCGCTTCTTTAACGGGAAGACACAAACGGAGGTTGCAAAATCGGTCGGCATAAGTCAGGCGCAGGTGAGCCGCCTTGAAAAAGCAGCTCTTGCAAGGATGCGGAAGTTTGTATAATGCGTTCCGCTCAGCGCAGTAAGCCCGCTTTGCGCACCATACATACGGCGAAAAAATTTATTTCACGCCTTTTTAACATACTGTTAACTTTGGTTGCAAACTAATCAGGCTGACAAGAAAATGTGGCAATTATATGTACTAAATAGGTCAAAATTAGTACAAATGCTGTTTTGTGGCTTTTTTTGGTGCCAACAGGGCAATTTTTGTTAAAAATTCTTGAATGCGGTATTGCAATTTTTAGCCGGACAGAGTAGAATATAACCAGTGAATACAATATATGTGAGGTAAAGACTATGATTATCAAAGACGTATCCGCTGCAGAACTCGAAGTAATGGAGATTATCTGGGCAGCAGGCAAACCCGTTATCATCACCGACATTTGGCAGGCGATCGAGGGCCATGACTGGACTTATCAGACCGTTCAGACTTTCGTTAACCGCCTCAACATGAAGGGCTTCATCAAAATCGTCGGCAAGAAGGTTCGCAGCTTCGAATATCTGCCCCTTCTTACCCGTGCAGAATATGTTGCACAGACCCGCGGTCATCTGCTCAACGGCAACGAGGGCGCAAGTCTCTCCGATTTCGTCGTTGCAATGCAGAAGCTCGGTCGCTGCAATGCTGCCGATCTTGAAAAGCTTGCCGAAACCGTAAAGCTTCTCAGGGGCTGATTCGATGACACGGCAGGCTCTGCCCGAGCAGTTTCTGCCGGATGAAAACTCCTAAAGTATTTTCAACACTTATCTCCCAAAAACCGCAGGGCTTCCCGCTCTGCGGTTTTTTCGGGTGCGGACTCCGTGAATCGGCTCTTGACTCCGTTCCGAGTGCTGACAACGAGTCGTTTCCGGTTTGATGCAGACAGCCGTATGCAGCAGGAAACATAAAACCCGCACGGGGGATATACCGTGCGGGTTGATTATGCATGGGCGGCGGCTGTAAGCCGCTCAAACTCAGAACTCGATTTTTTTCTCGATATAGGGAACAAGTTGGTCAATGGGCAAACGAATCTGCTGCATTGTGTCCCTGTCGCGAACGGTGACGGTGTCCTTCTGCATATCGTTGGCGGGATCGCCTTCAACAGTTTCGAAATCAACTGTTATGCAGAGCGGGGTACCGATTTCGTCCTGGCGGCGATAACGTTTGCCGATTGCACCGGTCTCATCGTAATCGACCATGAAATGCTTGGACAGCATTGCATAAAGCTCTTTGGCTTTGTCGCCGAGCTTCTTCTGAAGCGGAAGAACGGCGGCCTTGTAGGGAGCGAGCGCGGGATGCAGATGCAGAACGTTGCGAACATCGCCGTTTTCGAGAGTCTCCTCATCGTAGCAATCGCAGAGGAATGCGAGAGCCATGCGGCCTGCGCCGACGGAGGGTTCGATACAATAAGGAATGTATCGGGCATTCGTGAACGGATCCATGTATTCCATGCTCTTGCCGCTGTGTTCCGCATGAGCTTTAAGGTCATAATCGGTGCGGCTTGCAACGCCCCAGAGTTCACCCCAACCGAACGGGAAACGATATTCGATATCGGTTGTGCCGTTGGAATAGTGGCAAAGCTCTTCGGGTGAATGTTCACGCCTGCGCAGCCGTTCCTCACTCATGCCGAGGCTGCGGAGGAAGTTGTAGCAATAGCTGCGCCAGTAGTCGTACCATTCAAGTTCCGTGCCGGGTTCGCAGAAGAATTCAAGCTCCATCTGCTCAAATTCCCTTGTGCGGAAAATGAAGTTGCCCGGGGTGATCTCGTTGCGGAAGGATTTGCCGATCTGTGCAATCCCGAACGGGATTTTTTTGCGCATCGTGCGCTGAACATTTTGAAAGTTGACAAAAATGCCCTGCGCGGTTTCGGGACGAAGATAAATCTCGTTTGCCGTGTTTTCGTTGACACCCTGGAAGGTTTTGAACATCATGTTGAATTTGCGGATGCCGGTGAAATCATGCTTTCCGCATTCGGGGCAGACAATGCCCTTTTCGTTGATGTATGCTTCCATCTGTTCGTTTGTCCAGCCGTCGGGGTGAACATCGGCAAGTCCGTTTGCTTCGGCATAATCTTCGATAAGCTTATCGGCGCGGAACCTTGCTTTGCAGGCTCTGCAATCCATGAGCGGATCATTAAAATTGACAACGTGCCCGCTTGCAACCCATACTTCGGGGTTCATCAGAATCGCGCAGTCAACGCCGACATTATAGGGGCTTTCCTGAACGAATTTGCGCCACCATGCGCCTTTGATGTTGTTAAGGAAAAGAACGCCGAGCGGACCGTAGTCCCAGCAATTCGCCAACCCGCCGTAAATTTCCGATCCTGAGAAAATGTAGCCCCGGTTTTTACACAGAGCTACAATCTTATCCATAGAAAATTCTGTTCTCATAGCGATACCGTTGAAAGCAGCAATCAGACGTTACGCTGAACCTTGCCGGAACGCAGGCAACGGGTGCATACATTCATCTTCTTAGGAGTACCATTGACGATGACGTTAACACGTTGTACGTTGGGAGCCCAGATACGCCTGGTCTTCCTGTTGGAATGGCTGACGAGATTACCGCTCATTGCGCCCTTACCGCATACTTCACAAAACTTACCCATTTCGTTACACCTCCTTGCCGAATCTGCCGTGTATGAGGTTGAATGCGATTGAAGGAAAATCCGCAAAATGCGGAACATACCCTGCAAAACCGCATACGAATACACGGGACGAAAATCAAACATCGGTATTTTATCACCTTTTTAAGCAATATGCAAGCACTTTTGCGGCAATCGGGCATATATATTAACAAAATTTCAAATAATGCTGATGGAAGCTGCACCTGAATGAGCAAAAGCGGCGGCAAATCCGAGCCGCCCGGAGTTTTCGAAATGCAGCTGAGAGTACAAATAAACAAGGTTGAAAGGAATCTTTTATGAAATCGAAAAAAATCAGCAAAACATGGGTGTACATCGTTTCTATTGCGGCTGCGCTTGCGGCGGGAGGGATATCTTCCGTCTTTGCAATGTCCGCCATGAAGGAGTACGGCGCGCTCAGACTGCCGCCGCTTGCGCCGCCGTCGTGGCTTTTCCCGGTCGTGTGGACAATTTTGTTCGTTTTGATGGGAATATCGGCAGCAAGAATATATATTGTCGGCAAGCAGGACCGCAGCGGAGGAACAGTTCGGTGCAGAGACAATTCGGATATCGGCGGGCAGGCGGCGTGTGCGCTCCGCGTTTACCTCGTTCAGCTCATTTTGAATATGCTCTGGACGCCGCTGTTTTTCACGCTTAATCTTCGCCTTGCGGCGTTCGTTCTGCTTGTGATACTGCTCATCACCGTGATTGTAATGACATGCAGTTTTTTCAAACTTGATAAAGTTTCGGGTATTTTAATGCTGCCGTATATCGCGTGGCTGCTTTTTGCAGGTTACCTGAACCTCGGAACATATATTCTGAACGGCTGAATTCTTCCGAAACAACAGGACGAAGGCGGCAGAAATATTAGAAAATATTAGAAAAAATATATAGGCAAAAAACTCGGTTTCGCGGTTGAATAAGGCATGAATTAGCGTTATAATCAATCTAACGGGATTTTCTCGGGAAAAGGTTGAACAGCATTGAATCAACCGCTGCCCGGCTTCCCAAAAACAAGCGAACTATTTTTTCTAAAGGAGTTTTTGCTATGAAATACGATCGTGTTTATAACTTCTCCGCAGGCCCCTCCATCCTCCCCGTTGAGGTTCTTGAGAGCGTGCGCGACAACCTTCTCAACTATGAAGGCAGCGGCATGTGCGTCATGGAGATGAGCCACAGGTCCAAGGTTTTCCAGCAGATCATCGACGAAGCCGAACAGGATCTGCGCGACCTTATGAACATTCCCGATAACTACAAGGTCATGTTCATTCAGGGCGGTGCAACGCTTCAGTTTGCAATGCTGCCCATGAACCTTATGAAAAACGGCGTTGCTGACTATATCGTAACCGGCAACTGGTCCAAAAAGGCATATAACGAAGCAAAGAAATACGGCAAGATCAACCTTGTTGCAACCAGCGAGGATCGCAATTACAGCTACATCCCCGATTGTTCCGATCTTCCCATCAGCGAGGATGCGGATTATGTTTACATCTGCGAAAACGAGACGATTCACGGAACCACATACCAGACTCTTCCCAACACCAAGGGCAAGATTCTTGTTTCCGACCAGAGCTCAATGTTCCTTTCAAAGCCCTGCAATGTTTCCGATTACGGCGTTATCTACGGCGGCGTACAGAAGAACATCGGCCCGGCAGGCATGGTAATCGTAATCATGCGTGAAGACCTCATCCGCGAGGATCTGCCCCAGTTCGTTCCCACCTACATGAGCTATGCTACCCATGCAAACAACGGCTCAATGTACAACACCCCCAACTGCTGGAGCATTTACGTCTGCGGTCAGGTATTCAAGTACCTCAAGAGGATCGGCGGCCTTGAAGTCATGGCAAAGATGAACGAAGAAAAGGCAAAGATTCTTTACGACTTCCTCGATGAGTCCAAGATGTTCCGCGGCACGGTTGAAAAGGAATTCCGCTCTCTCATGAACGTTCCCTTTGTAACCGCTTCTAAAGAAACAGATGCGGAAGTTGTTGCAGCAACCAAAGCAGCGGGTTTTGACAACCTCAAGGGCCACAAGAGCGTCGGCGGTCTGCGCGCTTCCATCTACAACGCAATGCCCAAGGAAGGCGTTGTTGCTCTTGTTGATTTCCTCCGCAAATACGAGCAGGAGAATTACAAGGGCTGAGCCTGAGCCCGTTTGCTGTCACTAAAAATGCAGCCGACTGCTGCGGGCAGCGTTTCGCACCCTGCCCGCGACAGTTTTCACCCAATTGATAAATTATACATTATTAAGGAGATTATACTATGCGTATTCTTGCATCAGACGGTATGGAAAAGAATGCTGTTGCCGCACTGCGCGCACAGGGTCATGAAGTCGTTGAACAGTTCTATGAGCCGGCAGAGCTTGCAGAACAGGTAAAGAACTTTGATGTTCTCGTTGTTCGTTCCGCAACCAAAGTTCGCGTTCCCATCATTGATGCGGCATGCGAAACCGGCAAACTGAAGCTCATCATCCGCGGCGGCGTCGGCATCGACAATATCGACCACAAATATGCCGAAGAAAAGGGTATCAAGGTCATGAACACTCCCCGCGCTTCCAGCGATGCTGTTGCAGAGCTTGCAATGGCTCATATGCTCTCCTGCGCTCGCTTCATCAGCGTTGCGGGTCACACCATGCGCGAAGGCAAATGGGAAAAGAAGGCATACAAGGGCATTGAGATTCACGGCAAAACCCTCGGCATCGTCGGTTTCGGCAGAATCGGACAGGCTCTCGGCAGGATGGCTAAGGGCATGGGCATGAATGTTATCGCATTCGATATTTTCCATATTCCCGGCATCGAAGAGCAGACCGGCATCAACTATGTTGAAATGGACGAGCTGCTTGCAAAATCAGATTTCATCAGCGTTCATGCTCCCGCAGTTGACGGCGGCGCAATCATCAATGCTGCAAATATCGCAAAGATGAAGGACGGCGTTGTTATCATTAATACCAGCCGCGGCACTAATGTTGACGAAGCAGCTCTGCTTGATGCACTCAACAGCGGTAAGGTTTATGCAGCAGGTCTTGATGTTTGGGCAGAAGAACCCAGCAAGAACGAGGCTCTTTACAGCCATCCCCATGTCAGCTGCACCCCCCATATCGGTGCTTCCACCACCGAAGCTCAGAAGCGCATCGGTGCTGAAATCGTTGATATCATCGGCAAGTTCTTTGCGTAACTGCATAACACAGAATTGCCGAACATGCAGGCTCTTTGCTCAGCACAGGGCTGACGAATAATGATTTTTTCTTCGCAGTCGAGGGAGAGCTTCGAGCTGCGACAGAACCTGAAATTGCCGCAGCAGCTTTGTGATTTCCGTTTCGGAATCGGCACGGCTGCTGCGGTTTTGCTGTACCGTGAACAAACAATAATTGAAGGGGGCTAACCTGAACATGAACGAAAACGATGAACTTAATCTGTTTGTTATCTACACCGCAAAACCCGGAATGCGGGAAGCGTTTCTGAACGCTGTCAAATCGAGCGGGATCCTTCAGCTGATACTTGATGAAAAGGGCTGTCGGCGGTACGAGTATTTTGCCTCTGTTCAAAACCCCGACACACTGCTGCTTGCCGAAACATGGGAAAATGCGGAACTGCAAAAAATCCATATGACGCAGCCGCATATGACGGAATTGAAGGCGATTAAAGAAAGGTATATAGAGTCCACCGAAATCGGCAGGATGATTAAAAACTGACGGCCGAATCCGTGTTAGTGAACCCATGTTAACATGAAAGAGCGGCAGTCGGCCGAAAAAACAGACAAAAACGAAAGAAGTGCAGACGGGCGAAATCGCTCTTCTGCACTTCGATTAAACATATTCGCTTTTTAAAATGAACGACAGCAAAGCCGATTCATTTTGAAAAAACGGTAAAGCAGGATGCAATTAATACTTGCGTTTCCTTGCAGCTTCAGCCTTCTTTTTGCGTTTTACGCTGGGCTTTTCGTAATGCTCACGCTTTCTTGCGTCAGCAAGGATACCTGAACGAGCACATTTACGCTTCCAACGTTTAATTGCGCTTTCCAAGGATTCATTTTCACCAACACGGATTTCCATTATCAGTTTCCCCCCTCTCTCTTGCGGGAAATGAATGATTCAACCCGACCGCGGCCGACTCGAATTACTGATACATTATACTCAATGTTCATCGTTTAGTCAACCTGAATAATGCAAATATATTGAAAAAACAGGAATATACTTATTTCGCCTTATGAGAAGCCGCTTTATCGCGCATTTGAAATGCGTCGGACAACGGTTCGGTGCGGCAATTTTTTGCAGCGAAGTTGTGATATAATAAGTGAATACCGATTAAATTCTGATATGCGGCACGAAACTTACAAAACTGTAAGCACGGCTGAAAGCTTGTTGTAAGCATGGCATGCTATACTTTTGTTTGTTGAAAGGCGGACAACATCGGATGTTGTACGGCCGGAAACTCAAGCAAAATCGTAAAAACGGAGAGGAATGAGCAAAATGAAAAAAGAGCTTTTCAAACTTGCGCTGCATGGGCTGAAAGGGAAAAAGCGCAGCAGCCTGCTTACGGTTATCATTCTGACAATTTCATTTACCGCTGTGCTTGTTACGCTTTGCATAACGGGCAGCATTATAAAAACGAATGCGGAATACAGGCTGAACACCTACGGCGCATGGTACGGCGCAATACCGTACGGAATTGAGGGCGATGCGGAGTTTTTGAGCACGGTGAACGGCATCGGAGAGATCGGAGCGGCGACGGTGTACGGTCAGGCAGTATCAAAAAGCGGCGTCGCGGTCACATCCGTAGGTTCGGTGGACGGGAATTTGCTCAAAATCGGACGAATCGAATTGCAGGACGGAGAGTTCCCGCAGCATGATGGTGAAATAGCGTTGGAAGCTTCCGCTCTTTCGAAACTCGGAAAGAATTATACGATCGGACAGGAGATTGACTTCACAGTTCTTTTTGATGCCGAATCCGAAGAATCCGTTGAAGGGATAAAAATCCCGGTTGAATGCACCTTCACACTGTGCGGTGTTTTGCGCGAATACTCGAGCCTTTGGCAATTGAGCGAGAACAAGCTTTCAAAACCTATTTGCGGTGCGCTGATCACAAATACGGCGGGAGAAAATTTGCGGACCAAAGCAATTGAAACAGCTGCGCAGATGAATGAGCAGTCCACAGCGGGGACGGCGCATGTTTCGGTCGCGGCAGCAAACCGTCAATTCTTTTTTGAAGTTGATGAAGCGGAACGCGGACAGGCAGCGGAGAGTATCAATGCATACATGCAAAAAACACGTCGCGGAACAAATGCGGACAAAGCTGTTTGCATAAACACCGCCGCATTTTCGGATAAAGGTGAAGCGAATTATCATTCGTTTTATATCTGCCTGATTCTTGCCGTGACCGTTATTGCTGTGGTCTGCATATACGCTGTTCAGCTCCGCAAGCAGGTCAGAGGAATCGCTCTTTTTCGAAGTATAGGCATAACAAAACGGCAGCTGAGACTGCTGCTGACGTTTGAAACGCTTATTCTGTGCCTGCCTGCGCTTGGAGCGGGAACACTGCTCGGAACCATTATAACAAAGCTGATTCTGAAGCTGTTTGTGTATGCAAAATCCGCACCGGTGCAGGTGGACGTTCCGCTGTCGCAGCTTGCAGTCACGGCACTGTGCTGGATTGCAGGCATATTTGCGGCGCGAATGACTGTTTTCCGCATCGCACTTTCAGAGCCGCTGACGGGCAGGATGCATACAGCCCGCCGACGTGCGCATGCGTTTGATTTTTTTCGCCGCACTGCGGTCGTGCTGCTTGCCGCTGTATTCTGCGGTGCGGTTATATTCGGCATTCTGGAATCACTTTATCCGAGAGCCGATATGCATAAATGGCAAAATCAACCTGCATATGTTCTGAATGCGGAATCTTCGGAGGTTGCATTTATCAGGGACGGTCGAAATGCACAGCTTATTACTGCGGATATGCTGAAAACCTATCAGAGCATACCCGGCGTCACAAAGGCAGCTGCATTTAATTCGATGACGGTGGAGCTGACGTTCGACGGCGACAAAAACAGCAGCCTTTTCACCGCTTTGCGTGAATATGACCCTCAGTTTGAGGACGGTGCAGCCGTGTGCCTGTATGCCTTATCGAAGGAAAGCCTCGGCACATTGATTGACCCTTCCGCTGTTGATGCGGCGGCATGGCAGGCGTTTTCAAACGGAGAAGGCGTCATAATGTCCTTTCCTGTCGGAACGGACGGCGGAGTGTTTTTTAATCGTGAACACTTCGGCGCAGCCGATTTATCGGCGGGTGATGAAATTTCAGTCGGCTGCTACGGTTCAAAACTCATTCGGGAGGAAGATGCATACAAGTTAGGCGCTTACAGAAAGCTGCTCACAAAAAACGTAAGCATCGCTGCCGTGGCAGAATTCGATCACGAAAAAACCAATCTGATTCTCACAGGTGCTTATCAGCCGTACACAGTATTCTGTTCGGACGAATTCCTGAAAAACATCCTGACGGAATGCGAGCCGGGCAGCCTTTGCGGGAGCTTTGTTACCGGTGACAAAAACGCTGTTGAAGCCGAATACGGCTGTAACACTGCGAATGTATATACCGACCTTAATGCCGGCTATGTTTCAACGGACAGTGTGCTTGCTGAAATAACTGCCAAACAAAGCATTTCAATGAACAACAACCGTGAACAGTATGCAGCGTATATACAGGAGGATCTGCAAAAGCTCATATTGATTTACTCGGGATGCGGCTGCATCGCACTTGTCATGCTGCTGCTTATCGGGAACATTCTGACGCTTGAAGCGGAGGGGGAAGAGCGCGAATTTGGCATTCTGCGTGCGCTCGGAATGTCCAAACGTCAGCTTCGGCAGCAGCTGAATTGCCGTGCCGCGCTGCGCGGTGCAGCAGCAGTATTGTGCGGCTGGCTCGTGTATGCGGCATATATGTTTGCTTCCGCAATTTCGCGTTATAACCATCGGCAGGAAGTGAATGCAGATATGAATGTGCTTGATTTCGTGCAATCCGGTCTTTCGGGACTTGCACAGGGGGGAGCGAACGCGCTGACGGTTGTGCTCATTACGGTTAGCTGCGCAGCGGTACTCATCCTGCTCTCCCGTGCAGCAAAGCATCGACTGACGCGAAACGATCTTGCGGCAATGCTTCGCGGACGCTGAACGGCCGTTTTGAACGAAAAATGAATCTTGGACGAAAATTTATTTTGAAATATAAGGAGAAAAATTATGTCAATTATTTTGCAGGCAGAAAAACTGTACAAAGAGTACAAAACATCATCCGGAGCGGTGAACGCATTGAACGGAGTCGATCTTTCGATTGAAAAGGGACTTTTCTATGCGATAATCGGAAGAAGCGGATCGGGAAAATCCACCCTGCTTCATGTCCTGAGCGGACTGGACAGGCCGACATCCGGAAAAGTGCTTATCGACGGCGTGGATATGTTCTCGTTCTCTGACGAAAAAATGGCAATCTTCCGCAGACGCAGCATGGGCTTTGTGTTTCAGCAGTTCAATCTGCTGGATGAGTACTCCGTGTTGAACAACATTTGTATGCCGCTGAGGCTGGACGGCAGGAAGCCGGACGAAACATTTCTTGCAGAGGTTACAAAGATGCTCGGAATCGAAGAAAAGCTGAAAAAGTACCCTTATGAGCTTTCCGGCGGTGAGCAGCAGCGTGTTGCAATAGCGCGCTCGATTCTTGCAAAGCCGCATATCATTTTTGCGGATGAGCCGACGGGCAATTTGGACAAAAAAGCGGGGGAGGACACGCTTAACCTGCTGAGCAGCTGTGCGGCGCGTTTCGGGCAGACTCTGATAATCGTTACCCATGATCTTGAGATCGCAAAAAAAGCGGACAGAATAATTAAAATTGAGGATGGAAAGATTGTCTCAAATCAGCTATAATAAACAATGAACCCCGAACGGGAATGAGTATGTTGAGATGCTGGTTAAATGACTGAAAACAGGCAGGAGGTGCAGTGCCGTGAACAAACATATACTTGTCACTGAAGACGATAAAAACGTTGCCGATGGGCTGCGGGAAATTCTTGAAAGCGACGGCTATACCGTTTCATGCGCGGACTGCGCCTCTGCCGCAATGCAGACAATGCGTGACGGCGGTGCGGATCTTGTTATTCTGGACGTACGTTTAGGGCAGGATGACGGTTACGAGCTTTGCCGCAGGATAAGAGAGTTTTCAAATGTGCCGATACTTTTTTTAACTGCATGCAGCAGTGAAATCGAGCTTGTGCGCGGCTTCCGTGCCGGTGGGGACGATTATGTTGCAAAGCCGTTCAGGATGCATGAACTTCTTGTTCGCATTGAAGCTCTGCTGCGCCGCACATCAAAAAAGAGCAGCGGAGTCCTGAGAACGGGAGAACTCAGCTACGATAGCGCAAGCTGCCGCATCAGGCGAAAAGGGAACGTGCTTGAGCTGACCGCAACCGAAACAAAGCTTGCTGCGGCACTGATAACGCATTCGAAACAGACCGTGTCCCGTGAGGAGCTTCTGTATCTGGTTTGGGATAAGGATTCGGCATTTGTGGATGCAAACACCTTAAGCGTGAATATCAGTCGGCTGCGCGACAAACTCGGAAAGGTTAACGGCAAGCCCTACATTGAAACCGTGCGCGGCATAGGTTACCGCTGGACATTGCCCGTTACGGAGCAATAAGAGTTTTTACGGAAGATAACGAACGGAGAAAACGCAATGCAATGGCTGATTTGGCTTGTCGTCCTGCTTGCAGCGGCGCTCGGCGGTGAATTATTTCATATTTGCAGGCAAAGACGTGAGCTCGACAGGCTTTCAAAGGCGGTTGAGCATTTTTTGCTGTATCCGGAGGACGGCATTGAAGAAACATTGAACGAAGGCGCTGTTGCGAATCTTCAAAACGCATTTTCCGAGCTTACGGCACAGTTTTCGCTCATGCGTGCCGCTTCCGCGCATCGTGAAGAAGAAATGACGCATTTTGTTGAAAACATTGCGCATCAAATCAAAAACGCTGCGACCGCATTGCAGATTCGACTGGATATTCTGCAAATGAAATTGAAGCTTCCGGATGAGGTTGAAGCTTTGAAGAAGAGTCAGCTTTGCATGAACCGCCTCACGGACGAGGTGGACAGGGTATTGAAATCAAGCCAGCTTGCATCAGGCAAAATAACGATGGTTCCGGAAAAAATCGATCTTTCAGAAGCAATAAAGGAATGCTGTGATGAACTGAGCCCTCTTGCCGAAGCCCGCAGCGTTGAACTGCTTTTTGAACCAAAGAATTCAATTTGCATTTCCGCGGATGCTTTTTGGCTGCCGCAGGCGATAAGCAACATAATCAAAAACGCCGCTGAGCATACCGCCCGCGGAACTGCCGTTAACGTCATAATCAAAGACTGCATACAGAACATTGAAGTTCGCATTGAGGATCATGGTGCGGGCATTCCGGAGGATGAACTTCCGCTCATGTTTGAACGATTTCATCGCGGAGCCGCCGCAAAAGCAGGCTACGGAATCGGCTTGTCAATGGCGAATGATATTGTCAGAGCGCACCACGGCAGCATCAGAGTCGTGAATATGCAGTCAGGCGCGGCATTCACGATCACTTTGCCGGTGCTCGACGGCACAAAGCCGTATCTGGATGCGGAAGAGAAATAAATCCTGCGTTTTTACTGAAACTTTTTGGGCAAAATACAGCCGCAGATACAAATTCGCATTTAAAGCCAACGCACAGGACGTCAAGCTCACGGAGGCAGACATGCATAACCGTTAATTCTTTGTCGAAAACAACAAATATATTGCAATTTCTGCTCAAATTACTGTATAATTGATAGCATGGAAAAACAAAGAAATAAAAAAGGGTCATTGCCCATCGGTGTGCGCATCATCGGCATTATCATTGCCGTGCTTGCTGCCGCATACGGTTTATATGCCGGAATGGGTAATTCCGCAGGAAATTTTGACGGCGAAATGCAGATATTCGCACTTGACGTCGGTCAGGGCGATTCATTCTTCATTATTTCGCCGAACGGCAAAACGATGCTGATTGATTCCGGCGAATCCTCAAACTCAAAGCAGATTGAGCAGTTTATCCGCGAAAAGGGTGTTCGGCAGCTTGATGTTGTTATCGGCTCGCACACCCATTCGGATCATGTCGGTTCAATGCCGTATCTGCTCGATGCCTTTGATGTCGGAAAATATGTAATGTCCGAAGCGGGACTTGAAACGAGGATTCAAAAACGAATCAACGCCGTGCTTGAAGAAAAAGACATTCCATGCAGTTATGTATGGGCGGGAGATGTTATTGATTGGGACAGCGACTGCAAGGTGACGGTTCTTTCGCCCGTACCGGAATTTGATGAGTATTCAAAGACGGATTGGAATGAATGGAGCCTTATCATACGCGCGGAATACGCAAATCACTCGATGATTTTCACCGGAGATGCAACCGTGCGTTCCGAACAGGCTGCAATGCTGAACAATGAGAAATATTTGTTCGATGCCGATGTTTTGAAAGTGCCGCATCACGGTTCAACGACAAGCTCCTCTCTCGGTTTTTTGGAGGCTGTCAGCCCGGAATACGCAATAATTTCCGTCGGAAAAGGCAACAGCTACGGACACCCCGACTACGATACAATTCAAAAACTGAAGCAGGTTAATGCTGAGATTTACCGTACGGACGAGCTTGGCACAATAAACATTGTTTTCAGTGCGAATGATATAAAAATTACATACTGAAGCCTGAAAAAATCTCGGGTAAATAAGGATTGGAGGAAAAAATGTATTGTCCTGATTGCAAAATTGAGGTTGAGTCCGGCGAGTACTGCCCGCTTTGCGGAAGAAAACTCGTGAGGGATTCACACAGCACGGGAACCGTTGTTGATGACAGCTTCAGCGGTGAAGCGGCTCAGGTTTCCGGAAAAAAACGCTGCAAATTCAATTTCAGCAAACCGCTTTGCGCTGTGTTTGCATTGCTGTTGATTTTGAGCCTTGCGATGCCGTGGTTTCATCTGAATGTGAAATATGTTTCGGCAAATGTTGTTGACGACAGGCTGACAATTCTTCAGCTTAAACCGCAGTTCTCATATTATTGCGGCATGGTGTCAAGACTTGCCGGAACTTTCGGCACGGATATGAATCAATATGCGGATTTGATCACGGCAGCGGAGGGTATTTTGCTTGCAGCTGAGAGCTATTTTATGCTCTGCGGAATTCATTTCCTGCTGTTCGGGATTATCGGTTTGTTTTCAAGGGGAAAACTGCGCTACTATTTTGCGCGTGTCGGCAGCACGATGTACATTGTCGGATTGCTGGTGTTGATAATTGCGGTGCTTATCGGCAATGCAAAACTCGGCGCTGCCGTTGCAGCGTTCGGCGCGCAGAATGAGCTGCAAATCTCCGCCTCTGTTAAGCTTACTGCGCACCCGTACATTGCGCTTGCGGCTGCACTCGTTTTCAGAATCTTCGGAATTCGCCTGCTTCGTTATTTGAACGGCGTAAGCTGCCTGAATCGCGGAATAACGGATATTGCAAAACGCGAGTTTTCATTGATTCACTGCGTGAAAAAAGTGCCGAAAACGTACTCAAAGCCCAAACATCGCGGAAGAACGAATTACACGTCCTACGGTGATACGGAAAGCTTCAACGATGGAATCGTAGACTGATATTTGATTTTGAATAACTGCTCAAAAAAGCTTTGCACGCTTGCGTGCAGGGCTTTTTTTGAATACCCGATGAATATATGCATTGGGAAGAATACCGATATGCTCTGCGGGAAGAATAAACCCGACAGACGGGATGCATGGAGGAATTGTCATGACGATGAATGAAAAAGAACGGGGCATGAAATGCGGCAGAAAACATCGGAGCAGGAGAGTGCTGCTTCCGATTTCGGCATTCATGCTTTTGTGCATGGTTTTTATTGTGCTTGCGGGAACTGCGGCGGCGATAATGCCGTTCCCGTCATCGGAGCTGCTTCCGGTTGATGAGCTGCTGTCCGTGCTATATGCGGCAAATTCCTCGCATTCTGATGAAAGCTGCGAACAGCCGAACATCCCGGCTTCCGTGAGCGGAGAGCGCGGTGAAGAAGATTCGGCTCGCGTTGCGGAAGCATTGCAGAATTTTTTGAATACGGGCGAAACGGTCAATTTAGAAAAAATGCTGCACCCTGCTCACCTGTCTGCACTGCGGGAAGGCTGCGGTAAGCTTGTTCCGACGTCGGGCGTATCAAAACTCGGTGAATCAATTCGTTCGCTGCTGCTGCACAGACTTGTCGTTAAGCTTTGCGGTGACGGGGCGGCCGACTTTTATCCCGAGTACGTGGAATGCACTGTGGTTTCGGTTGAAAAAACGGATGCCGAGGAAACGGAACGCATAATCGAAAGCGCACGGAGCAACGGTGCAGCGGATGCCTGCGGAGGAATGAATATACGACTGACAGTAAGCTTTTTGAAAGATGAAAAATTGCTCTGTTTCGAGGAATGCTCTTTGATTGCATTTGAATCGGACTGCGGCTGCTGCCTGCTGCCGGAGAGTCTTATAAACGTGATTGCGTGATTTAAGATAGATACATCAAACCCCCGAGAATTCCGTTGACGGATTTCTCGGGGGTTTTTGTTCGGATATCGCTTAGCTTATTCAGCTCTTTTCGAAATACCTATCAGGCAATGCCGAGGAACTGCTTTGCATAAGTGTCGATATACTTGTCGTTCATGCGAATCTTTGTGTTGTTCTTCCACTCAGTGAAACATTCGGAGTAGTGATCCTGTTCCGTTTTTTCGGTGTAGAACTTCTTGGCGTTCCTGTAAGCTGCATCATCGTTCTCAGCTTTGATAACGGTATCGCCTGCATCAAGCCTTTCGTTGATGAAGATGAAGTGTACGCCGCCGCCGGAAGTCTTTGTGGTGACTTCTGCGATCTTCTGACCGTCGGTGGTGGTGTATATCTTGATGCCGTACTTCTTGACGGGGTCGGTCTCGCCGTCGGCGGGTTTATCGGTGGTGGGAGCATCGGTTGCGGGTGCATCCGTTGCGGGAGCATCGGTGGAAGCAACATCGGTGGTTGCGGGAGCGTCCGTTGAAGGAACGTCGGTGGAAGCAACATCGGTGGTTGCGGGAGCATCGGTTGCAGGAACATCCGTTGCGGGAGCATCCGTGGTCTTGGGAGCATCGGTTGCATCGGGTGCGGGGGATGCGGACTCAACGGGAATCTTCCAATCATCGCCGTAGAAAAGCAGGCAGGCTGCTGCACCGAAACCGTCAAAGTATTTGCTGAGAAGGTTTTCGTTCATGATGTAGCCGTGCTCTTTGTAGCCGCCGGGGGAATCGGGATCGGCAGTGGGCTCGGGAGTTGCATCGGGGTTGGGAGTTGCCGAGGGGTCGGGAGTTGCGGACACGAATACGGTGTCGCTCTGGTAATCGCCGTTGGTGACATACTTGTCAACAAACTCATCGAGGGAGATGCCGCTCTCAAGCGCTTTGCGGATTTCATCAAGCTTTTTGTTCTGTTCATCGGTGAAAACGCCTTCAACGGTATCGCTGACCTTGTCAGAGTTGTCATACTGAACGAGAAGGTGCTTGACGGTGAACATATCGTTGGGAGTGTAGAGGGGGATCATGCCGGAACCGCTGATGTAGGAGTTGTAAGCGGTCATGAACGCGGAAACGTCCTTGCCGTAGCTATCCCTCTGGGAGAGAGTGTTCTCGCTGATGTATTTTTCAAAAGCGGATGCATCAAATTGAACTTCGGAATAGATTTTTTCCTGAAGCATTTCCATCATCATGGATTCAAGCTCGGACTGCTTGAGGGACTTCATGTATGCTTTGTAGGAAGTGCCCTGCTTTTTAAGCGCTGCCTTGAACTGTTCAAGCTTGTTTTCGCGGATGGCAGCCTCGTCGGTGATGCTTGCATCGACTTTGTAGCTTGCAATTGCCTGATCAAGCTTAGCATCAACGTTCTTCTGAAGCTCGTCCTGGCTGATTTCTTTGTCAAGGCCGAGTTCATAGCACTTGTTAAGAGTCACGCCGTAGGTGATGAGCTGGTTTTTAATAAAACCGTTGAAATCATCCATGCTCTTTGCGTAATAGCTGTACTGCTGATAAATCTGCTGGTACTGTGAAAGTTTAATTTTCACCTTGCCGATTTTGCCGATGGTGGGGTTGTTGTCGGTTGCGGAGCAGGCGCAGACACCGAGCAGCATTGCAGCCGCCATAAGCAGTGCAATAAGTTTTACAAATACTTTCTTGTTCATCATTAGTCTCCTTCCGGTTAGTTCGTTGGTCGAATCGAAACTTCAATACATTTTAATAGCAATTCAGGTTTTTGTCAATAGCGGTTGGCAATTATTTTCAGCGGTTCGGCACGGGAAGAGTCGAGCTGCCGGTGCCGTAATGCAGCTCGCCCTGCACAGCAACGTATTTGTCGGTGTAGAGCTTTTCAACATCGCCTGCCGGCTGACCGTCCGCACCGATAAGCTGCCTGTAAACTTCAACGACGTAGCCGTAACGGGGCGAAATGACCATTTTCGAATATCCTGTCGGCCAAAGCGGTTCGGCAATGCGTTTGGGTTCGGGAGGGTCGAGCTTTTCTATGGTATCCGACCAGATTTTGTAATGCGTGCCGTCATCGGGCTGCGTGCCGTAAACAAAGGTGTAAACTGTTTTTGTCCGCATGTCCGCATAGGCAAAAAGGAACATGGGAGATTCCGCTGCATTGCTCCACACAAGGTCGGGTCCGTAATACGAAACGGTTGCGTCAAGCCCCATTGCAACATAGCTTCCGGGGATTGAGTGATGGGAGCGGCTGACGATGCGAATATCGGGGCCGATAAGCAGCAATGAATTGTACAGTGTTGAGCTTACCTGACAGATTCCGCCGCCGGGAGTGTCGATATATTCTTTGCCGCCGGAAATCCCGTGCGCGGGAAGCCAGCCGAGTTCTTCGGTGCGCGGCCCAAGAAGCTCGTTGTAGCTGAGCTCTTCGCCCGGTTCGAGAATAACACAGTTAAGCAGCCCGGCCGCTTTTTGAACGTTGCGGGAACGGGACTCGTTGCTTGTTGCAAATTCGGTTGAGAAACGGGAGAGTTCACGCATTGAGTCAATGAGCGTGTTCACATCGCCTTCGGGTTCAACTTCTTCGAGGAGGAGCGAAAGAGACGCGTTATAATTCCCGGAATTGAACGCTTCGGAAACCTGCTTCAGCATATCTTCGCGGTTAAGACAGAAGCCGTTGCTGCCGGTATGAAAAAGGATCTCTCCGACAACTGTTCCGTCGGGAGCTTTGACCGTTTGAGTTTTGCAAACGGTTGAAATATCGCCGCCCGTGCCGTAACCCGGTTTGCCGCCGCCGACACGGTTCAAAAGCGTCACATAGGGCTCGACAGGGGGGTGATCCAGCTGAGCAGCTGCTTCGGATACGATTGCGGCAACGCTCTCCTCGTCCATCCGAATGGTGTAGCTGCCGACTTCAAAACCATTTTCGGCAATTTCAACGCGCTTCAGATAATTCTGATAAGGGTCGGAATCGCTTCTGCCGAGTTTGAACGCGGAGCTGAGCAGCTCGTTGATGTTTGTCGTAATGCGAAAATCCGATGCGGTGAGAACAATGGTAACATTGTCTACCGTTACGGAAATGTTGATTTTCGAAAACTCCGCACTCAGCGCGTCAAGCATTGCATTGCGTGCGTTTTCGTAATCCATTCCGCCGACGGGAACACCGGAAATTGTGACGCCGGGAATAATACGGTTGTCCTCAATATATTGGTATGACGTGCCGCTGCTTTTCCCGGAAACGAGCGTGGTTCCGTCCGCCTGAGCGGTGGTTTTGAGCCAGTTGTTTTCTCTGTAGGTGCGTACGGCGCGTTCATGATCCGCTTTAAGTGAAAAATGAACGATAACAAGGGAAACGAGCGCAAAAACGAACACCGCCAGCGCACAGACGAGAACGCCGAAAGGTGAACGGAAATCTATGCCCAAAACACCCTTCCGATTGCGGGAATGGGTTTGGGACACTGTGGAACGATTATTGTTGTCCAAGGAGCAGCCTCCGTGAAAATTTAATCCTCAATGTGTTTTTTTGCCGACTGCGCTTGATTGAAGAGCAGCGTATCGGAAAAAAGCACATTATTCAACAACTATCATTATAGCCAAATTTGTGCCGAACTTCAACATTCGGGAATGATATAATTTTGCTGACGCATCGATTGGCAATTGAAACGGAGGCGGAAGACGTTCGGGACGAATACGATGAACAGGGAGCCGGAATATCAAATCGACAGGAAAATGAAAATATATAATAATTTTTTAAAAAAGGGGTTGCAATTGTCCGCGGAGTGAGTTATAATACAACACGTTCCGCAGGGAAGCAACGCTGGTGTAGCTCAGTAGGTAGAGCACGTCATTGGTAATGACGAGGTAGTCAGTTCGAATCTGATCACCAGCTCCATAAACCGCTCAAATTGTTTGAGCGGTTTTTTTGTGCCATATATTCGGTGCGGAACCGCAGCGGCAAGTCTTTTGAAAACTCTCAACAAGTTCACGATTTCAAAGGTTTATTAATCCGTAAAAATGAGGACTGCCGCGAAATTTGCGGCAGTCCTTCTCATCGTTTTTTGTCAGGCACTTATTGACCGTGCTGCTTATTCGGCGCAGGTCGGATCTGCTTCCGATACTTTATTGCCGTAACGGTTGTATGAATCGGCAAGCCGCACAAAATCGGCCGCTGCAAGCTCTTCGGCTCGGACGGTCGGCAAAAGCCCGGCATCGGCAATCACTTCGTCAACATTGTTTTTCGGAATCAATTGCAGCATATTGTTTCGGAGCGTTTTTCGACGCATCGCAAATGCGGCACGAAGCACCTTTATAAAATTCGGCGGAAGCACGCTGCCGTTTCGTTCGAATTTCAGCACACAGGAATGAACCGACGGCTCGGGGTAATATGCCGCGGGGGAGAGCCTCAGTTCGGTTGAAATGTCGAAAAGATACCGGGAAACAATCGAGAGAGGCCCATAGTTCACATCACGCGGTGCCGCAAAGAACCGCTCTGCTGCTTCAACCTGCATCATCAGCACCATGCGCTTTACAGGGAGTCCGGATTCAATCAGCCGCATACAAATAGGTGATGTTATATAGTACGGAAGATTTGCAGCAACAGTAAAAGGCTCTCCGCCGAATGCATCGGAGATTTTTGCAGGCGGAACCTTCAGAAAATCGCTGCAAATGAGCTGCACGCTGCGTTTATCCGCGAATTCATCCGCAAGAATTCCGACAAGTGTGCGGTCTATTTCAACCGCAAGCAGATTTTTCGCTTTTTCCGAAAGAGCGGATGTCAATGCACCGAGCCCGGGACCGATTTCAAGCACGTTTTCACCTTGGCAGTCTGCAAGCGCTGCAATGCGGCTTATCGCTTCGGTATCGATAAGAAAATTCTGCCCCAGAGCCTTGTTCGGGGTCAAACCCAGTTTTTTTATCATTTCTTTTGAATCTGTCATGACTGAAATTTTAATGCAGATTTGCATATATGTCAACAGAATCCGAAAAATAATGCGCATATTGAGAGTTTTTTATCCCAAAAAGCTGATTGCCGACGGAAAACTGCCTCGCCGGTTAAAAAAAGACTGCCGCCGTGCGAATAACCATGTGCAGCGGCAGCTGATGCTAAACGCGCTTTCTTTAAAAAAAACAGAAAACAGCGAATCGAAACACGATATTGCTGCCGACGACATAAACCACGGGCAATGCGGCTTTACATATTCTCACTTCGGTAGTATAATTATAATGCATGATTATAGCTCGAAAGATTTGAAAACAAAAGAATTAAATCGGGGTATGAGTATCGAGGTATAAATATCGAGGTATAAACAGGAATGAAACTGACTTTCGGAACAAAAACAAAGAGATTTTTTTGCTTTATCCTTTCCTCTCTGATGCTGCTTTCTTTATGCTGCACGGTTTTTTTCGCTGCGGGATGCAGCCGGGAGACGGCGTCCGGGGACGAACAGGCGTTCACATTGTTCATGAATTCAATACGCAACGGGCAGTTTACGGAAGCTTTTTCCTTCATCAGTGCTCATGTTGCGCCGGAGAATGCCGTTGATGACAGCATTGAAGCATATAAAAACACAATAACTCTCGCACAGTTCGAAAAGCGTTACGAGAGCCTGTTTTCGCTGCTCGGCGTGAACGATATTGAATACAATATTGCTGAAGAGAACGTTTCCGGAAATTCAAAAAAAGTCATTAAATACACGATGACATATAAAACGCAATCCGCGGGCGACCTGACAAACGAATACGAGATGACTCTTCTGAAAGAGAATAATCTTTGGCGGGTTGTATGGCAGCCGAGCCACATTTTTCCGGATATGGCCTGGGGCGACACGTTCGACAGGGCAACGCTTGCGGCAGAGCGCGGCGATATCGTTTCTCAAGGAGCTGTTGTTGCAACCAATGTCCGCCTTGTGACTGTTTACGCGCTTTTAAGCGAGATTGCGCCGAAAAATGTGCTTACGGATGAAATAATGCAGGAAAATGCGGGCATGAGCGAGCAGGATGCGGAAAAAGAAGCGGACAGGCTTTATTCCGATGCGGAGTATCTGAATACACGCTTCTCGGCGGAATTCGATGCCGCTGCTGCCGAAATTGCCGCCGTGCTCGATTTGGACGCCGCAGAGCTGCGAACAAAATTCGGAAAGAATGCAAACGAGTTCATCACCGTTTATCAGGCGATGCCCGATGAAGTTACCGTTGAACAGCAGGAACAGCTGAATGCCGTAAACGGAGTTCATGTTGACACCGAGCACTACGGTTCAAAGCGGTATTATCCTTACGGGAGCCTGCTTGCGCATACATTGGGATATATTTCGTCCGCAACATGGGAGGAGATACAGACATATAACGAGGGACGCGATCCGAACGACGGATTATATACTACTGACAGCAAAGTCGGTAAAAGCGGCATAGAAAAGCTTTACGAAAGGGAGCTCCGCGGCAAGGACGGCTATTATTTCTTCATCCGCGGAACGGACGGAGCCGTTAAAAAGGTCATCTATCGCAAAGATAAAGTTGACGGCAGCGATGTGATGCTGACGATCGATTTCAAATTGCAGCAGCGCACAGAGGAACTGCTGGATCTTGTGCTTTTCGGTACGGACACGGCGGGTGCGGTCGTTGTTATGAACCCGAAAACGGGGGAAGTGAATGCAATTGCTTCCAATCCTTCCTATGATTTAAACAGGTTTATAAAGGGTATGAGCGGCGATGAATACAAAGCCCTTGAAGATCAGGAGAATGAGCCGCTCAGAAACCGCGCAGCAAGGGAACTTTACCCGCCGGGATCAACTTTCAAGGCGTTCACTGCTGCTGCTGCGCTTGATACGGGTACGGTGAATGAGAATTATGTTTTCACCGGCTATATCGATAATGATTACTGGAAGCCGACCGGTTACGGGGAATGGCCTTGGCCGCGCATAAAACGCACGCGCGTCTATCACCGCACGGAACCAATGAACATGACAAACTGTATGCTGCATTCCGACAATATTTACTTTGCGGATGTTGCACTGAAAATCGGTCAGGAGAAATTCATTGCATATTTTAATGAAAAACTCGGCATGGACAAGTCGCTGCCCTATGAATTGGGTGCCGCCCGCTCCCAGCTTTACAGCCGCGGCAGCGTGATGGATAACAAAATGCTTGCGGACTCCGGCTACGGACAGGGGCAGGTGCTCGTGACGCCGCTTCAGCTTGCGGCAATGTTCTCCGCATTTGCAAACAACGGCGATATGCCGACCCCGCGAATCACGGACGGATTATACGTAACGGACGGCGTGGAATACAAATGCATTCGGAAAAGCGAATACTCCGTATGGATGGAGGACGCAATTTCGACAAATGCAATAAACAAAATAGTCCCGATGCTCCAAGGCGTTGTGGATCCGAACAAAAACGGAACGGGCCGTTCGCTGCGTGTCACGAATGTTGACGTTGCGGCAAAAACGGGTTCGGCCGAAATCGGCAAAGACAAAACCCGAATGTATTCATGGTTTGCCGGTTTTCGCCTTAACGTTGCGCAGGAGGATGAGCGTGTTGTGATCGTAATGCTCGATGTTCCCGATTCGGGCGCATACTCATCCCTGAAATTTCAGATAGCGCGCGAGCTTTTGAAGCTGGACGACACCCCCGATCCGAATGCTCCGCCGGCGGAATAAAACAGGCTTTGGATGAAATGCCTGCGGTCAGCGCCGGCTGTCTGCGGGTTTGGAGGATGCGGTTATTTTGCGGATAAACAGCAGCATTGCGGCGAACATCATTGCCGAGGCTGCAAACCGCATATAGAACCTGTACGCCGAAAAAAACGAAAGAGCATATAATCCCATGCCCGCAAAGAAGTACTTTGAAGCGTGTTTTTCCGTGCGGAGTTTCGATGCGGCGCGCTCAGCGCGGACCCTGACGGATACACGCTCGGCGGGAGGAAATGCAGCTTTGATTTCGGAATCGATTTCGGCATCGTCGGGCAGGAAGCGTTCGCGAATTTGCGGAATTGTTTCAAGCAGCCTAAACTCAACTGCGGCGGCGCCGACGGTGCGCACGGCGGATTCCGCTTCCGGTGCGGGTTTCGAAACTGAATATATCACGATGTGCGAAATGCCTTTTTCAAGAGCCTCGCGAATAATCGGAAGAATATCATCAAAAGTGATTGCTTTTTCAGTTCGGAGCAGATAAAACGAGCGAGTTGCACTCTGTTCGGAATACGCTTGATTCGGGTATTCCGAGGATGAACGGTGCAGGCTGCGGATCACTTCGTCCACTTCGGGCGAAACGAGTATCCTGCGCCGCAAAATCGACTCGGATGTTTCTCTGCGGAGTTTTTTGATGTGGGCATTAAACCGCAGGCTGCGCAAAAGGCTTGCAGTGAGCAGTATTGACGCGGAAATGAGCATTGCGGCAAACAAAGACGCGGCGCCGTGATGCAGCTTTCGCGAAACAAGCAAATAAAGTGCGGCGGTCAGCAGCAGTGCCGAAAACACGTTGTCGCATATGCGCGCAAAGCGGGATTTGCCGCCGTTGAAGCTCCGATTATAACTTTTCAACAATGTGTCATTCATAAAATCAGTATGGCACATAGATATGTTTTTCATTCACAAACGGTTCAGGATGTTGTATAATATGCATATGAAGATTGGAATTTACGGCGGAACATTTGACCCCGTTCACATGGGGCACATATTTGTTGCCCGTTCCGTGAAACAGGAGCTTGGGCTTGACAGGGTGGATTTTGTTGTTGCGGCAGATCCGCCGCATAAGCATTCCGCAGAGCGCACTCCGGCTGCATTAAGATTCGATATGGTCTGCGCCGCTTTGAAGCGCGAACGCGGAATGCGCGCTTCCGATATCGAAATTCGCCGCGGCGGAGTCAGCTACACTGTTGACACGCTGCGCGAAATGAAACGGATAAACAAGAAAGCCGGGCTGTATTTCATTGTCGGAGCGGATATGCTTGAAGATTTCCCCAAATGGAAAAACCCGAAAGAAATACTTGAGCTTGCAACCCTTGTTGCCGTCAACAGACGCGGTCAGGAACGCGATATCGAAGCTCTTGCAGACGGGATAAGGGCTGAATTCGGCGGCAGAGTCGAGATTATTTCTGCGGAAGGGCCGGACATATCCTCAACGGAAATCAGAAGGCGTGTTCAAAACGCACAAACCGTTGAAAGGCTTGTGCCGCTTTCCGCCGAAATGCTGCTTTACGAAAAGCGCTTGTATCAGCCCAAAAGCATAGAGCAGCTTGCGGAACGTGTTTCGAACGTTTTGGATGAATACAGAATGCGTCACACAATGCTGACCGTGCGTGAAGCTGTCGGACTTGCTCAGTATCACGGGCTTTCAACAGAAAAAGCGCGGCTTGCGGCTCTTTTGCACGACTGCGCAAAGCTTGGGCGTGAAGAGACCGTTCGATATGCCGAAAAAATGGGTTATGCGCTGACAAATGAAGAACGTGAAAATCCGTTTTTGATTCATTCGCGCATAGGTGCACTGCTTGCAAGGGATCTGTACGGAGTGCAGGATACGGAAATATTGAACGCAATAGAACGGCACACCGTCGGATGTGCGGAAATGACCCCGTTTGATGAGGTGATTTTTCTTGCGGACAAGCTTGAGCCGTCACGTGATTACAGAAGAATACGGGATTTGCGCGAGCTTGCTTTCAGAGACCTCGACAGGGCGACGATAGCGGTTCTTCGGAACACTATCGAATACACTGAAAATAAAGGAATGCGCATTCATCCGCAAACGGAAATTACCATTGCAGCACTCGAAAAACGGGTGAAAGCCCGCCTGCACGGCGGCGATTGAGAAAACACGACAAATCGGCAGCGGCGGTGAGTTTTAAGCCGATTTTATCCCGGCTGAATTCGATACGGGCAATGCCGAATAAAAAGACGTACGATTAATAAAAATAATATCAATATAGATATAATCGGAGGAAGAATGGAAACTAATAACGAAAACAAAAACATCCTTTCGGAACCGGAACTCAGGTTTCGCGAAGAACTTAAAAATTGCGTAAAGCGCATTGTGGATGCCGCCGATGCAAAAAGAGCAAACGATATTGTTGCGGTCCATGTGGGAGACAAAACAATCATTACCGATTGGTTCGTGTTCATGAGCGGCACATCGCCGATTCATGTAAAGGCGCTGAGTGATGAAATTGAAGATTGTGCCGCCGAAATGGGGCTTCCGATGCGCCGCAGGGAAGGCTATTCCGAAGGCCGTTGGATCGTGCTTGACTTTGCCGGGATTCTTGTGCATATTTTCCATCCGGAAGAGCGCGAGTATTACAATGTTGAACGGCTGTGGATGGATGCAACAACCGAAATCATTCGTCCCGAAAAATAAAACTCGGATAAAGTAAAAAATTTGAAAAACATTGCACCCTGCTCCTGCGGGAAACAGCGATTTAATTGTGTATCGGCAAGAAGGCCGTGTTTTCAACCTGTTATTTGAAAACGGATAAGCCGTTGTGCTGCCGATACATGTAAAACGGGGAGCAGGGCGTTTTGCATTTTGCACCGAAATGCTGCGAAAGCAAATGCGAACATCAGGGACGGAGGAACGTTATGAATAAATCAAACAGAGTGCTTGTTGTTGAGGATGATGCCGCGATCGTTCGTGCGTTGAGCTCGTTTTTGACGGATGAGGGCTTTTTGTGCAAAAGCGCAAACGGGCAGACCGAAGCGCTGCGGCTTTTTGAACAGGAGGAGTTTGATATTGTGCTGCTGGATGTTTCGCTTGCGGACGGCAGCGGCTTTGTTGTTTGCTCCGCCATGAAAAGCAAAAAGGATATACCCATTATTTTTCTGACGGCTTCGGGTGATGAACACAGCGTTGTTACGGGACTTGAGCTCGGTGCGGATGACTATATTGCAAAGCCTTTTCGGCCGCGGGAGCTTGTTTCGCGCATCAAAAACGCTCTTCGACGGGCGGGAAAACCGCAGGCCGCGGTCAGTCTCGGCGATGTGCGTGTTGACCTTGAGAGAGGAGCCTGTTTCCGCGGGGATACGGACCTTTGCCTTTCGGCATTGGAATACAGGCTTTTGCTGACGCTCATAAATAACCGCGGGCATGTTTTAACGCGCGCACAGCTGCTTGAACACATTTGGGATGTTGCGGGCGACTTTGTGAATGACAACACCTTGACCGTTTATATTAAACGGCTGCGCGAAAAAATGGAAGCCGATCCGCAGACTCCCTGCATTATTAAAACGGTGCGCGGCGTTGGATACAAAATAGACTGAATATATGCGGTTTGCCGCTGAAGAATAACGCAAAGGGGGCATGGAAAATGAGAGTACTCAGAAATCCGGATGTTTGTGCGCTGACGCTGACAACGGCCGCGGTCGGTATCGCCGCAAGCGGAATATGTTTTTATTTAAATCAGAAAGCGGGGCTTATTGCGGCCGCCGCTTTTGTAATTGTGATTTCGACTCAGCTTGTGAACGCTGCGCTGCGTCACAGGCATTTCAGAAAGCTTGCGGATGAAATCGACGGCATTCTCCACGGTGCGGAGGACATATGCCTTTCAAAGTATCGTGAAGGCGAAATCAGCATACTTGAAAACGAGCTCACAAAGCTGATTGTTCGTCTTCGCGAGCAGGCCGATGCACTGCGTTCGGACAAAACAAAGCTTGCGGATTCAATTGCGGACATTTCTCATCAGATAAAAACTCCGCTCACGGCGCTTAATCTGATTGCGGAATCTTTGGGCAGGAGCGGCATGAAT
>OLJF01000650.1_pt1 | contig 30265 bp, 13 predicted proteins | sample 1609751 | NCBI WGS metagenome assembly OLJF01 (sample SAMEA4350171, study PRJEB24818) | metagenome | biome: human; feature: gut; material: faeces | place: Denmark | collected 2013-09
ATCAGAATGACGCAGATGACGCTAATGACGCTGAATCTGGGATATGGTATAGGGATATCCCCAAAACAGCGTCATTAGCGTCATCTGCGTCACTATCGTCACACAAGAGCAGCGAGGGGGTCTGGGGTACACCCCAGAAATGTGCATGTGGATGACCACATGCTATGCTAGCAAAACACGTCCACCCCAAAACGATGACAAACAAACCCGATACCCGCACAAATTCGTATATGCTCTCAAGAGTGAATCAGTTTAGATTCATCCAAAAATCTTGACTCGAAAAAGTGAATCAGTTCTGATTCACTTTTTCAGAAGAGACACAATTTAAACAATGGAAGAAATCTACATCGAAAGGCATCAACCTGATTTGAAAATTTCCCACAAAACATTCTACGTTACCCCCTTGCCAAATTCTAAAAATCCTGTATTATAATAGGTGTGGCGCTGAAATTTGCAATCCATTGGGATCGGAGTTTCAGTATTATGAAAAATACAATGTTGGAAATGACCCGCTATGCGGCGCTGGCTCGTCAGGCTGTGGCGGAGGGTGTTGTCCTGCTGAAAAATGAGGCTGTCTTACCGCTGGCTCCCGGCGGCAGGGCGGCCTTGTTTGGGTACGCACAATTTCACTACTATAAAAGCGGAACCGGATCCGGCGGACTGGTCAATGTGACCCATGTGCCGAATCTGCCGGAGATACTGGGCGGTGACGGCGGCTATCGGCTGGATGCTGAGGTGCAGGCCCGCTATGCCGCATGGCTGGCAGACCACCCCTACGAGATGGGCACCGGCTGGGCGCAGGAGCCGTGGTTCCAGCCGGAAATGCCGCTGGACGAAGAATTTGTCCGCGCTGCCGCCCAGCGCGCCGACACGGCGTTCATCGTCATTGGCCGCACAGCGGGCGAGGATCAAGACAACACAAACACCCCCGGCAGCTTTCTTCTGACAGAGGACGAAGAAAATATGTTGGCGCTGGTATGCCGCTATTTCAATAAATCTGTTGTGCTTCTCAATGTCGGCAACATCATTGATATGCAGTGGGTCGCGCGGTACGCCCCCGACGCGGTAGCCTACATCTGGCAGGGCGGGCAGGAGGGTTGCCGCGGCGTGCTGGATGTGCTGAACGGCACGGTCAGCCCCAGCGGCAAACTGCCCGATACGATTGCCCGTACCCCGGCAGATTACCCTGCTGCTGATCACTACGGTGCGGACGACCGCAATTTCTATGCCGAGGATATTTATGTCGGCTACCGCCACTTTGAAACATTTGCGCCGGAAAAGGTGCTGTATCCTTTTGGCTTCGGTCTTTCTTACACAAAATTTGAGGTTCAGCTGTTGAGCGCGGACGAAAACGCCGATGGTATCACAGCCGTTGCCACGGTCAAAAATATCGGTGCCCGCCCAGGCAAAGAGGTCGTACAGCTGTACTGCACCGCGCCGCAAGGGCTTCTGGGCAAGCCCGCCAAGGTGCTGTGCGCTTTTGCCAAAACCAAAACACTGGCTCCCGGGAAGAGCCAGACTTTGATGCTGACTGCGCCGTGGCGCAATTTTGCCAGCTATGATGACAGCGGCGCTACCGGGTACAAGTCGGCCTTTGTGCTGGAAGCCGGTGACTATATTTTCAGTCTCGGTACCGATGTACGCCATGCCGCAGAGACCTTTACGGTCATACTGCCGCTGATGGTGGTGGAGCAGCAGGAATCCGCCGCTGCACCCGCCGCAGTTTTTGAGCGGCTGCGTCCCGGTGCGGACGGTTCCCCCGCATGGGAGTCTGTCCCCACTGAGGCCGAGCTGCCCGAGACCCGTTGTGTGGCCCGACTGCCAAAAGAGCGCCCCCAGACCGGGGACAAGGGCATCCGTTTGCAGGATGTGGCTGACGGCAAGGTGGACATGGCTGATTTTGTCGCACAGTTCAGCGACGACGAGCTTTGTACCATCGTCCGGGGCGAGGGGATGAACTCTCCGCGCGTTACGCCGGGTACAGCCGGGGCTATCGGCGGTGTCAGCGATGCTTTGCAGCACTACGGTCTGCCTGCCGCCTGCTGTTCCGACGGTCCCAGCGGTATCCGCATGGACTGCGGCACGGTTGCTTTCGCCATGCCCAATGGCACCTGCCTGGCTGCAACATTCAACGAAGATTTGAGTGAGGAACTCTACTCGATGGAAGGGCTGGAACTCCGCAAAAACCATGTGGACACGCTGCTTGGCCCCGGCATCAATATCCACCGCCATCCGCTGAATGGCCGCAATTTCGAGTATTTCTCCGAGGATCCGCTTTTGACCGGAAAGATGGCCTGCGCCCAGCTGCGTGGGCTGCACCGCTGGGGCGTGACCGGGACGATCAAGCACTTTGCCGCCAACAATCAGGAGCATCGCCGCCACTTTGTGGAGTCGGTCATTTCGGAACGCGCTTTGCGGGAAATCTACCTGCGCGGTTTTGAAATCGCTGTCAAGGAGGGGCGTGCTCGCTCAATCATGACATCCTATAACCCGCTGAACGGCTACTGGACGGCAAGCAATTATGACCTTGTCACGACGATTCTTCGTAGTCAGTGGGGTTACACCGGTCTTGTGATGAGTGACTGGTGGGCCGAGGGCAACGACCGTGGCGGTGCCGGCAGCACCAAGCATGTGGCCGCCATGGTCCGCGCCCAGAATGATGTTTTTATGGTCGTGACTGACCCGGAGCATAACTCCGGCGGGGACGATTTGACCGCCGCATTGACGGAGGGATGCCTGACGCGCGGCGAATTGCAGCGCAGCGCGGCGAACATCTGCCGCTTTTTGTTGCAAACGCCCGCGTTCCGCCGCAGTATCGGCCGCACGAGCGCACTGGATGACCAGATGGAGGCAATGGCCGAGCAGGATATGCAGCAGGCCGCACAAAACGGTTTGCCCTTGACGCTGCGCGATGGCACAGCCATCGACATTGCAGCCATCGACAACGGCTACCGCCGCACGACGGCGTTCCGCGTAACGGCAGCCGAGGGCGGCAGCTACACCCTGCACCTGCGCTGCCGTGCCATGCCGGGCAACAGCCCGCTGGCCCAGATTCCGGTATCGGTGTTCGCAGGCCGTGCGTTCCTGAAAACCATGACCATCACCGGCGCCCAGACTGACTGGTGCGATTTTTCTGTCGGTTTGCCCGCGTTGAACACAGGGGACGAGTTCTTCCTGCGGTTCTATTTTGGCCAGAGCGGCATGGAACTGAGCGCTGTTACACTGAAAAAATGAGAACTGCAAGCCGAAATGGGAGGGAGGCTGCGGCCTTATGAAGCTCGACACCATAAAATTTCCAAAGCAGAAAAGTGTGCGCGGCGGTTGGTTTTTATCCTACATCCTTGTGCTGATCGTGCCGCTGCTGCTCTGTTTGCTTTTATATAACTACTCCGCGGGTATTATTACGGCGGAGTCCAAGCGAATCTATGGCTCGGCGCTGGATCAGGCCCGCATCGACCTGGACAGCTACCTGACCGAGATTGAGCAGACGCTTTCCCGCACGATGCAGGATCAGACCGTGCAGCGGATCGTCACGACAAAGAAACCACTGGACGGCTATGACCAGCTGGCGATGGTCAACACACAGAACGCACTTTTGACTATCGAAACAGGGCATCCGAATGTTACCAGTGTGTGGATCAGCCTAAACAATCTGGACAGTGTGATTTCCAGCCGGGGTTACCTCGACCAGCATTTGTTTTATCTATCCCGGTTCAAAAACAGCAGCTTGAGTGAGGACGCATGGCGCGAGCTTCTGCACGAGCGTCACCCCCGGTGGGAGATGGTTCAGGTGGAGAACGAAGGCGGCACGGACTTCCTCTTTATCCGCTCGGCGTTGACCAGCGGGCCGTCATACGCCGACGCTACAGTTGTGGTGACGGTGAACAAAAAGCTGTTTGTCAAGCGGTTGCAGCAGTTCTGCTGGGACCCGGAGCTGGATTTCTATGTCTTAGCCCCGGACGGCACAGCCCTCTGCAAAACGGCTGAGGGTGACCCGCCCGCCATGGATATTGTGCAGGCGGCGGTCGACGGTTCGTTTGCCTTTGGTTCGGGCAGTCAGCAAGCCTACCTGACCCGTGCCAGCAGCGTGACGGATTGGCAGTATGTGCTGAGCATTTCCAATAAGCTGCTGATGAAAAACACCCGCATGACCCAGTTGTTCACCTGGGGCGGCATGGTACTCTGCATGATGTTAGGACTGGGGCTGTCTGCCGGGCTGACAAAGAAAAATTATCAGCCGCTGGGCGCGTTGGTCAGCCCCTATGACGGCACTGACGAAGCTCCCGACCTGGTCGAGAAAAACGAGTTTGAGCGGCTGGAATACTACTCCCAAAAGAGCCGCCGCGAGCGCAGCGACCAACAGCATGAGCTGTGGAAAAGCCAGCAGACCCTGCGGCGCTACTATTTAAAATCCCTGTTGGAAAGCCCGATGGGTCTCAGCCAAGAGACTGCCGAGCGCGGCGGCATCCGGTTTGACGCGCTGTTTTATACGGTGGTCGTCTTTAAAAATCCGATGGCCGACAGCGCACCGGAGGGGGATGGCTCGCTCTTTGCGGCGCTGCAGATCGCTATTATGAACATTTTCCAGGAAATTGCCGAGCCGCACTTTGCACTGGAACTGACCGCTCTGGGTGAAACCTGCGTGGCCATCGTTGGCATGCAGGAAAACACCCTCGTACAGGATGAGCAGCTGCTGGCGGACATCCGTGAGACACAGCAGCAGATTCGTGCCCACTTCCGTGTGAACCCGGGGGCGGCCGTAGGCGAGACCCACGCCGGGGCGGCGGACATCCGCGCAGCCTATCAAGAGGCGCTGGAAGCGCTGAGTTACCTGAGGGATGACGGCGAGCCAGTGGCCTACCGTGGCATCCATGATGCCCGCACGGCCTACACATTCCCTTTGGAGACCGAGCGCAAGCTCATGGATTTGATTTCCTTGGGCAGCGAGGAAAACACCGCCGCCCTTATCCGGCAGGCGTTCCCGCTGGACGGTGCGGTACAGGACCCCAATGTGGCACGCTGCCTTGCCTATGACATTACGGCGGCCCTGATCAAGGGCGCAGCTATGGCCGGGCTGGACAACCAGAAGGACATCCGCTTCTCGCCCGGGGATGCGGGCAGTCCCGAGGAATTGCAGGCACATTTGATTAAAATTTCCGCTACGCTCTGTGGCCGTGTGCGGCTGCTGAAGGGCAGCACCAGTACGACCCGCGCCCTCTGCGACCGGGTGGAGCAGTACATCAGGGAAAACTATGCTGACCCGGACCTGAATATCTCCCAGGTGGGGCAGCACTTTGACATGACGCCCACCTACTTGTCCGCGCAGTTCAAGAAAGAGACCGGGGTGGCGTTGTTGGCCTACATCAGTAATGTCCGCGTTGAGGCAGCCAAACAGCTGTTGACGCAGGGGCTTTCGGTGGCAAAAATTGCCGAGCAGACCGGCTACCGGGACAGCGGCTCGCTGATCCGCGTGTTCAAAAAGGTTACCGGCATGACGCCCGGGCAGTACAAGGCTGCACACAGCGAGGAGTAACCCCCAAAAGCAAAAGCCGGACTGTCGCAGTCCGGCTTTTGCTTTTGCACATGGCACTTATACAAGATGCACAAAAACAGACCGGTGCATTTTGTGCATAAATTTTTCCGTTTTAGAAATTGCCTATGGATTTTTGAAAATTCGCATCTTTGATTTGAGGTTTTGCCTATTTTTTGGGGCTTTTTATTCTGGTTTTGCTGGCGGCGGTGTGATAGGCTCTAAGCACGGAACGAACACCCGTCGCCAAAGCCAAAATCTTTCAGCGCCACAAAACCTCGGCAGCCGGGCCTCGTTCAATAAGAGAAAACGACCACAAACACAAAGAAGAAGGAGGAACCCCAACATGAAAAAAATCAAGCAGGCCACCGCGCTGGCCGCTGCGGCAGCCCTGTCCGCCACAATGCTGGCAGGCTGCGGCGGCAGCACCGAAGGCATGGCATCCACCGCGACCGAGACCGCCAGCAGTGCCTCTACCGCTGCCGAGAACGGTAACGCAGGTGAGTTCACCTACCCGATGGCCGCAGGTCACAGCATCACCTACTGGTGCAACCTGAACGAGAACATCGGCTCCTATTACAAAGATATGGGCGAAAGCCCTTTTGGCAAGGGTCTGATGGAAAATACCGGCGTGGACATCACCTTCCTTCACCCGCCAACAGGCGGCCAGGACGAGCAGTTCAACCTGCTGGTTGCTGATGGTGATTTGCCTGATGTTATGGAATATCACTGGCAGAACTACCCCGGCGGCCCCGAAAAAGCAATCTCCGACGGTGTTATCGTTTCGCTGAATGACATCATTGACCAGTACTGCCCGAACTTGAAAGCCTATTTCGACGCCAACCCCGAAATTGCCCGCCAGTGCCGCACCGATGACGGCAACTACTACGCGTTCCCGTTTATCCGCGGCAACGAGGAACTGCGTGTCACGGAGGGACTGTTCATTCGACAGGACTGGCTTGATGAGCTCGGCTTGGAAATCCCCACTACCATTGACGAGTGGCACACCGTGCTGACTGCCTTTAAGGAAGAAAAGGGCGCAGCCGCCCCGTTCTGCTATGAATGGACGAAGCGTGGCTTGGCCGACAACAACCCCTTTGCTTACGCTTATGATACGAAACGCGGCTTCTATGTGGGCGAGGATGGCAAGCCCCACTACGGCGCAGCCGAGCAAAACTACAAAGAGTACCTGCAGACCATGCACGACTGGTATGCCGAGGGTCTGCTGGACCCCGACATGATGACTTCCAGCTACGAGACGGTCAGCGCCAAGATGAGTAACGGCAATGCCGGTGCGTCCTTCGGCTGGGCAGGTTCCCGCATGGGTGTCTGGAGCAATGCCGGTGTCGAAATCGAACCAAAGTTTAACCTGCAGCCTTGCCCCTATCCCTCCCGTGATAAGAGCACCCCCGTTAAGATGGGGCAGATTGACAGCTCCTGTCCCAACGAGGGCATGGTCGCTATCACCACCTCCTGCAAGGATGTTGAGGCTGCTGCACGCCTGCTGGACTGGGGTTACAGCGACGAAGGTCATATGTACTATAACTTCGGTACGGAGGGTGTTTCCTACGAGATGGTCAATGGTGAGCCTGTTTACACAGACCTGATCCTGAACAACTCCGATGGCATGGCTCCCGGTACGGTTATGACCCATTACCTCCGCGGCAACTACAACGGTCCTTTCGTGCAGGATCTCAGATATCTGAAGCAGTATTACACTCTGGATGGTCAGAAGAAGTCTAATGAGACTTGGGCTGTGGCGACTGCTGCCCAATATGCCATGCCCAATGTTACCCCTACGGCCGAGGAGAGTGAGGAGTACTCCACCATCATGAACGAGGTCGAGACCTACCGCGATGAGATGGCCAACAAGTTCATCCTGGGTACCGAGAGCCTGGATAACTTCGACCAGTATGTTGAGACGCTGAACAGTCTGGGTCTGCAGCGCGCCATCGAGATTCAGGACGCTGCTCTGGAACGCTACAACGAGCGCTGATAACACCCTGTTTCGGCAGCTATAACATGGGACGGGCAGCTGGCCCGTCCCACTTTTTTCTCAAAGGGAGAAATTCTTATGAAAACACCTACTGCCAACAAGACAGAAATACCGACCAAGCCGAGCAATCGCAACAGCTTTGCGTTCCGCGCCCGCCGGGACTGGCAACGCAACTGGGAACTATACGTCATTATCATCCCCGTGCTGATTTATTTTATTCTGTTCCAGTATAAGCCGATGTACGGTGCACTGATCGCATTCAAAAACTACAAACCTGCACTGGGATTTTTCGGTAGTCCGTGGGTCGGCTTGGACAATTTTACCCGCTTTTTCACAAGCCCGTTCTTTGGGCGTCTTGTCCGCAACACGCTGCTGCTGAGCTTTGAGCTGCTGCTGTTCGGCTTCCCTGCGCCCATTATTCTGGCGCTGCTCATCAACGAAGTCCATCATCAGGGTTTTAAAAAGAGCGTTCAGACGCTGACCTATCTGCCCCACTTCATCTCGCTGATCGTCGTCGTCGGCATGATCACCGACTTCTCGATGACAAGCGGTCTGTTCAATGACATCATCGTCTTTTTCGGCGGTGAGCGCAGCCCGCTTTTGCAGAACCCGGCACTCTACCGCACCATCTATGTGCTGTCCGACATTTGGCAGCAGGTTGGCTGGGGCTCCATTATTTATCTGTCGGCTTTGTCCGGCGTGGATGCCCAGCTGTATGATGCCGCTTCCATCGACGGCGCGGGCCGCTTCCAGACGCTTTTGCATGTCACACTGCCGGGCATCATGCCCACCATCATCACAATGCTGATCCTGCGCATCGGCAGACTGATGAGCATCGGCTACGAAAAGACCATCCTGCTCTACAACCCCTCCACCTACGACACGGCGGATATTATCTCGTCCTATGTTTACCGCGTCGGTCTGCTGGAACAGGGCTGGAGCTACTCTACGGCCATCGGCCTGTTCAACAGTGTCATCAACTTGATTTTACTGGTGCTGGCGAACAAGCTCAGCAAAAAGCTGGCCGACACGAGCCTTTGGTAAGGGGGATCCACCATGCAGAATACAAAAACCATGAAGATCAAAATGTCCACCGGCGAAAAGATCTTCTCCGTCATCAACTATATTTTCCTGGCACTGGTGGCCGTTGCCTGCCTGTACCCGATGCTGTATGTGCTGTTTGCGTCTTTCTCCAACAGCAATCAGCTTATGCGCCACACCGGCATTCTGTTGTGGCCGCAGGGTTTCAGCGCCGGCGCGTATGAAATGGTGTTCAAAAACCCGATGATAGCGCGCGGCTACCTGAATACGATGTTCGTGCTTGTCATGAGTTTGATTTTGCAGATCACGCTGACCTCGCTGGGTGCGTACTTTCTCTCCCGCCGCAATGTCATGTTCCAGAAGCCCATCATGCTGCTCATCACCTTTACGATGTTCTTCTCCGGCGGCATGATACCCACCTACTTGAATATGAAGAGCCTGCACCTGACTGGCAGCCTGTGGGGCTTGATCCTGCCGTTCATGATCAGCGTGTACAATCTGATTATTCTGAAAACCTCGTTTGCTTCTATTCCGGAATCCTTGATTGAGGCCGCCCGCATCGACGGCGCAAGCCATCTGAAGGTGCTGTTCTCCATTGTGCTGCCGTTGTCCAAGGCAATTCTGGCTGTTATGGTGCTGTATTATGGTGTCGGTGTGTGGAACGGCTGGTTCTGGGCGTCTGCTATCCTGCGTGACCGCGAGATGTACCCCCTGCAGCTCGTCCTGCGCGAGATCTTACTGCAGAACAGCACCTCCAACATGACCGGCGGCACCGGCGTCGCCGATGTGGAATCTGTGGCCGCCACTGTCAAGTATGCCACCATCATGGTCGCGACGGTGCCGATCCTCTGCATCTATCCGTTCCTGCAGAAATACTTTGCCGCCGGCGTCATGGTTGGCGCTGTCAAGGAGTAAAGGAGGAAAACTATGTCCGAACGTTTCACCGCGCCGCAGGATAATGCGCTGTATTTGCAGATGTGCGCGGAAATCGAGGAAAAGCTGCGCCGTGCCGCGCCGCTGTACACCCGCCGCTACCCGCATGTCAGCACCCTGCCCGCCGAGGGGCTGCGCTACACGCCGGAGGAAAACAACATCTGGACGTCCTCTTTCTTCCCCGGTATGATGTTTCTGGCCGCCAGGCGCACCGGAGACGCTGCGTTCCTGCAGTATAAGGACGACTATCTCGCGTCGTTCAGGGCGCGACTGGATGACCGCATCGGCATCAGCCACGATTTAGGCTTTTTGTACACTTTGTCTGCTGTCGCTTTGTACAAGCTGACGGGGGACGAGGAGGCCAAAACGCTGGCCCTGCGCGCCGCCGATATGCTGTGTGAGCGCTATAACGAGAAAGGCCGCTACATTCAAGCGTGGGGCAAGTTCAATGTCGGCACACCCTATGTAAAAATCATCGTGGATACGATGCTGAACCTGCCGCTGCTGTTCTGGGCCGGCGAGACGACCGGAGAGGCCCGCTATACGGACATTGCCACCGCCCATGCCCACACCTGTGCAGACTATCTCGTGCGGGAGGATTACTCCTCGTTCCACACCTATCTGATGGATCCCGCCACAGGTAAGGCTGTCGAAGGGCGCACGCATCAGGGTTTCCACGATAACACAACATGGGCGCGCGGGCAGGCATGGGTCGTGACCGGGTTTGCGCTGGCCTATACCTACACAAAAGAACCGCGCTTTCTGGAAGTGAGCCGCAGAGCCGCCGAGGTATTTTTGCAGAACCTGCCCGCCGACTTTGTCCCCTACTGGGATTTCACCTTTAACGACCATATCCCCGATATCCGGGACAGCTCCGCTGCATCGATTTTCACCTGCGGTCTGCTGGAATTGGCACAGTATGTGGACAACGCCGAGGCCGCGCGAGACCGCGCCGCCGCCCGGACCATTGTGCGCAGTCTCTACGACCATTATTTTCTGCATGACCCAGACCGCGCGGGTGTGCTGACCGACGCCATCTACCACCGCGACACCGGCGCAACCTGCGTCATCTGGGGCGACTATTTCTTCTATGAGACCCTCCTGCGCCTGCTTGGCGGGGATAAGTGCTTCTGGTAAATTTATAAAAGCCTTCCCCCGCGGGGGAAGGCGGCGCGCAGCGCCGGATGAGGGGAAAACTGAATGGCGCTGCCCCTGCATGGGTGGCCGCGGAAGGTCTGCCCTCATCAGTCTGCTTCGCAGACAGCTTCCCCCGCGGGGGAAGCCTTTTTTATCATCACGAAAGGATCATCACTATGGATGTTTTTGCATCGGCTTTAGCCGCCAACCCTATGCAGACCCGGCAGGACGCCGTCACGGCGCTGCTGGATTTGATTCGTCCTCTCAAAGCCTTTTACTCGGCGGGGGGCGCTCTGCTCAAGGTTGGCAACACAGCTGCTCACTACGGTGAAAAAGATGCCCGCATGGAAGGCTGGGCGCGTATTCTCTGGGGGCTTGGTCCGCTGTTCGGCGGCGATAACACGGCATTGCCCGCTGATCAGCAGGCAGAAATCGCGGCATGGGCCGACCTCTACCGCGCGGGTCTTGTCCATGGCACCGACCCAAGCCATTCCGAATACTGGGGGGACATCTTCGATTATGACCAGAAGATGGTCGAGACTGCCGCGCTGGATCTGGCGCTCTGCCTTGCCCCGGATGTGCTCTGGACGCCGCTGACCGACGCCCAGAAGCAGAATGTCTACTGCTGGCTCAATCAGATGAACGCCCACCGCATCCGCCCCAACAACTGGCGTTTTTTCCGCATCTTAACGAATATGACCTTTGCCCGGCTGGGTCTGCCCTATGACACCGATCAACTGAAGGATGATTTTGGCGTTGTCGAGCATTGTTATACCGGCGGCGGCTGGTATTTTGACGGCAACCCCGGCCAGATGGATTACTATATCCCCTTTGCCATGCACTTTTACTCGCTCATCTGGTCGGCACTCTCCCCGCTGGATGCCGATGGCTGCGCGGCCAAACTTAAGGCCCGCAGCGGCGAATTTGCCGGGGATTTCATCCAGTGGTTCGCAGATGACGGCGCGGAGATTCCGTTTGGCCGCAGTCTGACCTACCGCTTCGCCCACGCAGCATTCTTTGCGGCCTATGCGTTTGCAGGTGCGCAGAATGAAAGCATCCCCTGGGGCGCGGTGCGCCATACCGTGCTGGCCAACCTGCACCACTGGTTCCAATACCCCATCACCGACGCGGCGGGCGTGCTGACCATCGGGTACCAGTACCCGAACCTGCTCATGAGCGAGCAGTACAATGCCCCCGGCAGTCCCTACTGGGCCTTTAAGGCGTTCCTGTTTTTGGCGCTGCCCGCCGACCATCCGTTCTGGACAGCACCGGACGCAACGGTTCCGCACCCGGTACAGCAGCGGCAGGACAAACCCCACATGCTCGTCTGCCACGACGGCGGGCATATCACGGTGTTCCCGGTGGGGCAGCACTGCATGAACCATGGGGCCATCAGCGCCAAGTATGAAAAGTTCGTCTACTCCAACCGCTTTGGCTTCAGCGTTGGCCGCGGCACCGATCTGAAGGACGGCGCGTTCGACAACACATTGGCTGCCAGCCCGGCAGGGATGAACTTCTACCGTATGCGTTACGGCACGGATGACTTTGCCGTGACGGACGCTTACACCTACGCCGCCTATACCCTGCTGCCCGGCACCACGGCGCAAAGTTGGGTCGTACCCTGCGGCGGCAGCTGGCATGTCCGCGTGCATAAAATTGTGACGACTTCGCCCATAGACATTGCCGATGGCGGTTTTGCCTTGTCTGTCGAGGAGCCGTTCACCCGCCGCATCGGGGCCGAGGACGGCAAGGTGCTGCTGCAGCAGGTCGAGGACGTCAGCGGCGGCAAGGCTGTGTTCCTGCCGTGGGGCTGCACGGCGGCGGTCAGTCTGCTGGGTGGCGCACAGGCCGAGTTTGTGCGCACCTTCCCCAACACGAACTTGATGGCAAACCTCTGCGCTGTGCCATATTTGAAAGCCGCCTTGCAGCCCGGTACGCATATTCTGGTGGATGCCTTCTACGCCCGCCCGGCGGATGCCGATGAGCGCGGCGGTTTCGCAGCCAAGCCCTTTGCCGCGCGCAAAGGCAATGCAATCGAGATCTCCTGCGCGGACGGTCACACGATTCGTATTGATCTGGAGGGCTGAACCATGCACAAAGCGCTGCTGCGCCGCTGGTGCGACGCGATGCTGAAATATCAGCTGCATGACACAGGCGATACCCGGCTGGACGGCGGGCTGCTCTGCCCTGCCTGTATGCGGGTACATGGCCGCAGTGCCGATGCGATTTTGCCGCTGGTGACCCAGTGGCAGACCGACGGCGACGAGCGCTGCCTGCATGCGGCGGAAAAGCTGTTCGCATGGTCGGCCAATATGCGCCGCCCCGACGGCAGCATGAACAACGACACGAACAGCAATTGGAACGGCATCACGGTATTTTACGCAAACGCCTTGGGGGAAACGCTGCTCTGGTACGGGGACAAGCTGCCCGCTGCAGACCGCGATGCATGGACAGCCCGCTTTGCCGAGATGGCGGAGTATCTCTGCCAAAATATTGAAAAAATCGGCGGCAATGTCAACTATTCCATCACCTGCGCCTACACAATGGCACTGGCCGCGCGTCTTTTGGGTGCGGAGCCGTTCGCAGCCAAGGCAAAGCAGCTGGCGGATTTTGCCGTGACACACATCACGGCGGACGGTCTGCTGTACGGCGAGGGTCACCCTATGACAGCCGTAACGCCCAAGAGCTGCCGCCCGGTGGACCTTGGGTATAACGCGGAGGAATCATTGCCTGCTCTGATTCTGTACGCAGAACTGACCGGAGATGAGGATGTAGGCCGCGCTGTGCTGCGCACCGCGCGGGAGCACCTCAACTTTATGCTGCCTGACGGCGGGTGGGATAATAGCTTCGGCAGCCGCAGTTACAAGTGGAGTTGGTGGGGCAGCCGTACCTCAGATGGATGCCTTGCCGGCTTTGCGGCCCTGAGCCGCCATGACCCGGTGTTTGCCGCCGCTGTGCAGAAAAATCTGGAATTGTTGAACCGATGCACCCATGACGGTCTTTTGTACGGAGGGCCGATGTTTATAACAGCAGGGGAACCCGCTTGCATCCACCACACATTCTGCCATGCCAAGTCCGTGGCGGCACTTGTGCATGATGGCTGGCAGTCCCCGGCGGCGCTGCCCAAGTTGCCGTCGGAGACTGCGGCTGGCGCACGGTATTATCCCACCATCGATACGGTTCGCATCGCGCAAGGCAACTGGCGCGCGACTGTGACGGGCTATGACTATGAATACCTGCCCGGCGGTCACCCCACGGGCGGTATGGTGTCACTGCTGTGGCACGCCGCCCGCGGTCCGGTGCTGGCGGGCAGTATGGACCCTTACCGCCAGAACGAGCCGAACAATATGCAGATGCCGCGCTGGCAGTTTGACATTTGCACCACGTCGCGCATCGAGCTGCGCCGCGATGGTAAAATCTATTGCAGCAGCAACGATTTGACTGCGGCCTTAACCGTGGGCGAAAATGAGACGAGTGCAGGCGGCAGACTGCGCACTGCGGCCCAAGACGCCGCCGGACGGTACGATTTTGCTGTTTCCGTAATGCCGGGAAAAGTTACCGTGACGGGTCAAAGTGAGGACGCGGACGCAAGGTTTATCCTGCCCGTCATCTCGCCGGAGGGGGAAAATGTTGCGTGGCAGGATGCCAACACCGTGCGTATCGGCAGCGGTCCCGCTGCCCTAACCGTGCAGGCGGACCGCCCGCTGACCCTGCCGCCGGAGTACGGCACACCCGTCCGTTTTCGCCGCCTGTTCAACCCGGTGGGCGGCTTCCAGTCCGTGGTGCTGACCCTGCCCGCAGAGCATCCATTCACTGTTACTCTGAAAATCGGAGATAAAGAATGAACGATATATTGATAAAAATCACAAACGGAGACAGAACACTGGCGCAAGCCTGCAACCACCTTGTCTACCCGGCAGCCTACGCACCCGGCGATAGTATTACCATGACCGTGCCGGAACCGGGGTACTATGTCATCCGGCTGGACGATGCCATGAATGAGGAATTTGTCTACATGAACGAAACTTCTTTCACGCTGGAAATTCCCTTTGCGGAAGCGCGAATCAGTTACAGCCCGCGAGCTTTTTCCGGACCGATGCACTATCTGTCGGCACGGTCCGCGCGGACTGAGGAGATCGCAGCACCGCGCAATCTGGCCCGCAACGGTTATGACTGCCATGGCAATACGACCTGCTACCCCCACACATGGGCCAATGTGGAAACGCGGGGGGAAGCCGTTTTTGCCGCCCGCAATGCCATTGATGGCATCATCTGCCCAGAAAGCCACGGTGCCTACCCTTACCAAAGCTGGGGCATCAACCGTGATCCGGAAGCGTGCTTGACGCTGGAATTTGGCCGCTCGGTCAGAGCAGATACATTGGTGCTGACGACCCGCGCGGACTTTCCCCACGATGCGTGGTGGAAAAGCGCGAGAGTCACGCTTTCAAACGGAAATACACGGATCCTTACGCTGAAAAAATCCCCCGAGGGCAAGGGGCAGAGCTTTGATTTGGGCGGATTCGTCATCACAAGTCTGATGCTGGACAACCTGAAAAAGGCCGATGACCCCAGCCCATTCCCGGCGCTGACACAACTGGAAGTATGGGGAACGAATGTATGCGATTAGAACGTGTGACCTCTGCCGCACACCCGATGTATACGCAGACGATGGCACTGTATAAAAAAGCTTCCCGCCCTATGAGCAGCGCGAAACACCGTCGCAGGAGCGTATTTTAGGGGATGGAGATTACAACTTTGCGCCGGTGTGTGACGGCAAACTATTTGTTGGTCTTGCGCTGTATCGGGAAACTGCAGAGTATCTGTATATCGAGCATTTTTACATTCTGCAGGCTCTGCGAAACCATCGTTATGGGCAGCGGACGTTGGATCTGCTGGCGGAATGCGGCAAGACTTTGATTTTGGAAATCGATCCGTCGATGGATGCGATTGTCTGCCTCCGCAAAATGTTTTATGAGCGCTGTGGCTTTGCCGAGAATCCTTTCCCACATATACACCCGCCCTACCACGCTGAAAATCGCGGTCATGCCCTTGTCGTTATGACGATTTTCCTACCGATTCCGCAGGAAAAATACAACGACTTTTACCGTTATCTAACTGAAAAAGTCTTAAAGGACGTCTTTTGACGAAGTGGACAAATAAATTATATCGCATGATAGCAACTGTGTGCAATCGTAAGTTGTACTCGCTGGTGTTAAGTTGTACGCATCGCAGTAAGACCACGGTGGGAAAAATCCAACTTTTTGCGGTTTTTCTGATAGGATACGATAGTATCTTAGTATTTAATTTATTTAGTATTTATTTGTGCAGGATTTACCTGTACAGGAAAATCCGGTCTAGGTAAATGCCTTTGTGGTGAAATAAAAAATCCCCGGAAAGCGGGGAATTTAGGGTGGTATTAGGCTGGACGGGCACCGCGGCGACGCAGTGCAAACGTGCCCAAACAGAGGCACTTCTCGCGGCGACAGGGGCGGTGTGCGGGGATGGTGTAGAGTTGGCTTGCGTACAACTTCTTGCTGGAGAACAAAACTTATATACTGGTTCGTTGGGCTTTTCCTGCACGAGAACCTCGTGATGTTGGTATTAGTATTTCTCAATGAGACCAAAGCTGCGTATTTATATGATCGGTGCGTATGAGAATCCGTTTCGCAGATTTGCCCCCAAAACTGCCCCCAAAAGGGTTTGGAACGGGTCAGCACCGTAGGGCATTCTTTTGTACACATGGGACAAAACCTGTTCCGAGCCTTGGTACGCAATACCACCAAACCCAACAAAATCGCACTGTAACGCACAAATTTTAGATTTCTCATAACCCGGAGGTCGCAGGTTCAAGTCCTGTCTCCGCAACCAACAAAAGCTCGTTGAAACGACAAGTTTCAACGAGCCTTTTTCTACATCATGGAAAAAGTGGTAACAAGCTGGTAACTTTGACCCCAAAATGACCCCAAAACGGCAAAACGACTGCGCCCGGGCGGTTGAAATTTTCAACCGCCCGGGCGCTTTTTGTGGATAAATTTTGCGGAGTTGGCAGGTAAAAATAGGAGCGGTCAACCTGCTTTGACGAGTACCAACACGCTGTTGTTTGGCACGACGATCTGTTCCTGTTTGGTAGGAATGGGCGGGTTCTTGTACTGGCGCAGAGCTTTTTCGATTTGCTGCTTGACTTCCAGCAGGGCAGCATCTAATGTTGATGCGGTGATGACGATTTTGGGGAAGTCAGGAACATGGGCGGCGCAGCCATCTGCCGAGAGTGTACAAAGCACAGGATAAGGCTGGTTCTCAACGGAGATGCTGTACTGCATCCCGAACATATCGTCCATCTTGTCCATCTCATGGCGTTTGTGTTCGTCCATACTGTGGACGTAGGTGTCCATTGTGAAGGCTACCGAGTAGTGACCGAGGATGGCTGACAGGGTCTTGTAGTCCATGCCGCGCTCCAGCGCACGGGTGGCGAAGGTGTGGCGCAGGGCGTGGAAGGTAAAGTGCCCGATGTCAGCATCTTTCAACAATCGGTTGTAGTAATCCTTGAAGGTTTTCTGCTCAAAGTAGTGTCCAAACTCGTTGGTGACGATGAATCCCTTGTCGGTGTACTTATCCCCTGCCCGAATCTTATCCTGCGCTTGCTGTTGTTTCCAGCGGGTAAGCTCGTCTGCCATTGTGCGGGTCAGCGGAATCGTGCGGCGGGAGTTTTTCGTTTTTGGTGTACCGAATACGATTTCGGTCTTGTTCTCGCCGTCGTGGGCTTCGTACTTGGCAAGGCGGTTGATAGTGCGGCGGACATGAAGCTGGGCGGTGCTGAAATCAATGTCTTCACATTTCAGTGCCAGCAACTCCCCCATGCGTAATCCGGTACACAAGTCTAAGCGGATAAACACGCCATAGCGGTGGCGGTAGCTGGCTTGCACCAGCGCTCGCTGCTGGTCGTTGGTAAATACGCTGATTTCGGGCTTTTCTCCGCTGGGCAAGGTCACGGCATCGCAGGGATTGTACACTAATAAGCGCTCCTTTACGGCCTGTTGTAAGCACTTATGCAGTACCATATGGTAGTTGCGCAAGGTCTTGGGGGATAAGCCTTCTTCGCGGAATTTGTAGTTGTAAAACTCCTGCAAGGTGTGCGGTTCTGATTTCTTTAATAAAATCTTTCCCAGCACACAAAAGTGCTTGTTGAGATAACTGCGGTAGCTGGCGTAAGTAGATTGCTTGACGGTGTCCTTCATATAGGTGTTCAGCCAGTATTCATACCATTCGCCCAATGTCACCGACATAGGATCGCGCCAGCCCTGTGTGCGGACTTCGTGGGCTTGCTGCTGCAAAATGGCAATGGCTTCCTGCCGCGTGTTACAGCAGGTGGATGTGCGTCTGGGCTTACCGGTTTTGTAGTCGATTCCGGCAGATAGCCGCACCTCCCACCGCCCGTCGGTACGCTGGCGGATGTTGCCTTCGTTATGCCCGCGGTGCAGGGCTTTTTTAGATGTGTCGTTCACGTTGCATCGTCTCCTTTCGTGACACAAAGACTACCACAGGTACGACCACAAAGCTATTCATCAGACCCGACAATCTTCGGGTTCTCGTTTTGGGCTTTATTGACCTTTTGCTGCTCCAGCCAGTCCAGCAGTTCATCCCGCCGCACTAACAGTCGGTTTCCAATGTGGAACGCAGGAAAAGTCGCGTCGTGAAATATGCGGTAGGTGGTCGAGCGTGAGATACCGAAGTAAGTTTGCACCTCCTTGGGACTTACAACATTGGGTAAATTTTGAAATTCCGTGTTCATGGGTTCCTCCTATGTAAGTAGTGAAAAAACGCTTTCACTATATAGCCACTGGGAAAGGGCAAAAAGTATCGCAGGCTTTTGAGATGTAATAATTTGTAATAAAATGTCGACATTATGTAGCCAGTGGGAAGGCGCAAGATTTGACCTGTATCCAACAAAAATTTTCATCAAAATTAAAACAGGCAAGCCGCTGATTAAAACGGCTTGCCTGTTTTAAGTGACGATGGTGACGGTAGTGACGATGTTTATGGGATATGGGTAGGGGTATGCAAGAAAGACCGTCACTATCGTCACCACCGTCACGCTTATAGTGAAATGACGCTTGCAGTTTACTACTGCTCGAAACAAAAACAATGATACTACGAGAAACACAAAATCAGAATGACGCAGATGACGCTAATGACGCTGAATCTGGGATATGGTATAGGGATATCCCCAAAACAGCGTCATTAGCGTCATCTGCGTCACTATCGTCACACAAGAGCAGCGAGGGGGTCTGGGGAACACCCCAGAAATGCGTTTGTGGATATCCAAACGCTATGCTAGCAAAACGCACCTACCCCAAGAAGGGGGGACAATCAAACCGGACACACATATAAATTCGTATATGCTCCAGAGTGAATCAGTTTAGATTCATCCAAAATTCTTGACACGAAAAAGTGAATCAGTTCTGATTCATTTTCCCAAGTGCTGCTATTATGGTTCGGCATCTCTTGAATACGGTACGCATTATGATGACGGTAAAAGAATGATAAGCGAGCGGTACTTGCCATGAGTTTGCCGGGAAGAAACAAATATAAAAACTGCAAATCCTTCAGTGTACGCTTGATGGTAATGATTCTCTGCGTTTCGGTGCCACCTATTTTGGTATTGCAATCTTAAAATCCGTGGCTGCCATGGCAGTCGTAGGGGGGTGAACGCGAGATTCCGCCGCGCGGTAACCTCCTCCGCAGTGGCAAGACGGGCACGCAGCAGATGGCAGGTGCAGGTACATTGTATCCCGAACAAACTGTCCATCTCAGGGCGTTTGTTGTAACTCTAGTGCGCCCGGCATGGGCAACAACTAGGTGGTGAAAGACCACTACGCCCTCGGCAGTAGAAAGTGTTAGCCGAAGGCAAGGATGTCCATCGTGAGGTGGAATCTGAAGGAAGTCGGAGGTCAGCGAAAAAATGCAGGCGGGCAAACGCCTGAACCGATGAACAGAAACACATAGTAGGCCGTGGAAGCAGTGGAAGAAGTCCAAAACGAAGGTAGGCAACTTGAGACAGATGGGCGTCCTGGCTGACAGGGTATACCAGTGGGGGAATTCCAGACTGGGTTATTGGCGTATCGCCGGTAGTCCTGTATTAAAGGGTTCCATTACAAACGCAAGACTCGCAGCAGCAGGATATTTTAGTATCCTCCGCTACTACGAGTCCTTGCACTTATGCGGTTGGACCGACATGTACAGACCGGTGCGCACGGTGGTGTGAGAGGTCGGCTTTCTAGTTAAAAGAGACTCTTACTCGATTTGTTTCGTCGAAGAATTGTAATTTCGACGACTTGATTTTAAGGCTTCCATTTTATCTCGCTGTGGACGGCAACCGGTGCATCCGTTGCTAAGGCAGTTCGATTCTCAATAAGCAATTCGCTCATTTGTGAAAGGCTTTTGTGAAGTGCAGCATCGTCTGGAAGAAACCCCTGCAATTTATGGTTACTCCCGCAATCAGGGGCTTCGGTAGAGAGGATACAAAAAAATTTTAATTGGCCGATATGTAGTTCTCTTCTTTAAAAATGATGAACCAAAAACTGAAATATAGCGGAGATTCTGCGGTACACAAATTTGCACAAAATATCTATAATGAAAAACGCTGCTGAGCAGATTGCATAGCGGCGCTTTTCTTTACGGGAAGTGTCTCCTATAGAAATTAAAATACCGAAAGAAGTCTGCGGTTTACCACGAAAATATCTTTTAACATATAAGTATACAGAAAGCAGGCATATAAATTCCATGTAAATTTCAAAGTAAAAAATGTAGTATTTGTATGATTCCACTTGAAAGCGCAATGCGGGAAAAGTGCGGGAAAAAGTGCAGGAAGAACGGGAATTATCACATGGAGGGAAAACACTGGCGGCTTGTATTATAGTAGTAAACCACTGTAAAGTAGATTTGTGCATGATGCACACACTGCTTAAAGAGAAAGGATGAAGACTATGAGAAAAGCACAGCACAAGGGCAAGCGCGTACTCGCGTCGGCTCTTTGTGTCGGTATGCTGGCCAGCATGGTCCCGACGCAGGCCTTTGCGGCCGACGAACAGCCAGTGGCTGCCGTCGTCCAGGAGGCTGCGCCTGCCGCCGAGGAGGCTCCGGCGGAGGACGCAGTCTCCACAGAGACCCCAGCGGAGGAGTCTGCTGCCGAGGAGACCCCGGCCCCTGCTGAGGACGCCCCGACTGAGGAGACGCCTGTCGAGGAAGCACCTGCGGAGGAAGCAGCTCTCGCCCCGATGGATGCCCCTGTTGAGGAGGCTCTTGCCGCCGAGGAGACCGCAGCCCCCGCTGCGCAGGAGGCTGCTGCACCTCAGACCGCCGCGGCTCGCATCGCAACAAACGTCGGTGTGGTCCCTGCCGGAATCGATTGGGCGGATAATGTGACCGCGAATACCTTCGCAGAGCCCTATGCAACCGTCACTGCAAAGGATAAGGCAGGCAACGAGTACACCGTGGAGGTCATCCCCGCAGACACCGTTTACTTTATCGACAGCGTGGCCGCTACCGGCAACGACAAGATGGACAATGTTCAGTCCACTGCCGCCTACGCAGCCGCCAAGGCGCTGCTGGGCGACCAGCTGCTGAACGGCAAGTCCGACCAGTTCTACCAGGGCGACGCGACCTGGGGCTTGGTGGACACCGACGCCCAGACGAAGGGCTACACCAGCAGCAATGCTGATGACAAGGATTACACCGGTGTTTACGGCAAAAACAATGAAGCAGGGGAGACAATCTCCTACAAGTTCACGCTGCCCGCCGGTAAGTACAAGATCACGACTGCCCACCGTGAGTGGTGGGGCGGCCAGAACCGTGCCATGGACCTGAGCCTGACCACCGACGCAGGTACGTCTGTTTATGCGTCGGTTCCGAAGCAGGACAACAACGCCGTTACCACCAAGACCGGTGAGTTTGAGATCACCTCCGAGAAGGTCGTGACCTGGACGGCCACGACCACCGGTCAGCACGCCCCCGCCGTTAGCTGGCTGGCTGTTGAGCGCACCGGCGACGCCGAGACCCCCGACACGCCCGTGGATGGCGACAACGCCAACTTCGGCAAGGCGCTGGAGGACAATGACATGGTCAGCGTCCGCACCGGCGCGTCCCTGGTCGAGAGTCTGAACAGCGGCAAGCAGGTCAGCGTTACCTCCGGCTGGATCAGCGGCGGCAACTCCGCTACCGATGGCGGCGCTGCCATCAACGACGGTGACAGCTTCTTCAAACGCACCAGCTTCACGCTGTACACTGATTTCAAGTTCAACGACGAGCACGACAACACCTCCGTGGTGCTGGTCGGCCCCTCTGCGGATGCCAACTTCCGCATCATCCCCCGCAAGACCGACGGCACTGCTGTGCTCAAGGTCAACAACGGCACCGAGTACGCCCTCTCCAAGAACCTGACGGCAGGGGAGTGGAACGCGATTGCCCTTGTCTACAACGAGAATGACACCGAGGGCACCGTCGCTGTTTACCTGAACGGCGAGGAGGTCCTGGCCGCCAGCGGCATCGGCTTCAAGCTCAGCGAAAAGACCGGCATCGTCGGCGCGTTCGGCGCGACCTACGGCACCGGCTTCATGCGCACTGGCCTGTATGACAACATCGTTGTCACCGGCACGGCTGACGCCGAGGCTGCCAAGACCGAGACCGCGGCCCGCTACGACGCCTTCAACAGCATTGCCGATGTGGACGGTGTTGTCACCGTCACCGGCACGGACGTACTGGAAGCGGGCAGTGCGGCGCACAAGAACGGCTGGACCTACAAGGGCTTTGGTATGCTGAACGGCAACTCCACCAGCAACCTGCTGCTGGACTACAAGGCCGAGAACTCCGAAGCGTACTGGAAGATGATGCAGTACCTGTTCGGCGGCGAGTACCCGCTGTTCTCCAACATTAAGATGGAGATGGGCAACGACGGCAACAACTCCACCGGTGCTGAAGCCTGCACGAAGCGCTATGAGGACGAGGATGCCGACGCCTCCCGTTCGCCCGGCTTTGTTATGGCGGCAGACGCAAAGAAGGTCAACCCCAATGTGATGGTGTCTATCCTGCGTTGGGAGTACCCGAACTGGGTCAAAGCCAAGGCAGCGGGCAGCGAAAGATATGCCGCTATCTACAAGTGGTACAAAGAAACGATTTTCGATGCCTACGAAAAATACGGTTATGTAATCGATTACATCGACCCGGATAAGAACGAGACCGGCAGCCCCGATGGCGAGATCATCAAATACTTTGCCAACGCGCTGAAGAATGAGACAGACTTCCCCAGCTACTTCACCGAGGAAGCCAAGGAAGCCTACCACAACATCAAGATCGTGGCCTCCGACGAAAATAAGGGCCTGAAGATCGTTCCCCTGATGCGCAGCGATTCCGGCGTGTACGACGCTGTCGATGCTATCGGCTTCCACTACCGCACCAACGCCACGAGCGATTATATCACGATGGCAGACGTGGACGACAAGGAAGTCTGGTACAGCGAGGGCTGCGCGACCTTCGGTTATTCCGAACTGCAGGAGAACAAGACCGCCGAGTACGGCGCCGGTACCATCGGTGGCTACCAGAGCCCGCTGGCCCTGCTGGACAGCCTGCCCAACGCCTTTGTCGGTTCCCGCCGCACGATGTACATGTTCCAGCCTGCGATTGGTTCCTTCTATGAGGGCATCCAGTACGGCCATAAGGAACTGCTGTCCGCCCGCGATCCGTGGAGCGGCTACATCCATTATGACCCCGTGCTCTATATGCTGAGCCATATCACCAAGTTCGCCAAGACCGGCTGGGAGAACGACACCAACACAAACGGCATCTGGCGTGTGCTGCCGAACGCGACCTACGGCTCCTTCGGCTCCAGCGACAACGAGCACCAGACCGCCGGTATCAACGGCGACGCCAGCTACATGACGCTGGCTGCCCCCGATAAGACGAACTTCTCCACCGTGTTCATCAACAACACCCAGAACGAGAAAACCTTCGCCATCAAGACGTCGGACCTGAACCTCTCCGTCGACGCGCTGCATATCTGGACCACCGTCACGGACGACTACCTGAAGCAGGGTGAGGATGTCAAGATTGAGGACGGCATCGCCTATGTCACCGTGCCAGCCTACAGCGTCGTGACCGCGACCACGCTGGACACCACGCCCGAGCGCTTCCCCACTGAGGACGGCAGCGGCGACTACATCCAGACCGAGAAGCGTACCGTGCTGGATACCGACTACACCGGTAAAAACCAGAACACCACCGACGACTACCTCTACGCGGATAACTTTGAGTATACCAACGAGGAAGACGTTACGGTGTACAATGCCACCACCGGCAAGGAGACCACCGAGAACTATCTGGTTTCCCGCGGCAATGAGCCCCGCTATATGCTGGACACCCACGGCGCGTGGATCGTTGAGAACGGCCAGCTCAAGCAGGAGAATGCCTCCAGCGTGAACCAGTGGAACGGCGGCGACCCTGCGACCATCGTCGGCGACTGGCGCTGGATGGATTACAGCGCCTCCATTGACGTGACCCTGCCGGGCGCAGAGGCTAGCCGCTACGAGCGCCTGACTATCCGTGCCCAGACCGGCATGAACTGGAACAACAGCGGCTACACGCTGGAAATTAACGGCGCAGGCAGCTGGAAGCTGTACCGTATCGGTACGCAGATTGCCAGCGGCACCGTCACCAAGAATGCTGAGGGCAAGTACAACCTGAAGCTCGTCGGCCTGGGCGACACCGTGTATGCCTACATCGATGGCAACAAGGTCACCAGCTATACCGATGCCAACCCGATGCTCTCGGGCCGTGTGAAGATCAGCTCCAACTGGACGCAGGTCTATGCAGATAACCTCGAGATCAAGACCGTCAAGGGCGGCATCCCGTATGCTACCGCCATGATCGACGGCCAGGACGACGGCGTTGCCTACAACGGCACCTGGGCCATCAACAACCCGGGCGGTGGCAGTGCTGACAACTGGTACCGCACTATGTCCGTCTCCAGCACTGCGGGCTCCTCCTTCACCTTCACGGTGGACGGCAGCGGCTTTGCAATTATGGGCGGCAACGACGGCTCCGCTGTCATCGACGTCTATGTTGACGGCGAGCTGAAGGCAGAGAACGCCTCCACCAAGGCAGCCCCGACCCGCGGCGAAGCCTATATTATGTCTGACCTGACTGCCGGTAAGCACACGATCAAGATCGTGCTGAAGTCCGGCACCCTGAACGTCGACGCCCTGAACACCATCGGCGAGCGTCTGGCAGGTGCGGACGGCGCTGTGACCGAGATTCTGACCGAGCTGCCCACGCTGGAGTACTACGTGACCGGCAGCGGCGTGGGCGACCTGCCCGCCGAGGTCGAGGTCAAGCTGGCCGACGGCACCACCGAGACGAAGTCTGTTGAGTGGAACGGCGACACCAACGCACTGGATGCGAACGCTTACAAGTCCGCTTCCATCAGCGGCACCGTGAAGGACGCCGTCAACGCGCTGGGCGAGCCCCTGACCGTCAGCGTTCAGATCACCGAGGTCATCCCCGGCGACACCGTTTACTTTATCGACACCGTGGCCGGTGATCCCACCAGTGTGACTGGCGGCACCACCGAGACCTACGAGCTGTACAAGAAGGCGCTGGGCGACAAGATGCTGAACGACAAGTTCGACCAGATCAAGACCAGCGACAACACCTGGGGCCTTGTTGACACCGACGCAGGTACCAAGGGTTACTCCGGCACTGCCGACAAGACAGCTACCGGTATCTACGGCAAGAACAACGCGAAGGGCGAGACCCTGACCTACGCGCTGACCCTGCCCGCCGGTACCTACACCCTGACCAGTGCCCACCGCGAGTGGTGGAGCCAAACCCGCCCGATGACCGCTGTAGTCACCGACGAGGAGGGCAACGCCCTGACCGACACCGCCACGCTGAACCTGTCTGGCAGCAGCGGCGACATCATCAACAGCCTGACCTTCACCATTGAGGAGGACCAGGTCGTCAGCTACACCGTCACCGCCACCGGCACCCAGGCTCCTGTTATCAGCTGGCTGGCTGTCAACGGCAAGGCGGTAGGCTCCGAGTCCGGCTTCTTCAACAAGGTGTTGGAGGACAACGGCGGCCTGACGCTGGCTGCTAACACCGCGACCCTGACCGATGACACCTGGAATACCATCTTGAAGGTTTCCACCCAGTGGAACAACAAGAATGACTACCATGCGACCATCACCGACGCACAGAACCTGTTTGGCCGCACCCAGTTCACCCTGCTGGCCGATGTGATGATCGAGGAACCGAGCAGCGACAAAACCAAGACCGCCATGCGCTCCGCCTTCACGATCAGCACCGGCAGCAACCGCCTGCACCTGCTGACCTATGACGGCAAGGTGGGCTACGGTGTTGACGGCTCCACGAAGGGCGTCAGCAAGAACGAAATCTCGCTGGGCGATATTGCCATCGGCGAGTGGAACGCCTTCGCCTTCGTCTACAAGGAGACCGACGGCGGCAACGGCGCATTGACCATCTACGTCAATGGCACGAAGGTCGGCGAGATCGCGGACATCGGCTTCAAGCTGAGCGAGGCCACTGACATCGCCGCTACCGTCGCCCGCAACGTCGGCACCAACTACCTGCTGACCGGCCAGTACGACAACATTGTTGTCAAGCCCACCGCCGTGAGCGCCCGCAGCGCTGCCAATGAGACCGCAGCCCGCCGCGAGGCCAAGAACCCCTCCACTGTCGCCCGTGAGGAGCTGCTGGCAAAGATCGCTGAGATCCGCGCTGCCCTGCAGACCGACGCCGACAATGGCATTGCGTACGCTACCGACAAGCTCGAAAGCTGGCAGTACACCGGTAACAAGTCCGGCGTGGCTGACACGCTGCCCGAGCTGAACGACGCCCTGGCTGCCGCCGACACGCTGGTTGCCGACGACGCCGCAACCACCGAGGACCTGCGCAGCGCCGCCAGCGCCCTGGATTCCCAGTACGCCGGTCTGCGCACCCTGCCCGAGACCAACACCTCGATCCCCGGCACCACCGGTACGGTCATCAAGGCTGACACCGGCCTGCCCATGCAGGCCCACGGCGGCTCTGCCATGGCCCTGAAGGAGGGCACCGGCGACGGCTGTGTCAACTATGACCTGGACGGCGATGGTGACATCACCGAGGGCAAGGCTGTTTACCTCTGGTTCGGTGAGGACAAGACCAACAATACCCGCCCTGTGGACGGCGTGCGCTGCTACAGCTCCACTGATTTGTACAACTGGACCGACCGCGGCACCATCCTCTACACCCAGAGCACCATCCTGCCCATTGAGGAGGGCACCGAGAAGGCCATCATCTCCAGCCCAGGTGCCAGCGGCACCGGCACGACGCAGGACTACAACGTCATGCAGCTCAGCGCCACGAACCTCGAGACGCTGAAGGCCTGGGGCAAGCTGTCCGCCGCACCCGAGGGTGTGACCGAGAGCCAGTTCCGCAATGTCAAGAACTTCCTGCGCGCCTATGTCACCGAGTACGAGAAGGCCCCCACGGACCTGAACGACATCAGCTGGACCGCCAAGAGCTATGACGAGGAGCCAATCACGGCGACGAGCCTGCTCTACCCGGACAGCCAGGATGACAGCGTGCGCAACGTGACCACAACCCGCCTGCAGTTGGCCTTTGAGACCTTGTACGGCAGCTACTGCGTCACTGAGCGCCCCAAGATGATCTACAACGAGAGCACCAAGCAGTTCGTCCTGATCTGGCACGCTGACGGCCCGCTGTACAATAACGATAAGTTGAACAGCTGGGTGGCCGGTGGCTGCGTTGGCAACTGCCCTGCCAGCCGCTACAGCCGCGCTATGGTCGGTATCGCCACCAGTGACAGCCCGTTCGGCCCCTTCACAGTGCAGAACGTCACCCGCATGAACCACGACACGTCGCTGAACGCCAGCCGTCTGGGCGAGGCCCGCGACATGACCGTCTTCGTCGATACCGGCGTGGACAAGAACAATGACGGAGCGGATGATGCCTACGTCATCTACTCCAGCGAAATGAACGCAAAGCTCTATGTCTCGCTGCTGAACAAGGACTACACGGGTCTGGCCGCCGAGGCTGACCAGGCCGATGCTACCGAGTTCGCCGCCCGCATCGTCAGCGACGACAGCCGTGAGGCCCCCGCGGTCTTTAAGTACAACGGCTACTACTACCTGCTGACCAGCGGCACCGACGGCTGGAACAGCACCGCCCACATCTACTACCGCAGCAAAGATATGCTCTCCGGCTGGGAGAAGGTGGGCAACCCCGCCAAGAACGACACCGGCAAGATGTTCAACACGCAGGTCACCTACGTGCTGCCCATCGACGCCGAGGCCGGCAAGTTCATCTATATGGGCGACCGCTGGAACGGTGATAACCTGACCGACAGCCGCACCGTATGGCTGCCGATCCAGATGAACACCGACAACACCGTTTCCGTCCTGGGTGAGCAGGATTGGACGCTGGACCGTCTGGATCAGCTGCTGCCCACCACCGTCAACACCGAGCTGCCCGACGTCGTCTGGTCCGACGGTAGCAACCTGCCCACGGAGGTCAGCGTGACCACTCAGGGCAAAACTATCACCAGCAAGGTCGAATGGAACGCTGACAGTCTGAAGAACCCCGGCACGGCTGCCGTCACCGGCAAGCTGACTAACTGCAACGACATGGAGATCAGCACCACGGCTACCGTGGTCCCGAAGAACCTGCTCTACTTCGCCAACCCGCAGAAGGAAAGCCTGGCTCTGAGCAGCGACTACATCGCCATCATGAACGCCAGCGCCGATACACTCAAGCAGGACCCTGCTGTGAACGACGGCGCCTACAGTGCAGAGGCCGGCTTCGGCTACACGGGCACTGCAGGAACGCTGCGCAACAGCAACGCCAGCATCTATGAGAGCATGCGCTATGCGTCCGGCACCAACAGCATCACCTACCGCTTTGACAACCTGACCGGCGAGGACTACACCGTTTACGTCGGCATGTTCAACCCCACCGGCTGGGTCGAGAGCGGCAAGACCCGTCTGGCCGACATCAAGATCAACGGTGAGACACTGCAGACTGGTTACAACTACTACACCAGCTGCACCGGCAAGGGCGACACGCTGGCTTTCACGGGTCTGAAGTCTGACGCCGACGGTGTGCTGACGGTTGAGGTTGCCGCCAACGCAAACACGACCTCCGCTGTGCAGGTCAGCTTCATCATGGTATCCGGTGAGGTCAAGACCCCGGAGCCCGCGCCAGAAACCAAAACCGAGGTCGTCAAGGATACCCTGACCAAGGATAACATCCCGCAGGGGATCAAGGACAAGGGCTACGACACGCCGGAGAAGATCACCGAGGTGTTCAAGAAGGCCATCAGCAAGAACCAGTCTGCTGACAACATCGAGGTCTACGACGTCAAGCTGATGATCAGCACCGACAACGGCGCGCACTGGAGCGAAGCAACCGACGCGTACTTCCCCGCAGGCGGCATCGACGTTACGTTCGACCTGCCCAAGGGCATCACGGCGGCCAACTACGACCAGTTCTCCATCCTCGTCAGCCACATGAAGGACAGCGGTGAGGTTGAGCTGCTGACCCCGACCCTGCAGAATGGCAAGCTCGTGGTCCATGTTACGGAACTGTCTCCGTTCGCCGTCAGCTGGACCGCCAAGGCCCAGCCGTCCCCGGTCCCGACTGCAGAACCCACTGCGACCCCGGCTCCGTCTGACAATACGACGAACAATACCACAAATAACACCACGAACAATACGACCAACAATACCACAAATAACACGACGAACAACACCACGACCAACAGTACAACGCCCGCGCCCGCCAAGACGACGGCACCCATCCCGCGGACGTCGGACAACTTCCCGCTGATCCCCGTTGCCGGTGTGGCCATCGCCAGCCTGGCTGCCCTGTGCTTCCTGTTCCTTCGCAAGAAGAACCGCTAAGTTGCGTCTACGGTTGTAAGCCCGTATAAGCAAAGCCCCCGTCCGGCAATGATATGCTCCCTATATAGCGAACAGTGAAAAAACACTGAAAGCTATATAGGGAGCATTTTTAGTGTGCCCGGCATGGGCAACAACTAGGTGCTGCAAGACCACTACGCGCTCGGCAGTAGGAAGCGTTAGCCGAAAAGCTGAAGCTTCTTACAAAACGAAACCGCGGACGCAATAAAGAGGTACATCAAGGACCGGGAAGTGAACGACCAGATGTGCGACCAGTTGAGCTTCAAAGAATATGAGGACCCATTCAAAAATGTAGCGGACTTTGACGAAGATGATTCGCCGGAGATTCCCACGGACGGTAGAATAAGCAAGTAAAAAAGCGACGCCACGTGCGGTTGGCGTCGCTCATTGTGCGCCTTTAGGCGCGGCTGGTATTGAAGCCCTATGGGGCTGTTTTGCAAACCCCACGTTCAACGTGGGGTTATGATTTGTCGTGAATTTCCCAATGCCCGCTGAAACCACGGCCAATGTAGTGAACATTTCCCATCGCCTTGATATGGCGGCGGATGGTTTTGTAGCTGACGCCCAGCGCCATGCCGAGTTTTTCGGTGCTGATTTTGTTGTCTTTTTTGATTAAAGCCAGAATTTTGGCATCCAAATCAT
>OLJF01000663.1_pt1 | contig 29820 bp, 27 predicted proteins | sample 1609751 | NCBI WGS metagenome assembly OLJF01 (sample SAMEA4350171, study PRJEB24818) | metagenome | biome: human; feature: gut; material: faeces | place: Denmark | collected 2013-09
TCAAAATCTACCGCAATATTTCCATTTGTGAAGTTTGTTGTGTATGATTTATGGTTATCGTGTTTGCTCTTGAATTTCGGATATCCTGCATGTTCCTTAAAGAATTTTTGATATGCAGCGTCCATGTGATAGATTGCGTTGGTCAGAGCAAATTTATCTATTTCTTTTAACCATTCATAGTCTTTCTTTAATTCTCTGTTACAGTAATTATTACAATCCGTTTTACTAACTGACTTGTTCTCCTTCTCGTATATTTCTTCCCGATATGCCAATGTCTGATTGTAAACAAAACGGCAACAGCCAAATGTTTTTGCAATCTGAATTCTTTGTTCGCTATTAGGATATATCCTGTATTTATATGCTTTTAACACCCACTGTCGCCACCTTCCTACCCTTGATTTTCTATATATTTTCGGGGCATCTCTTCTGATACATTTCCCACACTGCAGACAAAATATCCGTCCGTCCAAAAAGTATGTTCTTTCCAGAAATGTTTCGTAGATAATCCGGATATCTTTTCCAAATATGATATGTTGTATAACTCTTCATCAGATTTACTATTTTACTGATAGACATTGTTGGTTCTGTTTCTATCATGTAATGAATATGATCTTTATCTGTCTGCATATATCTGATAATGACTTTATGCTTTTGACATATCTCATAAGAAAACTGCTTTATATCATCTGATATTTATTTTGACATCAGCAATTTCTTTCTATACTTGCATACGAAAATAATATGATACTGAAACAAATATTTGTGTCTGTTTTTTGATTTCCACGTTTCCATAACGCAAGTATAGCACAAACCTCCGCTTCCGGCTACCTTAACCCACCGTCTAAAGCCAGTGGGATTGCGGTAGCCCTATTTCAATCCGTTTGACAAACAGCAGCTGAAAGAAAAAGATCATTTCATTTCCAGAGATTTCACCGAAATGACCAATCGGCTGAACTATCTGAAAGATATCCGTGGGATTGGCGTTTTTACTGCCCGCCCCGGAATGGGAAAATCGTATGCCCTTCGCTGCTTCGCCGCCAGTTTAAATCCAAGCCTGTTCCATATGGAATACCTGTGTCTCTCCACCATCAGCGTTGCTGACTTTTACAAGCAGCTTTGCTTCATTCTTGGAGTTCCGGAAAAAGGCGGCAAAACCGGGATGTTCAAGGCTATCCAGGAACAGATCACCTATCTTTACAAAGAAAAACGCCAGCCGCTTCTCCTCGCCATTGATGAAGCACAGTACCTGAATACCGGAATCCTGAATGACATCAAGATGCTCATGAACTACGGCTACGACTCGGTTAATTACTTTACATTGATCCTGTGCGGAGAATCCCATCTTAATGACACGCTCCGAAAACCAGTTCATGAGGCACTGCGCCAACGGATCACTGTCCATTACAACTATGCCGGACTGTCTGACGACGAAGTCTCCAGATACATCCTGCACAAGCTTCAGCTGGCAGGGGCATCCACAAGCATCATTGATCCTGCAGCCCTGGCCGCTGCGCATAGTTTCACTCAGGGAAATCCCAGACTGATTGACAACCTGATGACCGATGCTCTGACAATCAGTTCCCAGCAGGAACGGAAAGTCATTGATGCGGAAACGATCCGGGCTGCTGTCGAAAACCAGGGACATTATTGATGAAGTTTTCAAAGTTCATTTCAAAGGCTATGACCTTCGGGTCATGGCCTTGTTTCAAAAGCAGCAATGTTGCCTTTCAAACAAGGCTACGACAACGTGCCGCCAAGCCGGGAGAAAAGCGCGGTAAGTCCCGGCACGGCACAATCGGGTAGGCGAATCTGGAGAAAATACCGTGCGGTTTGCGCCTACCGCAATGTGCCGCCGGACAGCTAGAATATCTGGCATTTTAAAATTTCATCTGGCGTATATGTCGTAGGAAGCACCATACCTCTCTTATAGTGCGGAACAATCCTGGAAAAATCCATTTCTGTGATGCCTTTTTCAACAAGGTAATTCAGGAACTGACGGATACGTGCATAGGCATCCTTGTTGGAGAATGTAAGCAAGGCTTTTGATACAATGCCAGTGTTTAATTGCGAAAGATCAGAACAACCTGCTTTTTCCACAAAGCACAAAAAAGATATACAGGTTCTTTCTTTTGAGCAGATCGTAGCCGGTTTATTGCCATTATCTATGCCTTCTTGAAGATACCCAGTCAAAGTGTCTGCAAACACCAAAGGGATCTGCTCGTTATAATCCCATGATGGCACCTGTAAGGTTTTCTGTCAATGTAGTTATCTAGCCTTCGTACTGCACAGGAATAGGCTACAAAGGTAGTTTTGCTAACATTTGAATCAGCAAGAAATGCTTTGCCTAATTCATGCGTGTATATGTCCGTTCCATGATGATTCAGAAAAATGTGAATGCGCTTGTAGGTTCGTCGATATACGGTCAATGTTGAATCCATATATTTCTGAGATTTTAGTTGCTCCAGAACTGCTTTCATCAGTTCATCGAATGGTAAGATTGTATTTCCCATATAAATCCTCCTTTATAATGAGATGAATAGGTAACATCTTCATTGTAAAAGAGCACTATCGTTATTCAAGAAATATGCTGTAAAAAACAACATTTATGCCACGTGGAAACATGCTTCTGGAATAACAATATTTCTGGGATAATGGACCTTATTCCAGTTCTCGAATAAGGTCCATGCCCGCAGACGCTTTGATGAAGCACTTGCCGTGATTCCAAAAGAAGGCCAGAAAGAGTCCGCTTCATTCCTGATCATAAAGCAGATCCAGGCGATCTACCGGGAGGAAGGAAAACTCAAAGAACTTTCATCAGAAGAAAGACTCGTTCAGCGTCAGGTGGTTGTAAAACCACTGGTAGATGCTTTGTTTGTGTACCTGAAACAACACGAAAGTGAAGTCGGTACGGAAAAACTGAGGGAAGCTTTCACGTATGCATTAAATCAGGAAAAATACCTTCGGGTTTTCCTGACCGACGGGGATGTTCCGATGGACAACAACGCATCAGAGCGTGCGATCCGCGGATTCTGTGTCGGCAAGAAAAACTGGCAGATGATCGATACCATCAATGGTGCAAAATCATCCGCTATCATTTACAGCATTGCAGAAACAGCAAAAGCGAACCATTTAAAGCCATATGAGTACTTTGAATATCTTCTGACAGAGATTCCGAAACACATGGGTTGAAACAGACCGATCCTTTTTAGACGATCTGGTTCCATGGTCAGAAAAGCTGCCGGAGAGTATTCGAAAACCAAAGAAGAGCAATTAAGCCAAGCCGCAAAAGTGGCTTTTGACTGGTTCAGTACTCGCTATGGAGCGTTTACGATATATAGTAGTAAGAAAATCTTTATTTCGGCTCTTATTTTTGTTTCAACAAAGCTCCAAATACAGCAATATCCTCATCACGGATAATCTTTATATTATTGACGCTACCTTCGATAAAGTTAATATCGTAGCCTAAGTTAAACATCAGCATTGCGCAGCAGCTCTCTGTCAATGCGTGGTGCTGCTGTTTAGCATCATCAAATACTGATTTGATTACGTCAAATCGATAAGCTTCCGGGGACTGAAGATCCACGACATCCTCGCGGTTGATATACTCAGCTTTTCCAGCCTTGTAACTGAACTGTACATAGTCCTTCATGGACTGGCAGATATTCGCCTTACTGTTCTCGTAGCATGCCTGGAGAAGCTTGGATATCATCTCGACATTAACCATGGGGCGGGTGGATTCCTGGAAGATGATGATATCGTCATCTCCGTATTTATCCTTCACATAATCAAGACCGTTTTCCACGGATAAAATACCGCTGGCAGCAGCGGGGATTAAACCTCTGAGTTTGGTAATACCAAACTGCTCTGCATAAGCAGTCACAATGTTCTCCCAACCTTTCAGACACACGACATAGAGGTCATCAATTGCAGGGTGGCGCTGATATGCTTCTAGGCAATACACGATAACCGGCTTACCATTGATGTCAATGAACTGGTTAGGTATGTTCTTGTGGTTGCGTATTGATTTACCACCGGCAAGGATAATGGCAACAGTCTTATTTCTTTTGTCGGAAGTAATGGTTGTGTATGTTGTGGTCAAAGTAGCAGGAGGGGTAGTAATACCCATCAAAGCTTCGACGGTAGTGTCGAGCACCTCTGCGAATTTGGTAAGTCTTTTCTGGGTCACATCATTTTCACCAGACTCGATCTTGGCGATTGTTGACCTGGTCTTATATCCCATTGCATCTGCCAAATCCTGCTGCGACATATTTAACTCGAATCTTCTTTTCTTTATATTTGCTCCAACTGACATTTTCATTCTTCCTTTCTTATCTATCTTCTCCGCGTCTCGTGTGAAACTCAAAATCACCTATATTGATATTATAAATCAACAAAGCGTGATTTTCAAGAGAAAAATGTGAATTTTTCTACAGGAAATTGTAAACAAAAGTGATTTGAGATTGACAAATTACCCACCAACACTTATAATAATAGTTGTCATCACGTGTTTTAGTGATTCGTGTTGATTTAGAAGAGCGATGGGGTGTTGGCGATTGAAGATTTACATAGTCCGTCATGGAGAAACCAACGGTAACCTCCGAGGTGCTCTGCAAGGATGGATGGACGAACTATTGAATGAAAAGGGCAGAGAACTTGCCATAATCACAGCCCGGGCACTTTCCGATATCAAGTTCGATGTGGCTATATCAAGTCCATTGTCCAGGGCCTATGAAACGGCAGAGATTATTCTAAGAAAGAATAAGAAGGACATACCTCCAATCCAGACGGATGACCGGCTGAAGGAGATGTTCTTTGGAGAATAGGAAGGATTGGGACTTACCAAGGAGAACTTTGAAATACCATCAGAGCATTTCAATGACTTCTATGACAATCCATTCGCTTTTCAAAACAGTGCAAGCGGGGAGTCAATTCAGCAGGTATGTGCCCGAACCGGAGAGTTCTATCAAGAACTGATAAAGAGGTACTGTTATGAGACAATTCTTCTCACGACTCATGGATTTGCTTTAAGAGCAATGCTACAGCAGGTCTATGAAACTGAAAACAAGGAAGACTTCTAGCATGGCAAGGTTCCTGACAATTGTGCTGTGAACATTATCGAAGTCAAGGACGGAAAGAGCGTCCTGGTTGGAGATGATGTCATCTACTATAATCCAAGCCTCTGTGTGAATCCTTATAAGCCGGTGTAGAGAAATGAGCAGGTAATGCAGGTAAAAGGCAGAAGTAGGAAAAGAAGATAAAACCGAGGAGAATGAAATGAACATAGGAGTAATACTAGCCGGTGGAACCGGAACGAGAGTGGGGGCAGGAGTTCCCAAACAATTCATCAAAGTCCAGGGAAAACCTATTCTTGCATATACACTTGAGATATTCCAGAATGACGATAACATCGATGCTATCGAAGTGGTCTGTCACAAGGACTGGGTCGATGAGGTCGAGGATATCTGCCACAAGTACAGGATAGATAAAAAGAAGTGGACTTGTACCGGAGGGACAACCTTCCAGGAATCCACAATGAATGGAATCTTTAATCTGAAGGGCAAAATATCCAAGGACGATATTGTGGTAATCTCCTTTGGTGTAGCACCAATGACACCTCAGGAAGACATCGACGATTCCATTCGTGTATGTAAGAAACATGGAAATGCCATCGCATCAGCTGATATAGACTTGTGCACATGCATCAAAGATGACGAGTATTCTACAACCCAGAATATAATCCGTGAGACCTTGAAAGGATTTGCAAATCCGTGGACCTTCAAGTTCGGAGAGTTGTGTGATGCTTATGAGGAAGCAGTGAGGAGAGACATCCTCAATGACCTTGAGCCGCATACTACATCCCTTTATATGGCTCTTGGAAAAAGACTGTGGTTTTCTCAGTGCACATCACCACAGTGCAAGATAACAAGTAAACAAGATATAGATGTGTTTGAAGGCAGCTTGTTGTTGAAGAGATTCAGAGAGGAAAAGAAGAAATGATTACCTACAAAGAGTTTGAAGTTATAAGAACCCTGCTTAGAGCAGAAGAAACACCAGAGAATATCGCCAACTACGTATACTCCAATAAGCATTATTATGTGTTCAAATCCGAGGATGAGGTGGCTGAACTTGCCGCCAGCCTGGAAAAGAAGGGCTACCTGAAGGATGGAAAAGTAACCGAATCCGCTATGGAGGAACTGGAGCCACTGAAGGTCAACAACGCTGTCATTCTTGCAGCCGGTGGTTCCGACATTTCTGCCAAATCTGTATACAACATGCCTAAGGGCCTGTTCATGAAGAATGGTGAGACACTGATTGAGCGTCAGATTCGTCAGTTGAAGGAAGCGGGAATCAACGACATCACCGTGGTTATCGGTTACAAGCAGGAGCTTTATTTCTTCCTGGTGGACAAGTGGGGCGTGAACATCGAAATCAACCCTGACCTAAAGAAGAACAACATCTACTCCCTTTACATTGCTAAGGACTTCCTTGGTTCTACATATATTCTGAACTGCGACAATTACTTTGAAGAGAACCCGTTCTCTCAGTATGAATATAATTCTTTCCATGCCACTGTATATAAGGAAGATGCCCACAACGAGCTGGTAGTGAAGAAGAACCAGTCCGGCAGAATCCTCGATATTTATAGCTGCGCCAAGAGTGGCGAGTGCATCTATGGACATGCTTATCTGGACGCTGAGCTGAGCAGAAGACTGGTTAATTTCATGGATGAGGAAATTGATGACTTCCGCGTATCCGCCCTGTTCTGGGAAGAATTCATCAACCGCCATATTGATGACCTTGACATGTATGTCCGTGAATATTCTGCCGACTTCCTGTTTGAGTTTGATTCCATTCAGGAAATCCAGAACATCGACGGTCTGTTCCTCGGTAATGTTTCCGGCTGGATCAACGAGAAGATTTGCTCCGTTCTTAACTGTACCGAAGATGAAATCAGCGACATCAATGTTCTGCAGAAGGGACTTTCCAACATTCTCTTCACATTTGCTGTCCGTGGAGAACGTTATATCTTCCGCTATCCGGGAGACAGCACACATTTCTTCATCTACAGAAAGAATGAATGTGTAGCAAATAGACTTGCAGCCAAAGCCCATGTTGATGATACATACATCTACATCGACGAGCAGGGTGCCAAGATTTCCAAGTTCCGTGAGAACTGCATCGACCTGCACGGCAAGTACTATGAAGACGTTGAAATCATGAAAAGGGTTGCCAGAAAGATTCGTGCATTCCATGATGAAGGATATGACCTTCCTGATTGGGAAGAGTACAACTATGATCCGATCTGGCAGTGTGAGCGTCTCTTCAAGGAAGCATCCAAGATGAAGGGTGACCTGTTCAAAATCTTTGAGAAGGAATGGATCATGCTCCGTAAGCTGCAGAAGTATGCGGATATGGACGGGGTCAAACACACCATGTGCCACAACGATATCAACATCGACAATGTGCTCATGACTGAAGATACTCTCGACATCATCGACTACGAGTTTGCAGGATATAATGACCCTGGCTATGACTTTGGTCGTGTAATTGCCGGACTTGATTATGAGGTAGATGAACCAAAGATTAAGGACATTCTGGAAGCGTACTTCGGACGTCCTGCAACTGAGAAGGAACATCTGCACTGGATGGCTTATTCTGCAATCCATAACTGGTATTATGTAGGCTGGGCTCTTTATAAGGAGAGCATCAATGAAAGCAGCCGTGACTGGATGGTATTCTTCTATAAGCAGGCTAAGAAACTTGCTTCCTGGTGATTGCCGCAGTACGAGGCTATTTACGGTCCGATGGAAGACCCGAAGGCAGCTTGTATAAGAAAAAAATTATGTTAAGCTATTATAAACAAAAGGAAAATAGGGAAAAATGCAGTGAAGTCGGTGCGGAAAAACTGGCAGATGATCTGGTTCCATGGTCAGAAAAGCTGCCGGAGAGTATTCGAAAACCAAAGAAGAGCAATTAAGATTTGCATTTCCTAGCTATCATTACGAAGGGAATTTCTCTGGAAAACAAGTCGTCGAATTAAAAGGCGCTTACTATGAATTAGCTTCATGGCTGAACTGTAACTACGTCTATGGAATTCAAGTATTTCATACTTGTCCTTGCCATATCGCACTGGCATATTCTCATAAAGACAGACTTGGTGGCACAAACTACATTTTACACACAAGTCTTTATTAAGAATCGGATAACGAAATCCTTCATCGTCCTCTTCCATCTTCAATGCACTTTTAGGGCAAATCTGAACACAAGCTTCACAGCCGTAACACTTTCCCTTATCTTTGTCTATCAAGTATCCCGCCATATCTCACACCACCATTAAAAGCAAGAAGCTCTTTTATTTTAGTATCACACTGTTCTCTAGAGAATACGCATAACGGCTTACTGTATTGAACAGCAAATATCGTTCCATGGAGCGAATTTGTCACAACACATTCTGCATATTTCGTAAGGGACAAAAACTCTTCAACCCCTGCCTCATAGAACATTCGGCGATTAGTTTTTTCAGCATTTTTTGCGCGCAAACTAATTTCAACGATCTTCCAGCCATTTTCTGCTGCAAGCTTCTCTGCATAAGCCTCCATATGAGGATTATATCTACGCGAGTAAAGTAACAGATACTTCTCATTTTCCAGCCGTTCGTCCGCTATTTTGTCGTACTCATTACTTGTCAGCAATAATGTTGGATCAATTACCCTTTGAACTGGAACATCTACATGAGAAGCGACATATGGTATCATTTGATTTTCTCTTAAGCCAATCGCATTAAAATTTTTCAGCCTTTCGTTCAACTTTTGATAATCGTCCTGCTCAAAATGTGAATCTGCAAAACTTGCGGCATACGCAACGCTATTCTTTTTCATACAATCATAATTTGCGAAATATCCATCATCGAAGCCTTCAAACTCATCAATGCAAAAGATCGTATCACTTCCACATACGAAGCCTGTAATGTTTTCATCCATAGAAATATCATCAAAACGCATGAATGATTATCCCCTGTCAATTCTTTTTTTACTATTTTTTAAGCTTCTAAAAGTTCTTCCAGATATTGAATCGGGCGCAAACTAACTACAAACCTTTTCTTTCTCATCGACAGCTTATGCCTTGTTATTTGTGCCGGTTTCAAACATCATGCGTAAAAGTAACATTGTGAGCTTAGATGCTCTATATGCTAGAGGCGATGTGGATACGCCTGTAAGAATAAGGATTGCATTTTAAAGTCTCGCAGATATTTGTAATTATTTCCGAATCAACATTCAAAAGAAACTCCGAATCAAACATTCGTAGATCGTCGATGCTATCAAATTCCAAAATTGCATTTGGGTTTTTCATATGTAAACGGAGCAAAACGATCAGATTTTCCTGCTGCTAGTATAATCGCATTTTTCATTTTACCTTCTCCCTATCAACGCTTTTACTTTGAACATTAAAGTTAAAGCTAGATACAGAAGCATGGGAGGTTCTCTTTTCCTTTGGTGGCAATGTCATATAATCATTATAGAGATATTTCAAAAAAGCATCATAGTTCTTTGTTCCGTAAAATTTATGTCCCTCAAAATCATACTCCGCTCTATCCAAAAACCAACTCTTTGGCATTCCATATCGTATTTTTGCTGGATGTGCATTTTTCATATAGAATTTCCCAAATGCCGGAAACAACAAGGTTCTCACTCTGTTTGGTGTACTATTATTGCTTCTGCTCGCCATCTTTTCAACTCTTCCATATACCCACTTGACCGGAATCACCGAGAGAAAGCTATAAATTGCTTTTTTCATGCCTGTCTCATTAACTTTTCCTACACGAGAATACAATATTTTCCTTAAAAAGAAGCACCATAAATCTTGTAGTTCCATTCCGAGCACACTTTTGGGGCAATCATCAAGAACAAAAATGTCTACAAAGACGCCGGTTTTTCCTTTCATGTGTTCCTGTCCTGCTCGGACAAATGAAGTTCCGGTCCTACGCAATTTTCCATATTGCCAAAGATATTCTGGATCATTATAGTGATCTTGAAAGTAGCAAACAGAAGCATCCATTTCATCCGCAACTGCCCTGAATTTCTCATACTCTTCCCGAAGCATTGCAATATCTGAATCGTCATCCCATGGAATATAACCTTTGTGCCTAACAGCACCTAGTAATGTTCCGCTAGTAATGCAATATTTAATACCATGCTTTCTACAAACACGATCGAACTCAATTAGTAAATCTAATTCTAACAACTGCATTGTTCTAAATTCTTGTGGTGTAAGTTTCTTAGCAGCATCCATCATGTTCTCTCCTCTGCCATGTTATCCCCGCTCAAAAAAATAAAATATCCGCTTCACAAATTAATCTCTTTTCAAAGAGGTGGTTATTAATTGATATTCATTTAATGTTTTCAGATACTCCATGAACTTTTCCTTATTTTCAATAGCTGTTGTTGTTGGTCTACCCAGATTTTGTCTTGATCCAATAGCACACTTCACCTCTATTAAACTCAACTTTTTTCGTTTTCTTGCTTTCTTAAGTTCTCTTTCCAAATCATCAAATGTATCAACACAAACTGCATGTGGATAACCACAGGCTTTCGCAACTTTTGTAAAATTAACAGAAGCCGCTGTTGGCATGCCTCCAACTGTTTCATGCGCTTCATTGTTAATGATTACATGGATCATATTTGCGGGGGCAGTAGAACCTATTATCGCCATAGCTCCCATATGCATAAGAGCTGAACCATCACCATCAATACACCATATCTTTGTATCTGGCTCATTTAGTGCTATACCCAGGGCAATAGAAGACGTATGCCCCATTGATCCTACTGTCAGAAAATCATACTGGTGCCCCTGTTCATTTGCTGTCCTTATTTCAAAAAGTTCTCTGGATGCCTTCCCGGTAGTTGAAATAATTGGATCTTTTTTAGAATTTTTTACAATAAGCCGAATAACATCTTCTCGCAGCATTTTGTTATGATTTTTGTATGAAATCTTTGTATCCGTAGAAATAGCTCCTTTACTGACTACAAAAGCTACATCTTTTCCAACTGCCAATTTTTTCCTAAAGCATTCCATCTGCTGCTCTACTTCTTTATCCGTTGTTTCTTTGCGGATTACAAAAGCTTCTATCCCCATATCTTCGAGAAGTTTTAAAGTAATCTCTCCCTGATAAATATGTTGAGGTTCATCATGTATTCCCGGTTCACCTCTCCAGCCTATAATAAATATCATGGGTATCGCATAGACCTTATCATTTAACAACGATGCAACAGGATTAATAATATTTCCTTCTCCTGAATTCTGCATGTATACTACAGGTATCTTACCTGTGGACAGATAGTAACCAGCTGCTAAAGCTGTACAATTTCCTTCATTTGCCGCTATTATATGATGGTTCTCATTGATTCCATATGTTGCCATCAGGTAATCACAAAGTGCTTTTAATTGTGAATCCGGCACGCCTGTATAAAAATCTGATCCTATAATCTGTACTAGCTTTTCTGCTTTCATAAGCTCTTTGCACTCCTTACTCTCTTTCCACACTTGTTATAGTGTATCGATTAATGTAATAATATCCTTAATCGGAAGTAGTCGGTCATCCACTTCTTTCGCTCTATGATATTTCAATATTTCTCTTGCTGTATCCTGCATGGCAGGAAATGCACTGCGAGTCAACTGATTCGCATAAATCACAAGGTTCACCCCATGAACTGCCAGTTCCTCTTCCGTAATCGTATTGAAAGAGGAGGGAACCACTACTAAAGGTGTTTCCGTATTTACCATCCTGAACTTATCACAAAATTCCAGTATCTCCGCTGGATCTTTTTTTCTGCTATGGATCATAATTCCATCTGCACCTGCTTTAACAAAAGCAGTTGCACGCTTTAAAGCATCTTCCATTCCGCGTTCCAGAATAAGACTTTCAATTCTTGCAATGATCATGAAATCATCTGTAAGCTGGGCATTTTTTCCTGCGCGTATCTTCTGGCTGAAATGTTCTATACTATCCTGGGTCTGTGCCACATCTGTCCCAAACAGCGAATTTTTCTTAAGCCCCGTTTTATCTTCAATGATCACAGCTGAAACTCCCATTTTCTCAAGAGACCTCACTGTATATACAAAATGTTCTGTCAGCCCACCTGTATCTCCATCAAAAATGATAGGTTTTGTTGTTACCTCTGTAACATCATCAATTGTTCTAAACCGGCTTGTCATATCAACAAGCTCAATATCAGGTTTCCCTTTAGCTGTGGAATCACAAAGAGAAGAAATCCACATGGCATCAAATTGATCCAATCTTCCCTCATGCTCAACCACTGTTTTCTCTGCAATAAGACCTGTAATTCCATTATGAACTTCCAGTGCCTTTACAATCGGTCTAATGCCAAGTAACTGCTTTAATCGCTTCCGTCTGTACTCTGGCATAGCAAGTCTCGCCCTCATTTTCCTACTGAGTTCTTTAATCTGTGGATCATATGTATATGGAATATCAATGATCTTACCACCGTAAGCTTCCACTGCTTTTTTTGCATTTTCGCGGATTGCTTTCATAGGTCCTTTACACCAATTATCTCCATGTATAACATAATCCGGCTTTATTTTCCTAATGACCGTATCATACATAATTGAATCCTGTTCGACTACTTCTGACACACCAGTAATTTCTTGCACCATTTTTTTTCTTTCATAAAAAGAAATTGTGGGAAAACGGTCAAACTGTACTAATGCCTTATCTGTCATAACACCAACCACTACGTCTCCATATTTTTGTGCCTCATGGATGATATTTAAATGCCCTGCATGGATCACATCTGTTGTAAAACATGTATATACAATGCCCATATTTGAATCTCCTCTAATTTGTTCGTTTTATTTGTTTTTTTCTATTATTTCCCTGATAATAAACTCTGCTGTATTATCTATTTCATCAAAAGAAACCTGTTTTGTAAGATTCACGTCAAAAACTTTTTTTACTTTTTGTAACAATTCATTTGTATAAACAAGAACACCATCCTGGACATTCTCTATTCCGTCTAAATAAATAGATTCTTTGTTTTTTTTCCTCATTTCTTCCAAAGAAAAAACAGTTTCATCTATATACGCTCGTGGAGATTCACCACTTCCATCAATAATAACCGGGTATCCACCTATCTCACCAAATACCCCAGGACAATGAAGTTTTGTCTTTTTTCCAGTTCTTACCGCCCCAAGGATTGCCTGAATAATTTCAAAATTACTGGAAGCATTCATCATATTTCTTTTAGCATCAACTGGCATAGGGATATTGCAATTGGATATGATTTTATCAATCCCCAAAGGTAGTGGACTGTCATGGTATCTCATGTCGATCAGCATTGGTACTCCCTCTGTATGACCTTCTTTACTAATACATACATCATGAAAATGGGCAACTGCAAATGTAATATCTATATTCCAAAAGTCTCTAATCGAGAGAATATTGCCTGCCGCAAGCTTAAATCGGTATACCAGATGATTGATGTTACCACTTCCAAAGTCCGGATATGCCTTACCTGCCGATTTCAACCATGGTATCACCACATCTGAATAAGATGTATTAATAACAATCGCATCTGAACCAGTTCTTTCATAAGCCTCCATGATATTTTTTGTATATCGTATAGATAAAGGAGACCAGATTCCATAAGCCCGCACTGTTTTCCACGAAATGCTTCCATATTTCAACCCTGAGTAAGCACGGCTGCTATTGACAATGATATCCGGTACAAAACACTCTATAGCATGCTCAATCGTTTTTATATCGTTTAAATCAACAGTAGCATTTATTTTTACCTGACATTTGTTTTGTCCTCTGATCAACGACGCAACCTTAACGATATTTACATCCGAGTTCATTTTTTCTTCATTTCTTCCAACCACGCAGATTTCCATATTCTCATCCGCCATAGAAACCAGATAATCCAGCAAATAATTTCCTACACTTCCCAGGCCAATGATCATAATTCTGACTTTCCTGTTTTTCAATTCATTTTTCAATTTTTCCAGCTTTTCATTGATTGTTTTCATCTTTTAATACTCCTGAATTTGGTTGAAGTCATCTAATGTATTGCAGTTAACCCAATTTCCCAAGGTAATCAGTTCATACTTGTCTCTCCCAATAGTACGAAAATATTTTTCAACAAAAATCAGATTAGTTCCTTTCCATTCTTCTTTATCTATTTTGCTAAATACTTTTTTTGCTATTTCTTTATCTGAAAATTTCCAGACCTGTCCAGAATTATAAATCGCAAAAAAGGGCTCTTTTATGAGTAATTCATTGTGTTCTGTATCATATATGTATCGGATTTCACCAGCAATATCAAAATACAGCGCAACTGATTTGTCTGCCAGGATTGGATTTCTATTAACAGTAACCACACTTTTATCGGCACTACACACCCTTTGGTAATCGTCTTCATTAAAATATAAATCTCCTTCTGCAAAAACGATCTCATCTGCCCCTGTTTCAAAGGCTTTTTGCAGTCCTAAATAAAGACTATATCCTGAACCATAGGTTGAATAATATGGATTTTCAATCAAAAGAATCCTATCTGAAAACTTTTTAAATGATGCCCTGATTGTTTCGCATAACTCTTTATATCTGTATCCACCCACTATAATAAAATAGTCAAATTCTCTGCTGCGTTCTAACAAAATATACAACAAGCTGTCTTTTAATGACTTATTATGATATAAACACTTAATGACCGGCTTACCTACTGACCGGCTGAATCGTGTAGACATGCCCGCCACCGTTATGATTAAAACTTTCATTTGTTTAATTCCTTTACACACTCTTCAATACCTTGTTCAAGTGTTACTTTCGGCATCCATCCGGTTCTTTCTCGGATTTTATCTGTATTTAACAGTCTCCTTTCCGGATCTGACTTTCTAAATCCTTTAAATACAATCTGTGGATCTTTCTTCCCCATTTTATCCCCACACATTTTTACCAGATTTACAATGGATATTTCCTCATCCGTTGCCACATTATAAATAGAACCATCCAAAGCCTCCGGTGAATCAATCAATGCAATCACAGCCCTGCAAGAATCTTCATTGTAAAGAAATGTTCTCATATTTTTCTTACTATTTTCTAAAAGCTGCACCTTTCCTGTATCCTTTAACTGGTGAAGAATATAAGGGATAATATGTTTTGGATACAATTCGTTTTTGCTGTAAACATTAGCAAAGCGAATCGAACAGCCTTTAATCTTACCTTCATCCACAGCATCTTTTATAAAAAATTCTGTCATGAGTTTTCCAGTAGCATAGCTCGTTCTCTGGCTGTGTTCTGCATCAGACATAGTAATGAAATCCGACTCTTTCACTCCATCCGGTGTCCATGACTGCATAGAATATACTTCAGACGTTGAACAATTTATATAAATATCTGCACCATTCTCTATCGCCTGGTCAAGAAACATCTTCATTCCCAGTACATTGGTTGTAAACGTGCGATTTACATGATAAAAATGTTCCGTATGTACCACTGCAGCACAGTTTATGTATACAAGTAAACCATATTGACCCTTTTCTTTTTGTATTTCTTGTTTCAGGCTGTCCATCTGGGCATTATCATTAATATCGTATTGATAAAACGTAAAAAGTGAATTATTGACTATGTCTTCTACTGTATGAAGAGAAGACGCAAAAAAATTATCAAAACCTATCACCTTATGTCCCATTCTGACAAGCTGTCTTGCCAATTCATTTCCTGTCATTCCAGTTACTCCACTGATCACATACAAGTTTTTCATTATCATCATACTCCTGTTAATAACCTTTTTTTATAAAAAGAATCTATTTTATCAGAAAATGCTTTCTGCTCTCTTTCTATATCATAATCAACTGCACACATCTTAAATTCATCTGTTTCTGTATCCCATAGTACAAATTGTGCTCTGGGATTATGATTCCTTGGCTGTCCGACAGACCCTGGATTAATAAACATTGTACGTTTCTTATTTCTGTATTCTATATTATCTACATAATAATATTCACCAAATATATGCGGTAAATGGGAATGTCCAGAAAAAACATAGTCATATTTTTTATATTCTCTTAAATCCTGCCCAGGTCTGATAGCTGTCCACAAATGATCTTTAAGGCTTCCATGAACTGCTAAGCATTTTTTTCCTTCTATAACTACCTCTGTTAATGCTGTTGAATCCATTATGGTATTCAAATAATGCCAACTTTGTGCATTCAGCAATTTTCGCGTATTCTCTGCACATCTTTTCCCTCTTTCAGAAGAAAACATGTCATATTTTTGTTCTATGACTGCTTCCTCATGATTTCCACGAATATTACCGATTATTTCCCATGGAAGATCCATTAAGCAGGTAATCACCTCATTTGAGTGAGGACCATAATCAATAATATCTCCCAGAATGAGTACTTTTTTTATCTGTTCTTTTTCCAGATATTTTACAACTTCACGAAAAGCTTCCATATTACCATGTATATCTGATAAAACTGCTATTTTCATTAATTTAAACATGCCATCGCGACATGTCCTCCTTGTATCGCTCCTGCCTTCGGCACAAACAATGCATGAATCTTTTTTGACAGGTTACTTTTTATTTCAGTTCGTTTTAAAATCCAATTGGCGATATCAGAATAGTATGACTATTTCCCGTTTCCGTATTGGCTGTGTTCTCACAGATTCCTTTATTATTTTGCATTTTTTCTTTTACATTTTTGCTTTTTACATTAAAGTCAAAACTTGATACAGGAGCATGTGGCTGCCGTTTTTCTACTGGAATAGGTAATACAGTATTTAATATCATATTTTCTACATACCCGGTCCAATTCCTCCAGCATATCCAGCTCTAACAGATGCATCGTCCTGAATTCTTTCGGTGATAATTTTCTTGGCTCTGCTATTTTTCAGTTTCCTTTCCAACTTTAATCAAGCCCACAACAGAAAATAAAATCTGCTGTGGGCTCATACACACTATCTATTCTTTTTTAACCACAGCCTTAGTATTTGTCATTATCCTCATAAGAGATAGGGGATGACGGTTCTTTTTCTCCTGTTTCTCCTGTTGTCTTGCCTGACTGTGCTGTATGTGATACAGGATCCGCAGAACCATCCTTCAATGTGAATTTACCTACCAAATCCTTTAAGATCTGTGCCTGGCTGGAAAGTTCCTCACTGGCTGCAGCGCTTTCTTCTGCAGTTGCAGAATTGCTCTGTACAACGCTGGAGATCTGGCTGATGCCTTCATTTACCTGTTTTACTGAAACTGCCTGTGACTCGCTGGCAGAAGAGATCTCCTCAATGGTCTGTGCTACTCCCTGAACGCCTTCGGTCAGCTGCTGCAATGCCTTGGCTGTTTCATTTGCGATCTTTGTACCACGGTCAACTGCGTGAAGAGAACCTTCAATGAGAGCAGAAGTATTCTTTGAAGCTTCTGCTGATTTTCCTGCAAGATTACGAACCTCGTCTGCTACTACTGCAAATCCTTTTCCTGCTGCTCCTGCACGGGCTGCTTCTACGGCTGCGTTCAAAGCAAGAATATTAGTCTGGAATGCAATATCCTCAATCGTCTTGATGATCTTTCCAATCTCACTGGAGCTGTTGCTGATGTCCGTCATGGCAGAAAGCATCTCCTGCATACGCTGTCTGCTTTCTCCTGCCTGTTCTCTTACATTATCAGCCATGTCGCTGGCTGACTTTGCATTCTCGGCATTCTTTTCAACATTATTGGAAATCTCATTAATGGTAGCTGCCAGTTCTTCCACGGAAGAAGCCTGCTCGGTAGCACCCTGGGATAATGCCTGTGCTCCGGAGGATACCTGATCGGAACCTGCTGCCACCTGATCAGCTGACTGGGTAACACTCGAAAGCGTCGTGCTTAAATTATCTCTCAGAAGAACCATAGAGTTATAAATCGCAACATAGCTTCCTACATAATCCTTTGACATAGAAGAATACACATTAAAGTTTCCGCGGCTCATCTCTGTAAGGATATTTGTCTCATCTGCCACTACCGCTTTCAGGAACGCTGCTACAGACCGCAGATCGTCTGAAAGCCTTCCAAGTTCATCTTCAGACTTGTATCCGATCTCAATATCCATATTACCTTGTCTCATCTTTTTCATAGCTTCCTGCAGCTGTTTTACCGGCTCCACTACGGAACGTATCAGGATCGTTGCCATAATAACGGTAAGGATCAGTGCAACGATAACAATTATGATCCCTACAATAAACAGGACGTTTCTGGTCTGCATGGAAGAATTGTAATCATTACCAACAAGGTCTGTCACCTGATCGCTAAACTGATCCAGAATTCCTTCCAGCTTGGACACTTCCGGGTCAAACTCATTGATAAACGTGAGCCTTGCCTGCTCTTTCGCACGGTCAGAACCAGTGGACAGATACTCTATGACCTTGTTTGTGACCTCAGAAGTTGCCTGAAGCTGTGTATGAAACTGGTTTACCAGTGTCATATCTCCATTATAATGCTCCAGGAACCAGCCTGCGTTCTCCTCAAGGCCGGCTCTATACGAATCAACGTTTGAAAGATGTGTTTTTGTGGCGGTGGGGTCATCATTAATCATAGCCTCCACCAGATTCTGGATTGTTGCCAGCGTATAGATTTTTACCTTGTCTACATGTACGATCGCTTCGTGGTTATTTTTATAGAACTGGGTATATCTTGTACTGATATTAACCATTCCATAAAAAAGTGCACCAACTGTTACAAAAAAACAGATGACCACTGCTCCAAAAGCAATCGTGATTTTTTGCTTCATATTACGGTTCTTCATGTTCCTTCCCTCTCTTTGTTATTTCTTTCGTGGAATATTGTGGAATCTAATCCCTATATTTATTATTCGGCAAGTACCGAAAAATCATAAGGGATGTTTGGTTTTTCATTTTTCTCTTTTCATCCATTTGCAAGCTTGCTTTTTACATAGTCCTTGATCATTTCACCGCTGTGTCTATCATCTGGTACTGGCATATGGATCCGGTCACAGAGAGAAAGCCATTTGTCCAGCGTAAGGACTTCATTTTCCTCTTCTACATAATACAGATCTGTGGGAAGGATATCCTTACAAACTGCTACTGACGGAGAATTCCATTCCTGATATTCCTGCTCTGTAAAACGGATATCACAGTTTTTTTCTCCTTCTGTAACTTTCCTAAATTTGCTGCCTAATACGGTCTTTTCTTCTTTCCGTTCCTTTCTCCAAACCACTGTTCCATCCAGACAAAACTTTAAATAGATTCCTGATCCCAGAACATCTGCGATCACTTCATTTTCGGATACTGCATATAGCTGTATTTCGTTGCTGTCAATATATAAAAGCTCTTCTATTTTTCCCTCTTCTCTGGTTTCTTTCAGGATGCATCCTGTTCTGGCATCGAAAAATACCAGAGTATCACCACAAACTGTAACCGAAGTGATTTCCCTTTCCGGATCTGCAAAACTGCACCAGGATACTTTTCCTGTATCCGTGTTCAGGATCAGCCATCGTTTTTTATAAGTCTGCGGACATAAAATGTTTCTGCCTATAGAAACAGCCCCGCCAAATACCCCCGGAATACCACGTACTTTATTCTTATCCACCATTGTATAGGTTACATGTCCGGAAGTAAGATCTATGCAAAGGATGCTGTTGTACCATGCAGGCATACAATATAGTACATTACCTCTCTGAAAGCCTTTCAGGAATAACGGCTGTTCTATAAAATGCTCTGCATCACGGATCTGTACGGACTCAAACTGATCCTTATCTATATGGTAAATGGCCAGGTTTCTGGCAAAATATGGGACAAGATACAGTCTGTCTTCTACCCGTACAACAGAACGGAACAGATCTCCCTTAAATGCCAATTCTCCCGGAATCTTTCCTATGCAGGAAAGTCTGTCCATTTGTTTATCATAATGAAACAGCAGGTTTACTTTTCCGTGAACAAACCACACCTCTTTTTCATCTTCCCAAAAAGCTCCCGGCCAGCATGGTATCTTACATTCCTTTTCTCTTACCAGGGAATCCTGATATAAAACCGGTTTTCCTGTTTCCCAGAACAACTGGGCTACAGAGCTGTAATCTCCGTAATAGCAGTCACAGGAAGCAATGGCAAGATCAAGATCGTATCCGCTGTCCAGGATTCCCCAGCCTTCTTCTTCATAGGAAGCCAGAAGTTCTCTATATTTCCGTAAAAACTGGGGCCGCATCACCTCCAGTGTCTGTTCATACAGTGGATGAGGACGAAGCCATAAAGCGAGATCTTTTCTGTTTCTAAAATATTGAAGTACCTCTTCTATCTTCTGCATCATATCTGGCTGGGTCAGAAGTGCCTCTACAGACAGACTATAAAATACAGTCTTTTTCCTGGCTCCGTCAGGTCTGTAAAGACATTCCCTCCATTTTTCTGGAAGAGAACTGTCCTGTCTTTTCGTACTTCGGGCACGTTCAATCTTTGGTGATCCAAAGTTCTGTACCTTCTCTTCCCATTGCTCTGTTGGAACTCCTTTGAGTCCGGAACACAAAATATTGATAAACAGTTCTCTTTCCTGCTCTGTTGCTGTAACAAAGCAGTCTGCATTAATAGTTCCCGGCTCAATGACAAACCCGGTGCTTCTCGCCTGGCGTTTCGCAGATTCTACGTTTCCAGTACTTGGTGTGGTATAATAAGGCAGATATACCAGCTGGTCTGCATATTTCTTCAATCTGCTGCTATAAAAATCAGGATGGACGCTGGTCAATCTATTGTTCTGGTCATAGGGATTGTGGATAAACACCGCATCCGGTTTTTTATCTTCCAGGCGGAATGTGCGGTAATCTGTGACAGGAACATCTTGTGGATACTGATCTCCCTCGTAGTGTTCTACTGTCAGATTCCCATCCTGGTCTTTATCAAAATAGGGGATCGGTACAACATAGGCATCGCAATCCGGATCTTTATCTGCCGCTTTCCAGACGGTTTCCATAGAATCCCACATAGACACTTTATATGGAAGAAAGACAAAACAGAGACGGTCTGTTTCCATATCATTCTCCATACGTTCATATAAAAGTTTCAATTCTTTCTTTATTTTTTTATACAGCCTTGCAATCTGTTTTTTGCTGTGAAGATTCTGACTCATCTCATAAAGATCTTCACAATATACTTCCAGAAGGGGGACCAGATCTGCTTTTCCCACATTTTCCAGCTCTGTTCCCAACAAAAGTGCTGTTTCCTGAGATTGTGAAAGAGCATCGATCATCACTTCTTCTGTATTCTGGCCGAATCCCATGAACACTTTTTCATTTGCCCGCATTAAGAGGGCAGCTGTCTGCAAAAGCCTTCTTTTTTATTTTCTTTTGATCGCCATTTTTACGGTTTCCTCCAAAAATGATCAGATATCCTATCTCTGATAATTTTATCGGCGTTTTCTTTTTTTTTATAACTGTTTTATCAACTTACTGTTTCTTTTTTGAAATCCCCTTATCCATTTTCAACCACCGCCGATAAAGTTAAAAGAAATACTATTCTGATTATTATGAAAAAAGGCGGTGTACAATATGAGCAGTGGTATGGACAGCAGTATTCTGGATACATACCTTTATGAAGAAAACAATCTTTTAGACCAGTTAGACGAAATGCTGGTTGCTGATGAGAAAAACGGTGATTTTTCCACCGATGACGTAAATGAGATCTTCCGTATCATGCATACGATCAAAGGCTCTTCTGCAATGATGGAATTTAATTCGATCTCCACGATCGCCCATCATATTGAAGATGTATTTTTTTATATCCGTGATAAAGGAATCGAAACTCTGGATCCTGAACATAAGAAAGAGCTTTTCAACCTGATGTTCCGTTCAGAGGATTATTTAAGAAGCGAAATCGAGAAAGTAGAACAGGGAGTACCTCTTTCTACTGATATTGATGCGTTCTCCAATGAGATCAATTCTTTTTTGAAGAAGATCAGCGGCGCTGCACCTGCACAGCCGGAAGCTTCACAGGCAGCACCTGCAGCTTCTGGTGCTGCAGCTTCTGCACCTGCAGCTCCTGCTTCTCTCCCTGATGATAAGGATGCAGCCTGCTTTTTCCATGTTTTTCTGGAAGAAGGCGTGGGAATGGAGAATCTGCGGGCTTATATGATCGTAAATGCAGTAAAGGAATGTGATGTAAACTTCCGTTTTTACCCCAGTGATATGGAAACAGATCAGGATACTTCCCAGACGATCGCAGAAAATGGTTTTTTCCTTGCTTTTGACTCCAGTGAAGACGCTTCTAAGGCTGAAGGGATTTTAAAAACCCAGAACCACATCCGATCTTATGAGCTTGTAAATGTCTCAAAAGCCGCTCCTCCTGCAAAAGCTGAGGAAAAAAAGGCATCTGTTTCCAAACCCACGGCACCAGCACCTGCATCCACAGATACAGCTGCCGGGAAAGCAGCTCCTATGCTTTCCCATGCCCCGGTCAAGCAGAATCTGATCAGCGTCAACCTGATGAAGCTGGACAGCCTGATGGATATTGTTGGTGAGATCGTGATCACTGAATCCATGGTCACATCTTCCCCTGAATTAAACCTGCTGCCAAGGGACAACAGGGATAATTTTATGAAATCTGCACGTCAGCTGCGTAAACTCACCAATGATCTGCAGGATATTGCCATGTCTTTACGCATGGTCCCGATTTCCGGCGTGTTCCAGAAAATGAACCGTATTGTGCGTGATATGAAGCAGAGCCTGGGAAAAGACGTCCGTCTGACCATTGTAGGTGAAGATACAGAGGTAGATAAGACGATCGTAGACAATATACAGGATCCTATCATGCATATCGTGCGTAACAGCATGGATCATGGGATTGAAGAAACAGCCCAGGAACGTATTGCTGCCGGTAAGGATCCCCAGGGCGAGATCGTACTTTCCGCTTCCCATACCAGCAGTGAGGTTGTTATCTCCGTTAAAGATGACGGATATGGCATGGATCCCCAGAAGATTCTTGAAAAAGCCCGGTCAAAGAACATGCTGACCAAGCCTGATTCTGAATACAGCCAGAAGGAGATCCTGGGGCTGATCATGCTTCCCGGATTTTCCACCAATACAGAGGTAACTGAATATTCCGGTCGTGGTGTTGGAATGGATGTTGTAAAGAAAAATGTAGAATCCTTAGGCGGTATCGTTTCTGTATCCAGTACCTACGGTGAAGGAACTACGATTTCCATGAAGATCCCGCTCACTCTGGCTATTGTAGATGGAATGAAAGTAACGGTAGGTGATTCTATTTTTACTATACCGATCGCCAATATCCGTCAGTCCTTTAAGGTAAAAGCAGATCAGGTGATCAAAGATGAATATGGCAATGAAATGGTAGAACGTGTTGACCATTTTTATCCTATCGTCCGCCTCCATTCCTTCTATCACCTTCCAACTGAGGTTACCCAGATGGAAGACGGTATCCTTTTATGGGTGGAAGCAAATGACCGTTCTTACTGCCTGTTTGTAGATGATCTGATCGGCGAGCAGCAGGTGGTAGTAAAGCCGCTTCCTGCTTTTCTCAGTGAATTTAACCTGAAAGACCACGGCATCACCGGCTGTACCATTATGGGTGATGGCAATATCAGCATCATTCTGGATATCCTCAGCTTATATTCCATAGCTGTAGAGAATGCGTAAACAGGAGGTTTTAAAATGGCTGAAGTAACAGAAACAAATATCCAGACAGACGTACCGGCTGAAAACCAGTCCGTTGAACGCTGTCTTACCTTTGAGTCGGGAGATATGACTCTGTTTTTAAGTATCAATAACGTAACGGAGATCATCAATGACTGTGCGATCACTCATCTTCCACTGGTACCTGATTATATTAAAGGAATCATCAATCTGCGTGGTCAGATCCTTCCGGTAGTAGATATACGGCTCTATATGGGCAAGCCTGCTTTGGAATATAACAGTAAGACCTGCTTTATCGTTTTAAATGTAGACGATCTTCCTGTATGCATCGTTGTGGATTCTGTGCAGCAGGTGATCGATATTGATCTTCAGGATGTACGTCCGATCCCTATCAAACGCAGACAGAAGCTGTTAGATGGTATGATCACACTTGAAAATGGGACTGTGCTTATGTCTTTTGACTGCAAGTCCCTGGTCAGCTCTTAATGTACTCCCGGAATCTTTTTGTACTTGATTTTGCGAGAAGATTTTTTGTCAGCCGCAAAGGCAGGTGCAGGAAAGACTCCGAGAGTACATCCGATTCCTAAGGAGGTCATACAATGCTTACATTAAGTGACGGGGATTTTAACCGTCTTTACACTTATATCCAACAGCACTATGGCATCAATCTGAGCCACAAAAAACAGCTGATCACCAGCCGTCTTACTAATATGCTGCAGCAGAAAGGGTTTCATAGTTTTACAGAATACATAGATGAGATCATCTCAGGTAAAGATCCTGAGATGGTTTCTGTTATGTTAAACAAGCTGACTACCAACTATACCTATTTTATGCGGGAAAAAGAACATTTTGACTTTCTCCAGAAGCAGATTCTTCCTGAGCTTGCAAACAAGCATTCCCGGGACCGTTCTATTGCGATCTGGAGTGCCGGCTGCTCCTCCGGTGAAGAACCTTATAACATTTCTATGTATCTGAAAGAATATTTTTCCGCTATTCCCGGAAGCTGGGATACACGTATCCTTGCTACGGACATTTCCCAGCGTGTTCTGGATTCTGCCATGGATCCCAGATATTCCCTTGAAAGCTTAAAAGAGCTTCCGCCTTCCTGGCAGGAACGCTATTTTGTTCCCATAGGATATAAAACCTATACTGTTTCAGATGCTTTAAGAAAAAATGTGATTTTTCGTTCCTTTAACTTGATGGATCCCATCCATTTCCGCAAAAAGTTTGACCTGATCTTCTGCAGAAACGTGATGATCTATTTTGATCGTCCTACGAAGGCGGCACTGGTAAGGCGCTTTTATGATGCTACCGCTCCGGGAGGCTACTTATTTATCGGACATTCTGAAAGCCTGGATAAGGAAAGCTGCCCGTTTTCCTATATTGAACCGGCTATTTACCGAAAGATCTGATCCCGTAGGTTATCTCATACGTTGTTACACTTATCTTATTAAGGAGGCGTTATGATCATGGATCATAAATTAAAATTAATGGTGGTGGATGATTCACCCTTGTTCCGCACCTGGCTGATCCGTTCTCTCTCTGAGGATGACCGCTTCCAGGTTGTAGGATATGCAGTAAATGCCCTTGACGCCCAGGAAAAGATCCCGCTGCTGCAGCCGGATATGCTTACCCTGGATATTGAAATGCCGGGAATGTCCGGCATTGATTTTTTAAAGCAGCTGCTTCCCGTCCACCCTATCCCGGTGATCCTGGTATCTTCCCTGAACCTGAGGGTTTTTGATGCCCTGGAAGCCGGAGCTGTGGATTTTGTACGGAAACCGGATGAAGCCAATGGACTGTCTAAAGAGATCTTTCTTTCTATGCTCCGTTCCAAACTCATGGTAGCGGCTGCTTCCCACGTACACCTTCCTTCTGTTCCTGCAGACCCTCAGGCAGGTGGTATCCGCAAGGTTTCTTCTTTACCTCCTGCCAGAAATACTTTCCTGCAGAAACCAAAGATTCCTCTGGGTGCTTCCCCTGAAACCGTGATCGCTATCGGGGCATCTACCGGAGGTACAGAAGCCATTCTCGAGGTAGTAAAGAATTTTCCTGCAGATACTCCCGGAGTTGTGATCACCCAGCATATGCCTGCAGGTTTTACAGCCATGTATGCAGAGCGCTTAAACAGGATCTGCAAAATGGAAGTACGGGAGGCGAAAAACGGGGACCGGATCCGCAAAGGTCTTATGCTTTTAGCTCCCGGAGGTCTGCAGATGCGTGTGGTACCTCTTGGAAACTCCTATGCAGTCAGTGTACAGGAAGGAGAAAAGGTAAACGGACACAGACCTTCCGTGGATGTGCTTTTTGACTCAGTTGCATTACATGTGCGGGAACACGCCATCGGCGTTCTTCTCACAGGAATGGGAGCAGATGGAGCTGCCGGTCTTTTGCGCATGCGCAAAAACGGCGCCTATACGATTGGTCAGGACAAAAACAGCTGTGTTGTATACGGCATGCCTATGGAGGCACATAAGATCGGCGCCGTATGCCAGCAGTGTCCTTTAAATACCATTGGTCAGACTGTCCTGGCCCGTGTATCCCTTCGTTAACGGATAAGAAATAAATGGATAAAAATGAAAGATAGAACTTTAAAGAATCAAAAAAAACAGATAAATAAAACCTTGAAACAGTTCCAACTTGCGAAAACGATGATCCAACTTTCCATTACCGGTACAGTTTCGGTGATCACTGCCAGCCTGAGCTTTTATTTTTGCCCAGGCTTTTCTTCCCAGATCATAAAAGACGCACGATCCGGTATTTCCTTTGTACAGACTGCCAGTAGCCAGAAATTTCATGAACTGGAAGACTTTCTTAAAAAGCAGACCCAGCCAGAACCAAAAATCCAAAAACAAACAGAGCTTTCAGAGGATACTTCCGGGACACAGGGGATCCCAGATACATCTTCTGTGACTGCAAATACATCTCCTGTGATCCTTGGAAAAGCAGAAAACCTGCATATGGAAGCTCAGACGGGATCAGATGGCAATTCTTATGATGCTGCCATCCTGGATACCAGTATGGGACCGATGTACTACTATAATCAGGGAGATACCCGCTGGAGCAGTTATCTCTACGGCGGTTCAGATCCCATGCAGCAGTATGGATGTGGTCCTACTGCTGCAGCCATGCTCATCTCCAGCTTCACAAATGGCGGAGAAGCCATTACCCCGGTAACGATCGCAGACTGGTCTTCTGCCAATGGCTATTATGCCCCCCAGAGCGGCTCCTATCACAGTCTGATCCCATCTGTCCTTACTGCATATGGCTTTCAGGTAGAATCTGTAACAGACCATTCTCCCCAGAATGCAGCTTCCCTTCTTTCTTCCGGACATATCCTGGTCGCCCTTATGGGTAAGGGAAGCCTGACGCAAAACGGTCACTTTGTCCTGATCACAAAACTCCTTCCTGACGGAAATGTTTCTATCGCGGATCCTAACAGCTTTGATAACAGCACCTGCGAATGGGAGCTTCCTCTTCTCATGGAAGAGTTGAAAAAAGTCTATGACAGCGGCGCCCCGCTCTGGGCCGTTTCCATGGCTGCATCAAACTCTTCCCTCTCCTGAGGAAGGAGGATTCCCCTGAACATCCGCTCCAGATCCTTTCTGCCCATTGCCATAGCCACCCGAAGAAGGATCACCTTGTCTTTTATATCAGAATAATCATAAATCTTTCCTAAAAACTGGACTACTTCTTCTGCGCTGACATTGCTCTCTGTAAAACAGTTGATCAGAGTCAGCAGCGCATTCATATCTTTGTGGTCAGTATTCAGTACGATCACACAATAGCGGACCGCTTTCTGGTAATCTCCCAGCCTTCTGCAGCCTTCTCCCAGACACTCATACATCTGGATCAGCATGGAGGTGGTAATGATCCCCCTGTTCACTGTTCCATAGGTTTCCAGCTTTGCTATAGCCAGTTCATACATCTGTACTGCTTTTTCATATTGCCCCTTTCTCCAGTACCAGTCCCCCATAACACAGTCAAAATCAGGCTCTTTCGGAAGCTTTTCCACTGCTTCTTTGTAAATAGCTTCCACCTCGGCTTCCGGTGCGTTCAGGCACTGGGAGACCCTTAACAGGTTTGTATAGGTATAAGAACTTCGCTGATCATATACCCCCAGTTTTTCCGGCATGGCTGCCACCGCCTTTTTGTATGCATCCCTTGCTTCTTCATTTTTTCCGTCTGAAGAATAGGTATCTCCCAGATATCCAAGATAATCACAGTTTTCAGGCTCCTGCTTCAGGATCTCCAGGATGATGTTCAGATTCCTTTCAAATTTGGACTTATCCCTCTTCTCCTGTTCCTGGTATCCGGTATGGAGGAAAGCCAGCTGCTTTGTAGCATCTGTCAGATGCAGTCCGGATCTTCCTTTTCTGACCAGGTGTTCATGTATTTTTCCTACATAGCGCAGGTCCGGCCGGTTTACAAAGAATCGGATCATGGTGCCGCCGCTTGTGATATTGTTATTTTCATCCAGATCTACGATCCCTGTAAGAAGGCCGTCTACATCGTCTCCCACATATTCCAATATCTCCGGAATCTTCGCTGCATCCTCCGGTGTAAAGCTTTCATCCGCGTCAAGAAAGGCGATCCAGTCTCCCTTTGCCTGGTCAATGGCAAAATTTTTGGCAGCAGCAAAATCATTGATCCATGGAAAGGAAAATATCTTTGCCCCCATTTCCCTGGCAATCTCCACAGTACGGTCACTGCTTCCTGTATCTACTACGATCTGTTCACACATGATATCCTTCCCCCAGGAAAGGGCACGGCGGATATTTTTTTCTTCATTTTTCACGATCATACACTGTGATATGGTTTTTTTCATCATCTGTTACCTTCTTTTTAAGTTCTAAAGGACATATTGTAACTGTTCAGTAGGTCTGCGCACTTGCTGCGCTGACCGTAAGAAAACATAGGCTGGAAGGTAAAAATCCCATCAGCGAAGCTGATCTGGAATGGATTTTTGCACGTAACTATGAAGGTACTGAATAGTTACGACATAATCGAGTAGGAGGCGGTGGCTAACCGCCGTCCTCTCACAGCACCGTACGTACCGTTCGGTATACGGCGCTTTCAATAGTTGACGTGCACAGACTGGTAGGCTGTGGCTAAATCATAATAGCCACTGTTTATCAGTCTTTCTTTATTCAGCGCCCAAATCACAGCTTTGTTATTACTGATATACCAATACTTTCTGCGACTGTTTGCTATTGTTGCCGCATAGTGTTCTGGAATTCCCAGCTTGACTAGATTTTTATATTTCGTTCTAGGTTTCTTCCACTGTTTCCATATACACATACGTATTCTGTGATAGAGCCATCCGTTAATGTCATCTATGTTGTTCTTCATACTTGCAATTCCGTAGTAGTTAAGCCATCCCCTCGCATACACCTTGATTTTCTCAAGGCTTGGCTTGATTGACTGACATCGCTTACGGGAAGATAACTCCTTCAGTCTAGACTTAAACTTCTTCCATGACTTCGGATGAACTCGGACATAAATGCCTTTTCCATTCCTTCCCAATGCAAAGCCAAGGAATTTAAAATTTCGGATTGCAAACACGCTGACAGTACGGCTCTTTTCTCGGTTGACTGTAAGTTTCAGCCTCTCCTCAAGATATTTTGTACTGCTTTCCAAGAGTCTCTCTGATGCTCGCTTGCTCTTTGCAAGAAGCACGATGTCATCTGCATATCTTATGCATGGAACACCTCTTTTCAGGAATTCCTGGTCGAACTCATTGAGATAGACATTTGCAAGCAATGGTGATAGATTTCCACCTTGTGGTGAGCCTTCCTCTGTGTCGATGACCACTCCATTTTCCATTACACCGCTTTTCAGATAGCGCTTTATCAGTTGCACTACTCTTTCATCCTTGACATTCTTACGAAGAATGTTAATGAGGATTTCGTGATTTAGAGTATCGAAGTATTTTGATAAATCAAGAACTACAGCAAATGTATAGCCTTGTTCTGCATACTCTTTGACCTTAAGTATTGCATCTTTTGCACTTCTGTTCGGACGATAGCCATAGCTACCCTCTGCAAACAGCAGTTCATAGATTGGCACTAACTGTTGGGTTATTGCCTGTTGAAGTGTACGGTCTATCACTGTTGGTATGCCAAGCTTTCGCACACCACCATCTGGTTTGGGAATCTCAACTCGTCTTACTGGAGACGG
>OLJF01000670.1_pt1 | contig 29639 bp, 23 predicted proteins | sample 1609751 | NCBI WGS metagenome assembly OLJF01 (sample SAMEA4350171, study PRJEB24818) | metagenome | biome: human; feature: gut; material: faeces | place: Denmark | collected 2013-09
CTGAGTCGGCGGTAGCGGCAGATGGGTATAACAGACAGCATTTATAGCAGTCTGTAGGGGCCGGGCATGCCCGGCCCGCAGCCTTACGCTAACACCCTTTTCCGCTTTCCCCCCTTCACCCCGCATCGTAGGGAGGGGTCTTGACCCCTCCGCGGGGCGTCGGGGACGCCGCCCCCTACAAATTTGCCGCAAACCTTCTGGCTGCTTGCAGGGGAGGGATTCATCTCTCCCGTCTCCCTCACCCCCGCATCCCTCCAAAATTTCTCTTGCAAAATCCCCTTTTCCGCGTTATAATACCCTCAAGGTAAAAGGGAGTAAGGGACGCGCCCCTGCCGCGCGCCGTATCGCTTCGTCACCACGGGTGGCCTGCCGCCCCGGGGCATACTGTGAACACTGAGACTTTTGCCGCAGACTTTTCTGCGGCAGGGGTCTTTTTTTGTACCCTGCCGCCCACAAACGGGAGGTATCATACATGCAATTTCTGCAAACCTTCGCCGGGTTGTTCGCCAACTTCGGCAATCTCACATGGCAGATGGTGGTCATGTGGGTCATCGGCGGCCTGCTGATTTACCTGGCCATCGCCAAAAAGATGGAGCCGAGTCTCTTGCTGCCTATGGGCTTCGGCGCGATCCTTGTCAATCTGCCGCTTTCCGGGGCCATCACGCAGGGGACTACCGTCGGCCCCATCAGCGCGCTTTTTGACGCCGGTATGTCTAATGAGCTGTTCCCGCTGCTGCTTTTCATCGGCATCGGCGCCATGATCGACTTCGGCCCGCTGCTGGAAAAGCCGTGGCTCATGCTGTTCGGTGCGGCGGCGCAGTTCGGCATTTTTGTCACACTCGTGCTGGCGGGGCTGTTCTTTGACCTGCCCGACGCGGCGTCCATCGCGGTCATCGGCGCGGCGGACGGCCCGACGGCTATCTTCGTGGCGAACACCCTGGGCAGCAAATACCTGGGTGCCATCATGGTCGCGGCGTACAGCTACATGGCGCTTGTGCCCATCGTACAGCCGCCGGTCATCCGCCTGTGCACGACCAAAAAAGAGCGGCTGATTCGGATGCCGTACCAAAAGGGCAGCGTCAGCAAAACCACCAAAATTTTGTTCCCGATTGTGGTCACTATGCTGGCCGGGCTTGTCGCGCCCGCCAGTGTGGCGCTGGTCGGCTTCCTCATGTTCGGCAACCTGCTGCGCGAGTGCGGCGTGCTGAACGCCCTGTCCGAGACCGCGCAGAACGTACTGGCGAACCTTATCACGATTGTGCTGGGCCTGACCGTGGCGGGCCAGATGACCGCCGACAAATTCGTCCGGCCCGACACACTGCTGATCCTGGCGCTGGGTCTGGTCGCGTTTATTTTTGACACCGCCGGCGGCGTTTTCTTCGCCAAGCTGTTGAATTTGTTCCTGCCCGAGGGCAAAAAAATCAACCCGATGATCGGCGCGGCAGGCATTTCTGCGTTCCCGATGAGCGGGCGCGTCGTCAACCAGATGGGCCTGGCTGAGGACAACCAGAATTTCCTGCTGATGTACTCGATCAGTGTCAACGTCTCGGGCCAGATCGCGTCGGTCATTGCCGGCGGCCTGATCCTGACCCTTATGAGCAGCTGCGTATAAGGAGGTCAACCCCATGTCATTCGCACTTCTTCCCGTCACCCTCTCGATGCTCTGCGCCGGTATGGCCGGCATCTTCCTCGTCCTCGGCGTCCTCGTGCTGGGGGTGTATGCACTAAATAAGTTTTTCAGCGGAAAATAAAAAAGCCTCTCCGAATGGAGAAGCTCAACTTACAGGGGCGGGCATTGCTCGCCCCTGCTTTTTTATATTTTACAGGTTTACTCCTTCGCCACAAACACCACGCCGACCACGCCGGGACCGACATGAGTGCCGATGGTGGGGCCAAGCTGGGCCACCCGGCCGCCGGTCAGCTGGAGATTCTGGTGCATGTAGTGGTGTACCGGTGCAATAAGCTGCTTATTATCGCTGTAGAGCAGCGTATAGCCGTAGCGCGGGTCAATACCGCCGAGCGCGTCCAGCTGCTTGAACATGGCGACCAGCGCGCCGGGGCGTCCGCGGCCCTTGTCCACCAGCTTGATAGCACCATCCTGCAGGGCCAGCACCGGCTTGATGCCGAGCGCGCCGCCCACAATGGCAACGGCGGCGGGCAGCCGTCCGCCCTTCTGCAGATGCTTGAGGCTGTCCACCACGGCGACGATGCGCACCCGCTTTTTGAACTGCTCCAGCACGGCGGCGATTTCCTCCGCCGTCAGGCCCTCCTCATCGCGCAGGCGCACCGCCTCACGGACAAGCAGCGCCTCAGCCTGCGAGGCCGCCTCAGAGTCCACGATATGCACCTGCAGACCGACATCGGCGGCGGCCAGATGCGCGCACTGGTAGGTGCCGGACAGCTTCTGGCCGATGGTGATCACAAGGACCTCATCCCCCGCTGCGGCGGCATCCTCATACACCTGCATAAAGCTGGCCGGGCTGGGCTGGCTGGTACGGGGCAGCTTGCTGTCCTCTGCCAGACGGACGAAAAATTCATCCTTCGTCATCGTGCCGTCATCGAGCTGGGTGGTGCCGTCTGCAAAGGTGACAGACAGCGGCACAACAAAGATGCCGGGGACGGACAGCTCCTCCGCGGTCAGATCGGCGGCGGAATCGGTAACAATACGGATCATGGCAGTAACTCCTTTATGGGCGTGCGGCAGCGCCGCATGTTGTTGACTATTCAATAACTCGTTCAGTATACCACAGTTTTTCCGCGCTGTAAAGTGGATGAGGGCATAGAAAAAGCCCCCTTGCGGGGGCGGATTCTGGCAAAAATGACAGCGTGGAAAGCAAACAACCACACGGCAGGGCCGGGCATGCCCGGCCCTGCCGTGTATAGCCAATGGCCATTTGTGGGACAGCGGCGGGCGGATACGGAATCCGCCCCTACGGAAGATGTGATTTGGGAAGAAGCTATAAATAAGGGCAGAGGGCGGCGGCGCAAGGTGGCGGGCGGCATATATGCCGCCCCTACTGCTCTATAAACTTTTTAGCAATGCAATACCCGCACACGGCCCGGCAGAGAGACTCCTCCCCTACTCCTCAATGCCCAATAGCTCTGTGGCCGTATCCGGGTCAAGCTGCTGGACGGATTCGAGCTTGCGGGTGATGGCGCGGCTGCGGGGGCCGATCAGCTCCTCCAGATCGGAGCCGGTCTGGTTCAGGTGGCGCTGCATCTGCTGCAGACCCGCGCCGAACTTTTCAAACTCGGTCTTGACCGCACCCAGGATCGTCCAGACCTCGCCGCTGCGCTTCTGGATGGCCAGCGTGCGGAAGCCCATCTGCAGGGCATTGAGCAGCGCCGCCATTGTGGACGGCCCGGCCACCGTGATCTGGTAATCCCGCTGCAAAAGCTCCGTTACACCGCTGGAAACCACCTCGGCGTACAGCCCCTCAAACGGCAGGAACAGGATGCCGAAGCTCGTCGTGTAGGGCACCTCAATGTACTTGTCGTGGATGTCTTTGGCCTCGGCGCGCAGGACGTTGTTCAGCGCCTTGCGCATGGCGGCCGCAGCGGCAGCATCGCCGCGCTCCTGCGCCGCCTGCAAATGCGCGTAGGTATCGCCCGGGAATTTCGCGTCGATGGGCAGCCAGACCGTGCCGTTCTGCCCCGGCATCTTGATGGCGTACTCCACGCGGTTCGTGCTGCCGGGCACGGTGGCGACGTTGCAGGCGTACTGGCCGGGGGCCAGGATCTGCTCCAGAATCGCGCCGAGCTGCACCTCGCCCAGGATGCCGCGGGTCTTGACGCCGGACAGCACCTGCTTTAAGCTGCCCACGTCGGCGGCCAGATTCTGCATCTCGCCCAGACCCTTGTAGACCTGCTCAAGCTGGGCACTGACCGTCTTGAACGAGTCGTTGATGCGCTGCTGCAGTGTGTCCTGCAATTTTTCCTCGACTGTGCCGCGGATCTCATCCAGCTTCTTGTTGTTGTCGGCGCGGATCGTGTTCAGGCCCTGCACCAGCGCGCCGCGCACACTGTCCATCCGGGTCGCATTGGAGTCCTCAAGATTTTTCAGCCGCGTTTCCATCATCGTCAGCTGGGCCAGCAGGGCATCGTTCGCGGCCTTCTGGCGGGCGGCCCCGGCTCGGTCAATGGATTCCAGCCGCGCCGTGCTGGCGGCGGCGTTCTGGCGCTGGTTTTCGGCCAGAACGGCAGAAAAATCCCGCAGCGTCGCCGTCGTCGTGCGGGCGCTCTCGCCCTGCATGGCGCGCAGCTGCTCGGCCAGCAGGTCGGTCTCGCTCTGCAAAACCGGCGTCACCGCGCGGACAAAGTCATCCGCCGTATCAATTTTCTGCTGCGGTTCGTCATTTTTGTGCATTACCTTTGCCAGCACCACGGCCAGCAGGATGTCCCCCGCCACGGCCAGCACCAGCAGCACATACAAAATCCAGCTCATAGGCACCTCACCGGATCAGCAGCAGCGCCGCGCCGATCACGGCCAGCACCGCCGCAAAAAATTCCGTTTCCCAGCTTTTGCGCTCCACACAGCGGGCGTTGGGGTTGTACCAGACCTGCAGCACCTTACCCTTGTCTTTGTCGTGCCTGAACCAGAAGGCGTCGTTCGTCTCCAGCTCCAGCCGCCGACCGTTGACGTACAGCTCCACCAGATAGCGGTAGCCGCCAGCACCCCGGCTGTTGCTGGTGGATGACGCACGGCGGCATTCCAGCACGCGGGCGGGCAGCAGCACGGCCCCGCGGACCGTGCGGTATTTTTCCACAATGGCGGCTGCGGCCAGTGCAAAAAGCACGGTGCCCAGCACGCGATACACTATAAGTAAGGTAGTCGGCATGGCAGTCTCCCTAAGGCAACACCGCATAATTCCCGCCTTACGGCTTAAGCACCGCTCCGGCGGCTGCGGCACTTAGAATTATGCGGTATTGCCCTTACATTTGATGCTTCTATGATACAACATTTTGGTGTTAAATGCAAGCAGTTTTAACACACTTTCGTACTTTAGTGTATTGACTTGTTTGGGCAAATTTGCTAGAATATTAAAAGATGCCAAGACCGAACAAATGCAAATTTTACAAAGAAAGAGGTCGGCGCACCGCTGTGCGCCTTTACGCTATGCAGCAGAATGAACGTAACACCGCCCTGTATGAGGCGATCCTGCGACTGAACAGCCTGGATGAGTGCATCCGCTTTTTTGACGACCTGTGCGCCGTGACCGAGCTGCGCACGATGGAGCAGCGCTACGCTGTGGCCGGGTGCCTTTTGCAGGGCAAGGTCTACAGCGAGATCCGCCGCGAGACCGGCGCATCCAGCGCCACGGTCAGCCGCGTGAACCGTATGCTGAACTACGGCACCGGCAGCGTGGCCGAGAGCGTGCGCGAGGACCTGGCCGCACAGGGCGTCACCGCCGACACAAAGGAATAAGGAGGGTCCCACCATGTCCGTTTCGATTCAAGATTTCGGCAAGTCCACCAGCGGCCAGACCGTTAAGCTGGCGACGCTGAAAAACGATTTTATCGAGGTGCAGCTGCTGAGCTACGCCGCCATTATCCATCGCATCATCGTAAAAGACCGCAAGGGCAATCCTGTGGACGTCGTGCTGGGCTATGACACCGCCGCCGACTATGAGCTGAACACCGACAGCATGGGCGCCGCCGTGGGCCGCTTTGCCAACCGCATTGCGGGCGCGCAGTTCCCGCTGTATGAGGAGATCGTCCATATCACGCCGAACCAGAACGGAAACTGTCTGCACAGCGGCCTGCACGGGTTCAATCACACGATGTTTGACGTGGCGCTGACCCCCGGCGAGACCGACAGCGTGACGATGACGGCCACGAGCCCCGCCGGGACAGACGGCTTTCCCGGCAATTTTGAGCTGACCATCCAGTACAGCCTGGCCAAGAGCGGGCTGGTCATCCGCTACGGGGCGACCACCGACGCGCCCACCGTCTGCAATATGACGAACCACAGCTATTTTAACCTGAACGGCCACGCCAGCGGCAGTGCGCTGGGCCATCGCGTGACGGTGGACGCCGATTCTTACCTCGAGGCCGACGCCGCCAGCATCCCCACCGGGCGCAAGCTGCCGGTCAAGGGCACCCCGATGGACTTCACCGAAGAAAAGACGCTGGGGCTGGACATCGGCGCGGATTTCACCCCGCTGACCGATTGCTGCGGCTACGATCAGTGCTATGTCATCCGTGACAGCGGTCTGCGCCACGCCGCCTGGGCTGTCGGCCCTGAGACCGGCATCCGCATGGAGGTGCTGACGACCCTGCCGGGCGTCCACCTGTACACGGCCAACTTCCTGGCCCCTGTCACGGCGGGCAAGGACGGCGCACACTACGCTGCCCGGGATGCCGTCTGCTTTGAGACAGAGGACTTTCCCGACGCGCCGAACCACCCGAACTTCCCCGACACGACGCTGCTGCCGGGCAAGCCGTACAGCTCGACGACGATCTACCGGTTTGATTTGGCGGAGATGTGATCTTCCTTGCCTTCCCCTGCGGGGGAAGGTGGCCGAGGCCCCGCCCGAGGCCGGATGAGGGGCGGCCTTGCGGCAATTGCCCGGTAACGGGCTGCTGTCGGTAGCTTTGCCCTCATCAGTCAGTGGTCGGGGCCACTGACAGCTTCCCCCGAGGGGGAAGCCTTTCCCTGCAAAGAACCGCCCTGCACGTTTTTTCGTGCGGGGCGGTTCTTTTTTACTTCTCTTTGCTCAGCAAGATCCGGTCATTGTCCAGCGCGTGGCCGACGTTCTCTGCGAAGCGGTCCAGCAGGCCGTCCACGGTGGTGTGGGCGCGCTCCTCGCCGCTGATGTCCAGCACAATATGACCGTGGTCCATCATCAGCGTGCGGTTGCCCAGGGTCAGCGCGTCGTGCATGTTGTGGGTGATCATCAGGCAGGTCAGGTGGTTTTCGGCCACGATTTTTTTTGTCAGCTCCAGCACCTTGTCCGCCGTGCCGGGGTCCAGCGCCGCCGTGTGCTCGTCAAGCAGCAGCAGCTTCGGCGTGACGAGGGTTGCCATCAGCAGGGTCAGCGCCTGGCGCTGGCCGCCGGACAGCAGACCCACGGGCTGCTTCATGCGGTCCTCAAGCCCCAGACCCAGCGCGGAGAGCTTTTCGGCAAACAGCTCCCGGTCCTTTTTGTTGATGCGGGAGAACGCCGAGGTGTGCCCCGACGCGCGCAGGAAGGCCAGCGCCAGATTTTCCTCAATCGTCATGTGCGGGGCCGTGCCGCGCAGCGGGTCCTGGAACATGCGGCCAATCGCCTTGGAGCGCTTGAAGTCCGGCAGGAAGGTGATGTCCCTGCCGTCCAGCGTGATCGTGCCGGTGTCGGCAATGAACTCGCCCGCAATGGCGTTGAACAGCGTGGACTTGCCCGCGCCGTTGGAGCCGACGATCGTCGCAAAGTCGCCGTCGTCCAGATGCAGGTTCACATTTTCGAGGGCGACCTTCTCATTGACAGTGCCCGGATTGAACGTTTTGCTGATGTTTTTCAGATCAAGCATGGCGGGCACCTCCCTTCTGGGCGTTGGCGCGGCGGCGGCGGAAATCTGCCTTGGCCTTGAGGGCCGGGGCTGCAATGGCCAGCGCGACGATGACGGCGGAGATCAGCTTCAGGCACTCCGACGGGACGTTGGCACGCAGAGCCAGCGCAATAATGAAGCGGTAGATGACGCTGCCCGCGACGGCGGCCACAGCCTTAACCCACATGCCGCCGCGGCCAAAGAGCGTCTCGCCGATGATGAGCGAGGCCAGGCCGATGACGACCATGCCGGTGCCGAGGTTGATGTCCGCCGAGCGCTGGTACTGGGCCAGCACCGCGCCGGACAGCGCGGTCATGGCGTTGGCGATACAGAGGCCCACCGTGATGGTGAAGGCTGTGTTGATGGACGACGCACGGACCATGTCCGGGTTATCGCCGGTAGCGCGGATGGACAGACCCAACCGGGTGCCGAGGAACGCGATGAGCAGCGCGCAGACCACAACGGTGACAAGCGCCGCCACGATGAGCTTATAGGGTGCGCTCTCGCCAAAAATTCCCTGTGCAGCGGTAAAGACCGTTTTGGTTTTCAGCATGGGCACGTTGGAGGAGAAGCCCATGACCGCAAGGTTGACCGTGTACAGCCCCGTGTTGGTGATGATGCCCGCCAGAATCGACGGCACAGCGAGCTTTGTCTGCAAAAACGCGGTGATAAAGCCCGCCGCCGCACCGGCCAGCATGGCCAGCGGCAGCCCCAAGAACGGGTGGCCCGCCACGGCGGCGGTGGCCGACACAGCGCAGCCCAGCGTGAACGCACCGTCGGTGGTCATATCGGCGATGTTCAGCACGCGGAAGCTCAAAAACAGCGCCATAGCGACCAGCGCGTAGATAAAGCCCAGCTCCAGTGCATTCAGCACGGTGGCAACGGTAAACATAGGGTGACTTCCTCTCTGATTAAACTTGTCCCCCCTCTGCGAGGGGGATGTCCGCAGGACAGGGGGAGAGAACCTTGCCACTGCCCGAAATATTTCGGGTGATGGCCAGGCTCTCTCCCCCCACCGCCTGCGGGCGGAGCCCCCTCCCAGAGGGGGCCGGAATTTTTTTATTCCGCCGTGGTGACCTCGACGACCTGGCCGGCCAGATCGTTGAAGGCGCTGTAGTCGATGCCCAAGGCGGCGGCGGTCTCGGTGTTGACGGTGATGATGCCGCCGTCCATGACGTGGTACGCGGGGACAACGCCGGTCTCGAGGATGTCGAGCGCCATGTCGGCGGTGTAGGTGCCCAGCTCGGTGTAGTTGACGCCGCAGGTTGCAAACGCACCTGCCGTGACGAAGCTGTCCGCGCCGGTATAGAACGGGATGCCGCCCTTGGTCAGCGTCTCGGAGACAGCGGCGGCAGCGGCCATGACCACGTTGTCCGTCGGGGTAAAGACGGCATCGACCTGGCCGACCATGCTGGACGCGGCGGTCATGATCTCGTCGTTGGTGTTGCCGGTCTTTTCGACGTAGGCAATGCCCTTGGCATCCAGATACGCCTTGGCCTCGGCAATCGGGGTCGTGGAGTTGGCCTCGGAGTTGGAGTAGAGCAGGCCGACGGTCTGGATGTCGGGCTGAGCGGCGAACATCATATCCATGATGGACTGGGTGTTCAGCGCGTCGGACGTGCCGGTGACATAGTCAATGTCGGTCAGGTCTGCGGCGGCGGGGTCGGAGATGGCCGCGTAGATGACCGGGGTCTTGGTGGACTCGGCGGCGGTGGTCATGCACTGGGCGGCCAGCGTCGCGATGGGAATGATGGCGTCATAGCCGTCGGCGACGACCTGTGTGCCGATCTGGTTCAGCGTTGTGGCGTCGTTCTGGCCGTTGAAGTCCTTGTACTCGATCGTGATGCCCTTCTCTGCGGCCTTGGCGTCCAGCTCTTTCTCAATAGCCACGCGGATCTCGTCGAGGCTGGCGTGGTCGAGTTGCTGGACAATGGCGACCTTGTAGCTGTCAGCGGCGGCGGTGTCCGCGGTGGTCTCGGCAGCGGACGCGGTGGTCTCGGCGGAAGATGCGGCAGTGTTGGCGGTATCGGCGGTGTAGCCACAGGCGGCCAGGCTGGTCATCATAGCGGCGGCGGACAGGACAGCAACAAACTTTTTCATGGTAAATTCTCCTTACTTTGTAAATTGTAGTGAATGTCAGGTTTGTAGGGGCGGGCAATGCTTGCCCCTATAGTGCCCGGTGCGTTCCCGGGCCATCCAGTTTTACAAATTCAGGCTTGCCATCGCTCTTTCATCAGGTTCATGTTCCCTCTCCCCCATTGTCAAAAACAAAACTGCCCTTGCACAGAACTTCTCCTGTGCAAGGGCAGATAAAACAAATCTGTGGTGCCACCTTGCTTGCCGTGCTTACGATACAATCACGGCCACTCTGTAGGGAACCAACATTCCCCTGCTCTGTAACGGGAGCTACCCGTCAGCGGATACTGCGGGCCATGCCCGTTTCCCCGTGCCCTCCGCGAACCATTATGCAGACCCGCTCTGTATCCCCTTCCCAGCATCGGGGACTCTCTGTAACTGCGCTGTGTGCTTTACTTTCGCTTCATTGGTTTAAAGCATTTATACCACACATGGGTGTGTTTGTCAACACCCAATTTCAAATTTTATTCAGATTCTGCGGATTCCGGCGACGCCATGTTGTTTTTATCCAGCACAAACAGTTTTTGCACTTGTTCGGCCACGGGGGTGTCGGTGTTCTTCAGCAGGCAGTTCTCCGTCAGGTAGGGGCTGTCCTCGCCGTCCAGCGCCAGCAGCATATCTTTTCCGCGCAGGGCGTCGCCGCCAAGGTACTCGGTCAGGCTGTCGGCGTCCCAGGCGGTCTCGGTATCGTCGGGCGTGAAGCTGCCGGCGTTGCTCCAGGTGCCGTAGACTGCGCCAATGGCGCAGACGCGCTGCGGGTCCTCGTCCTCGCCGTATTTCTGCTTATCCAGCTGCGCCTGCAGCTCGGACGCCATGCTGCCCTCGGTCATCAGGGCGCTGGCCTCGTCGGTAAAGATCAGGATGCCGTCCTTCTTATAGGTTTTCAGCAGCTGCTTCGCATCGTAGGTCGGCAGCTCACTGTCGTCCGCGACGTTCAGCGTGCCCTGCATGGCGTAATACAGGCGGGACACGGCGGCGTAACTGCTGCCGAAGAACCGCTCCATCTGGCGCGGATATTTGGCCATCGCCGTCTTGAACCAGTAGACGGCATTGCTGGTCGTGCCGCTGCGTATGGCCTGCACAGCCTCGGCGATCTCTGTCTCGGGCGTGTTGTAGCTCGCATTGGCCAGCACAGTCAGCGCTTTGCCCACTGTCGCACTGCGGGCATCTGCCCCCAGACCCGCGGCGTGGAAAACACCGGGGTAGCGCGTGCGGACGTGCTCCCACAGGGTGCGGGCGCTGTCGCGCCGGTCAGCTGGCAGCACGGACAGGTAGCTGTCCAGGCTCCCGGTATTGCCGGTCTGCAGATAGTTGTCCAGCAGCACGCCCGCGGCGGCACCGTCCGGCACGGCCACGACCCTCACGCCCGCGCTGTACAGCTTGTCGACCAGCGCACCGCGCAGCTCATTGCCGCGTAGGTTGTCGGTGTCGGCCACAAAGACGCGGTACTCGTCGCTGCCGAAGTCCGACGCATCGAGCGCATAAGCCATATCAATGCGGTGCAGATACTTATTATTGTACTCCTCCACCGGGTCGGTCACGTCGGCGCTCTCGCGGGTCGCAATGACCAGCTCGCCCGCGGCCTCGGCGGCGGCGGTCTCCGGCGTGGCGGCAATGACCTCCTCGGCGGTCTTATCATTGTACAAAAAGTCCTGCAATGCCTTAATATTCACGACCCAGTCGGGGTCGTACATCAGGCGGTCATCCATGCCCGTGCGGATGCCGTAGGTGCCCTGCAGCGGCATGGACATCTGCTGCACATCGCAGCCCAAAAAGCCCGGCAGCTGCACGAGCAGCGCGGCAATCTCGGACTTGGTAAAGTTCGTCTGGATCAGCGGCAGAATGGTGTTGAGCAGGTTGTCCAGCTCCATGACGCTGGCGTTCTGCACCTGATCCAGCACGGCCTTAATGACGGTGCGCTGGCGCTCGACGCGCTTCCAGTCGTTGTCGATCTTGCGCAGACGGGCGTATTGCAGCGCCGTGTAGCCGTCAAAATGGTTGGGGCCCGGGTCAACGTGGTTGACGATCAGCATCGAGTTGGAGGGGACCTCCCAGTTCAGGGCCTTGGCCTCCATCTCGGTAATATCAAGGTCTACGCCGCCGACGGCGTCCACGATCTGGACGAAGGAGTTGAAGTTGACGCGGACGTAGTGGTCTACCTGCACGTTGAAGCAGTCCTCGATGGTTTTCATTGTCAGCTTTGCGCCGCCGTAGCGGAAAGTGTGGGTGATCCAGTCGTACTGGCCCTCATAGCCGTCCAGCAGGATCGGCACGCCGGTGCCGCGCTCGATGGAGACCAGCCGGATGACGTGATCCTTGATGTCGAGCGAGACCAGGATCATGCTGTCGGAGCGCGCGTCGTCGCTGAACTCAGTGGTGTCCTCCGTGCCGTCGAGCTGGTTCAGGTGGGTGAAGGCATCGGCGTCGTTGACGGCCTCGGTGCGCTCGTCGGTGCCGACGAGCAGGATGTTCAGCACGTTGTCGTCAGAGAACGGGCTGCCCTCGGGCATTGTCATCTCGCTTTCGGTGTGGGTCAGGCCGGTTCCGTCCAGGTCCTGGTCCTCGTCCGCGCCGATCTCACCCATCTCGCTGACGCTGCCGTCATCATAGCGCAGCAGGTCGAGCTTGCCGTTGACGTAAAGGGCCGCCAGCACAGCCAGCACGGCCAGAATGCCGACAACAATGACCGCGATTTTGCCGCCCTTGGGCAGGCGCCGCCATGGGTTCCTTTTTGGCGCTCCATCGGTTGTTTTTTCGGTTTTCGTTTTCAGTTCGTTCATCTTTTTACTTTCCCCTGTTGTTGCCTTCCCTATAATCCTATTGTGTAGGGGCGAGCATTGCTCGCCCCTACACGTATTACGTGCGTTTTAAGCGTTTGGCAATTTGCCGCACATCACAGCAATAATACAAAAACGCCAGCCCTGCAAAGACGGTCAGTCCCAGTGCACGCCAGGTGAACCAGCCGTGCTGGATGCTGTGGGTGCGCAGCACGATGAACCACGCCGGGGTCATCAGCGCGCAGAGCCCCAGCGGCAGTGCGCGTGCGAGCTGCTGCCTGTCCCGGATGCTGGCTGCAAACAGCGCCAAAAGCAGAACGACAGCCAGCACCAGCGGCCAGAACAGGTGTTTGCCCGCCAGTGTTGTGTATACAAAATGTAAAATATTACTCCAAGTCAATTCCATGCCGTGCCAGCTGTCGGCGGCAGTGCGCACGCCCACCTGATGCAGCGCGTCGGCAATGACGTTCTGCCCGGTGACAAGCCCGGCCAGCACCCATTTGGATGCCCAGCAGAGCAGGTAGCCGACGCCCCACGTCAGGCTGCCGCCCACAACGATGCCGCACTGCCTTGTGCCGGCCCGCAGGCGCTGCTGCGGCTCAAGCAGCCAGCAGACAAGCGGCAGGCCAAGGGTCAGGACCGGCGTGACGAGCAGGTCACAGAACGACGTCACAACGCCAAGAACCAGCAGTGCCAGGCAGACATCATCGCTGCGGCGGGGCTTGGCCAGCACCCAGACGCAGCCCGCGTAGGCAACGGCAAAGCAGGTGAAAAACTGTACCTGATGCGGTGCCCAGAACGCCGTGACCAGCAGCTGACTGACCGCGAACCACACCGCGGCCCGCAGCCCGCAGCGGCGGCGCAGCAGCACCGCCACCGCGGCAAACAGCGCCGCCAGCACCAGATACTGCACCGCGCGCACGCCGGTGATGTCGGTGACCAGCAGCAGCGGGCGCAGCCAGATCAGGTAGCCGTGCCAGTACCGCGCATAGGAGAACGGCACAAGCGCGGGCGCGTCGGTGCGCTGTGCGCCCGCGGCCCAGTCCCTTACTATGTACCATTGCAGGTCGTCGGCCAGCGTCTCAAAGTTATCGACGTTGTAGGCCGTATTCGTCATCATGGCGGTCAGCGGCGGGGCCTCGTCGGCGGACGCGGCCTCGGTCAGCATGATCGTGTCGGTGTAGTTGTCCATCTGGAACAGCTTGAAGTTCAGATATTCCGGGTACAGCCCCTCACCGGCGATTTTCACCGCTGAGTCGTAGACATGGTCCCGCACCGGCTCCCCGGGCAGGGCGTAGGCCGCCAGCAGCAGCACGAAAAGCGCCGCCAGCGTCACGGCGAACGCCGCCAGCGCCCGCAGGGCAAAGGGTGGTTTTTGGTTTTTTGGTTTTGCCATGCGGCACCCCTTTCACACAAAAATACAGTTTAATTATAAAACAAAACTCCCGCCGTTGCAACGGTGGGAGTGTGAAAAAAGGTTGAACAAATGTTGGGACGTCCTTGCCTCCCTCTGCGAGGGGGCCAAGGGAACGTCCCCTACACCATATCCGTCTGCCTGGACACCGACAGCACGATGCCCATCTCCCCCAGCAGCATCAATAAGCTGGTGCCGCCCGACGAGAAAAACGGCAGGCTGATGCCGGTGTTCGGGATCGTGTTCGTCACAACGGCCATGTTCAGAATTGCCTGCAGCGTGACCTGCACGACGAACCCGACGACGAGCAGTGCGCCGAACTTATCCCGCGCGCGCACCGCAATCGACATGCCACGCAAGAGCAGCAGCAAAAACAGCGCCACGACCAGCGCCGCCCCGATAAAGCCAAGCTCCTCACACAAAATCGAAAAAATAAAGTCGTTCTGCGGCTCCGGCACGTACAGATATTTCTGTCGGCTGTTGCCCAGCCCCAGCCCGGCCAGCCCGCCCGACGCGATGGCGTAGAGGCTCTGGATCGTCTGGTGACCTTCGCCCAGCGGGTCGGCAAAGGGGGTCGCGCCACGACGCGAGCCGGTCCGTGGCGTAGGGCACCAGCTCCGGCAGCGCAATGACCGCCGCCGCAATGGCCGCCGCGCCCAGCCCCCCGGCCAGCCCGAACCAGTGCAGCCCCGTGCCGCCCACAAACATCAGCACCGCGCCGATGGACAGGATCAGCAGCGTGCCGGACAGGTGCGGCTCCAGCAGCATGAGCACCGTGACGACCCCCAGAATCAACGCGAACGGCACAACGCCTGTGGAAAACGACTTCATCCTGTCGTGATTCAGTGAGATGATATGCGAGAACACCAGCACAATCGAGAATTTTGCGATTTCACTGGGCTGCAGCGTGCCCAGCCCCGGCAGCACGATCCACCGCTTGCAGCCGTTGTACTCCGGCATGAAAAGCACGATGGCAAGCAAAAGCAGCGAGATCCCCAGCATCGGCCAGGCCAGCCTGTGCCAGACGTGGTAGTCCACCAGGCTGGCCGCGTACATAGCCAGCACGCCCAGCGCCGCAAACAGCAGCTGCGGGCGGATGTAGGTGTAGGCGTCGCCGCGGCGGTAGAGCGCCACCGCGTACCCCGCGGAGAACAGCATGATGAGCCCGTAGCTCAACAACAGCAGCAAGATCAGCAGAAACGGTATGTCGAACGTCGGCAGCGATGCCGCCCGCGCCCGAATCCTTTGTACAAGTGCAGCCATAACAAAGCCCCCTGCGCAGAGTGTACGCAGGGGGCGGCGGGTTTATGCTTTTGTCAGCGGTTCAAATCAAGGCTCAGCATCGTGTAGCCGTTGGCGCCGTTCTGGATGCTCTGGGCGCTGGCCTCATAGCAGGCCTGCAGGACCTCCATGTTGGGCTGGGGCGCGTCCGGGTCGGTGATGGTCCCGGTGGCAAGGGCCTCGTTATAATTCTCAATAACCTGGGCACAGATGCGGCGGCGATCCCTCAGCGGTGTCAGCAGGTTGGCCATCCACTGCTGGTACATGCCGTGGTAGTCGCTGCCGTGGTCAGCATACAGAAAGTAATATTCCTGCTCGACCTCCATGGGCGACGCCTGGCAGCGGTAGAAATCCCCCAGTGCCGCGCGCTTTTTATCGGTGGAGTATTGCAGGATGTCCGACAGTCCATTGGGGAAAAGCTCTGGGTGCCGAATCCATTTGGAGTACGGCTCCACCTGCACTTTTAGCGCATCAAAGACGGCCAGAAAATCCTCAAGCGCGATCTTCATCTCGCCCTTTTCCCATTTCTGGATCGTGCGCTTATCCCGGCCCAGGCGGTCTGCCAGTTCCCGCTGTGAAACACCCGCTGCCTCCCTCGCAGCGGTCATTGCTTCTGCCACACGGTATCGATATGCGGACATAACATCTTCTCTCCCCTCAAAACGCGATTCACCGCCGGAAAAACAGCAAATCGGCGGTGCAAAATGCGCCGTCAAAATTTCCGGCACTGGTTGTGTACTTTGCACACCGGGATATGCTATATTGTGAAGGGCGGCATCTATAAGTACACTAACACTACCACAATTTTACTCTAGTTACCATTTTTTGTCAATATATTTTGTTATGTAGCATAGCAGGAGTGGGTGAAAATCGTGTATACCTATCGCGTTGTCTGTCAAAAGCTCTCCGCGCCCGAGCTCGGGCCCTACATTACCTACGGCATTCTGGCCGCGCGGGACCTCTGCGGCTGCCAGCAGGTCGTACAGTTTATCTCCGACGTATCGTTGGACCGCGCCTTCGTCGAGGCCCTCGCACGCCGTTGCACCGCCGCCCAGCTCGACCCCTGCCACCTGCTGGACGTGGTCGAGGATGCCATCAGCGGGTAAAGCCTTCCGCCCCCAAAGGCTCCGACCAGGGGCGAGGTGCGCCCTTTTGTCGGGTGCCCTATAGCGCAAGGGACACCTCTCACATGCTGTTCCCGGCAAGCGCAGTCCTTGCCCGGGTGTGTTTACCGTGCGCCTTTTTACGCGGCCACCGTAACTTGCTTGTCAGCTCCTGCTCATACTCCGGCGTGTCAAAAAATCACATTCGTGGCCTATTGAATATGTAGGGGCGACCATTGGTCGCCCGCCAACTTGGCGCAGCAACGCCTTTCCGGGTAAGTTTTTTTCACAGGCAAACAGGCACGGGCGAGCAATGCTCGCCCCTACAAGAGTTTTTTGACAGTCTGCATACTCATTGTCAGGCTCTTTGACCAGCCTGACCTTTTGCCCGACCTCAAAAGGCTTGCTGCCAAAACGGAATTTTCATCCGGTGATCGTGATGCAGGTCGTCAGCGTAACCGAGCATTGCGCAAAGAATGCTTTCCAAATCGTCTTTTTCATGGTAAAGGCAATACCGCATAATTCTAAGTGCCGATACGGCGAGCGAGGTGCGGCAGCTGCTAAGCCAAAAGCGCAGATAATACTGGATGCTGCAAAGGTGAGCGCCGCCAGTGGCGGATACAGCGAACCGAAGCAGGGGCAGCGGTCGCAGAGTGCGAGGGGCTTTTGTCCCCGAAGCACGATGCGGGTAGCGCAACCCAACATTATCGAGCATTTTGGCAACGCTGATGCCGTGCCGCAGCCGCCGGAGCGGTGCTTAAGCCGTCAGGCGGGAATTGTGCGGTGTTGCCTAAAGTCCTTTCTGTCATGTGTGGTATTTTACCGATGATGTTTTCCGTCAGAAATCATCACCGCCGAAATCATCAGAGTCAAAGTCATCTGAACCAAAGTCATCAGAATCAAGGCGTGAATTCGTGAATCATCTTGCAACTTCAAAAGAATACATATTGGCTGCAAGCAGAGAACTGATCAAAGAAAGCTGATGAACTGCTGTGAGCATACGTGCTGTTGCGTCCCGGTGTTCTGTTTCGGCTGGGACAATCTACAATTACTATGAATCCAAGGCCGATTTACTTGGGGATACAATTGAGAGTATTTGGCGTGAAATCTTTTTCCACTCTGAAGATGAGCAGGTCTTTAAAGATGTTGCTGCCTGTATCTCATTGATTTATAAAAGACTGGAATATGGAAATGAGCAATTCCCGGGCTTCTTTTCTCTGCATTCGTTTGGATTTGTGAAGGATGAAAAAACGGATGGAAAGAAGAAAATGTTGCAAACATGGGGATACATTCTGAATGAATTGTGTAATATATAGCGTTCACTTATGCGTTTAAAGCTGTACCCGGTTGTAATTATGTGAAAGCTGCTTTAACAGCAAGACATAGTTCCATATAAAATTTCAGAATAAGGATGCTTATTATGCAGGCAATTGTAGAAACTTTATTTGATATCGTATATTTGTTTTCGGTAATCACAATCGGGATTTTAATGATCCGCAAAAGCAAAGGAAACCGCCAGTTTACCATGTTTGTAATTATGGCAGTTCTTTTAGGAAGCGGAGATGTATTCCATCTGGTTCCTCGTGCAGTAGCGCTTTGTACAACCGGCCTTGAGAACTTTACCGTACAGCTGGGGTTAGGCAAGTGAATCACCTCTATCACTATGACTATCTTTTATGTCGTACTCTATCATATATGGCGTGAGCGTTATCAGATTAAAGGCCATAAAACAACTACAACAGCCATTTATGGTCTTGCAGGGTTAAGAATTGTTCTGTGCATGATGCCTCAGAATGCCTGGCTCAGTGCAGCTGCCCCGCTTTCCTGGGGAATCTATCGGAATATTCCGTTTGCACTGATGGGATTGATTATCATCGTTTTGTTCTATAAAAGTGCAAAAGAAAATAATGATAGATCTTTCCGTTGGATGTGGCTGACAATCGTCCTGAGCTTTGCCTTCTATATTCCAGTTGTACTGTGGGCGGATGTAATTCCGATGATCGGCATGCTGATGATTCCAAAAACCTGTGCATACGTGTGGACAGTATTGATCGGCTACAAGGCAATGAAAAAAGAAATAGCGTAAAAATAATCTTTGCTTTTAAGAAAAAAATCAGAATATAATTGCGTAAAACAAGCAGCAGGTGAGCCTAAATCCAGACACTCCCCCGCTGCTTGTTTTACATTTATTGATGCTTAATTTTGATTTGCAAAACCGGGTGCCGTCTTAATCGATCAATGTTCTCAGCCATGTCCAAAGCCTCAAAATAATAACGCGGTTCGCCCACGCTTCTTTTGCCATACTCGATAGCCTTCGATTTGGAATCGCATCCCACAATCGCAAAATAGAGTTTTCGTCCATTTGTTCTGTGGAAAGGACACACCAAATTTATGGGCACGGCCATCTTTTCCTTTTACAAAAGCAGCACGCTTGCTGCGGATCTGATTGCAGGTTTCCCATAGCTTCTCTGAGACGATTGGCTCAAAGTCTCCCTTTACAAGAACAAAATTTTCCTCGCTGTGATTGATACGGTTATGGCTGAGGAAGTCATCAACATGGGATTTATTATAGGTCATATAGCTCTTGTAGCCAACACCAACCTTTGGTCTGACGATGATGGGCGTAATGATGCCGCTCTCTGAAATGCTGTCTACCAATTCACTGAATTCCAGATCATGGCGGATATGGAACGGATGATTGAAAAAGGGATGCAACTTATTTATTGGAATAGTTTCCTCTTTGCTTGCTCTGTAAGCAGGCGATGTTTTCCTCGTCATGCTGCGTACTCCTGCGGTTTTTTGATAGCTCTTAAGTACCCCGATTTGACCCCAAAAATGTACCCAAAAATCGTATACTTTTTGCTGAAAATGTACCCAAAGGGCATTTTTGCGTAAAAAAAGCCCCTAACCACTGTAGTACAGCGATTAGGGGCTTGCTATGATTTATAGAGCGACCTTAACTGTCAGGTCTTTCCATTGCTTCGGCCAAAGCACGCAGCCACGCGAATTTCGATAAGAACGAGCCTTATCGTAATCCACATTTAATTGTAAAAATCTACGTGACTTAAGCGCGTGGATTTTTAATTGCTGCCTGTGCGGCGGCCAGGCGGGCGATGGGAACACGGTAGGGAGAGCAGCTGACGTAGTCCAGGCCAACGTTGTGGCAGAACTCGACACTGCTGGGATCGCCGCCGTGCTCGCCGCAGATGCCCAGACCCAGGTTCGGGTTGGTTGCGCGGCCATCGTGGGCAGCCATCTTGACCAGCTTGCCAACGCCGATCTGATCCAGATGCTGGAACGGATCGCTCTCGTAGATCTTGGTGTCGTAGTAGGCAGTCAGGAACTTGGCAGCGTCGTCACGGCTGAAGCCGAAGGTCATCTGGGTCAGGTCGTTGGTGCCGAAGCTGAAGAAGTCAGCTTCCTTGGCGATCTCGCCGGCGGTCAGAGCGGCACGCGGGATCTCGATCATGGTGCCGACCTCGTACTTCATGTCAACACCGGCAGCGGCGATCAGGGCATCGGCAGTCTTGACGACAACGTCCTTGACAAACTTCAGCTCCTTGACCTCGCCAACCAGAGGAATCATGATGTGGGGGGTGATCATCTTGCCGGTTTCGGCAGAAACCTTGAGGGCAGCCTTGATGACAGCGTTGGTCTGCATCTCGGCGATCTCGGGATAGGTAACAGCCAGACGGCAGCCACGGTGACCCATCATGGGGTTGAACTCGTGCAGGCTGACAACAACGTTGTTCAGCTCCTCGGTGGACATACCCATGTCCTTAGCCAGAGCCTCGATGTCCTCGGCCTTGGTGGGCAGGAACTCATGCAGCGGCGGATCCAGATAACGGATGGTCATCGGACGCTCGCCCATGATGCGGTACATAGCGGTGAAGTCGGCCTCCTGGAACGGCTCGACCTTAGCCAGAGCAGCCTTGCGCTCCTCAACGGTACGGGCGCAGATCATCTCACGGACAGCCTTGATGCGGTCCTCGGCGAAGAACATGTGCTCGGTACGGCACAGACCGATGCCCTCGGCACCCATGTCAACGGCGTTCTGCGCGTCGCGCGGGTTGTCGGCGTTGGTCATGACCTTCATCTGGCGGTTTGCGTCAGCCCAGCCCATGAAGCGCTTGAAGTTGGCGTTCTCGGTGGAAGCGACGGTAGCGATCTGGCCCTCGTAGATGTTGCCGGTGGAGCCGTCGATGCTCATCCAGTCACCCTCGTGGAAGGTGTGGCCGTTGATGGTGATGACCTTGGCGTCATAGTCGATGGCGACATTGTTATCGTTGCCGCAGCCGGAGACGCAGCAGGTGCCCATGCCGCGGGCGACAACAGCAGCGTGGCTGGTCATACCGCCGCGGACGGTCAGGATGCCCTGAGAGACCTGCATACCGACGATGTCCTCGGGAGAGGTCTCGAGGCGGACCAGAACGACCTTCTTCCAGGCATCGTCCTTGACCTTCTCCTCGGCGTCCTCAGCAGAGAAGACGACGCGGCCGCAGGCAGATCCCGGAGAAGCGGCCAGGCCCTTGCCGATTGCCTCGGCGGCCTTCAGAGCGGCAGCATCAAACTGCGGGTGCAGCAGGGTGTCCAGCTGCTTGGGCTCGACGCGCAGAACAGCGGTCTTTTCGTCGATAACGCCCTCGTCGACCAGGTCGCAGGCGATCTGCAGAGCAGCCTGGGCGGTACGCTTGCCGTTACGGGTCTGCAGCATGAAGAGCTTGCCATCCTCGATGGTGAACTCCATGTCCTGCATATCCTTGTAGTAGTTCTCGAGGCGGGTAGCGATCTCAACGAACTGATCGTAGACCTCGGGCATCTCCTCATGCAGCTTGCTGATGGGAGAAGGAGTACGGATACCGGCGACGACGTCCTCGCCCTGAGCGTTGATCAGGTACTCGCCCATCAGCTTCTTCTCGCCGGTGGCGGGGTTACGGGTGAAGGCAACGCCGGTGCCGGAACGCATACCGGAGTTACCGAAGGCCATCTGCTGCACGTTGACGGCAGTGCCCCACTCGTAGGGGATCTCGTTCATCTTACGATACACGTTGGCGCGGGGGTTATCCCAGGAACGGAAAACGGCCTTGACGGCACCGATCAGCTGCTCCTTGGGATCCTGCGGGAACTCCTCGCCCTGCTTCTCAAGGTAGATCTGCTTGAACTCCTTGACGAGCTCCTTCAGGTCGTTGGCGTCCAGCTCAACGTCCTGCTTGACGCCCTTGCGCTCCTTCATAGCGTCGATGCGCTCCTCGAAGAAGCTCTTGCCCAGCTCCATGACGACGTCAGAGTACATCTGGATGAAGCGGCGGTAGCAGTCGTAGGCGAAACGGGGGTTGTTGGTCTTTTTGGCCAGACCCTCAACAGCCTGATCGTTCAGGCCGAGGTTCAGGATGGTGTCCATCATGCCGGGCATGGACTGACGTGCGCCGGAACGGACGGAAACCAGCAGGGGGTTCTCGATGGAGCCGAAGGTCTTACCGGTCTGCTCCTCGAGGATGCCCATGTATTTGAAGATGTCTGCCTTGATCTCATCGTTGATCTCACGGTTGTCAGCATAGTACTGGGTGCAGGCCTCGGTGGTGATGGTGAAGCCCTGCGGAACCGGCATGCCGGCGTGGGTCATCTCGGCCAGGCCGGCACCCTTACCACCCAGAGTGTTCTTCATGGTGGTCTGGTCGCCGCCGAAGGCGTCATGGCCCTCTTTGAACAGATACAAGAATTTCTTGCTCATAGTTACCTCCCAAATTGGTGACGTGTTTGCATCACATAAATCATGTCTGCATAGTCCATTATAACAGACCGAAAGACAGATTTCCAGTAGATTGTTAAAAAAATGCTCAATAGTTTCGCTGAAAAGTAGCCAAACTTTTTTGGTTCAGGTATTGCAATTTGCACAAAAATCGTGTATTTTATAATGGGTGGGAAGTTCGAAATATTTTTCGAGCTGTCACTTTTTTTCTTTTTGAGTGCCGCGGTAAATTTTTGCGGCGAACGGCGTTTTTCGGCTTGCTAAAATGCGCCGCATGTTATACAATATATAGATATAAGGCCCGTCGGCAGCCCCCGTGCGCCGCGGGCACGAAATGAGTGTATAAAGGAAGAACCGCTATATGTCTACCGCAAGAGAGAATTTCGAGCTGGCACAGCAGCGCTATGCCGCCACGTTTGAGCGCCATCTGGATAACGGCGTGAATTTTATCAGTGATAACGTCTGCATTGAGCCGGAGGTCGTCATTGCCCCCGGTGCGACCATCCTGCCGGGCTGCATCCTGCGCGGCCAGACGGTCATCGGCCCGGACTGCGTCATCGGCCCCAACACCCTGCTGGAGGATACCGTCGTTGACGCCGGGTCCACGATCAATGCCAGCCAGTGCTATGGGAGCCACATCGGCCCCAACAACAAGATCGGTCCCTTCACCCATGTGCGCGTCGGCACCAAAACCGCCGAGGGCTGCCATCTGGGCGCTTATGTCGAAACGAAGAACGCCGACTTTGCCGAGGGCAATACGGTCAGCCACCTGACCTACATCGGTGATGCCACGGTGGGCAAGTACTGCAACTTCGGCTGTGGTACTGTCACCTGCAACTACGACGGCGAGGGCAAGTTCCACACGACCATCGGCGACTATGCGTTCATCGGCTGCAACACGAACCTGGTCGCACCCGTCACCATCGGCGACCATGCGTTCACGGCTGCCGGCTCCACCATCGGCCATGACGTGCCCGCCGGTGCGCTGGGCATCGAGCGCGCCAAGCAGGCCGAGATCGACGGCTGGGGCGAGCGCAAGTTGGAGAAATATATCGCCAAGAAGCAGAAGCTGGAAGCGGAGAAGAAAGGGAAGTAAGGCGTTGTAGGGGGCGGCGTCCTCGACGCCCCGCGGCCTTCCCATAAGCAGCCGCTTATCTTACGCTGCCGGGCCGGGCATGCCCGGCCCCTACGGTACTTCACGATTTTTCAAAGGATATATCTATGTTCGAAATGACCTCCGGGGCGGACTGGCTGATTGCCGGACTGGGCAACCCCGAACCGAAATATGACGGCACCCGCCACAACGCCGGTTTTGAGGCGCTGGACTATCTGGCCGCGCAGTGGCAGTGCGACATTGCCAAGGCCAAATGGCAGGGCCTGTACGGCACGGCACAGGTGAACGGCCACAAGGTCGTGCTGCTCAAGCCGCTGACCTACATGAACCTGAGCGGCCAGAGCATTGCCCCCGCCGCCAACTTTTACAAGATCCCGGCAGACCACATCATTGTGCTGTGCGATGACATCACCCAGGAGCCGGGACATCTGCGCATCCGGCCCCACGGCTCTGCCGGCGGGCACAACGGGCTGAAAAGCATCATTGCCAGCCTGGGCACCGACCATTTCAGCCGTATCCGCATCGGCATCGGCGCCAAACCGAACCCGCAGTACGACCTGGCCGCCTGGGTGCTGGGCAAGCTGCCTGCCGCAGACCGCAAGGCCATGACGGACCGCTACCCGGACATTGAGGAAGCCTGCAAGCTGCTGATGGACGACAATCTGCAGTACGCCCAGAACAAGTTCAACCACTAAGGGGACGTGAATCATGAGTGAAATCCGTAAAAAAGCAATGACCCGTCTGGTGCTCTGCGCTGTAGCGCTCGTCGCCTCCATCATTTTCAGTGTCCTGCTGCTGAGCGGCACCTTTGACGGCAAAACCGGAGGCAGCCAGCCTGCCTCCGGCGATACCATCAGCAGCAGTGCCCCCGCGGAGGGCGTTGACGATCCCACCGCCGACAGCTTTACCGCAGAGAGCGCCTCTGCCGAGGAGGTGCCCGCCGAGCCCGAGGCCACCCCCGAGCCGACGCCGGAGCCCACGCCCGTGCCCGAGTACGAGGGCCTGAGCGTGCAGCCCACCACCTATTATAATGAGGGTGAGCAGCCGACCTACACCGTGACCGACGGCAACAACCTGAATATGCGCGGCGGCCCCGGCACAGACTATGACAAGATCGGTCAGGTGCCCGCCTCCACCAGCGTCACCGCGCTGGGCACCAATGAGGACGGCAGCTGGGTCGTTGTGAACTACAACGGCACCTACGGCTGGCTCAAGACGGAGTTCTTGAACGGGTAAAAGCTCTCTTGCCTCCCCTAGCAGGGGAGGTGGCCCCGCAGGGCCGGAAGGGTTGAACCTTGCGGCCATCCGAAATATTTAGGGCAATGTCAAGGTTCTCTCCCCCAGCCGCTGCGGCGGCAGCCACCTCGCAGAGGGGGCCAAGGAGAAATGTATGTTCAACGCACTTTTCACCAAAACAGACGAATTCGCAAGACTGGCGCAGGCGCTCGGGGGTCCGGGGGCTTGCGCCTTATTTGGCATACCGGGGTCGGGCCGGGCGATGGTCTATGCCGCGCTGGCGAAGGCCCTCGACAAGCCGCTCTGCATCGTGACGCCCGGCGAGGCCGAGGCGACCCGGTTTGCGGGCGACCTGAACGCGCTGGGCGTGGCAGCGGCAGTGTTCCCTGCCCGTGACTATGTGCTGCGCCCCATCGAGGGCACGGGCCGCGAGTACGAATACCGCCGTCTGGCCGTGCTGGGTGACCTCGTCGGCGGGCGGCTGCAGGCCGTCTGCGTGCCCGACGAGGGCCTGACCCAATACACGACGCCGCGGGCGGATTTCTGCGCGAACACCCGCAGCCTGCGCCCCGGCGACACACTGCCCCGCGCCGAGCTGACCGCGCTTTTGTACGGCGCAGGCTATACGCGGCGCGACCAGGTGGACGGCCCGGGTCAGTTTTCGATCCGCGGCGACATTGCGGACATCTACGCGCCCGACATGAAGCAGCCCGCCCGCATGGAGTTCTGGGGCGACGAGATCGACACGATGCACACCTTCGATCTGGCGACCCAGCGCCGCGACGAGCCGATTGAAAAAATCTACGTCTCCCCCGCGCGGGAGATACTGTTCGGTCAGCCCGCCGACGCAGCGGAGAAGATCCGCTCCTATATCAAAAAGGCCCGCGGCAGGCGGCGCACCGCCTTAGAGACCTGCACCGCTGCGGACCTGGCACAGCTGGACGGCGGCGCGATGCCCGTCAACATGGACAAATATCTCACGCTGCGCTATCCCGAGCCTGCGACGATTTTAGACTACTTTGACGATCCGCTGCTGATCCTGGAGGAGCCGGCCTCCCTGCGGGAGGCCGAGCGCGCCACCGCGTTCCGCCGGGACGAGGAGCTTTCCGCCCTGCTGGAGGACGGCGTGCTGGCGGCGGGGCTGGATAAGCTCTACGCCGAGAGCGGCTGGCTCTGGGCGCAGTGCGCCGCGCACCGCACGCTCTGCGCCGAGAACTTTGCCCGCAGCATGCCCGATGTGCCGCTGAAAACCATCGTCAACGCACCCGCCCACACGCTGCCCGCCTGGGGCGGCGAGGTCGCGGCGCTGCTGGAGGACATCCAGCCGCTTTGCAGCGGCGGCACGGCGGTCACGGTCATGGCCGGCACGCCCCGTGCGGCGGCGGGTCTGGCCGCCGACCTGCGCACCAAAGGGCTGAACGTCACGACGGACGCGGCGGCGGAGCCGAGCGCCGGGTTGGTGCAGATCCTGCCGGGGCAGCTTTCCGCCGGGTGCAGCCTGCCGTTTGCGAAATACGCCGTGTTTACGGCCCGCGCCTTCGGCGTGAGCGGCGCACAGAAGAAGAAAAAGCGCAATAAGGACGCGCTGAACAGCTTGAGCGAAATCTCGGTGGGTGATCTGGTCGTCCACCAGAACCACGGCATCGGGCGGTACGCGGGCATCCAGCGGATGGCCGTGCAAGGCGTCACAAAGGACTATCTGCGCATCGAGTACGACAAAAAGGACGTGCTGTACGTGCCCGTCACCCAGCTGGACCTTTTGTCCCGCTACACTGCACCGGGCGACAGCGACAACGTGAAGCTGAGCCGCCTGGGCGGCAGCGATTGGGCCAAGACCCGCAAGAAGGTCAAGGCTGCGACGGAGCAGATGGCGAAGGAGCTGATCGAGCTGTACGCCCGCCGCAAGCAGGCGCACGGCTACGCCTTCCCCGCCGACGACACCTGGCAGGGCGATTTTGAACAGCGCTTTGCCTACGAGGAAACGCCCGACCAGCTGACCTGCGCGGCGGACATCAAGCACGATATGGAGGAGCCGTGGCCGATGGACCGGCTGCTCTGCGGTGACGTCGGCGTCGGCAAGACCGAGGTCGCACTGCGCGCCGCGTTCAAATGCGTGATGGGCGGCAAGCAGTGCGCGATCCTGGCCCCCACGACGATTCTGGCGTGGCAGCACTTTAACACCGCGCTGACCCGCATGGAGTCCTTCCCCATCCGCATCGGGCTTTTGTCCCGCTACCGCACCGCCAAGGAGCAAAAGGAGACGCTGCGCGGGCTGAAGGACGGCACCGTGGACATTGTAGTCGGCACGCACCGGCTGCTGTCCGGCGATGTGAAATTCAAGGACCTGGGCCTTGTCATCATCGACGAGGAGCAGCGGTTCGGCGTCAAGCACAAGGAAAAGCTCAAAGAGAGCTTCATCGGCGTCGATATGCTGACGCTGTCGGCCACGCCGATCCCCCGCACGCTGAACATGGCGCTGTCGGGCATCCGCGATATGAGCACAATTGAGCAGCCGCCGTTTGAGCGCCAGCCGATTGAAACCTATGTGCTCGAGTACGACGAGGGCATCGTGTCCGAGGCCATCCGCAAGGAGCTGGCCCGCGGCGGGCAGGTATACTACCTGCACAACCGCGTGGACAACATTGAGGAATGCGCCGCGCGGGTGGGCAAGCTCGTGCCCGGGGCGCGTATCGGCATTGCCCACGGCAAGATGACCGAGGAACAGATTTCGTCGGTGTGGCAGCAATTGCTGGACAACGAGATCGACATCCTTGTCTGCACCACCTTAATTGAGACCGGCGTGGACGTGCGCAACTGCAACACGCTGATTATTGAAAATGCGGACCGCATGGGATTGAGCCAGCTGTACCAGATCCGCGGGCGCGTGGGACGCAGCTCCCGCAAGGCGTATGCGTATTTCACCTTCACACGCGATAAGGTGCTGACCGAGATCGCGGCCAAGCGGCTTTCGGCCATCCGGGAGTTCACGTCGTTCGGGTCGGGCTTCCGCATTGCGATGCGCGACTTGCAGATCCGCGGTGCGGGCAGTCTTTTGGGCCACAGCCAGCACGGCCACATGGAGGCCGTCGGCTACGATTTGTACGTGAAGATGCTGGGTCAGGCCATTGCCGCGGCCCGCGGCGAGGCCCCCGCCCCCGACAAGAGCGACTGCCTGGTGGACATCACCGTGGACGCATTCCTGCCGGAGGAATATATCCCGGACGCTGCCGGGCGCATCGAGGCATACAAGCGCATTGCGGCCATCGAGACGACGAGCGACGCCGAGGACGTGCTCGACGAGCTGATCGACCGCTACGGCAGCCCGCCCAAGAGCGTGCAGGGGCTGGTGGACGTCTCCCTCGTGCGCGTGACCGCAGCCCGCGTCGGCATTGCGGAGATCGTCCAGCGCGGCGACCAGCTGATTTTGTATAGTGACATCGTCGGGCCAAAGCAGCTGGGCGAGGTCATGGAAAAGTTCCCGCATCGGGTGCTGTACAATGCACTGGGCCGACCTTATTTCAGCCTGCGCGTGCAGAAGGGCGAAAGCCCGCTGGTACTGCTGCGGGATGTGGTGACCCTGCTGCCGGGCGCACAGAATCAGCCACAGACAAAGCCATAAAAAATAAGCACCTGTTTGCTGCGGTAAAAAGCAGTAAACAGGTGCTTTGCTTTTGGGGTAAAACGCTGAAATTTCTTTGGTCCTTTCTTTATAAAGAAAGGACAGAGGGGGCCAAGTGCCGGGCAGCCGTAAACGGGCAGAGTCCCTCAGGCGGCTTCGCCCGCGTCTAAAGCCTCCCCTCACAGGGGAGGTGGCCGAGCGCCAGCGATGGCCGGAGGGGCTTTGCCGGGCGTGCATTACACCGCCCGTTCCCCCCTTGCATCACTCAAACACGTTCTCCTCATCCTCCACCACTTCACCAACGTGGTTTCCCTCGCTGTCCAGCCCGCGCTTGTCCAGCATGTAGTGCACAAATTCCCGCGCCAGGCCGTAGAAGGTCGCAAAGAGCGGCACGCCGACGACCATGCCCACAAGACCGAACAGGTCGCCGCCGACCACGATGGAAAACAGGATCCACAAGGCAGAGATGCCGATGGACGAGCCCAGGATCTTCGGGCCGATGAAGTTGCCGTCCACCTGCTGGATGACCAGAATCAGCACGCCGAAGATGACCGCCTGGATCGGGTCAACCAACAGCAGAATGAAGATGCTGGGGATCGCGCCGATGAAGGGGCCAAATACCGGGATAATATTCGTGATGCCGATAAACACACTGATGAGCAGTGCAAAATCGAGCCGCAGGATCGCCATTGCCACAAACGTGATAACGCCGATGATGGCCGAGTCAATGATCTTGCCCACAAAGAAGCCCGTGAAATTCACGTTGGCATAATGGCAGATGCGCAACGTGTTCTCCGCAGCCTTTTCCGGCAGGAAGGCATGCGCCAGCGTGCGCAGCTGATGGAGCAGATGCTCCTTGTCCGCCAGCATATAGATACTGGCCGCAATCGAGGTGAAGATCGCCACAAAGTTCGATGCCACGCTGCCGATGCTGGCCACGATCTGCGGCATGGCGGCGCTGGCCATGCTGTAGATTTCCTTGACCATCGCCTCGGAATCGTCCAGCACTTTTGTGGCCGACGACAGGTCAACGCCGAAGCGCTCCTGAACCATGCCCAGCATATCCTGTACGCTCTGTATGTAGCTTGGGAAGTTCGTAAACAGCATGGCGATGCTGTCCACGATCTGCGGGATGACCAGCCATGCCAGCAGCACAAGCAGCAGAATTGCCACCAGATACGCCAGAAGAATCGCGAATCCGCGCGTCTTTTTCTTCTCTTTAAACAGCTTTGTGTAGAAGAACTTGACCATTGGGTCAAGCACATAGGCAATGACTATGCCGCCCGCAAACGGCGACACGATGCCGATAAACACACCGATTTTCCCCAGAAAGTACCCCAGATTGTTCAAAGTCAGATACAGCGCAATACAGGCTCCGACCACGCAGAACCAGTCCAGCATCGTCTCCGGCTTTTTGGTCCAGATATGTTCCTCTTTCAAATGCTCCGCTCCTTTTACATCATTTTACAAGAGTATTGTACGCTATGCACGCCTGTATTGCAAGGAATAACTTGTTAATTTTCTTGCGGCCCGCCTGGTAAATTCCGGCGCGGCTCACCGTTTTCATCCAGGCCGCGAGCCGTCAGCCCTGCCCCGACAGCCTGTTTGAGCAGCGCCGCCAGCACGGCCAGCGTCGGCACGCCCAGCACCATGCCCGGGATGCCGAACCACGCCCCGCCCACC